>Ga0233425_10003012_pt1 | contig 31707 bp, 30 predicted proteins | sample Watercolumn_Towu_2_FD_181712 | JGI IMG/M metagenome (GOLD analysis project Ga0233425, IMG submission 181712) | Freshwater microbial communities from Lake Towuti, South Sulawesi, Indonesia - Watercolumn_Towuti2014_140_MG | ecosystem: Environmental > Aquatic > Freshwater > Lake | place... | reverse complement strand
AATTGAACAAAGATTGAATCAGCATATTGATAATGAACCCTTATTTACAATCAGATGGAGCATTACATAAAAGAAAAAGCCCGTCGAAACGGGCTTAAAATCTTATCACTTAGTTACGTGCAACCTTAATAGTTGTAGAGGCTGGACTAAGTATTACGCCACAAAGATACGTTGAACTTTGCACATGTGCAAACCTTTGAGCAGAAAAAATGAGTATAGACTACGTAAAAATAAAAAAATACATTTCAGCGCCACGGCTACAAACCTATGAATACGTATGCTTCAGCGACACCAAACGTGCACTGAAAACGTATCAGGCAAACATTCGGTTATCACAAGCATTTTACCCTTTACTCACTATTGTTGAAGTAATACTTCGAAATGCCATTAATGAAGAAATAACCAATTATTTTTCTGATAGCAATTGGCTAATATCACAACAGACAGGCTTTATGGTTGATCCTTCGCTTACTTCTATTGACAGGCATACCAAACAACCAAAGCACAATCACTTTCTGAAAAAAAGTGTGGAAAAATCAATACGTAAAATCGGTGTGGGATATACGCAAGGCAAAATCATATCAACGTTGGAATTTGGATTTTGGACGGCTTTCTTCGACAACTATCATTACCGAATATTGACCGGTTCACCTATTCGTATTTTCTCAAGACTTCCCGTTGGAACTAACCGTGCAATGGTGTTTGACAAACTCACTCGAATACGCGACTTTCGTAACCGGATTTATCACAACGAACCTATTTTGTTTGATAAAAACCCTGCCGGTTCTCCATATTTTAGTTTGAATAAGGCTCGCGAAATTTACAAGGATATTGAAGATATTTTTAAATGGTTGGATATTGATTTTATCAAATGGACAAAACGTATCGACAATATCCCGTTTGAGTTAAAGCGTGCCGAGCATGTTTTCAATCATTATCCCTCAAAAAAATATTATTTTTACAGAATAAAATTAGGCGTTACTCACTATAAGAAAAAATATCAACCGATATAATGGCACACAAATCACTCCAAAAACTCGAACTCACCTGGATAGGCAAAGGCAACGAACCCAAGCTCGAACCACGCATTCTGATTGAAAACCCCGAATACAGCTATGGCAGTAATTCTGAAGATTCTGCCAATCCTGTAAATTCTGATTCAGACAACATGCTTATCCACGGCGATAACCTCCTTGCCCTCAAAGCCCTCGAACAGGACTTTGCCGGAAAAGTAAAGTGTATCTACATTGACCCACCATATAATACAGGTGCAAGAATTGACGCTGATGGAAATGAAGTGGGTTATGATGATGGTATTGAACATTCTACATGGTTAAATATGATGTTTCACCGCTTGAAATTATTACATAAACTTTTAAGTGCTGATGGTGCTATTTTTATTCATTTAGATGATAATGAAGCAGATTATTGTAAAGTAATTTTAGATGATATATTTGGAAGAAATAATTTCATGAATAAAATCACAATTGATGCTCGCTCACCTTCAGCATTTAGCACCGTAAATCCGGGTATGTTTGTTGCCTCTGAATACATATTGTATTATGCAAAAGATAGAAGTAAATTATTTGAGAATCAATTAAAAGTTACTCGAACACCAGATTATGCTTATAATAAGTTCATTTCAAATTATCAAGAAGATTTTCATAATTGGGATTTTATAAGTGTTCCTAATGCTTTCTCAGAGATGGTTACACTCCGCTCTAACAATCCGGAAAATATTATCAAGCAATATAATAAGTTTATTATTGACAATTCTCATAGAATATGTAGGTATACGGCAATAAGTGATACTGGAGCTGGTCAAAAAATTATTGAATTGAAAATAAAATCATTAGAACAAAGAGATAAGATATTTAAACTTGAAAGAAGCGGATTAGATGATGTTTATGTAATGAATGGTCAACAAATTTCATTTTACTCGAAAAACGTAATAATAATAGATAATGAAAAACAGGCCACAATGCCGTTAACTGATATTTGGTCTGATATTGCTTGGGAAGGTATAGCTAAAGAAGGAAATATCACTTTTAAAAAAGGGAAAAAACCTGAGAAATTGATTAGAAGATGTCTTTCATTGGTAACCAAAGAAAATGATTTAGTCCTCGATTCCTTCCTCGGTTCAGGCACCACAGCAGCAGTAGCCCACAAAATGGGTCGCCGCTGGATAGGTATTGAGTTGGGCGAACATGCCAAAACGCATTGTTTTCCACGCCTGAAAGCGGTGGTAGATGGTGAGCAGGGCGGTATCAGTAAGGCGGTAAACTGGCAAGGTGGAGGTGGCTTTAAGTTTTACACATTGGCACCGCCTTTATTATCCGTAGATAAATTTGGCAATAAAGTAATCAACGAAAACTACGATGCTCAAATGTTGGCAGCTGCCATGGCCAAGCACGAAGGTTTCGTGTTTCAGCCCGATGAGCAGAAGTTTTGGAAACAAGGCCGTTCCAGTGAGCAGGATTATATTTTTACCACTACCCATTACCTTACCCGTGAGTTCTTGGATGCCATTGCCGAAGATTTACTTTCAGAAGAGAGCCTGCTCGTATGTTGCACACAATACGAATCGGGGCTCGAAAACGCCTACTCCAATATCAATATTCGTTGCATACCGGGTATTTTGCTCAACCGCTGCGAGTTCAAACAGGATAGCGACTATAGTCTGAACATTATCAATAGTCCGCTCGATGAACTTCGCCCCGAAACAAGCGAACGCATTCAGCCGGAACTTGCCAAAACGAAAGCAAAAGAGAAGCCGAATCACACTACCGATATGCCCGACTTATTTAGTCAAACTATCAACGAATAAGCCATGAACAAAAACGCAAACTATATACGTAACCGTCTCAGCCTTCGTGCTCCACAAGAGGAGTCCTTAAATATATTAGCAGAGCTGTACGAACTCATGCAACCTCAAAAAAACAAAGGGGTGTTGAGTCTGTCCGATATGCTCGACAGGGTAAAAGGGGCATATCCAACCTGTAAAGATTTTGAACGAAATTTCCCTTCGCTTTGCTTTGCCTTGGCTACGGGCGTGGGTAAAACCCGACTGATGGGGGCTTGTATCGCTTACCTTTATTTGGAACACGGCATCAAGAATTTCTTCGTATTAGCTCCAAACCTCACTATTTATAACAAGTTGATTGAGGATTTTTCCAATCCGCTTCACCCTAAATATGTTTTCAGGGGTATTGCCGATTTTGCACAAAATGCACCACGCATAATCAATGGCGACAACTACAATCAGTTTTCGGGAAATGAACTGTTCCAGTCCATTAATATCAATGTATTCAATATCTCAAAAATAAATTCGGAGACGCGTGGAGGAAACCTTCCACGCATCAAACGCCTGTCCGAATACATGGGCGAATCCTATTTCAATTACCTTTCAGGCTTGCCCGATTTGGTTATTCTGATGGACGAATCGCACCACTACCGTGCCGACCGTGGTATGTCTGTAATCAACGAACTCGACCCTATTCTTGGGCTTGAGTTTACGGCTACGCCACAAACTCAGTCCGGTACGAAATACACCAAATTCAAAAATGTGGTGTACGAATACAGTCTTGCCAGTGCCATTGCCGATGGTTTTGTAAAGAAACCTTCGGTTGCCACCCGTAAAGATTTCGACCCCTCGCAATACAGTCCGTCCGATTTAGACCGCCTTAAACTTTTGGATGGTATTCGTATTCACGAAAACACAAAAGCCGAATTGGCCATTTATGCCCGTGATAAAGAAGTTCGGGAAGTAAAACCATTTATGTTAGTGGTGGCGGTCGATACCAACCATGCTAAGGAGCTTAAAGAAATGATTCAACAGGATGATTTCTTCAATGGCTATTACAAAGACAAAGTAATGGATATTCACTCCAATCAGTCGGGCAGCGAAAAGGATGAAAACATTGAATTGTTGTTGAGTTTGGAAGACCCCGCCAATCGGATTGAAATTGTTATTCACGTAAACATGCTCAAAGAGGGTTGGGACGTTACCAACCTTTACACCATTGTTCCGCTTCGTACCTCAGCTTCACGCACGCTCACGGAGCAAACCTTAGGTCGTGGGCTTCGCTTGCCTTACGGCAAACATACAGGTGATGATAGTGTAGATACATTGACTATTGTACAACACGACAAGTTTCAGGATATTGTGGACGAAGCAAACAAACCCGACTCCATTATTCGGGTGCAACACATTATTGTGCTCGATGGCTCTGACGAAACAGTGCAGAAGGAAATTATCACTCCAAAATCGCAGTTTGCAGAGCAATTGGAGCAGCGCAAAGTAGAGGTCGAACAACTCACAGGCGAGAAAAAAGAGAAGGAATTGATAAACATAAAGCGCGACGAGTTTATTCTGCCTTTTATCAATACCATTGCCCCCAAAGCAACGAGTTTCACCAAGGAAGCAATCACAGCGGTAGAACATATCGAAACCTTTAAGCAAGCGTATGAAGAGAAACTTCAATCGGAAGGCAACCTGTTTGCAAAAGATGAAGTGCGTGAAGCGGTTGAGCGTTACGTTACCATTGCTCAAAACTTTATTGACAATACCATTCCCATTCCACGCCTTTCAATCGTTCCTTCGGGTAAAACAAAGTTGATTTTCCACGATTTCGATTTAGATACTTCTAAAATGAAATTTCAACCGGGCTCCGAAGAAATTATTACCCGTGAGTTGCAGAGTGGTAACCAACGAACCATTGCAGCGGGTAGTATTGGTTATAAAGAACGTTTTATCGAGAATCACATAGTTTCGGTGCTGATTGACAAGCCCGAACTGTTTTACGACGACCACAAAGAAATGCTCTACAAATTAGCCAATCAGTCAGTTTTGCATTTCCAATCTTATCTGGCAGATGACAGAGAAGTGGTGAATGTAATTCTCAATTTCAAAATGCTAATTGCAGAGCAGATTTACCAGCAGATGATGGCGCACCACGAAATCATTCACGAAGGCTTTGAAAAACCAATTATGACTGTTAAGCCATGTTCTGAAATCAAAGACCCTTCCATAGCCAAAAATGTAGGTGATCGCATTTACGATTACAAAGAGAATATCGAACCAGTTTCACAGATTAGGAACAAAGTTTTTGGTGGTTTTGTAAAAGCATATCATAAACTGTACAAGTTTGATAGTAAAACAGAAAAAGACTTTGCAACCATTCTCGAACAAGACAATGACTGTATAAAGTGGTTAAAACCAGCTTTATCACAGTTCAATATTTACTATGGTCGTCCTTCAAAAAACTATACGCCCGATTTCATTGTCGAAACACCCGACTATATCGCAATGGTGGAAACAAAGAGAAATGACGATGTAGAATCTGAACAAGTACAGTCCAAAGCCAAAGCAGCATTGAATTATTGTATCAATGCCACAGAATACAATCAGCAAATAAATGGCAAACCCTGGAAATATATTCTCATTCCACATGATGCAGTAAAGATGAATATGAGTTTGCAGCACCTTTTTAATCAATATGAAGTGTGTGACTGATTTATCGAATTTAAAGCATTAATTACATGTAAACATCATTAGTGTCCACTAAAATAAATTAAGGTTTCACATATTCCAATTTTGTTCAGAATTAGACCTTTGGTCAAATTGTAATGAACTCGTTGACAGGCTATAATTTCTATTGGCATACTTTGAATTTTCTATTTTAAATATTTTACGACAAATTTAACTGTGCTGAAAATTCAAATCGTCACGCAGAACATTTTCTCTTCAATCCCTTTTTGATAAGGTTTTCTGAAAAAGGTTAATGACTTTTAGTAGACATTCATGTGTAAACATACAAAAAAATGTTTGACAATTTAACATATAGACAAGTAAGAACAATTCTTAGTCAATACAATACTGAGGGGCATAGTCCGCTTAAAGTATTGGCTGATGATTTGAACCCTTATGTGTTGAAGTTTCCGAAAAATTCATTTGATAAAGCTTCAATCATTAAAGAGTTTCTATGTTACTATTTGTTGAAATGTTGGTCTATTACTATTCCTGATATAACAGCCTTAAGTGTGCCGGGCAATTTATTGAAAGAATGTACATTTATTTCAAACCGCGATAAAAGATTAATAGAAGGTACTGTGTGCTTTGGGTCAAAATTAATACCTGATGCCATTGAACTTATGGATTTCTTAGCGGCTCAAAATGCACCTGCTCAGAAAAGAATTCTCAATCCGGAGGATATGCTGAAAATCGCTCTGTTCGATTTGTGGATCGAAAACGAAGATCGACGACCTACAAATAACAATATCATACTCGGCACTCAAAACAAAGGCTTGCTGATATATCCCATTGATCATGCTTTTACATTTTCAACCTTGAACTTCTCAGAGCTAACTCACTCTTCCGTGAATTTTAGCGACAACGATTCAATACTTCATTCTCCTTTGGCAATCTCAATTATAAAAAAGACGGGGTTCAAAGCCGATTTTCGCACAGAATTGGAGGAAATGTTCTATCTTTGTATCGAAAATTCAGAACATTTCTTCTCTCAGATTGTTAGCAATATTCCTGAATATCTTGAATTTACAGACGAAGATAAATTAAACCTATATAATTTCCTGTTTAGCAAGGAGAGAAATATTCTGGTTTGGCAGGAATTTTATTATATAATGAACTCAATTCTATAATCATGAAATCGTTTTATAGCTTAATAAAAATAACCCCCAATTCATTGTCCGATGATAATCTGACAATCGGGATTATTTTGTCCGATAGCAACGGTTTTAAGGTTAAGTTCTCTAAAAATAAAAAGCAACTTTCTAAATCGCTCGTTTCCGTAGATGGAGCAATTATCGACTTTCTTGAACTCGAAATTGAGAAAAAAATCAAAGAAACTAACGTTTTATTTCAACAATCAAAAGAAGAGCTGTTCGACTTTGAGATATTGACAGCGAGTTATTTTGATTATCTCTCAAAATATAGCAACGGTTTACTCAAGTTCACAAAAGCAAACTACATTTCAGGCAATACAACTGATGCTGAGTTTCAGAAACTATACAAGCTGTTTGTTGATTCGGAAGATGTAAAAACAAAAACAGTTTCCGAAGTAGATAAAGTCTTCTACAATAAGATTAAAACAAATCTTATTGAGAAAGTAAAAGACCAGGTGCATACAAATATCAAAATTGACAGTAAAATAGTGCCGGCCATAAATTCTTTTGAACTTGATTGCATTGGCTTAAATGGTGCATTTATTGGAGCAAAATCACTGCCATTCTCTCAAACAAAAGAAGCATTACTGAAAAATGTAAATACCTACATAAGTGTAATTGCACAACTTTCAATGTCTTACAAGAAGAATCTTACAGATAACCACTTTTATTTAATTGCTGACGAGCCTTCAAAACGTAATTCAACCGAAGGTAAATACTGGAATCAGTTATATAAAAATGAAAATCTGCTCAAACTAATTCCTTCTGATGAATCAGAACGTGTTGCAGAATTAATTCAATCAAGAAATGCACATAAGTTTCTTGAGGTGTCATAATAGTCAATCTGTGTTATTTATTGATATTTTTTTATTAATGTAAACAAAGATTCCTCAGGTTGGTTATATGTAAAAACTGAAGTTATAATTCGTTTTATTGTTATACCTAATGTAGGTAATGCATGGGCATTGTTGTTTAATTATCAGCCTATTACATATTGCAACAAAAAAAAAAGATTCATATTTTTATCTGTTTTCAAAATAATGTTGTACTTTTGTACTCATAAATAAAATATGTCATGAGTAACTTTTTAGATGAATTGAAGAAGTATTTTGAGTCAACGCCTCAAAATAAAATTTTAGAAGATTGGGCTAAAAGTGAACGTTATGATGAAATTGGTCCAACAGTTGAAGAGTTCATTAGAAACTCCCAGCTATATTATGTCTGTTCAGAAGCTCCTGATGATAGGTGCTTGCAAGTTATAGTAAATGATTTGAGTCCGAAGTATTCTTCGGGCTTTTTTTTAATCCCAAATCCCTCCAGTCATGCAAAATGCAGCATTTTCAATAATTAGTTATCAATTTGATAAAGTGAGTATTGACTTATCAAACCATACATGTAGTGAACTTTTATTGGATTTTGAAACAAATGGTCATTATAGTAAGTCCGATTCAACTTATATTCTTACATTTGTTGTGAAAGTATTTAATAAAGATCAGATTGATATGCCATTTATCAGTGTTCAATGTAAGGGTGTTTTTAAATTTGAAAATGTAACTTCTTTAGAAGAAATCCCGGCCTTTTTCTATCGCAATGCTATTGCAATATTATTTCCTTATGTCAGGGCTTATGTCAGTTTGGTTTCAACTCAGGCAAATGTACCTGGAGTTATATTACCAACACTCAACTTATCTAACTTAGAGGACGCATTAAGAAAGAGCACAACACAAGAATAGCATTAGCTTGTCACTTAAAACAGTATATCAAACTCTTGAGGATAGAGATTCTGATTTAGATAAATTGGAATCCTATGGTCCGTATCCATGCAGCTGGGATAACTCTTGGTTGGGTGAAGGCTATTATTTTTGGGATACTTTTCTTAATAATGCTCACTGGTGGGGGCGCGAAATTAGAAAGTATCCTACTGGATATATTATTTGTAGGGCAATTTGCGATTTTAATGATACTGACTGTTTTGATTTAGTTGGCAATACAGAACACATGCTATTATTTAAAGACACTTACGAATTTCTTAAGAATAATGGTATGGCCACCAGTACAACTAAAGTTAAACGTATTATCAAATATCTTAAAGATGATGTACAGCTGTTTAATTACGACGCTATTCGTGTTTATGGTATTAGATCTAAGAATTATAAATCCAGATTTAGCTTTACTCTTAATTTTGAGGTAAAGAATCCAGCCTATTTTGATATAACTCCAACAATTCAAATTTGTTTCTACAAAAAAAATAGTTTAAATTTAAGGAATTACAAAATAGTATATCCCGATGAATATATTAGTGGCTACTTAGTGTAGTGCTTTTATAATTATTGTATCCTACCCACGCAGGTTTAAACCGAATAGGTAAAGCGGTCTTCGTCATTTCGCCACTTTGTTCACAAAAACATAGCCCCAAGGGTAAAACAAGCAGCCTTGAAAAAAACCTCCACACCTCGCTACACTTCGGGTAGTGTTTTTTCGGCTGCCCTTGTGGTTACCGCTTCCACACTCATTCCTGTGCTCCGGTAGGTGCTCGTCATGGCGTGTTAGCTTGTTTTGTTCACCACGTTCTGTCATTCCTCAGTCATGGTTGCACCTGCCCCCTAAAACCCCTTTATGGTATTCGCTACACTCATGGTATTTGTTTGTAGGGGTCAGCCACCATTTAGTGTTTTGCTCGCCTGCGGTCGCTCATGCTGTTATGGTTTGTCACATTTTTTGCAGCTCACTTTTCCATGTTGGCATAGCCGTGTTCGCTTTCATTCCACATGTTACATTTCATGCTTCACACAGCTATTGCCAACCCCACGCAAGAGCTGTCATTCATTCGCTCATTTCGTTCCATTTCGCTACAATCACTTTCATGGGCTATGTTTTTCCCAACGCTATTATCCTTGTGCCTACACCCCATGACGCTTGCAGCGGCATAAGGTTTCAGCACCACACACATAACCCCTTTTCGTTCTTTTCGCTACCATTCCACTACTTTCGCTCTTTTCTTCCAGCCCTTGCCCTTTCTAACGCTCTGTTCGAGCAAAAAATGCGCCAAACCAGCCGGCACCGGCACCCTGCCACCGCGCTTTGCGCTTTCTGTGTCCGGGGCATTCGCTCCACTCGCATAGGCTCGCACACAACGCACAGGCTTCATACTTCGTTCCGTTTCTCTACTCTCGCATTTCAGCCTTGCTATCCATACTAGCTCAAGGCTGTTTTTACCATTAATAATTCGGTTTAAACCTGCTTCGCCCTCGCCAGCCCCCGACCTCCCACCCCTAATATAAAATTCAAGCAACTCCAACCTCCCCAATAGGGATGTTTTTGAAAGAAATTAAAAAAGGTAAGCTAATTTCAGAACGATACAGGGGAATCTAATTGTTGCAGGTTTCTTTAAGTCCCCTAACGGGGGATTTAGGGGGCTGTTACGACAAAAAAAATGTTCACAAAGATAACAGCAATAAAATAGGTCAGTAAAGGTCAAGCCCTACGGGTTTTTGTAATAATCTCCACCTTCGTTCCCCAGGTTGTATTTTTACAAAAAACCTTGACAGCCCTAACGCTACATTTCATTTCGCTTTTTCTTGCAGTAAGAGGTGGTTTACATTTTCTTTTCGCTTTTCGTGTTTTTTCGCGCAGGAGTAGTGCCTGATGTGATTTTTCACGATTTATAAACTCTTATTGCTTAAAATTATGTGTACTTTTTTATTGAAATCTTACAGTCCGAAACAGGAAATTTTAAAACCTCATTTCTTTATCCTTAACAAAGGAAACAACAGCGGAAAACCACTTCTTTCACCCTGTCCGAATTGCTTTGTTATTCAATTTGAAAACCAGGAAGATAAAGAGTGTGTATATTGGCTTCTGTGGTGTATGTGGCAGTCTAAAGCATTTTATCGATTGTTGAGAGGGTCGGTGATACCATTTATCAACATTAAGGATTTTCACAAAGTTCTACTGCAAGCATTAAATCAATTACCTTATCCAGATATGGTATTTAAAGTGGTGGAAGCATTGAATAATATTGAAACATTAGAGAACGAATATCTACAGAAGATAAATTTGCTCAAAGATGCTAAGCGTTTAGTTATGCGAAAAATTCAACCGAAATATGAGATATAGATAAGTCCTACATAAGTCCTACATAAGCCCTATATAAGCCCACTGATGCGTAAAAATAGGGCACAAAAAAAGGTGCTCCATTGGAACACCCTTTTGTTATCTTTCAGGTACTATTTAATACACATTTTCAATATTCAATGCATTTCCTGAACCCAACAAATAGTACTTATTGCCCACATATTGATAGAATTCGATTCCGATTGAGTTTAGAACAGTTACATTACTTGTTAAATTCAACTCATTTGATAGTTCTGCATACACATTGGTTGGCATATAGCTTTCAACAGCCATATCAATGTAATCCGAATAATTGATTGAAGAAGCCTCGTTTAGAGTAGGTTCTACTGCCTCATACATTCCTGTTGTTGAGTTGTATGCAAAATCCGAAATAACTGAAAGTGCGTTTATCAATCTAAAATGAGTTGCACCAGCAGGGGCAATCACCTTTTCTGATGGATTGAAAGGACCTACTGAAAGTGTAGAACCATTACGAGTTCCATTATCTCTCAATGTGAAAGGTTGAATAAACTGTTTTTGAAAACTAATGTTTCGGTTGAATAGTAAGCCTTTCAAATACTTGCTTTGAGCTGAAATTAGAATTGCACGAACTCCACGAGCTTCTGATTGATCCTCAAGATTAATCTTTTTCATGATACCGGTAAGCCTACCAGTTAGTTGAGAATCGCTCATTTGTTTCATTAGAGAGTTTAAACCAACTCTCACTGAACGTGCTGCTTGAGCACATCCACCGAACTCGTTCATGTTTTCACGAGTACGGACAAAAGCCGCATCATTCTTGATTTGTTCACCCGAGGCACCTCCCTTTAATCCTGCGAAGTTGCCACTCATTCCTTTGATTTTAAAGTGACGAATGTCACCAATAGTTCCTTTGTATTTTACATGTCCAAGTTGCCTTGCCATAATTATATGTATTAAGATAATCCGACATTGAATTATCGATGTAAAAGTACAATATGATTAAAGGTTTATCAACGAGAAAATAAGCGTAAACTAATGAAAAATAGAGGATTGTAAGAGCAATTGTGTTTTTGGCTGATGAATAAGCTGATTTTATTGCACTTTATTGTAGATGACTATTACTAAGTTGTTGATATGGTGGTTATTGCAATTAAATAGAATCTTACGAGATCATTTGCATGTGGTGCAAATGTGGTGCAAAAGCAAGAAACAAAAAAGCTCAATCGTTGATTATCAACTGATTGAGCTTTTTAGTGGTACCCAGAGCCGGGATCGAACCGGCATGGAAGTGAATCCACTGGTGTTTGAGACCAGCGCGTCTACCAATTCCGCCATCTGGGCAATTGTGGGCACAAAAGTACGGTTTTTTTTTGAACTGACAAACTAGATTCTAATATATTATTGATGATTAGCATTTAATAGTTGATATATTTGTATATTTCAACAACTTACAATTAGGAATTTTTGTTCTTGCTTGCTATATAATCATTGCGTTTGCCCGCAAAAATATCGTATCTACAGTACCAGCAATCCAAAGATCCATTGAGTAACCGTATTCTTTCAGATGGTTTTAAACCTATCTTGTCCAAGCATTCTTCATGTGAACTGATAACCCAGGCTGAGTTACCAGTGAATTTATGCTTTACAGTAGTTCCTATTGAAGCATAGAGCCCATATATATCATCCGATGTAATACGTTCTCCATAAGGTGGATTGGTTACCATGATACATTTCTCAGATGGGGCTTCTAATTTTTGAATAGGATTTACATTTAATTGTATATATTTACTCAGTCCGGTACTTTTTACATTTTGTTCAGCAATTTTTATAGCCCTTGGAGAAATATCAGAACCATAAATCTTGAAATTAAAAGACCGTTCGTTACTATCATCATTATACAACTCATCAAATAATTCGACATCAAAATCCTTCCACCTTTCGAAAGCAAATGACGAACGAAAAATACCTGGAGGGATATTTAAAGCAATTAATGCGGCTTCAATTAATATAGTTCCTGATCCACACATAGGGTCGACCAAATCCGATTCTCCTTTCCACCCTGTCATCATGATCATACCAGCAGCAAGTACTTCATTTAATGGAGCATCAGTTTGAGCTACTTTATAACCACGCTTATGTAATGACTCACCCGAGCTATCCAAAGACAAAGTACACTTATTCCCAGCAATATGAATACTTATCATCATCTGTGGATTTTCTAATCTTACAGAAGGCCTTTTGTCAAATTTTTCAGTAAACCAATCAGCTATTGCATCCTTGACTCGATATGCTACAAATTTGGAATGACGAAAATCATCCGAATAGACAGTTGAATCTACAGCAAAAGTACCCTCCAAATTAAGATAATCGGTCCAAGTAATTTTTTTTACTTGCTCATATACTTCATCAGGGTTATTGGCTTCAAATGTACTTATAGGTTTTAGTATGCGTGTAGCAGTACGCAAGTATAAATTTGCTTTGTATAGCATTGAGATATTTCCAGTAAAACTTACTGCTCTTCTCTGTAACTGAACATTGTTAGCTCCAATGTTGACTAATTCTGTAGCAAGTACTTCTTCTAAACCCCTAAAAGTTTTAGCAATCATTTCAAATTCCATAGTTCAATAATTGAATCGTTTTGGTGAGGATTCTTTGTCTGTTTAGAATGAATTATTTTTTATTTTGAACTATTTTTGCACCTGGAGCAACATCTGAATCTATCCACATATTTCCTCCGATAACGGCTCCTTCTCCCACCGAGATAGTTCCTAGTATAGTCGAATTGGAATAAATTATCACATTGTCACCAATATGTGGATGACGAGGTATTCCTTTGATTGGATTTCCATCTTTATCTAGCGGAAAGCTCTTTGCTCCCAAGGTTACACCTTGATACATTTTGACATTATTACCAATTGTTGCTGTTTCACCTATCACCACACCAGTACCATGGTCGATGGTAAAATAATCTCCAATAGTAGCACCTGGATGAATGTCAATACCGGTTTCGGAATGCGCCATCTCTGTAATAATGCGAGGTATCAATGGTACATCCAAACTCAACAGTGTATTGGCAATCCTATAATTACTTATAGCTCTAATGCTAGGGTAACAAAAAATAATTTCACCAAAGCTCTTAGCCGCAGGATCACCATTATAGGCCGCAATCACATCGGTGTGTAGTTTTTTTCTGATCGTAGGTAATTCATTTATAAACTGTAAGGCTTTGCTTTCAGCTATACTCTTAGAGTCCTTATTGGCATTTATTGAGACTATGTTAAAACATAATCCAGCTTCAATTTGCTGTGAAAGTAATGTGAACAAACGCTCAATATTTTCTTGAATATGATTTGCTATATTATTGGAGCTTACATCAGCATTTCCATAAAATCCAGGAAATAATACCGAACGAGATATTTGAACAATTTCAGCAAGTACTTCGATGGATGGCATAGCATGATCGCCTTTCTTCTCATGACATACATCTTCTAATCCTTCAAGTTGTGAAAGTGCTGTAATAGTTTCTTTCAATTCTTCTTTCATAATCAAAAATTAAAATTCACAATTGGGGCAACCAATTGAATGTGACGAAAGTTTAATAAAACGTAAATAAAAAAATGAGATTTTTACTTATCTTTGAATAGCATAAATAATTTATCTTTGGCTATAAAAAATAATGTACAAATTTACTACAATTATTCTGCTTTGTATTACTTTTCTGAGCAATAGTAATCATCTTTCGGCTCAAAACGCAGATATTAATGTTCTTAGAACAATTTATAGTTCCCATCCTACTCAGACATCAGTCTTTATTTCGAATTCTACAAAATATATTGCTATGTCAGTACCACTAGTAATGGGAGTTACAGCACTTATTGAAAATAACGATAGTCTTTTGAAAAGTGCTGTTTATATAGGAGCATCACTCGCAATAGATCTAGCCCTAACCTATTCATTAAAAAAAATAATAGCTCGACCCCGTCCCTACATCACCTACCAAGACATTCAGCCCATTGAGCCGGAAACATCGACGTCTTTCCCATCGGGTCATACTTCGATTGCTTTTGCAGCTGCGACGGCATTGAGTCTTAGTTGCCCCAGGTGGTATGTAATTGTGCCTAGCTATGTATGGGCATGTTCGGTAGGCTATTCAAGGATGAATCTTGGAGTGCATTATCCCACAGATGTAGTAGCAGGAGCAGTACTAGGAGCAGGTAGCGCTTACATTACTTATAAAGCAAATCAATGGTTTTGGAAAAATGAAGCTTACAAAAAAATACTTTTGGAAAAGAAAATGAATAATTTATAACAAAAAATTCTCTTGATAATTTCAACTTTTTATAAATAGAATTGACTATCTTAGCACAACTTTGTATCTTCTATTCTAATCACAATTTATACTTTATTTAAGTATCATCCTTAATTTGCACAAAATATGAAAAAAACAAATTCACTAATTGCTTTATTTACAGCAGTTTTAATATTGAGTTCTTGTGAACCAATTTACAAATGTGGACAACCCAAACCTGAAAAAAAATCAATTTTTATGACCAAATGGGTGCAAGATGTGGTCGATGAGAGAGATGGACTTTGCAAAACTGTAGCTCAAAAAGAAAATGAAATTGTACAAAATAAAGAGGCAATTAATAAATTGAATAATAGTCTCAAAAAACTACAAAAAGAATATGACAATCTGAATAAAGATAAAATTTCACAATCGGAAGAACTGAACGCTGCTTTAAAAATAAAATCAGAAGAGCTAGAGCAAAAAAATATTGAACTTCAGCAAAAAAACGAAGAGCTTCAGCAAAAACTAGATGAACTTGCTCAAAAGGGTAAATTACTGTCCGAGAAAGATAAGACTCTTTCAGAAAAAGACAAGTCGTTGAAAGAACTACAACAGATGATTGCACGACAAGATTCTATTTCAAAACATCTAAACGATATCATCCGAAATGCTTTACTAGGATTTAAATCCGACGAACTTCAAGTAGAATTAAAAAATGGTAAAGTATATGTATCAATGTCCGACAAACTACTCTTTAAATCGGGTAGTGCATCCATTGAAGATGCTGGTAAAAGTGCCATAAAAGTGTTAGCAGATGTTTTGAATAAAAACCTTGATATAGATATTTCGGTAGAAGGACATACAGATAATATCCCTATTAAAACAGCCTTATATGCCGACAACTGGGATTTAAGTGTGGCCAGGGCAACTTCAATTGTTCGAATCTTAACAAGCGAACACAATGTTTCATCAGCACGACTTACAGCATCTGGAAAGGGTGAATTTAGCCCAAGAGCTAATAACTCCACTGCCGAAGGAAGAGCTAGTAATCGACGTACAGAAATAGTTTTAACTCCTAAATTGGACGAAATAATGAAACTCCTTAATAATAAGTAAACATCTAAATAGACAGTCCAGTTAGGACTGTCTATTTTTCAATTATTCAAACTCACTCAATGTCACAATTAGATTACTTCGTTCTTATTCCAATACTTATTGGATTCGTGATAGGTTTTATCAAAGGTTTCATTAACGAAATAAGCTCTTTGATAGCTATTATATTAGGAGTAATAGGAGCTAAACTATTCGCTTCGCAATTTGCAATTTTCATTGCTAACACATGGCATTGGAGCTATAACATTTCAATTATTTGTTCCTATGTTTTAGTGTTTATACTTATTTCTTTAGCAATGCTTATGCTTTCCCGTGTGATTATTAAATTGGTGGACAAAATGTCACTAGGAATATTAAACTATTTTTTAGGTGGGCTGTTTGGCTCACTTAAATGGGCATTAATAGTAAGTATAATACTCAACATTGTAGCAGCAATCGATCCATATTTTAGCATTTTAAGCAAGGAAAAAACTTCAAATTCATTTTGCTACCAGTACATCATCAAACTATCACCATACATATGGGAAAAGGGGAAATCGATGCAACAACTACCTCAATCACATGAAAAAAAGTGATTACCATCTATTAGCCACCAATTTTTCAGGATTAGAATTCGAGTGTGGATGCGATGAAGCTGGCAGAGGATGTCTGGCTGGACCTGTGGTGGCAGCAGCAGTAATTCTTCCTGTTGATTTTGAATGCGCATTGCTCAATGACTCCAAACAACTTACTAAAAAACAACGTGAGATACTTCGTCCTATTATCGAGCAGCAAGCTTTGGCTTGGGCTGTAGCAGAAGTTGACAATCAGGAAATAGATCAAATCAACATACTGAATGCTTCGATTCTAGCAATGCATAGAGCAATCGATAAATTGGAGATTTGTCCAAATTTTATTATTGTTGATGGTAACAAATTCAAACCATATGGTACAATAACATATCAAACTATTATAAAAGGAGATTCGAAGTTTTTAAGCATTGCTGCTGCATCTGTACTTGCCAAAACACATCGCGATGAAATAATGACATCAATTGATAAAGAGTATCCTCAATATGATTGGCAACAAAACAAAGCCTATCCAACTTCACATCATCGAGAAGCAATTAAAAAGTACGGAATATCACCGTATCATCGTTTGAGTTTCGACCTAATGGGAGATAAGAAATCAAACAAACAAAAAATATCGGAAAATAAACAACTCAAAATGGATATCCAATAGCTATTTGTAATGCAACATCTTGCATGAGTGTAGGCTCCAATCTCCATCTGTTTTGAACCTCCTGCACAGGGTCACGAAGCTTTACTCCCATATCCATTCTAAATATGAAAAATGAAAAATCCATTCTTAGTCCTAAGCCATATGCAACTGCAATTTGATTTGCAAAAGAATTGAAATGAAAAGCACCGTCTTTCTGATTCTCATATTCTTTTACTGTCCACACATTGCCAGCATCTACAAATAAAGCTCCTTCAAACCATCTGTATATTTTTGTTCGGTATTCAATATTTAATTCTAACTTAACATCTCCAACTTGGTTAAAATCCCTACCAGAAATTTGATATCTGCGATAACTCCCAGGACCTAATGTCCCTTCTGACCATCCACGAATACTATTGGCACCTCCACTGTAAAATCTCTTTTGATATGGAACAATATCAGAGTTGGCAAAAGGCACCATAAATCCTAAACCTACATGGTAAACTAATCTATTATTTTTATCGAAAATACTATGATGAGTGATATTGTATTCTCCTTTAAGATATTGAGAATATTGTACCCCTAATAATCTATAAACTCCATTACTTTCTTGAGGGAGACCAAATAATTTGCTGATACCATAAATCGAGCTCCCTGCTGACTCAAATGAATATCTGGCTGTGGTATAACTCTGCAAAGGTCTACTTGCCACTGCATTGCTGAATGTGCCAAAATAGCCCAAACTCATTATTAAGATATTGTCAAAACTTGCAGGATTAAATTTACTTGGTTCTACCTTTTGAGTAACAGTATTGACAGTAGGCTCCAAGTACAGTCGTCTAAAATAGCTATCAATATGAGGATAGTAAATGTAATTCAAATTTATGAGTTGAAAACTATGTTTGTAGAATCTATCATTCCATGTATATTGAACACCACCATTCATAATCGTAGTCTCAAATTGTTTTGGTCTGAATTGATACTTATATCCAAAAGAAAGCTCTGTATTTGCATGAAGGCTATGTTTGAAATCAGATTTCCCAACAGGAAATATAAATTTAGGTATTTTCAACCCTAGCTGACCTCCAAATTCTTGTGCCCAAATATCCATATGTTCGGCCGAAGCTTTCAAATTTAGTGAAAGAGATTCAGAACCTTTAAACGCATTACGATGAACGAAACTAATATTTGCAGCTCCTCCAATTGCTCGAGTACTGGTAGCTGTAGTAGAAGAATATGTTGCTCCTGCTTCGTAGGCAACTTGTATAAATTTGGATAACACCACATTGATATGACAATTCAACAATGAATCATTAAGCTCACTGAATCCAATATTTACATATTTTATACTACCTATTGAATTGAGAGCCTCATATGTTTTCTCAACAGACCTATCATTAAATAATGTATTGGGTTGAAGATACGTATTCGATATTAAGGCATCTATTTTCAATGGATGGTCTATGGGAGATATTAGTAGGTAATTCTGAAATCGAATCGTATCGTAACGCATATTTTTGATACTATCAATTGAATTCATCGAACTTGTACTTACATGATATATCAATTGCTTTATTTTATATCGTTTAAACGTGTGTTTGTATAACGAATCGGAATTGATGATATTATCAATCAAATGTAGTTTTACATCAACTTGATGGGAGTTCAAAGAACTATCTACTGAGTAATTCATCAAATCTTTATTGAAATGATAACATCCTCTTCTTCGTAATCGACTTGAAATTCGTTCTCTTTCTGAAAACAAAACATCTGTGTCGAAAAGCGAATTGGGTAGGATTAATGAACGTGTTGTATCTGATTGAAACAACTTCAATGTGTCTAAAGGGAGTTCAACTTGAAACGATCGGATGGTATAGGGTGTATTGGATAGAACATGGTACTCTACCTTAGATTTCTTGTTATTTTTGGTAATCTTGGTTTCTACTCTTGCCAACAAATATCCTTTACTTTGTGCATACTTTTCAATCTGCTGAGCTGAAATTGCTGTATGCGTTGGACTGAAAATAACTGGTGGTTCACCCATTCTTATTAACATTCTATTCCAACTACTTGTAGTATCAACACCTCTAAGATTGTATATTCCAAGAGCCATACGTAAACTCTTAATTCCTAATATCGCATTATTTGGTGTTTGTCGAAGATATTCATACATATTTTCGGGTTTCAAATCTTTATTGTCTGATTTGACACGTACTTCATCAAGAATGTATTCTCCTTCTGGAACATACTTTGTAACATTACATGCCCCAAATATGACAGCTAATAGAAAAATAAAAACAGTATGTATCAGATTTCTCTCCAACATGAATCTACTTTAAAACTTTTTGCAAATATAGTTCATTATCGGTTTTCTTTGTTAGCTTTGCACATCAAAATAGCTGGAATACTTGGTAATGCTATCATTTATTAACACTTATGCTCCAAAAATCCAAACTAAAACTAATCAAAGGCCTATCGCTGAAAAAAAATAGAGATGAAATGGGCTTATTTGTAGCCGAAGGGACAAAATTAATCACTGATTTAAATTTAACTCACCCTTGCTCTTTCCTTTTGGCAACTGAAGTCTGGCTGCAATCACATCCTCATGTTGATTCATCAGAGATTATTGTAATTAATGAAAATGAATTGAAACAAATTTCTAATCAAAGATCTCCCCAAGGTGCTGTTGCCGTTTTTAAGAAAATAAACTGGGTGTTGAATTATGAAGAATTAAATACCAATTTAACCTTAGTCCTTGATGAGGTTCAAGACCCTGGTAATCTAGGAACAATAATTCGAATAGCCGATTGGTTTGGCATTTCAAATATAGTATGTTCTCAAAACAGTGCTGATGCTTATAATCCCAAAACTATTCAAGCCACTATGGGTGCCATAGCTAGAGTAAAAATACATTACCAAGATCTCTGCGAGTTTTTAAATAAATGCAAACACTTACCAATATATGGGACATTTATGGATGGGGATAATGTCTATAAACAATCTCTCACATCAAACGGACTGATTGTAATGGGAAATGAAGGGAATGGAATTTCAAAAAAACTTGAAAACTTGATTCCTAACAAACTTTTGATTCCTTCCTTCCCTGAAATGTCCAATACCTCAGAATCGCTTAATGTGGGTGTAGCTACTGCATTAATATGTGGTGAATTCAGAAGACGAATAGTGAGTTAAACACAAAATAAATGATTCGTTGTATACTCTTATTCCATCCCAAAATTCATATCTTGACCACCTCCTTGTTCAGATTGTTCCTTTCGCTTGATATTTTCTTGCTTTTTGGGTTTTGAATTTCCAAAATTGTAGGTAAGAACAAAACCTATAGTTCGACGGTTCATAAATGACGTTGAATTTTGACTCCAATTTTGCAAAGTACCATTACTCGCTATATAATTTAATTCCGAGACATGAATCATAGAATTTAAAATATCATTTACCGTAAGGGCAAGTATTAATTTCCTATCAGAAAACATTTGCCTAAATCCACAATCTATCGAATACATCTGCTTTTGAATACCTTGATTAATTATCTGAGGTCCATAATATTTGGCAGTAATTTGTCCAGAAAAATTTTTACTAAGCATAAAGTTGAATAGCTCACTTATATTCCATGATATTCCTTCATTTGCTTTCAATGATAAAAGATCTTTTGAATTAAATGGATTGATATAGGTAGAAGCATGTAAATAATTGTAATATAAACTCAATGAGGTAGTGAAATTTAAAAATCGCTTTATATTATTTTTAAAAATAAATTCCAAACCAGCTTTTTCAAACTTTGAGATATTGGCATAGGTTTGGTTCATTCTATTTTGCAATGTATCCATATATTGTAGGGACTGAATAGAGTTATTTGTAAATCTATAGAAAGCAGAGGCAGTAAGAATATTGCTTTCAAATGTTTTGATATAATTCAATTCCAATGCCGACATCAATTCAGGGTCAAGATTTGGATTTCCGTATGAAATCATCGAGATGTTTGAAAAATCTCTAAAAGGGTTAATTTGCCTTCCCCTTGGTCTATTAACTCTTCGTGAATAATTGATCTGAATTTCATTCTTGTCAGGCAATGAATAGCTTAAAAATGCACTTGGAAATAGGTCCAATCTATCTTTAAGATTTAATGGGCTAAGGTTTAATTTACCATCAATATCGATTATGGTATTAGTAATCACCCTATTTAAATATTCTGCCCTAAATCCTAACTGAGCGCTTAGTTTGGTATTAATCTTTGAACTATAAGCTAAGTATGCTGCGTGAATCTGTTCGGCATAATCAAATTCATTATAAAATGATTTAATGTCCGTATCAGTCATATTGTTGATAGCATTGGAAATACTCAATCGACTGGAAATATTACTTTGTAATCCAGTTTCAAATTTTGAACTTTCATTCAAAATATTGACATAATCAATTTTTGCATTTGTTTGATGAATATTATTCTTCATACTTTGAGTGATGTCTCTTTTAGGCAATATTATGCTTAAGGAATCATTATTCATCCTATTATCGAATGTAAAATCATGAGAAGAGTATCCAATATTAAAAGTGATGCTAGATCCCTTTTTATCAAAATCGTGCTTATAATCAATGTTTCCGTTGAAACTTGGTCTTTGAACTTTACTACAAGTTGTTTCGATATATTCTTTTGATAATAATACAGTTTGATACAGATGTTGCCGATCCAATACGGTAGTTGTGTTAAAAGCTTCACCTCCCCCTTTAATACCAAAACCAGAAATACTCAATGTATTCTTGTTATTAAAATGATAATCCAAATTGGCTCTAAGAAATAATCCATCAAATTGATTATTAGTAGCAAGTGTTCGTTTAAGAATATTTGTAGTGTCATCATCTAATGATGTAATTCTTGTTGTCAATCCTCCTCCTATCATGTTCATTTGTCTATAACCAATAGATGTATTAGCTTCTAGTTTTCCATTATTAAAACTTATATTGGCATTTGAATTTCCGCTAAGTTTATTCAAACTGAAAAAGGGTGCATATGGATAGCTTAATCCTCCCGATAAACTTGCATTATACCCAGCTTTTCTGTTCTTTTTCATCACCAAATTAATAACTCCAGCAGAACCTTCTGCATTCATTTTGGCTGAAGGATTGGTCATTACTTCAACAGACTCTACACTTTCGGCTGGCATTTGTTGTAGAATTTGTGCTCGATTATCAGCAGTTAAACCACTTGGTTTTCCATTAATCCATATTTCGACATTGCCATCGTTTCTTAAAGAGACATTGCCATTATTGTCAACCTGCACTGAAGGTATGTTTTTAAGAGCATCTGATATTGACCCTCCTGCTGCTGATATGTTTTGATCAACAGAAAATATTTTTTTATCTGGCTCAATTTTTATTTGTGGGCCTTGCCCAATAACTTCAACCTCTTTCAAGGATTTATAATTTGGTTGAAGTGAAATGACCCCTACATCTATATCACTTTTTGAAAATGTGATGGGTCTACGATAGTCTGTATATCCTATTGAACGAATAATAAGTAGATAATTAGCCTTAGATTCTATTTCAATTCTGAAGGACCCATCTTTGTTTGTCGATGCTCCTGAAATAGGCTGTGTAGAGGGAGGTGATATCAAGACAATGTTTACAAATTCCAAAGGTTCGCTCGTGATAATATCTATTACTTTTCCTGATATGTTCATAGCAAATAAAGGGATTTGTATTAATGAACAAATAATAAGTAAAAGATATTTTTTCATAATGAATTGACGAGTATTATTTTCATAAAAAAAGGGATATTGACTTTCATCAGTATCCCTCTTTCTAGTTAATTTTCTTAGAACTTTGGAAGTGAGAATTTATCTCTAGATTCAAATATCCTTTTAACCTGACTGATTTCAAGGTAAGTTGTTCCCGTACCTGGTCCAAAACTACCACTTAAGAAACAAACATGATCTTCTTTGCTAATAACATTCTTATCAAGTAAACCTGTCAAAGCCTCTAAGAAATAGCGTTGAGTATCTTCGCTTTTATTAGGTTGATAGATTGGGAATACTCCGTAAGATAGAGCTAATTCGCGTGTTGTACGTTCATGATAGCAAATTGATAGGATAGGATTAGTTCCACGATATGATGACAAATAACGTGAAGTTTGACCAGTAAATGTATCTGTGATTATTGCTTTTGTACCAATATTTTGACTAGCATCTACCGCTGCACGAGCAAGCAATGATGTGATACTATTGCTTTTCAATTCAATTGGAATATCGTTTTCAACAAGTTTTGTTTTTTCAGCTTCAGCAGCAACTTTTGCCATAGTACGTACAGCTTCAACAGGATATTTACCGTATGCTGTTTCTCCACTTAACATCAATGCATCGGTACGATAAAAAATTGCATTTGCAATATCGGTAATTTCTGCACGAGTAGGACGTGGATTTTTAATCATTGTATGTAACATTTGAGTTGCTACAATAACAGGTTTGTTAGCAGTAACACATTTACGGATGATACGACGTTGGATTCCTGGTATTTTTTCTTGTGGAACTTCAATACCCAAATCACCACGTGCAACCATTATACCGTAGCAATGTTCCAAAATTTCGTCAATATTGTCTACTCCTTCTTGATTTTCAATTTTTGATATAATTTTGATAGGGCTATTATGTGCATCCAAAATAGCTTGAATCTCCATCAAATCCTCTTTGTTTCGAACAAATGAGTGAGCAATGAAATCCAAATTTTTCTCTATTGCTAATATGATATTTCCTTTATCTTTTTCTGTAAGTGATGGTAGATTAATACGAACTCCAGGTATGTTAACACTCTTACGGCTACCTACAACTCCGTTATTTAAAACTTTACAATTTAAATAATTATCATCCTTTGACTCAACAACAAAATCAACTTCTCCGTCATCAACCAGAATATGATCACCCACATTCAAATCTCTGACAAAAAAATCATAATTTACTGCTATACATTCACTATTTGAAACCATTGTTGGATTACCAGTAAACTTAATACTTTCTCCGGTAGTAAGTTCCAATTCATCATTTTCTACAGCAGTAGTTCTAATTTCAGGACCTTTGGTATCCATCAAAATCGCAATGTTACTACTCACAGCACGAACATTGGTGATAATCTTGTTAAAACCTTCGGGTTTTAAATGTGCAGAATTCATCCGCACTACATTCATACCTTCATTGTAGAGTTTTTGAATAAAATCTACTTCACAGCGCAAGTCACTAATTGTAGCGACGATTTTAGTTAATTTTGACATGGGCAAAAAGGGTATCCTAGCTGGGATTCTAGGAAATTTAAATTATTACTATATAGTTATTTAAGAAAATTTAATACTGCTTCTACTGCCAATCGATACGAATCCAATCCAAAGCCTACGATACATCCAATGCAAGCACCAGAAAGATATGAATGATGACGAAATGGTTCTCTTTTATAAACATTGGAAATATGAACCTCAATTACTGGAACTGAAATTCCGCGTATGGCATCTGCAAGTGCAATTGAAGTATGAGTATATGCTCCTGCATTTATTATAATTGCATCGTAATCAAAACCTACTGCATGAATTTTATCAATTAATTCTCCTTCTGTGTTTGACTGAAAATAGTCTATTTGATTATTAGGAAAATTCAATTTAAGTTCTGAAAGATATTCATCAAATGATTTATTCCCATACACCGTTGGTTCTCTTTTTCCTAACAAATTGAGGTTTGGACCATTGATAATTTGTATGCGTTTCATGAGAATGTATTATTTTGACTTGTAGTGATTTACTAAGGTTACATAAAACACAATTACAGAGGGGATGAAACATACTCCGTTTGCAACAAGCATTGGCACATTATAAATCAGTACCGCATATACAAACCAACATAAAATACCAAAAGTCATTAATCCATATGTGACAATTGATATACTGCTAGTATCACCCGTTTTTATTACCTTAATGGCTTGAGGTACTTGTGCTATTGACGTACAAATTCCCGCAAAGTAACCTATTAATTCAATACCAAAAGCCATGCTTCAAATTTTATACAAAAGTAATAAAAATATCGTGTACAATAATCAAATAAGTGTGCAATTTCAATCTAAATATATTATTATTACTATATTTTGATTTTTACTATTCTTTTGTATAATAAATGACATAAATTATTAACAATGGTATATTATGATTATCTCAAGAAAAAGAAATCATATTCTCAACTCTAGTGTTTGTGAACTTACAATTATTATCAATTATTATTTGGAATAATGGAAATTTGATCCAAAATTAGAATGCTTATACTTGAAAATAAATTTATTTTGAGGTAATGAAACGAGCATGACAAAATTTTATCTCCTTTGACCCACTTGGGCATGATTAAATTTTGTCTTGAGAGTTCTCCTGCTAAGGCGGGACAAGCTATCTGACAACTAAAATTAAATTATAAACAGATGAAAAATATGTTTCAACACAATTTCACGTAATTGAAACTTTTACTTACTTAAGTTGTAATAGGTATTGATTATTTTTACATTAAAAATATAATAATGAATAACGAAAAAATTAAAGTTGCATCGTCCTCTGTATTGGCAGCATTTTTCATAACTACATTCAAACTAATTGTAGGTTTATTCACTGGTAGTTTGGGTATTATTTCAGAAGCATTACATTCAGGACTTGATATGCTTGCTGCAGGAATCACTTACTTGTCTGTAAAATTCTCGGATAAACCTGCTGACGATGATCATAATTATGGTCATGGCAAAATTGAAAATTTATCAGCTCTGCTGGAATCAATATTATTGCTTATAACTTGCATCTGGATTATCTATGAAGCTATCAACAGATTAATATTTGATGACACACAAATTGATGTCTCTATATGGAGCTATCTTGTAGTAATAACATCTATAGTTATAGACTTTTCAAGATCAAGTGCATTGATGCGTGTTGCAAAAAAATTCAATAGTCAAGCTCTTGAAGCCGACGCACTGCATTTCACAACAGATATATGGAGTTCACTTGTCGTACTTTTAGGTCTTGTTATTTATCAATTTTTAGGATGGCATGCCGCTGATGCTGTAGCATCAATGATAGTTGCATGTATTGTGTTATATGTGGCTTATAAAATGGGTCGAAAGGCTATCGATATTTTGCTTGATATTTCACCGAAGGATACATTAAGTACTGTGAAGAAAATTCTATCCGAATTTCCAGAAATTTCAGAATACCACGATTTAAAAGCCAGAACTGCAGGTGCTGATACTTTCATTAAATTCAATCTGCATCTAAATCCGACTATGAGCCTGACCGAAGCACATAATTTGTGTGATAGAATAGAGTCAAGAATCAACAAACAAATTAGTAGATCAGAAGTGTATATACATCCCGAACCCAATGACGACAGTCACCATTTCACAAAAACAGAATATTAACTACAGATTTTAATTGGAAACAGACAATACTTGCTTTCTACTGTGTTGCTGGATCGCATGTAAAACAAAATCTGGGACTGCGCAAGGTTTCCAAGTAGATGCAACAACAAAAGCTAAATCGGTTTCGGCTTCATTGATAAGTTCATTGTTTTCGTTGTATAGTTGATAGGAGAACACCAACCTTACTCCTTTGACCGATTTTAATGTTGTTACAACGGTAAGTAATTCATCATAGTGTGTGGTCTTAATAAATTTAAAATTCATACCCAATACTGGAATCATGTATCCTCGGTCTTCTATCAATTTATAAGATATTCCGATGCTTCTAAATAGCTCCCAACGAGCAATTTCATAATACTTTGGATAAACTGAATGATGAACTGTTCCCATTTTATCCGTGTCAGGATAAGCAACTCTAAATTGGTGTTTATATTCAATCATATGTAATACATGATTTTGATAGATTTTTATTGCTAATTAAATGATCAGCAAATAATGAAAAATAATTAAAAGTATTGTTGTTCTACAATTATTAGAGTCAAATATTTTAAATCTGCTGTATTTGGCATTAGAAATTTTTAAACCCAACTATCTGCCTGACCTCATTAATGGTTTTAGAGGCGCTCTCGTAAGCCTTCTCCCTCCCAATTGATCTAACTTTAGAAATATAATCTTCGTTGCTTAAAAGAGCCTTAATCTGTTCTCTGAAGGGTTCAGTAAAGGCAATCATATCTTGCGCTAACTGTTTTTTCATATCTCCATAGCGAATTTGGCATTGATTATACTTTTCCTCAAAATAATCATAGGTTTGGGCAGAAGATACAACTTTCATCAATTGAAATATATTCTGAATGGCTTCAGGTTTGGGTTGGTTTGGTTCTGTGGGCCCACTATCAGTTACTGCTTTCATTACCTTTTTACGAATTAGCTCTGGTTCATCAGCAAAATATACGGCATTACCTTCGCCTTCTGACTTACCCATCTTACCACTACCATTAAGTCCAGGTATTTTTACTAATTCATTTCCAAAATTAAATGCATGAGGTTCTGGGAAATAATCTACGTTGTACATCCTGTTAAATCTATTCCCAAAAGTACGTGTCATCTCCAGATGTTGCTCTTGATCCTTACCTACAGGCACTTTTGTTGCTTTGTGAATTAGGATATCTGCAGCCATTAGTGTAGGATAAGTGAGCAATCCTGCATTTACATTTTGTGGTTGTTGTCGAATTTTGTCTTTAAAAGATGTACAGCGTTCCAATTCTCCAATATATGCATTCATATTGAGAAACAGATACAACTCAGCTACCTGTGGAACATCACTTTGAACATACAAAGTTGCTTTCTCGGGATCTAATCCAGCAGCTAAATATTCGACTAAAATCTGACGCACGTTACCGCTTAAATCTCCAGGTGTTGGATGAGTAGTAAGTGAATGGTAATCTGCAATGAAGAAGAAACAATTATGTTCATTCTGCATATTAATAAAATTGCGCAAAGCGCCAAAATAATTTCCTAAGTGAAGATTTCCTGTGGGTCGAATTCCACTAACAACTGTATCCATTAATTATTCTTTGACTATATCCTCAGTTTAGTGAGGATTCGTGAGATGACTTATTCGATTGGTATGGTTCTTTTGATGCGTTGATCCAAAGAGGTGAGTGTCTCTGTAGTAGCAACACCATCTATTTCTTGAATTCTTGAATTTAGTAATTCCATCAAATGTTCGTCATTTTTTGCATAAACTTTTATGAGTAAGGTATATGCACCAAGGGTATATTGAGATTCAACAATCTCTGGAATTTTTTCCAATTCTTTTACCACTTCCTTGTACATGGAACCACGTTCAAGTGTGATTCCTATATATACACACATTTGATATCCAAGCATTTTTGGATTGACAGTATATCCTGAGCCTGTAATTACATTCAAGTCAATAAGACGCTGTACTCGCTGGTGTATAGCTGCTCGCGAAACACCGCATTCATCTGCAACATCTTTAAAAGGCATACGTGCATTCTGAGTAATTATTTGTAAGATCTTTCGATCCAATTGATCAATCTTTTCCATAATGTTCATTATTCTAAAGTTTCATATAGTAAACAAAAGTAGATAAATTTACTGATTTATGAAAGTAATTGTTTATAATAATCATTAATAATTGACATAAAGATAGAAAATTGTAATATATAAAATAAATAAAAGCCGAATTTTAAACTAAAAATTCGGCTTTTATACGTAAAATAAAATAAATTATTTTTCTATAGATAATAATTCTACTTCAAAAATCAATGTTGAAAATGGTTTAATTGCACCTCTATCAGCATTACCATATGCCAAAGCTTGTGGAACAAATAATTTGTATTTTGAACCTACTGTCATTAATTTAAGTGCTTCTGTCCATCCAGGAATTACTTGATTTACTGCAAATACAACTGGTTCTTTTCTATCTACCGAACTATCAAAAACAGTTCCATCAATTAATGTTCCATGATAGTGAACCTTTACCTTTGACGAATCAGTAGGTGTTGCTCCATTACCTTTGGTAATTACCTGATATTGAAGACCGCTAGCTGTTGTAACAACTCCAGTTTTTTTTGCATTTTCTTGAAGGAACAACTCACCAGCTTTCTTATTTTGTCCGTATTTAGACTCCATTTTTTTAGCTTGAAGTACAGGAATGATTCTTTGCAAGAACTCCCCTGCCTTTGCAGCATCCATTTGTTCTTTATATCCTCTTAAACCATTTATTAATCCTTGTTTTACGAGGTTAATATTCACTTTTATTGATGAATCACCCATCAATCCAGTTTTGTTTTGCTCTTTTAATGCTGTACCAATTTTTAATCCCAAATCTGAAATCTCGGCATATTCTTTTGAGACATCACCTTTAGATCCTTCTGCATATCCTTCAAGCAATGACTTAATGGCAGCTTCTGTTGAATCTCCTTTGATGTAATACTGTTTGATGCCTGCACCATTTACTATACCGTATGCATAGTTCAAACTATCTAATTGAGTCTTCAGTTCAGGTAATTTTGTTTTGTTGCTATTACAAGAAGAAAATCCGAAAGCAGTAATCAACACCACTGCTGTATATAAAAATATATTTTTCATTTTTCTGAGTATTTTTTTAATTACTTTTTTGATGTTGTTCTGTTTATTGATGTGGTTGCTCTGGAGCTGATACTTCTGGAGCAGAGATTTGAGGACGACTTTGCATTTTTTGTTGTTGCATTTTCATCATAGTTTCTTGCAAGTATTTCTGAGCTTGCTCTTGAGTCATTCCTTGATCAAAACCATTTAGTCCATTAATCATACCTTGTTTTACAAGTTTTTCGTCGAATTTCAAAGTCGAATCACCCATTAAACCTTTAACTCTCAATTGTTTGAATGTACTACCTACTTGAATTCCTAATTTGTGAATTTCGTTTTTGCTTTCTGCGGAATTATAGGCTTGTTCCAAATTTTTAATTATTGCTTCAATGGCTTTATCAGAAGAATCATTTTTTAAATAATAACTTTTGATTTGATCTCCATTGGCTAAGCCCAATGTATAATTCAAACTATCATTCAAAGTTTTAAGTTCTACAGTTTTAGCCTTGTAATTGTTGCATGAAGTCATTATGATGATACCAATTAACCCCACGATAGAGAAGATACTTATCTTTTTCATTGTTATTTGTTTATTGTTTATTTCGAATTGATTTATTTTTTCCCTTTTGTTATCTTTTTTGATTTTGGTGCTTCTACAGGTTCGGTTTTTACTTGTTCTTCGACTACAGGTGTCACAACAGGTTTAGCAGGCGTAAATGACAATAATTCTACTTCAAAAATCAAAGTAGAATATGGAGGTATTGCTTCACCAGCACCTTGTACACCATATCCTAAATTATAGGGTATAAAAAACTTGTACTTTGCACCAACTGACATCAATTGAACTCCTTCTGTCCATCCTGGAATTACTTGATTTAATGGAAAAGTAATTGGCTGACCACGATCAACCGAACTATCAAATTTGGTTCCATCTATCAATGTTCCTGTATAATGTACTTTTACTGAGTCTGTTGCCGATGGTTTAGGACCAGATGCAGGTACAATTACCAAATATTGAAGTCCACTTTCAGTGGTATTAACTCCTTCTTTGGTCTTATTTTCTGCTAAAAACTTCTCTCCTACTATTTTTTTAGCTTCGGTTTCCTTTTTTTGTTCTTCCATGATATAAGTACGTAGCGTATTAGTTGCCATTTCCTTACTCATTAAAGCAGAATCGCCTTTCATTGCAGTAACAAATCCTTTTATTACTAAATCGACATTTGATTTTCCTCCAGGAATTTTCTTCATGCTTTGTGCAAAATCAGCACCCACATTCAATCCTAAAGCATAACTCATAGAATCTAATTTATTTGACATCGGATTAACCACTACGGAAGTTTTGGATTCTTTTTTGTTTTTTGCAATAGCTGAAGTTGTAGTCATTACAGCTCCAATGCTTAGTAAAATAATTGCTTTTTTCATTATTTGTGTATTTTATATATTATACAATTGATAACAATTCTACTTCAAAAACTAATGTCGAATAAGGTGCTATTGATTGCCCTGCACCTTGTGAACCATATGCTAGCTCTGAGGGGATTACCAATCTCCATTTTGAGCCTACTGGCATCAATTGCAAAGCCTCAACCCAACCTGGAATTACTTGTGTTACTCCAAATGTTGCTGGCTCACCACGTTGTACAGAGCTATCAAATACCTTACCATCAATTAATGACCCATGATAATGAACTTCTACTGTATCCGTTGCTTTAGGTAATGCTCCATTTCCTGATACCAATATCTCATACTGCAATCCACTTTCTAATGTAATTACTTCACTTCTTTTTGAGTTT
>Ga0233425_10003011_pt1 | contig 31713 bp, 22 predicted proteins | sample Watercolumn_Towu_2_FD_181712 | JGI IMG/M metagenome (GOLD analysis project Ga0233425, IMG submission 181712) | Freshwater microbial communities from Lake Towuti, South Sulawesi, Indonesia - Watercolumn_Towuti2014_140_MG | ecosystem: Environmental > Aquatic > Freshwater > Lake | place... | reverse complement strand
GGCGACCAGGGAGCGTTCCACCGAGTCGTACCAGGTAGAAGACAGCAGCGGCTTGAAGACCTGGAACCCAGGGTCATACGGATCGAGAAGGAATGGATTCCCCGACGACATCGCCTCCTCGTAGGTCTGGAGGAATCCGTCGATGTGCGCTCCCGGCTGGTCGTCCACTGCCAGGAGATCCCCGGGCAGCATCACGGCGACAAGCACTGACAGCCCCATGAGTCGAAGTCCGGCAAGTCTCACTTTCCACCCTCCGTGCGGCTACTATACACGCTGAAGCACCAACCGACAACGCCGGATTCGGTACCGCGCGAACCGGCTCGCGCGCCCCCGGTTTCCAACGGCCCGGTTCTTGCCCGGAGCCCTTCCATCTGGTAGTTTGAGTGGAGCGCGACCGAAGTCAGGAGGCTGACGGTGATCATCCGCATCTTCCCGCTCGTGGAGGCGACGGCGGGGGACTGAGCATCGGAACCCCGGAGGCATGGAGGTGGACTTGCCGGCATCGACCATCGACCAAGGCCTGCCCCGAGCGGAGTCGAGGGGACCATCGACCATCAGGGCTGGCTCCAGGTTGACCGCTTCCGCCCGGGCTCTCCCCGCACTGCTGCTCCTCGTCGGGTTCCTGGGCTGCGGGGAATTCCACACGCGCTGGCTGTGGGAGGAGGATTGCCCGGCCCCGACGCCGCTCGTTCCCGAAGCACTGCCCCAGGTCGATGCCGCGTTGAACGAGCCGCTGGTCGTCCTGCTGCGGGCGGACAATGCGGTCGACGAGTGGCAGCTGGCCGACGGCATCCTGCCGCCGGGAATCAGGCTCCATGCGGAGCAGGGCCTGCTGTGGGGGCTTCCGGAACAAGCCGGGGAGTTTCCCCTGGTGCTCGAAGCGGTCCCGCCCGACGGGCTGTGCCTGCTTCCCGCCACGGTCGACGTGCGGCTGCGGGTATCCGCCGGATGTGAAGGGCGGGACCAGTGTGCGGTGCCGGCAGGGCTCGAAGCGCATTGCGGCGAAGACTGGGTGTGCTCCGCGTCCGGAGCCTGGGCCGACTGCCCCCCGGTCTTTGGCGAAGGAATCGCCTGGAGTCTCGAGCCGGAGATGCCGGCGTCTCCCGAGGGACCGTGGCTGGTCGTGTCGCACCGGGAGCTGACGCTGCAGGATCGGGCCCTCCCCGGACAGGAGCCTTTCGTCCATCGGATCGACCTGCTGGCCGATGGGCAGTCGGCCGTGCTTCGGTATCGTTTGCCGGACCTGTGGCCTCTCCCGTTCCGGGAAGGGGAGGAGCTGGTTCTCGCGGAGCATGACTGGGGGCTTGCCGGCCGGGAGCTGGCCGTGTGGAGCCCGGATGGAACCGTGGCGGTCCGACTCCACGAAGGGGCGTTGGCGGACATGGCGCCGACCTGTCCCCTGGAGGTTTGCGAAATCCCGCTCCAGCAGCTCCACGTACACGCCTGCCCGGGCGAGGAGGTGCAGTGCGGACGCGGCCGACCCGATCTGCTGGTTGCGGGGACGGAGCCGTGCCTGGCCGGGGGTCACGTCCGGACGGAGGACCCCGCGGTCGGGTGGCTTGCGGTGGGGGCGGCGTACTCGTATGAGCCGGGCACGTTCCGGGATGAGCTCTGCCCGGGAGTGGCCCCCCGACACGCATCCTACACCATCCAGCCGGAGTCGGGCTGCCCCGTGGCCCGCATTTACTCGGCCATGGGATCCGTCGGCGTGCTCGAGCTCGGAGCAGCCGACGAGGTTCCGCCCGAAGCCGTGTTTACGGGGCTTCCGTTCGAAGCCGCCCGTCCCGACGACCCGCTCATGCAGGACGGGCATCCGACCGCACCGGACGGCACCAGGGTGGCTAAATGGAACTGGTCACTCCTGCAGCCCTACGACGGGCTGGTCCGGCTCGGGGTTTTCGAGAAGATCACCCCCGTCGACGAAAACGGCCCGGACCCTCGACGCCTTCCCCTCACGGCAGCGGGTATCTACTCGGTCTTCCTGGACGTCGAGGACGATGCCGGGCGGACTTCCTGCGTGGCCGACGTGACCGAAGTCGAAGTCCGGGCCGCGTCCGGCATCGATCTTCGAGTCGAAGCGGTGTGGTACTCGACAAAGGGGAGCACGCAGCACGACCTCGAAGCCGATCTGCTCGTCATGTCTCCACCGTTTGCGAGCTACCTGCTCCAGGAGTATGGAGCTTCCGGGTGGCCCGATGATGCCTGGGGCAATGGGGCGTTCGTCTGCTCCGAGCTGAACCCGCAACCCGCCGGCTGGAAGCAGTCCCCCTCCCCCGCAGGCCCGCCCGGCGAGCCTCCGCCTCCGGACTACTCATGCCGCGTGGCCGGGGCGGACATCCCCTTCGGCCTGCCCGAAGTGGTCACGGTGCGCGATCTCGACCGGGACAAGAAGACCAACCGATATCCACTGGCAGTCTCGGCTGCGGCTTCGAACGGAGAAGCTCTCCATGCCTCGGTCCGGGTCTTCCTCGATGGCAAGCCCCGCTACGAGACCCGGCAGAAGGTCCTGTCCCCCGGCCAGATCTGGACCGTAGGCTACGTGGACGTTGCCCTGGAGAAGTTTGTCTCCGCCCAGTAGGGATGCAGTTGCGCTCGAACGCACGAGTTGTTCTTGCACGGGCCCTAAGGGCCTGCGGCGAAATAGGTTGCCTCGCACCGAGGGCGGCGATGCGCAACTTGTTTCGCCGCAGGCCCTAACCGTCACGGAGGAGTGTGGGGGAAACTACCTGGCAGGGCTCTGCCCTTCGGGAAGCTCCGGTGCCTTGAGCTTGTCCACGTCGATCTCCTCATTGTCGCCGTCGCCGATGGTGCCGTCCGGGACCTTCTGGGTGGTCTGGCCATCGACGGGCAGAACCGGAATCTCAGTTCCGGGTGGCTCGGGAGCGATGTCGTCCAGCTCCTTGATGACCCCCTCCACGACGCCCCGGGCCTGGTCGTACTGCTTGTCCTCGACGAAGGTGACCACGACGCCGACCTTGGCCTCGAGCTTTTCCAGGAACTTCATGAGATCCTGGGTGGCTTCGCTCTCCGAAGCTCCCTTGAGCGCACCGATGCGAGCGCGTGCACGGTCGAGCTGTCGGGTCAGATAGGAGAGCTTGTCCGGGGTGGGCATGGCCTTCCACACCTCGTTGATCTTGCGCCGCTCTTCCCGCCGCATCTTGGCCTGCTCGAGCTGCTCACGGCGCTGGACCATCCGACGCTCCTCTGCCTCTTCCCTCTCCATCTGGCGCTTTCGGGCCGGGTCGAGGGCACGCTGGGCCTGGATCTCGGCCTGCCGGCGGGTCTCGACTCCGGAGATGCGGAATTCGAAGTAGAGGAGCAGGCCGGCCACGGCCGCCAGCATGGCAAGGGGGATGGCGAAGAGGTGCCAGCGGCGCTCCTTCTCATCGACCTTCACCACGTAGCTTCCGCAGTTCATGCAGAGAATGGCACCGGGCTCGATGGGCTTCTCGCAATGTGGGCAACGGGTCTCCACGGCTGTACCTCCCTCGATCAGGCGGGGTCACCGGCTTTCCGGTTCAAGGCCCCCAGGAACACGGCCTATCTTACAATCAGTACCGGGCAGGTGGCAAATTTCGCCACCTGGGCCGCGGTATCGCCGAGCGGGGAATCGTGCCGGCCCAGTCCGTGGGCCCCCAGGACTATGAGGTCGGTTCCCTCCCGGGTGGCTGCGGCAAGAATCCGGCTGTAGGCAAGCCCTGACTCGACCAGGACCCGAACGACGCGGACTCCCGCCTCCTGCGCCTGCTTCCGGAAGTCCTCGCATCCCCCGGCAAGGTCCTCCCGCCCCAGGCAGGCATCATCGGCATCATCCGCGTGCTCGACAACGGACAGGAGGGTCAGGCGGGCCTTCAAAGCCAGGGCGAGGCTCAAGGCCCCGTGAAAGGCCTGCCTGGCTCCATGCGAACCGTCGGTGGCCAGGAGGATGTGCTTCCAGTCGTCCATGGCTCTCCCCCCCTGGCGACTTTCATACCGGGAAAACGCGCTCGCGGTCAATAGAATGTTGCTTGTGCGGGCAAAGCCTAATAGAATGCGCGAGCGTGGTTGTGAGAGGTTGTCATGGCACTGCTGGGCAAGCTGCTTGTGGACCGGGGAATCCTGTCGGCGGATCAACTCAAGGATGCGTTGCAGGCGCAGGATCGCCTGACTGCAATGGGTCTCGAGAAGCTGCTCGGGGATCTGCTGATTGCCAAGGGCTATGCCACTCCGGACCAGATCCGGGAGGTGCTGGAGGAGCAGCAGAAGCACGTGGTCGTGTGCGGCGGCTGCCGGGTGCAGTTCAACATCCGTTCCCAGGACCTCGGGACCGAGATGCCCTGCCCCCGCTGCGGGCGCAACGTGCAGGTTCCCCAGGAGCTGACCGACTTCAACGTGGCAGCAACGGTCGAACCCACCTACATCGATCCGGGACCGGCGCCGCTCGTGTACGTCGTGGTCAAGAGCTACGACGGAGAAGATGATGCCTACCCCCTGCGGGAGGGGGAGAAAGTGACCCTCGGGACCGATTCGGAATGCCGCGTGCGGTTCGAGGGGGAAGGTGTGGAACCGCTCCATGCGGAGATCTCGGTCATCCAGTCGACCGTGATCATTTCAGATCGATCGGCCCGGGAGGGGATCTACATCAACGGCCGCCGGGTCACGTCGTGCATTCTCCGGGTCGGGGATCTCGTCCTGCTGGGGCGCCAGCCGATCATGTTGAGTCCCGGGTTGCCGTCGGGCCGCGACACGCTGTACGAAGGGCAGCGGGAGAGCCTGCTCGAGGCCGATCCGACGTCGCTGGTCGGAAGGACCGTCGGGAAGTTCCGATTCGTGCGGGTGCTCGGGATGGGCGGCATGGCCGTGGTGCTGCTGGCGGATCAGCTTCCGCTCAACCGGCCCGTTGCGGTCAAGGTCCTTCGCAAGGAGATGGTTCCCAACCGGCGAGCGGTGGACCGGTTCATCCGGGAAGCCCTGGCCGGAGCGCGGCTCAACCACCACAACATCGTGCAGACCTACGATGCCGGCACGCTGGGCGGGCTGATGTTCATCTCCATGGAGTTCGTGGAAGGGGAAGACGTGGGGATGTGGATCAAGCGGTTCGGCCATCTCCCGGTCGGGCTGGCACTGAGCATCTCGGTCCAGGTGGCACTGGCACTGGAGTTCGCGCACCAGCATGGGGTCATCCACCGTGACGTGAAGCCGTCGAACATCATGTTCACGTCGGACGGGCGGGTGAAGCTGCTGGACCTGGGCATTGCCAAGGTGTTGCGGGAAACGGCCCCGGAAGGGAAGAAGATGGGGATCGGCACGCTGGTGTACATGCCCCCGGAGCAGACGCGGGATGCAGCCACGGTGGACCACCGGGCCGACATCTACTCGCTCGGGGCAACGCTGTACAAGATGCTGGTCGGCCAGCCGCCGTTCAAGCACAAGGAAGTCGAAGGGATGGTCAAGTCGATCCGCCGGGATCCGCTGCCCGATCCCAGGACGTTCGTCCCAGAAGTCCCGTCCCGCGTCGTGGACATCCTCAACGTTGCCATGGCCAAGGACCCGGCACATCGCCACCAGTCCATGAAGGAGCTCCAGGAAGACCTGGTCGGTGCGTGGAATTCTCTCCAGGAATGAGTCCGGGAGATTTCAGTCCCGGGTGCGCACGAACGCAGGCGCCACCCCGAACCCCAGGGCGGACCAGAACAGGAGGAAGCGGACCGCATCCTCCAGGTAGGCCTTGGCATTCAGGGCGGTAGCCCGGCTGAATGCCCCGCAGATGACCCGCTCGTTGATGTCGGAGGCCAGTGCGATCATCTCGTCCGGCTCGAGCTCGAACTGCACCTGGTCGGTGAGCGGATCGTCGCCCAGGATCGCGGCCAGCGGAGTCAGGTCGAACTGGCACGGAATCCCGGAAACGCCAGGATGGGCCGAGCGGCCGCGGCAAGATGTGCAATCGTGCTGGCCTCCCATGAGGCTCAGGAAGTCGTTGAACGGAATCCGCCCGGAAACCCCCCGCTCCTCGAACAGGCGTCGCACCTGGTCGACCCAGCCGTCCCGCGTGGACAGGCGGGGAGTGCCAGCGGCCTCGCACGGGGACACGGCGCACTCCTCCATCTTGCCCTGAAGCTCGATCAGGCGCTTCTTCTGGGCCTCGGTCATGCGGCTGGGAGCAACCTCCAGGAGCGCGTCGAGCGACAGGATCTCAGCGGCAAGCTGCTCCACGACGCAGCGGCTCTCTTCCCGGACACGCGGCACCAGTTCCCATTCCATCCGTTCCTGCATGATCCCCCCGCCGACCGACCTCAAGGATAGAAGAATCCAGCCCCGGGAACAAGGGGCAAGTCACGCCGACCGCACCGCACCGACCGCAGGCTGACCGGCCGAATCGCCGGTCGGCAAGCCGCGATGCGGAGGGGCGCTGCCCGCGCTTGCGGCCCTCTTTTCGGTCTGCTAAGGTGGCTTTCGGCCAAGGAGAGAACGACATGGTCAAGTCCCATTTTTCCCACGTCACCAAGCGCACCGGGGAGCAGGTTCCATTCGACCCGGAACGCATCATGTTCGCCATCTACAAGGCTGCGGCGTCGGTCGGCGGCCGGGATCAACGGCGGGCCAAGCGGCTGGGCGAGCGGGTGGTCATGCTGCTCGAGGACCGCTTCAGCGCGGAATCGGCCCCCCCTGTCGAGACGATCCAGGATACCATCGAGGAGGTGCTCATCACCGCAGGCCACGTGCAGACGGCACGGTCGTTCATCGTGTACCGGGAAAACCGGCGGCTTGCCCGGGAGCAGAGCACCGGCGCATCCCGGGCACCTCACGGGCCGATTCCGTATCGCGTGCTGTGGGAGACCCTGGCCTGGAATGTGAACCACGGCTGCTCCACGCTGGCGGGCCTCAACCAGGCCGTGGCCGACGGGTCGGTCGATGACATCATCCGGGAGAGCGAGGGCCGGTTCGACAAGGAGCTCGAGGCCATTGCGGATCAGATCGCAGCCAAGCAGGACACGGTCAAGCTCGTCATCGTGGCAGGACCGTCGTCCTCGGGCAAGACCACAACGACCAACCGCCTCTCGAAGAAGCTCCAGGCCCGCGGCCTTGAACTCGTAGCCATCAGCGTGGACAACTACTTCCGCGACCTGGCGTTCCAGCCCCAGGACGTGCGGGGGGACTACGACTATGAGACCCCGGAGGCCATCGACCTGCCCCTGTTCAATGAGCACCTCGAGGATCTCCTCGCGGGCAAGAAGATCGAGTCGCCGCAGTTCGATTTTCACCGGGGAAGACGGATCGAGGAGACCGTTCCCATCAAGCTCAAGAAGGGGCAGCTCGCCCTGCTCGATACGCTGCACGGCCTTTACAAAGGGCTCACCGAGCGCATCCCGGACGAGCTCAAGTACAAGGTCTACATCGAGGCCCTGGTCCAGGTCATGGACCACCGGGGGGAATGGGTCAAGTTCACGGACGTCCGGCTGCTGCGGCGCATGGCCCGCGACCGAGTCCACCGCAACGTGACGCCGTTCCAGACCCTGGACCACTGGCACTACGTCCGGCGCAGCGAGAAGAAGCACATCATCCCTTACCTGGGCGACGCGGACTTCGTCCTCAACGGGAGCTTCCCGTACGAGATTCCGCTTTACCGCCACCTGCTGTTCGACTTCTTCGAGCAGTACCTGGCCGGCACCAGCGCGACCGAGGACGGCCGGGAGCGGGCGGAGCGGGTCCGGAAAGTGCTTGCCGGGGTCGTGGCCATGAAGGATCGCCCGGCCATCCCGCACGATTCGATCGTCCGGGAGTTCATCGGGGGAGGGGCATGAGCCTGCCCGAGCCTGTCGACTCGATCATTCGCAACAAGCTGGCTGCCGAGTCGCTCGATGTCACCTACCGGGAAAGCCTCAATTTCGATGAGCGGGTCGGCCGGGAGTTTCCCGACGTGCTGGTGATCCACTACACCGCACTTCCTCTCGAGGAGTCCCTCTCGCACCTGGTCCGCGCCGCGACCCGGGTGAGCACCCACTTCGTCATCGGCCGGGATGGAGAGCTGTTCCAGCTCGTCTCCGCGGCCCGGAGAGCCTGGCATGCCGGGGCCAGCCTGTTTGCCGGAGAGCCGGACGTGAACAGCCGCAGCCTGGGGATCGACCTCGTGTTCGTTCCGGACCAGGACGACGGGTACCCCCAGCACCAGGTGGAGGTGCTGACGACGATGTGCCGGGTGCTGTGCCGCATGTTCCCCATCCGCTCCGACGGCATCGTCGGCCACCAGCACGTGGCGATGCCTCGAGGCCGGAAGCAGGATCCCGGCCGCTGGCTGGACTGGAACTTCCTCTACCGTGAATCGGGCATGGGGGAGCCGCCCCCGTTCCTGACATCCCCCGTGCTCTTCTGAAAGAGCCCGATGCCGTTGGCCACCGGCACGCCGGAAACCAGCGGCCCCCCCTCGCCGGGCAGCACGAGCTGTGTCGAGGATCCCCCGTCCAGGTTCATGAGCTGAACCGCGTCGAGGCGCTCCTTCGCAAACAGGACGACATCCGTGTGGGCAATGGGAAAGGGAAAAACGGCAACCAGGATCCGCCCCAGGGAATCGGCCCCCATGACGGTGCGACGGGCCCGGGCAGCATCGGACGGCTTGCGCCCTGCGCCGTCGACGACCAGCATCGGCGTGGACTGGATGCCGAACTGGACGTCCTTGGCGGGGTCGACCTCGGCTCGGAACGCCTTGGGGCCGGTCACGTGTGCCTTGCCCTGGCCATCGAGCCAGAAAGCTCCCCAGCTCGTCTTCTTCATGCGCTGCACGAGCTTCCCCTCGGACACGATGAGGCCGATGGGGCGGTCGGTACCCGCCTCGAAGAACGATGCGTTGAAGCACGCGACGGCCTCCGCACACGCGGGCATCTCCGACACCAGGCTCAGGGTCTTGCCCGGCGGCGGCACTACGAAGCGCGGCTCCACGGCCTGAGGCTGGAACCGCAGGACGTGGACTGTGAACAGCCCCAGCGTGCCGTACGAGTAGGTGAGCAGCTCCACCCCGCCTTCAAGGACCCGGACCGACACCGGCTCCCGGGAATCGCCGACGGAGATCCCCGCGGTGAGCAGCACCACCAGGGCCAGGCGGATGATGGGCATGATCACCGTCCGGCGCACAGCAGCGGGAGCGTGTCGGCAAACGGGGGTTCCGCAATCCCCGCCTGCGTGATGATCGAGGTGATGAACCGGGCCGGAGTGACATCGAATGCCGGATTCCGAACGGCCACTCCGGCAGGAACCAGCCTGGTCGTGCCCATGTGCGTGACCTCCTCCGCCCCCCGTTCCTCGATGGGGATGCCGCTCCCGTCGGGCAGGGTCAGGTCCACGGTCGAGTACGGGGCCGCCACGTGGAACGGAACCCCATGCTCCCTCGCAACGATGGCAAGGTCATACGTGCCGATCTTGTTGGCCGTGTCCCCGTTGGCCGCAATCCGGTCCGCACCGACGATGACCCGGTCCACCCGCCCGGTCCGCATCAGCCAGGCCGCCGAGCTGTCCGGAATCACCGTCACGTCGATCCCGTCATGGGCCAGCTCCCAGGCGGTCAGGCGTGCACCTTGCAGCCAGGGGCGGGTCTCGCGGGCCAGCACACGCACCCGCCGTCCCTGCTTCACCGCGGCCCGGATGACGCCCAGCGCGGTCCCGTAGCCTGCGGTGGCCAGTGCCCCCGCGTTGCAGTGGGTCATGATCGTCTCCCCGTCCGCAACGAGCCGAGCCCCGTGATGCCCCATGTCGCGGCACATCCGGACATCCTCCTCCCGGATGGCGTCCGCCTCCAGAAACAGGGTCTGCCACCTCGGCTCCGCAGGCGACGCAGCGACACGGGCCGCCACCCGCTTCATCCTTTCCAATGCCCAGAACAGGTTCACGGCCGTCGGCCGGGTGGCAGCCAGTCGGGCAAACGCCGGTTCCATCCCGGCCAGAAACCGGTCCGCACTTCCGGGAAGCGTCTTTGCGGCCAGCGCCACGCCGTACGCGGCAACGACCCCGATGAGCGGTGCCCCCCGGACCTGCATCGTGCGGATGGCCACCTCCACATCCACGAAAGTCGCACACTCCAGCCACTTCTCTTCCACCGGCAGCCGGGTCTGGTCCAGGACCAGCACCCGCCCCTCGTCGATTCTGATCGGCTCAACACTCATCTCCCACTACCTCGATTCCACGTACAGGTTCTTCCCACCCGTTCTACGAACATGGTCGGGTCGTCCGTCGAGCGCCGGCCGGGCAAGGAAGGCTTCGAAGCCGGCGGCACAGGCGTACCTGGAGGTACGTCGAGCACGACGGCCGAAGCCTGACACGGCCCCGCCGGATGATCGGCGGACGAGATGACCCTGTTCACTTGCCAAGCGTCCCCTTCCCCCCGACCAGCGCACTCTTGAGCAGGCCGACCCAGAGTTTCTGGCATGACTGGTCCTGAAACGCAACGAAATGCCCCTGCCCCTTGTACTGCGCCAGGGCCGCTGTGACGCCGTTCCCCTGGGCGGATGTGACGTTGTCCACCGCAGGCAGCGCCTGGACGTCGAGTCCCCTGAGCGCAAAGCCCGGGTGCGGATGCGCCAGCGGTGCCAGCGGAGGGATCCCGCCTGCGATGGCCTGGTTGTCGGTCGTGACCGCCGGAGTGTACGGGTCGTCGACCCCCTCGGTGAGAAGCACCGGGATCGCCTCGCCTGCCAGCCGCTCCCCGTAGTAGAACGGGCTGTAGTTGATTGGATCGGCCACGTCCACCAGCGTCTGGGCCAGCGTGATGGCCGGGTGGAAAAGTGTGAACTCGTCCTCGTACTGGATCGAGAGCAGCTTCTCCAACGCGGCCTTGATGTCCATCGTCGTCCCGGAATCCAGCTCCTTCCGCAGCAGGATGGTGTAGGCAAGCCCGCCCCCGGAGCCGGACAGCACAGCGGCCTTGAGCTCCTCCTGCACCGCCACGTACAGCGAGCCGGTCAGCCCCCCCTGGGAGTGCCCGAAGTAGCCGATGCGGTCCGTGTTGAACCCGATCTCCTGGCCGGAAACGTGGATCTTGAGCCCCTCGATGAAGCGGGCCAGTGCCACGAAGTCGAGCCCCGCCTGCCGGAACAGGCTCCTGGCCCCATCCGGGTTCGTGAAGTTGAACGAGTAGTACTCCACGTCGATGGGCGGCCCGGTGTATCGGTCCCCGTGCAGCGGCTGGTCGATGGCGATCACGGCCATGCCGGCCTTGGTCAGCAGCCCGGCCTCGGTTCCCATGCAGCTCTTGTAGCTCCCGCCCGTGCCGTGCGAGCACATGACGATGGGCCAGCCCCCGACCGGCTTTGGCCCTTTGGGCACCGCCAGGGCAAACGTGATCGTCTCGGTCCACTGAACGACCGGCTCACCCTCGGAATCAAAGAGGATCGCGCCATCTTCCTTGTAGGGAGGCTCCCCGGTCTGGAAGTTGGGGGCCTTGTACTTGCCGACAAAGTACAGGTAGTCATTCCCCGTGGTCTTGGCCTCCACCGGTCCGGCCGGCTCGATCTCGGCATCTTCCCGGATGAAGCGGGCCGTCGCCAGCATCTCACGGACAGGGTCCGCCGTGGTGAACACGGTGGCCACAGCGACATCCTGCGCCCCTATCCCCGCTGCCTGGTCGAGCCACGCCCCCAACGGCGACAGGAGCCCGGCCAGCGGGGCCCCGACATTCCCGTCCAGCGCATCGGCCACTGTAGCCGTCCGCCCGATATGGCGGCCCTGGGCATCCTTCAGCCGCCGGGTGACGATGCACGCGTATTTCTGCGCGGGCCGCATGGGAAATCCCCCCAGCGGACGAAGCACCAGGAGGTACGGCTCCAGATAGTACCCGGCCACCGGTGACTCCCGGTCCCAGTACCAGCTCTCCAGCGGTATCGTCTCGCCGAAATACTCGGACCCCTCGGTGACATTCACGAGGAGGATCGGAGAATCGGTCCCGAGCGTCTCCTCCACTTTCGGAAGGGTCGACGGGTCGAGCGCGGAGTCGAACCGGAAGTAGATGGCACCGTTGGGAGAGAAGCCGTCGAGTCGCTTCTCCGCAACCGCCACGTAGTCATCCAGCAGGTCGAGGCCGTACGGATTCGGGAAACCGTCGAGACGGATGCGGCCGTCCGCGGTCCGGCGGAGGTCGCTGGGGAACGGCTGGTCAAAAAAGCCCTGCGCAGGCAGGTCGAACCGGGCAACGGCTCCCGGTTCTCCCGGGTACAGGTCCTCGGGCAGCACCTCGCCGCCGTCCGGCCCCGAGAGTCCGTCTCCCCCGTCCTCGACCGTGGCGGAATCGTCGCTCCGGACCTCGTCCGAGGGGCTTTGGGCCCCCCCTCCCCCATCGCAGGAAACCACCCCGACCAGCATGAACACGACCTGGAACAGAAGGCAGGCTCTGCGCATGGAGGCCCTCCGGGAATCCGCGGGCATCATACTGGCAACGGGAGGGGATGACAACGGTTCACGGGACGGAAAGGGCGATTCCTGCCAGAGACTCGTCGGGCCTGCGCGCCCAAAGGGCCAGGGCGAACAGCAGGTCGGACAGCCGGTTGATGTACTTGCTGGCACGGGGGTCATCCCGGCCCGGCAGGGCGTGGAAACGACGCTCCGCACGCCGGCAGACGGTACGGGCCACGTGCAGGCGCGCTTCCAGCTCGTTTTCACCGGGCACGATGAACCCGTCGATGGGATGGGAGGCGGTCACCGCGTCGATCGCTGCCTCCATCCGGTCGGCCCCGAATGCGAAGCGCTCCAGCCACGCCGGATCCCCGGACGACACGTAGGCCCCCAGGAGCACCAGGTCGTCCTGCACCACCCGCAACACCGAGGCCACGGGAGACGCGCAGGCCCCCGCTCCAGGAACGGCAGGGACCCCAGCGGTCCTTGCCAGCCCCAGGTGGGCAGAAAGCTCGTCGATGGTCCCGCCCGCCTCGAATACCTGGTCGGTCTTGGGACGACGCTCTCCGCCGAGGGTGGCCGCAGTCCCCTTGTCCCCGGTCCTGGTGTAGATCACCATGTCTCGACTCAGAACGAGAAGGCCAGGCGCCCGATCACCGAATAAGCGGCCAGCTCGCCGAGGCTCACGCCCCCGATGGAGCCGAGGTCCTCCTGCTTGGGCGCAATGAGCGGGAATTGCACCGCAGCCGAGGCTTTGAGCCACAACAGCTTGAGCTGGAGGCCGCCGATGGCGAACAGCGCGCTGTACGGGTCCGCATCCTTGAGCGGGGCCATCCCGTTCAGCTCGCCGATGATCGAAACCGGCCAGTTGGGCATGAACACCAGCCCGCCGCCGAACTTGGCGTAGATCATGCTCCCCGGCAATGCCCCCGGATCACCGATGACGTAGAACTGGTTGACGAGCTCCGCATGCATCTGGAGCGAAACGACGAGCGAATCGAACCCCATGGCCAAGTAGGGATCCACGGCCATGTACCCGTGCATGAACTTGGGCCCGTACCAGAGGTCCGCAGTCGCCATGCCCCCCGCCTCGCTGGTGCCGGACGGAATGTAGATGGATGCCCCGTATCCGAGCCCGAAGGCCGCGGCATTGGTCCCCCAGATGTGGCCGAACTTGGTGTCCAGCGCCAAGTTGCCCATGTGCCACTTCGTCTCCTCCTCGAACATCATGACCGCCAGTGGAACGCGGACATTGAGCGACAGGTACTTGAAGTTGATCTCCATGTTGGGCTCGACGAGGAGGGAGGATGCCTCCTGCTTGGCCAGCTCCCGGGTCAGCCCGAGGATTGCCTCGCGTTCCCCCTCGGGAAGCGCGGTGGTGTACCCCATCACCGCGCCCTTGTCGGACTCGTTGATGACCCCCTGCGCCACCAGGTCGTCCAGCCCTTGGGAGAGCTTGGCATCGTCCGATGCGGTGTCGGTCAGGTCGTTCCACTTGTCTTCGGGAATGGTGTTGATGACCATCATGGCGCCGTCGACGTTGGCCTCGGCATTGGCCTGGCACTCGGCGTTGCTGCCGCAGGCCGCGGCAACGGTCCCGTCGATGAACTTGTCCTTCTGGGAGCTGAGCACCAGGTTCATCGGGGCAAACTGCACGTTCACGCCCAGAGCGAACCTCTTGGCGCCGGTCGGCTGCTTCACCGACCGCCCGACGAGGAGATCCGACCCCTCGAACGGATCGGCCAGCACCGTGCCGGAAAACAGAACGACCCCGCAGAGCACCAGACTGAAAAGACGCATTTGCATCGGAACCTCCCGTTTGTCACCACCTGAGCAAGCCTAGACTAGCCACTCCGGAACCGGACTGCAAGCCCTCCCTGATCCGCCGCCTCACTGCGACGGGCATCAGGTCGCGTCGCAGGTCACTGGCCGCGCAGGAAATAAGAATTGATCGGCGCGACCGTGCGTGTTAGGATTCAGGCAATTTGGTCGTTTGGAGCGGGGGCGGTGCCGCGGGAATGAGAGTCGAGTACGCTGGCGACACACACGTCGGAATGAAGCGGGATCACAACGAGGATTCCCTCCTGATCGTGCCGGAGGAAGACCTCTTCGTGGTTGCCGACGGAATGGGCGGGCATGCATCGGGCGAGATTGCGAGCCGCCTGGCCATCGACACCATCAAGGCGTTCTTCGAGGACACGTCCCAGGATGCCGAGATCACCTGGCCCTTCACCACCGGCCGTGAAGATGACTACGATGCCAACCGGATCGTGACCGCCATCAAGCTGGCGAACCAACGCATCTTCGAGGCCAGCAACTCGCAGCTCCAGCTCCGGGGCATGGGAACCACCGCAGTATCCGCCTACTTCAGCGAAGGGCGGATGTTCGTGGCCCATGTCGGTGACAGCCGCTGCTACCGCCTCCGGAACGGCAGCCTCCAGCTCCTGACAGAAGACCACTCGCTGCTCAACGACTTCCGGCGCTCCCTCAATCTCACGCCGGACGAAGAAAAGAAATTCCCGCACAAGAACATCATCGTGCGGGCGCTCGGGATGAAGAACTCGGTCGACGTCGACCTGGAGATCTTCCCTCCGCATGCGGGAGATACTTTCCTCCTCTGCTCCGACGGGTTGACGGGAGAGGTGGAGGACAAGGTCATCGAGCGGGTCCTGCGGGAAGAGAGGAACCTGGTCAAGGCCAGCCAGCGTCTAGTCCAGCTCGCCAACGATGCCGGCGGCCGCGACAACGTCACCGTCCTCCTCCTCCGCATGGAAGAAGGGGAATCCCCCGAGCTCGAGGAGCTGACCGAAGAAGTGACCCGCGAGCTGACCGAGGAAGTGAAGAAGAAGCTCTGAACCGTGTGACCGGAAGCATGGGAACACGGTCTGACCTCCCTGGAGAATGCGAAACATGAACGGAGTTTTCGACGAGCTGCAGCGGCGGGGGTTCCTGTACCAGTGCACCGGAGAGCCGGAGCTGCGCAAGGCGCTCGATTCCGGGCCGGTGACGTTCTACGTGGGCTTCGATCCCACGGCGGAAAGCCTGCACGTGGGCAGCCTGATCCCGATCCTGGCCATGGTCCACCTGCAGAGGGCCGGCCACCGGGCCATCGCTCTCACCGGTGGCGGGACCGCCATGGTCGGCGACCCCAGCGGCAAGACCGAGATGCGCAAGATGCTGACCGAGGAGAGCATCCGGTCCAACGCAGTCGGCATTTCCGGACAGCTCGCACGTTTCCTGGTGCTCGACGGTCCCCGGGGGCTCGCACTCGACAACATCGCGTGGCTCCGGGATCTCAAGTACATCGATTTCCTGCGCGACATCGGCCGGCACTTCTCGGTCAACCGCATGCTGTCCGCCGAGTCCTACAGGATGCGCCTGGAAACCGGCCTCTCGTTCCTGGAGTTCAACTACATGCTGCTCCAGGCCTACGACTTCCTGGTCCTGCTCAAGGAGCACGGCTGCACGCTCCAGCTCGGCGGCCAGGACCAGTGGGGAAACATTGTCGCGGGCATCGATCTGGTGCGCCGGGAAACCGGCCGGGAAACCCACGGGCTGACCTTCCCGCTGCTCACCGATGCGTCCGGAAACAAGTTGGGGAAGACCGTCGCCGGCGCGGTCTGGCTGTCTCCGGACCGGACCTCACCGTTCGACTTCTACCAGTTCTGGCGCAACACCGACGATCGGGACGTGGAGCGCTTCCTCAAGCTGTTCACGTTCCTCCCGGTCGAGGAGTGCGAACGCATCGGTCGCCTCCAGCCCCCCCTCCTCAATCGGGCCAAGGAGATCCTGGCCTTCGAGATCACGCGAATCGTCCACGGGGACGACGCCGCGCGCCAGACCTACCTGGCCATTGCCAGCCAGTTCGGAACGGCCGACCCGGACGGCAAGGTGCCCACGACCTCTCCCATCGCCGGCCTCTCGGCCTCCGCTCCGGAAGCCCTCCCCGAGCTGTCCGTCCCGGCCGCGGACCTGGCCGATGGAATCATGGTGGCCGAGCTGCTCGTGCGGGCCGGATTCTGCACCAGCAAGGGGGAAGCGCGGCGCATGATCCGCCAGGGTGGCACCAAACTCGGGGATGCCGCCATCGCGGACGAAACGCTCAAGGTGACCGCAGCCGACCTCGCAACGTCCCCCATTCTCAAGGCGGGAAAGAAGAGGATGGTGAGAATCATAGCGAACTGACGAAGCGCTCCATTTGGAGCCACCCCGGGGGGAAGGCTTACAGGGCGGGGGCATGCGGCGACCGTACATGAGCCGATGGTGCGGGATCCCTGACGGCCTGCGAGGGTGAGGCGGCGACCGTCGGCACGGCTGAACTTGATAGTCTCGTGCCCGGAGTGCGGCTCCCGAAGATCAGGCCTCCCCTTCAGGGGAGGTGCCCCTCGGCCACCGGGCCGAGGGGCGGTGGGGACGTGCCGGGCTTCCCCAGAGTCGTGGGTCTGCCTGAGCGTACCGGCACAAAGGCCCCCAAGCGCAGGATCACCCCCACGATTCAAGCGAAGCTCCATCCCCCCCCCTTTGCCGGGCAGGCCCGTGCCTGCCGGCATTTCCCCCGAGGGGGCACTGGTATTTCGGGAGCCGCCATTCAGGCACGACACTAGCAACTCAGTGGTGCCACCGCAGGCGCCTCAGCCTCTCCAGCCTCCGGGATCCCGCTCCCACGGCGCGGCCGCCCCATAACACCTGCTTATGGATGGAATCCAGGCTGCACTGGGAGGCCGTTGTGCCAGGTGCGATGCCGTGGTAGCGTATTGCCATGCGCAAGAGGCCTTTCCCTCTTCTTCTTCTCGTTCTTGCCTTCGTCGGATGCGGAAGCCGGCGGGCTCCGGGAGATATCTGCGCTGTCCAAAGCGAAGCCGGCAGGGGAAAGGACTCTTCGAGCACTCCGATGCAAGAAATCGCAATCGGTTCAGATGTTGGCATCCAAATCCGGCGCGACTGCTCGGATGCGCTTCCGGAAACGGGCCGGCCCCACTTCCGAAACGACGTGAAGTCGGAGTGCGTTCCCGAGTGCGCAGACGGCCAATGCGGAGGCGACGGATGTGGGGGCGACTGTGGCGAATGCTTCGGGCAGCAAATCTGCCTGGACGGGTACTGCCATTGTGCCTCCGGAAATACCTGCCTTCCAGATCAGGAGGCGGGAACTGCCTGCGGAGCCCTCCCACTGCCTTGCACGGAGTGGATTTGCCTGGACGGCTGCTGCGCTGTTGAGGAGATTCCGCCCCCGGCATGCTGCATTACCACGGCCGAGTGCCGTGACTGCTACAACCCGTCGACAACCGAGGAGGCGGCCTGTCCTGATGAGGTCCCTCAAGGATTCATGGAGAACCTCTGCACAATTGACGCCTGCATCGACTTCGAATGCGTGAACCTGGACAAGGTCGTGGGAGGCTACTGCGGTTACGTCGGATGCGGTGACTGCGATGCCTGCGATCACCTGACCGGCGAATGCACGAGCATGTTCAAGTGTCCCTGCTGTCCAAGCTACTGCTGGGGAGCCACTCCGCAGGAGGCCGATCTCATGTGCAGCGACGATGAGGTCTGCACCATCGAGAGTTGCGGCTACCCTCCCGGTGGTTTCGTTCCCAGACACGAGTCCATGCCTCCGCAGGAGTTCATCGACTGCTGGATGGGAGAAGGGTCCTGCCCTCCGCTGCCCGACAACATCTACAACTGCCTGTGCCAGGATGCTGTGGGCGCCGGCATCTGCGATGACTCCGACCCGTGCACGCTCGAGACGTGCAAACTCGGTCAAGGCTGCCTGTCCGTACCCAACCCCGAGTGCGACTGAAAGCCGAAGGAGGGTCTCCGGACGTCCAGTTCCGCGCTCCTTTTTCTCTCAGTTGACTTTCAAATCGTTACTGACTACGTTATCATCGAGTTCGCAAGATAGGGGGGACATGGGCCATGAAATCAGAGATTTCCTCAGTGGATGATGTTCTCCTGCGGGCTTCAGTGCTTTGTGTGCTGGCGTTCATGTCCGCTGTCCAACCGGCCTGTGGTGGGCACGAGGAATCGCCCTTGCGCTCGGATGTGGGCGGTCGGAGGGACCGCGCTGAACACACACGTCAATTCGCCGGAAGGGGAGAGTGATGGTGCCTTGCTCCACTGGGACGGGGAGCACTGGACACCGGCCGAAGATCCCATTCCAGGGACTCTCCGCTCGGTAGCTGGGGCAGGTCCGAAGGACGTGTGGGCCGCTGGAGTGACGGGGGAAGCCTGGCCATCGGGGCCGGGGAAGGACTCGAGTTGTTCACCTGGCTCGGGGACGACTGGGACACCCAGAATGTCTGGACCGATTGCCTCGACGCGGTCTGGGGCGATTCCCACGGGAAGGTCTGGGTCGTCGGAAGGAAGGGGGGGATTCTGCGGAGAGAGTTCCAGTAGGAGAAGGTCAAGGCCCCGCAACCAGGACCTATCCGCCCTTACCACTTCTCCACGCGTATCCCGCTGAACAAGTCGTAGTGACGCACGTTTCGGGTCACCAGGACCAGGCCGTTGACCGCTGCGACAGCCGCGATCTGCCCGTCTGCGAACCCGGGAGTCTTGCCCGCTGCCTCCAGGCGCACCCTCTCCGCTGCATGCCAGGCCGCGGCCGCCCTGTCGTACGACAGGATGGCGGTTGTCCTGCCCACCACTTCGTCCAGGTAGGCCTGTAATGCAGTCTTCCTTCGCCCGGCCGGCAGCCTCGCAACGCCGAACGACAGCTCGTGCCAGACCACGCTGCATGTCGTCAACTCCCCGTCGTGCTCGAGGAGCTTCTTCATGGTCCTCGAGTCAGGCTTGGGCCGGCAAGGCTCTGATAGAATGTTGGTATCCAGGAGGTATCGGGCACTCACAGGTCCACCTCCCGTCCCTTGCCGCCATCCCTCAGGCCGTCCAGAAATCCATCGCCCACCACGGCGTTCCGGCCGTGCTTTCCCGCCCGGAATTCAGCCAGCGCTGCCCCGAACCCGACTGCCCCGACCTGAAGCTGATCGAACTCCCGTGCCGACAGCAACACGGCGATCTTCTTGCCCCGCCTCGTGATGTGGACGTGGTCCCCCGCCTCGATCACCCGTAGGAGTCGCGCCAACTGGTCCCTCGCTTCCGCCACCGAGTACTCCGTCTTCATCATCGTCCTCCAGTCGAGATGGCCGTCTACATGGCTATCTTACCGCGGCGGCCGGTGGCGAGCAAGGGGAACGGACGTCTGCCTACAGGACCGTTGGCAACAAGGCCGTTGGCAACCTGCGGCCGTGGGGGCGAGCAACCAGGCACGGGGGCAGGCAAGGGGCCTGCCCCTACTCCGCCAATTCGATCTCGGTATTCGGTCCTGCCGTGCCGGTGGGGTTGGGGCGGTCTGCGAAGATGTCCTTGACCGTCATCTTGTGGTACTGCGGGTCCTGGGTCACGTCCAGGCCGCGCTCGGTGAGAGGGAATTCTTCGGTGCCGGGCCACTTGCCCTCGTCCTTGGGCAGGCCGCAGGTGTACTTGTACCGCAACATCGTCCCCGGGGCGAACCCGAATGTCGCGGTCCAGATACCGTCGTTGGCCTTCTTGTCCGGGGCCTCGCCATTGTCCACCATGGGGACCTTGTTCGGGACCCAGTTGGCCAGCACGTCCTGGTTGCCGCTGATGTAGATCACGCCGTTGCCCTTGGGGGGCGGCGGCGTCTCGATGTTGACGTACGCATTGATCGGAACGACCTTGCCGGTCACGTCGACCTCGAAGGTCACGTACACCAGCGTGGTGATGTCGTCGAACACGACCTTGCCGCCCGAATACGGTGCCGTGTCGATGGCCTTTGCCCCTTCAGAGGCCACCACCATCATCTCGAGCGGATCGCCGAACTCCATTTCCAGGGCCGCAAACGGGATCTTGAGCTCCAGCAGCTTCCCGCCGGGCACCGGGCCGCCCAGCTTCAGGGTCGTGGCCGGAGTCGAAATCCATCCATCGCTGCCGTCCGCCTTGCCGAGCAGGAGCTTGGGCGGCTTGCTCAAGAAGTCGACCTTGATCTCCCAGGCCGCGCCGGGAGCGGAGAACTCGATGGGCAGCCCCTGCGAGGTCTTCTTGTTGACCTTGTTGGCCGTGAACTGACCCGTCTGCGCGTTGGTGATGTGCTTGTGCGTCGTGTAGACCGTCACGTTGTAGTTGGTGGACAGCTTGGCGGAGAGGTCCTCGTTGAACAGAACGGCCAGGTAGAAGTCCTGCCCCAGGTAGCCGTAGTAGACCTGGGCGATGTCGTCGTCCGGCCCGGCCATGGTGCCGCCCGAGTCGTTGTCGTAGAAGAAACCCCCGTCCTCGTCCCACTCCCCTTCGTTGGGCGTGAACATCCCGTCGATGGCCGGAGCCTTGCCGAACGGCCCGGCCATGGCCTGCGCCTTCTTCTGCACGATGGGTGCGTACTCGGGCACGTCATAGGTGGGCTTGCCCATCTTCTCGAGCGCCAGGTTCATGAAGGTGTACATGCCGGTCAGGTGCGTGCGGAAGGACTTGTCGAACGGCGTGTCGTCGTTGGCCGGCGAGGTCATGTCCGACCCGTACCACCAGAACCAGTCGCTCCCCTCGGCCGCGTAGATCTCGTCGAAGGCCTTCCAGACCAGCCATTCCAGCGAGGACTTGTCGGCCGGCTCCGGGGCCTGCGGATTGGGCTGCGCCAGCCCCGACATCTCGAGCACCTTCCTGGCCCCGTACAGGTACTCCCACGCCTGGTTCTCCTCCCCCTCCCCGATCCAGATGCCGAAATTCCCCCCGATCCACGAGCCGGGGAACAGGGGCTCCAGCTCCTTCTGCTGCGTCACCGGGTGGGCCGGAATCCCCCGATCCGGGTTGCCCTGGATGTACTCGGACATGGTCACCGACACGATCTCGCCCAGCTCGAACGACTCGGACAGGTCCCCGTACAGCGCATGGAAGAAGCTCTTGCCGTCCAGATCCTTCTTATAGGATTCCCACGCATTCTCGCCGTCGAGCACCACCACCACGAGCCGATCCGAGCCGCCAAAGTTCGGGGCATGGGCCAGGACGTCCTTGAGGAACTCACCTGCGGCCACCTCCCCCTTGAGCATCTGGAAGGTGAACCCGACCTTGTTGGACAGCCCGGTATCCCGGAAGATGATCACCATCTCGTCGTCGGTCGTCCCCGACGTCCCGTCCTGCTTGTCCACGTCGATCTTGTATGGGATGTAGGGGGTCGCATTCCCTCCGCCCACGACCGTGCTCTTGTACAGCACGTCCGAGTCGGTCGCAGTCCACAGGAGGCCGGCATCGACGAGGATCTCGACGATGTCTTCGGCCACGCTTCCTTCCCCGCACCACATGCCGAGGGGCGGAATGCCCCAGATGGACTCGTGGTAGGCCTTGGCCTTCAGGACGTGGGCATAGGCATCGTCCGGGTAGCTGTAGGCCGGGTTGGGGAGATTGTCGAACGGCTGCCCCAGCTTGGCCAGCTCCGTGTTGAAGATCAGAGGAAGGATCGGGTGGTAGAACGGTGTCGTCGTGATCTCGATCTGCCCCTGCTTCGTCGCCGGGTCATACATCAGCGCCTTGTGGATGCCCACGATGTTGGCCATGATCTTGTATTCCTCGGCCACGAGCCGGTTGGCCAGCTCCTCCGAGAACCCGTTGACCATGTAGACCGCCATGGGGTCGCCTTCGGGATCCACGCCCGTGCTCTTTGTCACGACATCGGTCAGGTCGACCACCGACCCGTCGGGAAGGGTCACCGCTCCGTTCAGGAAGTCCGGGTCGATCCATGCAATCTCGAACAGGATCTTCAGCTTCAGGAAGTCCTCCTGCGTCAGGAGGGCGGGGTTCTTCTCCCGCAGCTCGATGTACTGCGGAAAGTGCTTCATCATGATGTCGGACGTGCTGACACAGGCCCAGGGATCCTTGTAGAGCAACCCGAGCTGCTTTTCGGTTGCGGTCTTGGGCGTGGGAGTATCCTCGAGCAGCAGGTCGATCCACGGGTCGGTCCGCCCTTTCCACTGGGCGAGGAACGCGGCCTCGTCCACCGTGTTCTTCACGCTGTCGACGTAAGGGGCCAGCCGCTCGACGTAGTAGTCCAGGAGCTGGATCATCATGACCGGCGTGATGTTCATGTTCACGTGGACTTTCGGGTAGCCCTCGAGCATCGAGGCCATGTCGTAGTAATCCTTGGTCGCGTGCTTGCGCACCCAGGGACCGGTCAGCTCGTCCTTGACCGGGTCGAGGTAGAACGGCTGGTGCTGGTGCCAGACGATCGTCAGGTAGACGGAGCGCTTGATCACCGCCTTGTTCGCCTTCTGGTCGACCACGTTGTCCGCGAGATCCTCCACCTTCTGGACCAGCACCGTGTAGGTGAACGCGGAGTTCACCTGCGACGGGTTGGACAGCGTGAGATGGGCAAACTGCTTGTAGACCTCCACCTTGGAAAGGCCTACCTGGCTCATGTCCGAGCCGGTGATGCTGTAGTTGCCCAGCTCCCCGCCGGTTTCCGGATCGATCGGCTCGGAGAACCGCACCGACACGGTCTGTCCGTCTGCGGAAAACGCTCCGGTTACCTGGGGCGCAATCTCGTCCACCTCGGGCTTGTCATCCGGACCGATGGGCACATCCGCCAGAATCTCGGGTGGCATCTCCCCATCCGGCAGCACGGTGGTGTCGCCGGCAATGTCGATTACCGCTCCGTCCGGCCCCACCGGGATCACGTTGCCGTCCGGCAACACCCGCACCTGCCCGTCCCACCCCGGGATGTCGTACTCGGGCTGGTAGGGGGCGGGCTTGGTGCCGCAGGAAGAAATAGCCAGTGCCAGGATCGCCCAAAGAACAACTACTCTCGACATCGCTTTGCCTCACCGATCAATCGGCCGAACGGCCGCCCTCACATCACGTTCACGACAGCCACGATCCCCACTTCCTCGATCTTCTCCGGATTGAAGAACTGGGGCAGCGTCTGGTTGCACAGCCCGTCCATTCCGCCGTAGGCGTTGGTCACCTTGACGAACAGGGCGACCTTCTTCCCCGCCGGCTTTCCGTTCGGGAAGAGCGTGGACATGGGAATGGCAGCCTCGAGCATGTCGCCGGTGCAGGCCACGGTCCCCTGGAGCCACGGGAAGTTGTTGGTGGGCTCGAGCCCACGCCAGCCCACGTAGGTGGAACCGGCAAGGTCCTCCCCTTCCAGGAACGAGGCCATGCCGCGGCTTCCAAACCCGAATTCGGCCCCGAATCCGGGCACGCTGACGCCCACCATGTTGCTGAGCGCGTCGTCCAGGTCGCCGTTCCCCTTGTTGTCGAACAGCAGGTTGAGCTGGGCAATGCCCGTTCCGGCCGGGTAGTCGACGTCCAGGTAGCCCACGATGTAGTTCTGCGCCTCGACGTACCCGTAGACCGCAACGTAGAGGTAGTCGTCGTCGTAGGCAGCGTAGAGCTCCATGAGCGCGTTCTTGGTCGGGTCCCAGTTGCTTTCGAGGCCGTTGGTGGTCACGAGCATCTCGCCGGGCCACTCCGACATGTCGCCGTCCGGGTCCGGGGTGAACTTGAGCGTGTAGGAAAGCCCTCCCGCCAGCGTGTTGCTCTTGCCGTCCGGGTTCTTCACGGTGAGGTTCACCTCGCCCGCCTCGTGCTTGGGTGCGGTGAACACGATGGTCTCGGCCGTCACGTTGGCCGTCTGCACGACCTGGTCGCCCAGGGTGAGCTCCAGCCCGGCAACGAATCCGACCCCGGAGAGGGTGACCGTGCTTCCGCCCAGCACCGAGACCGCGGCCGGATCGACCCCGAGAATCAGGGGGCCGTCGCCCGGTTCCTTGACCTCCCACGACCCGACCTTGTCCATGGAGAAGCCGTTGACGCTGCCGTCGGAATCCGCATAGGTCCAGTTGGTCCCGTCCATCGAGAAGCGGAATGCGAAGCGGTAGGTCCCCGGCGTGTCGGACTGGAGAGTCCCCTTGAACACGTCGTTGTTGCCGCTCTCCCCGTGGTAGGCCGCATCGGCCCAGGTCCACTTGGACGGATCCGCGGGCAGGTCCGCCACCTCCGGCCCGAACCCGAGCTGCGCCTTTAGACCGGCACCGGCACCATCCCCCGGAGTGATGCCGGGCTCCCAGGCCTCGGCATAGGCTTCTCCCGCGGGCTTCCCCTTCAGGCTGGACAGCGCCAGCGGCGGGAACAGGTTGGCATAGTCCACCGTGTTGGGAATGTAGGTGAACGCTGCGGCGAGCAATACCTCCTGGCCGTCCGAGTTCACGAGCTTGACGTCCACGGTCCCGAGCTCGCCGGATGGTGTCGTCGCCACCACGTGCGTGGAGTCTATGAACTGGATGCCTGCAGCCAGCCCCTTGCCGAAGAACACGGTCGGGTTGGGCAGGAAGTTGGCACCGTAGACGTTGACCGGGCTCCCCCCCGTGACCGGACCTTCCTTGGGGTCGATCGAGTCGATCTGCGGGGCCTTGGCCTGCTCGATGAACGTGAACCCCTTGATGAACGTGTCGCTGCCGCCATCCGGGTTGGTCGCGGTCACGTCGGTCTTGCCTGCCGCCCCCGCCGGCGTGACGCAGGTCAGCGAGGTCTCGGACAGGACCGTCACGTTCTGCGCTGCCGTGCCGCCAAAGGTCACGGTCGCCCCGTCCAGGAACCCGGTTCCGGCAAGCGTCACCAGCGTCCCCCCTTCCACCGGTCCCGAGTCGGGTTCCAACGAGAGGATCTTGGGCTCGCTCTGGACCACGTTCTCCTGGCACTGGTGGTTGATGCAGACGAACCCCTGCCCGCACTCCTCGTCGAGGTCGCACCAGACCTGGCACTTGTGCTCCTTGCACTTGAGCCCTTCCTCGCACTCCTCGTCCGCGTCGCACCAGACCTTGCACTTGCCGTCGATGCACTTTTCCCCCGGGTCGCACTCGTTCCCTTCCGGCGTGCACTCGGGCTTGGGCGGCTCGCCGTCGCACTTGGCGACGACCGTGGTGTTCTCGGACGTGCCCCACGAGTCCTTGTCGAATGTGATCTCGACTTCCTTCCACTCGCTGCCGAAGCAGCTCACGTAAACCCGCACGCCTTCCTTGACCCCCTTGACAGCGCCTTCGGTGAGCAGCTTGTACTCCGCGGCCTGGTCCCACGTCTCCTCGGCCTTCGAAAACATCAGCGTGAACTGCCCATGCTGCCCGTCGTAGAGCAGCCCGGTGTGCTTGCCCAGGTTCTTCCCGTGAACGAACGTGTAGGTGCCGTCGCCGGCGACGTCGTCCCCCTTGTCGAGCGCCGGCTCCTGGCTTGGACCATTGTCGAGGATCTGCACCGGGGTCCACATGTTCATCGACCCCTTGAGGTACACGTTGGGGCTGTCGTACTCGTTGACGAACTCGAACTCCGGGTGGAGCTGCGACAGGTCGATGGTGATCTTCACGTCGATGTCGCCGAACGGCTTGAGCTCGAGCCCCTGCACGTTGAAGATCTCGGTGCTCCCTGCGGGCACGGTGACTTCGCCGTTGGGGCCCTCCCACATCCAGAAGCCGAGCTCGTTGAGCACGCCGTACTGGAAGGTCTCTTCCTTCTCCGCCTTGACCCAGACCTCGGCCGAGAACACGGAGTCGCCGGCCTCGGCCCCCTCCATCTCGTGCCCGCCCAGTGAAATGGGCCCGTCGTCGTAGAGCAGCGGATAGGGACCGTCCGTGGGCCCCCAGGCCGCGTTGAACACGACGGTGTTGTCCTTCTCGTCCCACTTCCACGAGCCGGTCCACACCATGTCCCCGTCCTTGAACGTCTTGGTGGCGCGGTCATCCACGTAGAACCGGATGGAGGCCGTTCCCGGGGGCTGGATCCAGCGCTCCTTGCCGGTCAGCTCCTTGCCGGAGAGATCCCACCCCACCTCGCTGGTGACGTCCGCCGTCACCTCTGCTCCGGCCACGTCCTCACCCTCGTTGGGCGTCTCCCGACAGCCGACACCAGGGAGGGCGACTGCGACCAGTGCCAACGCACAAGCGATCGGCCCAATCGCCCTCAGCACGGCCGGTGCATCGGCGACCATCGACCATCGACCATCGACCATCATCCCATCGTTCCGAGTCATCTCCGGACCTCCTTCCTACTCCACCCACATGGTGGGCGCTTCCTTGAGTTTGAACCCGTCTGAATTGCCTGCTGCACCGCCCTCGGCCGGCAGATCGCAGTAGTCCCACGACAGCCCGGCATCGAATGAGTAGCGCGCCGCGTACCGGTACCGAGCCTTGGCCACGGCGGGTACCGGAGCGCCGACGAACTGCGCCACCCCGGAATCACACGCGGCCAGCCCGCTCCCTTCCGGCACCTGGCAGGCCGGATCGAGCTCCATCGGGAAGAAGCTCCAGCCCTCCTTGTACCGGGGGTCCGGCAGCTCCACGCACGGGACAAGGGCCAGTGCACAGGCATCCCCCTCATTGCAGCAGGGGGGCGAAATGCCCACGTCCACCTGGAAACCGGCCTCGAATTGCGGGTCGGCCACGGTCAGGCGGGCCAGCACGGGGTGCGTCTCCCGGTCCACGAGCCCGGCCGGCACTCCGGCTGCGGCATCGGGCATGGCGGTGGGGAAGACCACGGAACAGGGTGCGCTTCCCCCCAGCGTGTAGTTGAGCGGCACCTTCAACGTCACGAGCTGGTCCCCGGACGTGTACGGCAGCACGACGTTGGCCAGTGCCGGAACAAACGGCGGAGCGGTGAACAGGATCCGCTTGGCATCGGGTACCAGGAAGCCGGGCTGGAGGTTGGCATACACCTCCTGGGTCTGCGCGGTGTTGACCTCGAGCCCGGTCAGCACGTTGGGGTCGAGATTGGCCCCGGAAAGCTCCACGAGGAAGCCACCGCCGGTGCGGCCGGACGAGGGAACCGCGGCCTGCACGACCGGGGCCTTTCCCCCCGCCCCCTCGTAGTCGCTCCCCTTGAGCGTGGCAATGGGAGGAATCCCCTCCTCCTGGCAGCTCGGGACCACGCTGCCCGGCTGGGCAAACGTTTCCGGAACGCAATCGCCATCCGAGTCGACCCGGTTTTCCCACACGTCGAAGAAACAGCCGGGCTTGGCCTGCTCCGGCCACGGATTGCGGCTCCCTCCGCACAGTCCTTTGTTGTAGTTGTCGGGGTTCTTGTTGCTGGTCTCGTCCGCGAAGTAGTCGTACCGGACGACCATGCCGTCCCCGTTGACGTCCAGCAGCTCGAGCAGGCGGTGTCCGCCGGGCCACTCCTCGGTGCCTCCCCAGCCGTCGCCGGCAAAGCCCCAGGTGTACTTGTAGCCGATGCGGACCCCTCTGGCACCGGCTGCGGCCTGGATGTAGGGCAGGTCGAACACCGCGGTCCACACGTTGTCGCCGGCCTTGGCATCGCCTCCCTGGCCGTCATCGCGCATGGGAACCGTGTTGGGGACCCAGTTGCCCAGCGACTTGTTCACCTCGGCCCACTGGGTCTTGGTGAGACAGCCGGTCTTCACGTCCCCCTCGCACACCGGCGTGAGGGCTGTGGGATCCTCGGTTTCCATGGCCCCGGTGAGGAACATCGACTTGCCGGCCTTCTTCGTTGCCTTCTTGAAGGGGTTGATCGCAGAGCAGTTGAGATTCAGGTTCCCCTCGTTGATGTCGACCATGAACACCACGGTGATGGTCTTGTCGGCGGGGCACCCTTCGAGCTTCACCAGGCCGGCAGCCAGCGAGAGCTGCGCCTCAAACGCATCGGTGTCGGCATCGGGGAACCCGTCCCCGGTGTAGTCGATCGGGTTTGCGGCCAGGAAGCCGGGGTTCAGGTAGACTGCGGCCGGATCGGGGAACAGGAATACTGGGGGCAGGGTGAAGCCACGAGTCGATGCGGCCAGCAGGCGCTTGACCATGCGGTGCAGCTCGGCTGCAGGGCCGGTCCCCGAAGAGATCCCCTGTGCCAGCGCTCCCAGTGCGTCGTTGGTCGACCCGATCCCGATGACCCCGAGGTTGGTCCCCTGCTCGAATGCCCGCCGCAGCAGCACGAGCGTCATGGCGGTGGTGCGGTCGTCCAGGTTGGTCATGCTGCGGGCTGCGGCGCCCCAGGTCATGCCTCCCAGCTCGTAGTACTTCGATTCCTTCTGCACGTCGATGTAGATGTTGCGGTTGCGGGGAAGACGCACGGCGAGCCCGAGGAGCCGGGACCCGCCCCGGGCCGCCTGCACCACCAGGTTCCTGTACTCGGTCCCCCCCGGGAACTCGGTGTCGAACACCCCATCGTCACCGGCCGTCGTGTCGAACTGCAAGAGGGCCCCGCCCGCGGGAGAAAACCAGCTCACCTGGGCCATCGGAAAGGCATACACCTGCCCTCGCACGATGTACGGGTCCGGGGCCTCGGGAACCCAGTCGGGCCCCTTGTCCGTGGCAGCTCCGAAGATCGGCTCCTCGAGCCCGCAGGAGACCACTCCTGCCGCTCCCGCCAGGGCCACGCACAGCGCCGAAAGGATGGGAATCGCGTTCTCCCTCGTGATCATGTCTGCGCCTCCTACCATGCCACTTCGAAGCTGGCCTTGGAGCGCCAGACCTTCCATTCCTGGTCGGCCAGGTTCAGCTCGTCCGGACGTTCCTGGTTCTTGTGCACGTACTCCAGGTAGTAGTTGAGGCTGGCACCGCCCCACCGGTAGGTGAGCACGCCGAACCCCTTCTGCTTGGTGGTCATGTAGTCGCCGTAGCCGCCGGACAGGTCGCCGCTGCGGTTGCGCTCGTCCCACCGGTCGATCTGCCCGCCCAGCCCCACGGTCAGTGTGGAAAACACCGGCATGGAGACCTTCAGGCGCCCGGTCACGATGTCCCCCAGGTAGTCGTCGTCCGTGTAGAACTTGGTCGAGTTGTCGAGGTGCAGCTTGCGCCAGTCATCGTCCCGGACGTACTTGGCCTTGCCCTCGACGGCCAGGCCGAAGTCGAAGGTGTAGCGGCCGGACAGCACGCTGATGAGGGTCTGCCGATCCTGGTCCCGCTTGTACACGCTTCGGGGATCCCGGCCCCGGTCTCCGACGTTGGCGTAGTCGTAGAGGTCGGTATCCGTGTACCCCTCGGAGTACAGGAACGTCGGGTACTTCTTGTCGATGTCCCGCCCCTGCCCGTTGGTGGCATACGTGAGGTACGTCCCCTCCAGCCCGACTTCGAGGTTCTCCCACTGGTAGCCGAGCAGCGCCGTGCCTCCCATCCAGCCGACGCAGCTCTCGAACCACGGCTCGTCGAAGTCGATGAACTCGTTGGCGAGGTTGAGGGTTGGGAGCTGCCCCCCTTCGACCAGGCCGTCGGTCAGCAGCACGTCGTCCTCACGCCGCGCCCCGAAGATCGAGGTCCAGTCCTGGCCGATGTAGAAACCCTCCAGCTTGAGCGACATGCCGATCTCGAAGGGGTCGATGGCAAATGCTCTGGCCCGGGCCGAGAAGTCGTTCACGTCCCCGTACACCACGGGGAACATGCCCTCGTTGCTCTCCACACCGTTCTCCGCAAACTTCTCCCCCAGCCGGGAATAGGAGTAGCCCACCAGCAGGTGCCCGTAGAACACGTCCCCGGGCTGCGCCTCCAGCTCGCCGGTCACGACCGCATTCTCGTATCGGGGGTAGCTGGATACCGCATGGTCAATCGTGCACCCGGGAATCGCATCCCCCATGGAGTCGACACAGCCGCTGGTGAGGCTGCCCTTGGCATCGGGATCCCAGCGGTCGAATTCCACGTCCCGGGTGTAGCTTCCCACCAGCGATACCTTGAGCCAGTCGATGGGGGCGGAGTCCAGCCGGGCCGCATACGCCCAGTCCTGCGTGAAAAACGGATACTCCAGCTTGTCGTCTCCGATGCCTGTGCTCCAGCCCGGCCCCACCCACAGCTTGGGCAGAGCGATGACCCCCGCGTGGTACCCGAACAGCCCGTCGGCAAACTCCGCCTGGGCAAACACGCCCCGGGCGTTGTCCCGGTCGATGTAGCGCACCTTGCCGATGGTCCAGGCGTTGAACATGTTCAGGTCCGAAGCACCGACTCGGAACCAGTCCACCACCGGGACATCGGGGTTCAGGTTCACGTAGAACCCCCGGAACTTCACATACATGGCCCGGTTGATGCCCAGGCTGTCGCCCGAGGTGTTGTGCTCCCCCTCATACTCCCACTTGCGCTCGCCGCTCTCCCACCAGTCCTGCCACACGCCGCCGAACCGGCTCTGTATCTTGGCCCCGGCGTTCACGTACTTGCTGACCGAGCCGGTGAATGCCAGCTCGAACTCGCTGGCCACGCCGTTGTTGCCGGCAATGTCGTCCGGCCAGAACGGGTTGCCGAGCCACAGCACCCCCTGCGAATCGTCGTTGCGGTACAGCCACTTGGTGTACAGCTTGGCCGACATGTCGAAGTTCTTCTTGTCCGCCCGGACCGGAAGGCCGGTCAGCAGCACGGCAGCGGCAAGCAGTGGTACCAGGAGTCTTGTCATTCCCACAACCTCACGAAGTCGTCTCAAATCCACGGCTGACGTCGGACGGATCGGACGGCGCCGGTCGGACGGGTCGGACCGGTCGGACACGTCGGACACGTCGGACACGTCGGACGGCGCCGGTCGGACACGTCGGACGGGTCGGACCGCCCCCCACCCCCTACTTCCCATACAACATGGGCAGCTCGGCCAGCTTCGCCTTGGACATGTCGGAGCCGGCGCAGGTGTACTTCAGCGCCTCGAACTGGGCCTTCTTCTCGTCGTCCTTGCCCTTGCCTGCGCCAGCCAGGATGTCGAGCACCTGCGGGTCGCAGTCCCAGTCGCTGCCGCCGCCGAAACGGTGGTCGCCCTCGATCTCGTTCACATCCCGGGTCAGCACGTCGTTGCCGTCCGGGTACCCCTCGTTGCTCTGCACCACCACCTGCCAGCCCCAGGAGCGGTCGAAACCGCCCAGCTCATCCTTCGGAACGACCACGGTGAGCGTCTTGCCCTTCACCGAGACCGCCTTGGGCACGATCACGTCGCCGGCCAGGTCCTTGGCCTTCATTTTCACTTCCATCTTGGCGCGGCTCACCGGCTGCGGGCTCACCAGGACGGCCTTTTCCCAGCGCCCGTCCTCCGCGAACCGGATGTTCAGGCCGGGAAGCCCGTCCTTGTGCCCCGAGCCGGCCTTGTGGTCCTTGTCCACATACACCTGGATGAACTGGAGCGAGAAGCCCTGCCCAGGCGGGCTCCACTTCTTGGAATCCCACGGGTCCTCGATGCGGACCTTCATGGTCACAGCGATCTCGACCTTGTCTCCCTTGTCTGCGATCTCGACCCTGGTCATGTCGAACGACCCGGCCTTGTACTCGGCCGCGGTCGGATACTTGTAGGTCCCCGGCCCCGAATCGTCACCGGTAGGGTCATCGAACACGATCGGCTCCCCGGCCAGAGCTCCGGCCGAGGTGATCATCAAGCAAGCTGCTGCCAGCCACGCAACCGTCCTCA
>Ga0233425_10003009_pt1 | contig 31739 bp, 37 predicted proteins | sample Watercolumn_Towu_2_FD_181712 | JGI IMG/M metagenome (GOLD analysis project Ga0233425, IMG submission 181712) | Freshwater microbial communities from Lake Towuti, South Sulawesi, Indonesia - Watercolumn_Towuti2014_140_MG | ecosystem: Environmental > Aquatic > Freshwater > Lake | place... | reverse complement strand
AAAAAGACATCAAGGCTGGCTATTGTTGAAGAGACCTACCTTAGAGGCGGCATTGGCTCAGATATAGGTGCAATAGTATCTGAAAAGTACATGGACTACCTTGACTGTCCCATAAAGAGGATTGCCTCAAGAAATGTGCCAATACCCATGCCTGCATCACTAAAAGATGAGGTAATACCTGACAAAGACAGGGTAGTAAAAGAGATAAGGGAAATGGTTTGTTAACCCCGGCTGGCCCCGATGCTACTTTACTGGCAACGGTATGGGAGGCCAGAAACGCCTCCGTATTTTTTTGCTCTAGTATTTACTTCTGACCAGTATGTTTTAAAAAATCTCTATGCACAAAATTATTATAAAGAGTGTGACCTCTCAGTCTCGTTTATAACTTTTTCAACTGAATCAATAAATTCTTTTGCACTGTTAAACCAGCTCTTCACCTTTTGGATTTCAAATCCAACAAAATCTTCATAATCGGCACGCTGCCTGAAACCAGAAACCCTGTTGTAAAAATCACCAGATTGTTCAGATATAATACCAGTCTTTACAAATTCTTTATTGAACAGGCTTCTCACACCGCTATGCTTTGGAGAAGATAGTCCTTTTGTTAAAAGAAGAGCAAGAACCTCATAGAATACCGCGTAATATATCCTGTTAACAGCAGCAATAAGTTTATTATTGTCAAGCATAATTTGTGCTTCCTGCAGTGTTTCTTTAGCCCTTTCCCTTCTGTATTTAAATATATGAAGCCGATCCCTTAATATGCCCCAGGTGCAAAGGGCAAATGAGGATTTCCTGTTCTCACATAAAATATATTACCGGAATAATATTTTTGCTTATTTTTTATCCAAAATCACTTGTTTATTATAAATTCATCCTTTTTGGTAAATGCATTACCAGTTTTAAGTAAATTAATCTGTCACATATCATATTTATACTTGAGGGATCCAAAAGGAAGTTCTTATAAATCTTATAAATCTATTGCAGTATCATCCAACAGGAATTGTTCAATTCCTATATATAAAATTCCTTTTTCATCGTGCCAAGGAACTACATAGTCTTTTACAACTACTATTTTTTTAAACGAGTCGGAAACCCTGTGTAGAGAATTGGTTTCTTGCCTTCTCTTTTCCTCATCGGCAATTAACAATACCGATTGGATATAATATCGTTTACTGGCTTTGTTTGCTACGAAGTCAATCTCCAGCTGGGTGCGCATACTGCTTCCGTTCTCATTTTTATAATTGTACTTAACTACACCCACATCAACATCAAATTCCCGAGCTATAAGTTCGTTATAGAGAATGTTTTCCATGATGTGATTTTCTTCCTGCTGGCGGAAATTTAATCTTGCATTACGAAGGCCGACATCGGTAAAGTAATACTTCGAAGGCGTATCGATATATTTCTTGCCCTTGATATCATAGCGGTAAGACCTGAATATAATAAAAGCATCAATAAAATAATCAAGATATTTGCTGATCGTAGCCGGTACAATAGAAACCTTTTTCACGCTTCGAAAAGTGTTTGAAAGTTTTGCCGGATTGGTAAGTGAGCCAATAGATGAGGAGATGATATTCAACAGATCCTCCAACACATCTTTTTCATTGTTGATTTTATTATGCTCGATGACATCGGAAATATAAGTCTTGGTAAAAAGGTCTTTAAGATACTTGCTTTTTTCCTCATGAGTTTTCCTGGAAAGAACAAGAGGCATTCCACCATAGGTGTAATACTCTGCCCATGCATGCTTTTTTTCATCCCCAAAAGCTGTATAAAATTCTTTATAGGTTAAAGGATGTATTCGGATTTCATCGCCTCTGTCCTTGAATTCGGTAACGATATCGGAAGAGAGCATTTTTGAATTGCTGCCTGTGACATAAAGATCAACATTCTTTTCCTTCATCAACCCCAACAGAACATCGACAAAGCCAATTTTTGAGTTCGTATTGTTAACATAAGGATTCTGTATTTCAGTAACCTCCTGTATTTCATCGAGAAAGACATAGTACATCCTATTTTTTTCGGTTATTTGTTCTCTAATATTTTTGTCAAGTTCCAGGGGGTTTCTATATCTTGCATTTACTGCTTCATCCAAAGCAAGTTCAATAATATATCTATCTTTAACACCGATACTATTCAAATAGTTACGGTAAATTTTAAACAGCAGGTATGACTTACCGCATCTTCTGATGCCGGTTATTACTTTTATCAACCCGTTTTCTTTTTTGCTGATGAGTTTATCTAAATAATATTTTCGCTCGATATCCATTGCTACCTCAATAATATATTTTTGCGGATATACGCATTTTATTTCGTTATTAGTGTAACACCATTAAGTTATAAAGGCAAGCTTTAATAAATTTATTTTTGCGGATATACGCATTTTTATTTTTGCAAAAATAATAAAAATACTGCAATAAATATAACATTCCGAATATGAATTTATGTAGATCTATAATTATACCATCCAGTTTTAAGTTTTCTTTAGCTCATATGCATTTAATAGCTATTACCGCTCACTTTTTCTTGTATGTTGTACTTTATCGATACAACCCCTCCACCATTACTCAAAAACTTTTGGTTTCGGCTACTTATAATATATCAATGATGTCCTGGCTATTCATGCTTTTAGCATTGTTCGGAAAATATTTAAATAAGGGTTGGAGATTTCAAAAGGCAATTTCAGAGAGCACATATCCTGCATATTTTATCCATTTATTTTTTGTTTTTGGCATAGTTGCATTAACCAGGATGATACCTTTTGCAAGTGTTATAAGGCTTGCCATAAATATAATATTAGTCACTTTGCTTTCATTTATTGCTGGTTATGGTTTGAAAAAAATACCCGGTTTAAAAAAAGTTTTATAAGTTGGAGTGTCCAAATTATTTAAGCGAACTATTTAAGTTAAAGTAAAAAGCAGTTCTATCTACAAAAAAGGTTTTTAAAATTGATTATCTCCCTTAAAAAATGGTTCGAAATTTCACTACCTGCCCAGTTAAATTTATCTATTCTTTAAGATACTTACTGAGATCTCTGTAATAGTTCTCGTGAGTACCAATCATTATAAGATTTAAAATACCATTTTCAAATTCATATGCCAATAAGAAAAGTTGTTTTGCTATACGAAACTTATGAACCCTGACCCCTCTTAGTGTACCTTTTTTTTCCTGACCGATTTCAGGATTTGAAGCAATTTTTCTTATTTCTTTATCAAGTATTTTTATCTGGCTCCTGTAAAGTTTTTTCTTTTGTTTTTCAAAGAGGAGTGACTGTAATATTTTAATAACTAATCACCTTCTTCAAAAATATAAGGGGTTCCAAGTCCTTCTTTTATCTGCTGTCTTCCAAGCAAAATATCTTTTATCACCAAAAAAGATAGGTCAGGGTTATCCTCTGCAATTTTTCCAATAAATGCCCAGTATTCAACTTGACCAGCCATGGATCTTCTTGATACCTTTGCTGAAAGTTTTGCCTCATCTGCAATTTCTTTTGAAATTTTTATTGCTGTACTCATATTAATATCTCCTCCTGACTATCAGGTTGCATAATAACATAAATAACAACTATTTGCTACTCTTAATATTATAACTTGCTAGACACCAGTGCCACTTTTGATTATTTTAACATCCTAATTATGAGGGTCAATGTCATGATGATCTTATTAATGATATGTGAGAAACCAACTGATATTTAAAAACATATTTAAAGTGTAAAAATATCCTCATTTATACACAATAATTTAGTTCGAACTTTGTTTACAGTGCCCAGCCAGATAAGATTTACCAATCTTTTATTTTGAAATACCCAAATATTTCTTAATATGCTTGGCCAAATCATTATCAATTTCTGAATGTCTTGGAATAGGTTGCTTTTGGCCAGTTTTAGGATTTATATAAATATCATGCCTTGAACCAGGTCTTAAACATATGCAGCCTTCTTTTTTTATTTGCTTTAAAAGTTCGCTGCGTTTCATACGGAGATTTCTTTTAGCTGATAATCTGAGGGCACATCATCCATTAACATTAGCTTATAGGCATCTTTTAGGTTTTCTTCAAGTTCTTCAATAGTTTTACCCTGGCTCATAATTTCAGGGTGTTCAAGAATTTTACCCAACCAGAATTTTTCACCTTTCCAGTAAACTATTTTAATTTTTGTATTCATTATAACCGCTAACTTAATGGATTTAAGGTTTATAATAGTCTATTAATAATTCTTATGTTGAATAATTATAACATAATAGTCTTCAGATAACCTCTTTTTTGCAGATTGTATCCCTGTTTATTTTTTTTGCATTTTTTTCATCTTCAACCATTTGAGTGTCATTTTTTAAATTTTCATAGAGCATGTCCAGAAATCTGCTGCCAAATGAGCCGGGATTATCTGAAATATTATAATTGACCCACAGACCGTTTTTAAACGATTCTACCAGACCGGAATTTTCAAGCAACTTAAGGTGGCTGGATATCGTTGGCTGGGCAAGTCCTATAATCTCTGTTATCTCACAGACACATAGGTCTTTTTTGCTTTTTAAAATACACAGTATTCTTATCCTGCCTTCATCGGCAAACGCTTTTATAATTCTTGTCATTTGTTTTAGTTTCCGCTCCATCATTGCCGGTCACCTCTTTACAGCAGATACTTTTATGCTTAAAACTGATTTCTCAAGGATTTCAGATATACCGGGATATGAGTTTTGACTGTCTGCAGCCATCTGTCCCGTACTATCACTTATAATGTAATTAATCGGATAATTAATCTCTTCAAGCACTTTTATGTCTGTGAAACCGGCGTTTTTGACAGATTCAAGATAAGAGTCCTTAATTAGGGCGCCTGATATGCAACTGACATATGCGGCCATGTCATTTTTAATAAAATAAGGCAGTTCTGAGGCCAGGACAATATCCGATATCGTTACCTTTCCTCCGGGTTTTAATACCCTGAATGCTTCTGCAAAAACCCTGTCTTTATCCGGTGAAAGGTTTACAACACAGTTGGATATAATCAGATCAATTGAGTCATTGCCAACCGGAAGATTTTCAATTTCACCCAATCTGAATTCAACATTACTGTACCCGCCATTTCGGGCATTTTCTCTTGCTTTTTCTATCATTTCAGGCGTCATATCAACGCCTATTACTTTACCTTCAGGGCCCACCTTATCTGCTGCAAGAAAACAGTCAAAACCTGCCCCTGAGCCCAGATCAAGGACAACATCACCCTTCTTAATCGAAGCCAGAGCCACGGGATTTCCACAACCAAGACCCAGATTGGATCCTTCCGGCACTTTATTCATCTCTTCCTCTGAATAACCTATACCGGAACTTATTTCTTTTTCCAAACCCGGTTGTCCGCAGCAGCTTGAAGCCTGGCTGCAGCCACAGGAACTTCCACCTGCAATTTTTGCGTAACCATCTCTTACTGCTTTTTTTATTTCATCCTCTTTCATGATCTGTTCCTCTCTTTTAAAATATGAAATTATAAATTTGTAATAAGATAATATAATATGGTTATATATCAAAATTTATAAATTTAAATATGTAGATATAATAACAAAACCTGCAAAATAATGGAAGTGAAATTTTAAAAAAATAATATCAGGGTATATCTGGAATTAAAGAAGATAATTCAGAAACTATCTTACAGTTACAACCTTTTTTACCTCTGGCACTTTTTCCTTAATGGCTGTTTCGACGCCGAAGCTCATTGTCATGGCAGACATGGGACAACCGCTGCAGGCTCCGCTTAATCGTACTTTGACAATTCCATCCTCAACATCTACAAGCTGAATATCTCCACCGTCAGCCTGAAGTGACGGACGTATTTCCTCGAGTGCCTTTTCTATCTTTTCTTTCATATCTTTTTCCTTTTAAATAATTTTTTACATAAGTTATCACTTAACAGGGTTTTCATCAACCGATTCTATGATAAATTGTAAATTTAATGATACTATATTTATATCATTTAGTCAAGCATAATTTTTTTCCTGGCGTTAAACACCAGAAGATAAAAATAAAAAAACAAAATAATCATTGACATAATGATACAAATAATATATCAATAAGAGATAATTATTTATATTTACTGGAATTAGATTAAAAAAATATAGTTATAAAATGAGACTGATAACAAAACAAACAGATTATGCCATCAGGATCCTGGCGGCAATGGTCAGGGAGAAAGAAGACCTGTTTACTACATCCGGTCTTGCAAAAAGGCTGAAAATTTCACAACCGTTTGTAAGGGCAATTCTTCAGAAATTAAACAAAGAAAAAGTTGTGGTTTCCTCAAAAGGCAAGGGAGGTGGATTTAAATCAGCACTTCCACCGGAAAAGATATCTATAGTTTCCCTTATAGAGATATTTCAGGGCCCTATCAAACTGGACAATTGCCTTGTAAGAAGCGATGTCTGTCCGGATATAAAGACATGCTCGCTGAAAAAGAAATTAAAAGAAATTGGAAGCTATATAAATGATGAATTCAAAACACTGACCCTTGATAAGATTCTAAGGTAAAATTTTTTACAAATATACACTCCCGTTTTTCATCTTGACAAATGATATATAATTGATATCATTTAGCCAAATAAAATGAATTTTTCAGGTAAAAGGTTAAGGAGAAAAAATGCTTGGGAGTTTTTTTATAACATTCCGGGAAGGGCTTGAAGCTTTCCTTGTTGCCGGGATAATAATCAGTTATCTTTTTAAGATAAACCGTAAAAGCCATGTTAAATATGTATTGATAGGCGCTGTTGTGGCAATTGCTCTAAGCGCAGGACTTGCTTTTGCTGTTGAAGCCTGGTTTGGCGGGTTCGAAGGAAAATTGGAGGAGATCTTTGAAGGTTCTGTTTTATTTCTGGCTGTGGCAGTTTTGACTTATATGGTGTTCTGGATGAACAGGCAGGCCAAAAGCATAAGAAATGAAATTGAGACCTCTGTAAGTGAAGCAGTTGATAGGGGGAATATATTTGGTCTGTTATTTCTCGGATTTATAGTTGTTTTCAGGGAAGGGGCGGAAACCGTTCTGTTTTTTAAGGCTATCAGTTTTCAGACTGACAGCCGGTCACTTTTAGCCGGGGGAGCAATAGGAATATTATCGTCACTTGCAGTAACTCTGATATTTTTAATGTCGACTGTCAGAATAAACATTTCATTGTTTTTTAAAATAACGGGTGTACTCATTATGTTTATAGCTGCCGGACTTCTCGCGGCTGGCATTCATGAATTCCAGGAGGCAGGACTAATTGCGATTCTTGACAGCAAAATTTATAATTTAAGCAGCTTTTTAAGCAACGACAGTGTTACAGGTGGTATACTAAGATCACTTTTCGGTTATAACCCGTCTCCATCACTTCTGGAAACCATAGCTTACCTTCTTTACATATCTGTTATCATTTTTCTTGCCAGAAGGCTGCTGTTTGTGAAGAGACTTAAGGCCAGCTAACAGAGCTGATATTGTGTGCATGATCAGACAAGTTTTTAGCATTCTGCTTGTTTTTTTAATTCTTTCCAGGTCCATTCTTTCTTTATCACGAAATTACAGATACCAAAAAATTTTAATATCTTATTGACTTTTTAAAATAACACTACTAAAATAATTATGATATTAAATTAGTATCATTATTTGAATAAAAATTATGGGTACTTCAAGGGTGCCGCAGAATTTTGAAAGGTGGCAATTACATGAAAAGGGATAAGATATAAAGCAACCCATTAAATTATCTATAATCCATTATTTCTAATTTTAAAATTTCATCAATTAATAGTATATGGAGGTGGCAAAGTGAATGTTCTTGAGGCCGTAAAGTGGGCGGATATCGGGTTTCTTGCAGCTGCTGCTGTGTTTTTTATTGTTTTTATCTTAAAAGTCAGGAGACGTGATGATTAAATGGAAAAAAAAGAGCTCAAATGGTTTATAATCCTGATTGCAATTGCACTGGTTTTTAACATAATTACACTCACACCATTGATTCCATGGCAAAGCTGGCTTCTGTGGAACAGGCCCTCTCCGGATAAAAGTTTTTTTATCACTTTTGAGAACAATGAAATTATACTTCCGGAGGCTGAACTGGAAATAGAAACGGGTGAATATATTGAATTTGCTGCTGTTTCAAAAGATGTCACCTACGGGCTTGGAATTTTCAGGGACAACGGCACAATGGTTTTTCAAATGCAGGTGTTGCCAGCCAGGGAAAATAAATTTATCTGGAAATTTGAGGAGCCGGGATATTACACTATAAGGTCAACAGAGTACTCGGGACCCAAACACTCAGATATGGTAATTGAAAATGCAATATTGGTATCTGAAAATTAAAACCAGCAACATTTTTAGAAAGGTGGAAAACAAAATGTCAGGTTTGGGATATCAGGAAAAATGGACTTTAAGATATGCGGTAGTTGGACTTTTATTTCTTGCCCTTGCAGGTATTGAAGGTATACTGATGCGGCTGCAACTGGTACAGCCGGGAATTCTTGATAATCTGGAGAGAGTTATTTCAGTGATACGACCAGGGAGCCCTGAAAAGACTGCCGCTGAGCAATTTTATGGAATGCTGACTGCGCACCCGATTGTGGGAATTTACGGATTTGTATACCTGTCACTTATGGGAGTTTTTTATTTTCTGGTGCCATTTCTGTTAAAAAAGGATATAAGGTTTAAGAAACTTGTGCCTTTTAACTTTTTTCTGCAGGTTTTTTCCGTGCTTCTTTGCTGGAGTGCCGGGTTTTTTACTTATTTTAATTCTCTTTATACACTTTACTGGCCGCTGCCGGTTTCATTTGACCGGGTGCCTGCATTAGGGGCAACCATTTTCAGTATCGGACTGGTGCTTATAGAGCTCAACATACTGATTTTTGCATTCAATCTTTTTGCAACAGTCCTCAGCAGGCCAAATCCTTCGCGCGGTTACAGCTACGGAAGGTTTCTGCTTGAAGCATTCGGAATAGGAAAGCTCATAAGGTTTATCAGAAAAGATAAAAGCAAACCGGATCCGAATTATGAAGAACTACCGGTTTTCATTGTTGCAATCGGCCGCGGATCAGTTGATACTGTGATCAATGCAATTATCCTTCTTCTTGCAGGTATTATGGTACTTATTTTTTCGATACCATTTCTGGTTACCGGTTTGAAACTTAATACCTCAATAATAGATCCTCTTGTGTATAAAAACGTCTTCTGGTGGGGGCTTGACATGGTTGCGGACGGTAATGTTTTAATGTACACAGCAGGGACCTGGTATTTACTGATACCTCTTCTGTTAAACAGAAAACTTTATGGGGAATCAATTGTAAGAACGGTTATACTTGCGGATCTGCTTGTTTCAATGTTTGTCTGGAGCCACCACCTGCTGGCGGACCAGTCGCAGCCTGTATTTTTGCGCGTATTTTCCGGGCAGTTCGTGACCTGGGGAGAGTTTATAACTATGGGGCTTACCATATTTGCTGTTCTCATGACAGTATGGCAGGCGAGACCTGTTAAATTCACCCCGCCATTGAAATTTGTAATGGGGTCAATATTCGGATTCGTGCTTGGTGGAGCAGCAGGGCTTATTCAGGCAAATTATGGTTTGAATGTAATACTTCACAATACGCAATGGGTTATCGGGACGCATGCTCATACACTGCTGCTAGCTGGACTGACAACTCTTATATTTGCAGTCATATATGCTCTTGTCCCGATACTTACCAAAGTGGACCTGCCGAACAGCAGAATGGTTAATTTTCATTTGTGGAGCTGGATGGCGGGCTCACTGGGGATGTCATATGTTATGGGCTTTGCAGGGATTGAAGGAATGCTGAGAAGAACGCTTTATTACAACGGGGAATACAGTGTTTACATGATAATAGCTTTAATATCAGCCTGTCTCATGGCTGTATCTTTTCTTGTTTTTCTTATAAATCTCATACAGAAGCTCAGGTTTATAAATATTTTAAGGCTGTTTAAACCTGAAATTAGCAGAAACATGAATAAACCGCTGTATGAAGCTGAGTCCTGATCCTTATTAGAAGATTTTAAGGAATAAAATTATATTAAAAACAGGTTTTTGGTAAGTGCAAAATAAAACTGATTGCCATAAAAAAACAGTGGGGCTGATGATTGGTATTTACTGCAGGGACAATCATAATGTTTCGGGCAAAAATAATGGCGCTTTGTGCAGTTTCTGCAGTAAGCTCAGGGATTATTGCTATTTAAAACTGGATAAATGTATTTATGGCAAGGACAAGCCGGTTTGTGTAAAATGCAAAACACACTGCTACAGCGAACCTGTGCGGAAGGAGATTAAAACAGTAATGCGGTATTCGGGCCCAAAAATGCTATTAAGCTACCCGTTTTTAACTGTCCGTTATATCTGCAGGAAACTTGCCAGATAAAAAAGTATAAATTTAGCTGGTATTTTTAAGAAAATTCAGGTAGTAGTCTCTGGCTTTCTCAAAAAGTTCAGGACTTGTCTTCCGCAGAATATCAAAAACTTTGGGATCAAATAGTTTTTCATGGTTGATGCTTTTCCTGAAAGCGTCAATTAAAAATTCTATAATATCTTCATCTTTTTTATCAACCGAGTCAATGAGTTTTTTGATATCCTCATTCTTTCTTTCAATTCTTTCATTATTTTTTAAAATATCAGCGTAATCTTTTTTATCCAGACAGGCACCGCACCAGTCAAGGCAGCTTTTTTCAGATTCATAAAACTTCAATTTTCCATTCTTAAAGTCTATAACCTGCGGTTTTACTTTAAAAACCGAAACCTGACATTTCGGGCATTTCACCTTTCTTTCGTCAGCAAAAAACTCTATTTCATAACCGCAGCTGTAGCATGGCACTATGTTTGTATTAAAATCCTTCAGATATGCAGTATTGTGCCCAGGACAACCGACTTTAATTTTTGGCATAATATTTTAACTGTTTAAATTCTTTTATAATTTATAACCTGACATAATGATAGTATAATAGTATCAAATGTCAATATTTTTTTATATAAAAATTAATCCTGGGGATTATGGAGCAATGTACAGATAAAATGATATAATTGCGAAAATAATCATGCAAATTAAATATGACTGGTTCTATTCATAAAAGAAAAGTAATTCCTGCGGTTTCAGCCGGGGATTTTACCGGACATTCTTAAGGAGGAAAAACATTTCGGAAACTCAAGATGTATCTGTAAGTAAAATAAATATAGCAATCCTGTTTAGTATTTTTATTTTTTTTGGTATAGCTTTTACGTTAATTGATCCCCTTGTTCCCATACTTTCAGAAGAGCTTGAAATAGGGTATGGCAGAATAGGGCTCATGCTGTTTTTCTCATCGGCAGTTTCTCTTTTTTCAACCATTATTTCCGGAAGATTATCGGACAGGTATAATTTAAAGTGGATAATATTTACCGGACTTGTAATGCTTGCAGCCGGTTTTCTGATATTTGGAATTTATCTGAGTATTACGGTATTTGTTTTTACACTGATACTATTTAGGCTTGGCTCCGGTGTTCTGGATACAAGCATTCATGCATATGTTGCCAAAGTATTTTATGACAGTCCCAGCCCTGTTTTTATTAAACTTGATTTTTACTGGTATATGGGCGCAATCCTTGGACCGCTTGCAGTAAGCATATTTCTGTTTTTTAATCTGCAGGTAAAATACATATTCCTGTTCTTTTTTCTGATGGTGGTTTTGGTTACAGTTCTGTTTTTCAGGTTTTGTGCAAATGTAAAAAGTATTTCTCTCAGTACACCCGAAGAAAGTTTAATAGAAAATGCAAAAAAAATTAAACCTGTAAGCTACAGTGTTCTGTTAAAAAATAAAATCATACTGCTGAGCTGCACAGGACTATTTTTGTATATTGGAATATTTACAATATTATCCACATGGCTCACGGCATATTTTTCGGATTTTGATATTCCTCTCTATCTCAGCTCTGCATTCCTTTCAGCTTTTTGGATTTTTAATGCTGCAGGGATAATGATTTCCGGCAGAATTTTAAAAAAGATAAGTGAAGCGAAACTGCTGTTATTTTGTGGAATTGCAGGTTGTGCTGGCACACTGTTTTACGGGTTTTCCTCAGCCATTGCTGCAAAACTGGCCTTTCTGGTTTTACAGGCTTTGTCGTATTCCAGTTTTTTCCCTCTTCTTAATGCCGTTGCGGTAGCTGAGGATAAGAAATATTCAGGAACTATTTTAAGCATAACGCTTTCAGCTTCAGTAATAGGGTTAGTATTTTTCCAGCCTGTAAGCGGGTTTATAATGGAATATTTTAAAATACAGGGAATTAACATACTGCTCATTGTTGTGTCTATTGCAAACCTTGCCGTGATTTTTTCCTTATTTAGAGCCAGGAATAAGAAAAGCTTAAAGTAATTTTAGAGTTTCCGTATCAGCCTTTAAAATCCGGAAAATAATTGCCAATGTTTTATCTTCAAAGGAAAATACCGGTAATGCCATTTTTGAGTTCTTTTATCCGTTGCACTCTATGCAGGGATGGCCCTTATTGGGAACAATGCAAATCATTTTAAGACCACAATCACCAGCAATAAACTGGTGTATTTCTTCAGGTTCGATGTATATGAAATCATTTTTTTCAATCCGCAGTTTTTTATTCTCACCGTTGATAAATCCGATGCCTTCAATGATGTAAACTTCATGTTCCCATTCATGGCCATGATAAGGCGTATTACCACCCGGTTCAATTTCAAAAAGCCTTAAAGAAAAATTCGGGGCTCCATCCCTGGCTGTAATAACGGGATAAAACCTGACATCTCTTGCCTCGCTGTCACGTACATCTTCGCGGACAAGTTCGATTCTTTTTTTTATTTTCATCCTTGTTATATCTCTAAAATAATAATGCTAATCTGGCTTTAAGGGTAACAAATAAATATTTTTAAAAAGTCATACCTTTACTGATTGTAACCAATTTTTTTTTAAAATATAAGATGTTTTTCATAAAATATCGGAAAGCGTCTGTTTTATCATAAAATTTCAGGATGATGGCAAAATATCATTATCAGTAGAGTTAAAACGCAACCTGTGGTAAAGTATTAGAATATTAATATATACAGGCAGATTTTTAAATAATTAACTGGACCCCCATATCTTTTTATTGTGCTGAAAGAAGGGGCAACGGCTGCCCCGTATATCAGTCTGGAAGCTGCTAAAGCTGCGGGAGCTGTCACTTTAAATTATGGGTTTTTTATCAATACCATAATAAGTTTTTTAATTATCTCAGTTGTGATTTTCTTTCTGGTTAAAGCGGTAAATACTCTTAGAAAAAAAGATGCTGCCAAAGTTAAGGATTGTCCATTTTGTTATACATCAATAGACTTAAGGGCGACAAGGTGTCCAAACTGTACATCAGAACTGCCTGAATAGAATTGAAGCTTTTCCGATTCGCCCTCAAATAGTTTTTCAATTATCCATTCCGGCCTGTTAACCTGTTTTTATAAGAAAATTTTAGATGCCGCTCCAATTAAATTAATCCTTGAATTAATTTATATTCTGTATTTTAATAAGGCAGATTATCATCTGTTAAAGGCAAAGAGATAGAAGAACAAAGAAAATTAATTTTAAGCGGAAATCTAAGGTCGCTGCTTTTTAAATTTTCTGCACCTGCCATAACAGGGATGGTTGTAAGCGCCCTTTATAATATGGTTGACACATTGTTTGTCGGCCAGGGTGTCGGTCCACTGGCGATATCCGCCCTCACCATAGTCCTTCCAATTCAATTGGTTATAATGGCCATTGGGATAATGGTAGGCGTAGGTTCCGCCTCTGTCATCTCACGATCACTTGGAGCCAATGATAAGGAAAAGGCATTAAAAAGTGCAGGAACGGGAATCGTACTGACCATACTCTTAAGCATTTTGTTCATGATCCCTGCTTATATTCTGATAGATAAAATACTTTATTTTTTTGGCGCCAGTCCAAACACCTTTGCAATGGCAAAGGACTATATGGTGATAATACTCATTGGCTTTGTTTCTTTCTCTTTTGCAATACTGGCAAACAATCTCATCAGGGCCGAAGGCAAACCAAGGGCATCAATGTACACGATGATTATCGGAGCGGTCTGCAACATTATACTAGATCCTGTTTTTATTTTTGTCTTTAACATGGGGGTTAGGGGCGCGGCTATTGCGACGATTATCAGCCAGTTTTTAAGTCTTTTATTTGCGGTGTCTTTTTTTATTTCAAAGCGAAGCATATATATTTTAAAATTGAGATACTTCAAACCGGATCTGAAACTTACCAGGGAAATTCTTGCAATAGGGTTTCCTTCTTTTGCTCTCCAGATTCTGGGAAGTGTCATATTTCTTATATTCAACAGATCCATAATTCATTATGGAGACGATCTCTATGTAGCTGTAATGGGCATAGGGCTCAGAATTATGAGTTTAATAGAAATGCCTATTATCGGGATAACTCAGGGTTTTTCTACCCTTGTAAGTTTTAATTATGGTGCAAGACTTTTTTCAAGAATTAAAAAGATTTTTAAAGAGGCCCTTATCTGGACAGTTTTCATTGCAGGAACGGGTTTTATCATAATGATGTTTTTCCCTGAACAGATTATCGGCATATTTACAAAAGATAAAAGCCTTATTTTAATGGGTATACTTCCAATAAGGATAATAATAATATTTTTACCATTTTTGGGATTTCAGATTCTTGGAGGCAGCCTTTTCCAGGCAATTGGAAAGACATTGCCGGCGCTGATAATCACCATGTCAAGGCAGCTTTTGCTTCTTATTCCCGCACTGCTTGCGCTCCCATTATTTTTTGATCTTACAGGTGTCTGGATGGCAATTCCTGTATCCAATTTCTTTTCTATTATTCTCACATTCGGTTTTGTTTACTGGCAGATTAAGCAATTCAACAGAATAAAAGACGTGCCGGCTGATTGATTTGCATTTATACGGTTACCCAAAAAAAACAAAAATCATATATAATTGGGAAATAAATTTACAAAGGTTTTCAGATTGTCTGGAAACGGAGAGGTGGCTGAGCTGGCTGAAAGCGCTCGACTCGAAATCGAGTAGGCAGACAAAAATCTGTCTCGAGGGTTCAAATCCCTCCCTCTCCGCCAGAGAGTTGAACTTAAACAGTAAGGTTGTGGGGCTGGCAATATGCCTGTGGCATGTTGCCAAGGGATTTGAAAGGACGGACTGAACGAAGGTGAAGGAGTCCGCGGCTCTGCAGCTAAGCCAGCGGGCTTAGACGAAAGACCAAATCCCTCCCTCTCCGCCAGAGAGTTGAACTTAAACAGTAAGGTTGTGGGGCTGGCAATATGCCTGTGGCATGTTGCCAAGGGATTTGAAAGGACGGACTGAACGAAGGTGAAGGAGTCCGCGGCTCTGCAGCTAAGCCAGCAGGCTTAGACGAAAGACCAAATCCCTCCCTCTCCGCCATTAAATATTTACAATAATTTTTTTATTGTGTTTAACACAATATTATTTTATAATAAATTGTCATTAAGTAAAAAAATAGAATAGATGGAAAAATTAAAGAATGCTACCTTCTCGCTTCCTGAGGGTACTTTAAAAAATTTAAAAAAAATTGTGGAAACAGGCCAGGCAAAATCTATTAACTTTGCGGTCAGGGAAGCTATCGAACTTTATACAGTTAAGCTTGAAAAGGAAAATTTAAGAAAAGAGATGAAGGATGCTTCCAGAGATCCTTTATTTTTAAAGGATATGTCGGAATCTATGGCTAACTTTAGAACTTCTGATAAACAAACTGCTGAATATATGTCAGATTGGTAATAGCTGATTGGAGATATCAAAATATTAAATTAAAGTTATGTTTGAGTTAAGCGGGCTTCAATGGAAAATTTATTGGGCAGGCCTTGACCCTGTTAAAGAATCTGAACAGTCCGGGATCAGGCCGGTAATTATAATATCTTCTGAGGAGATAAATATTTCCTTGCCTCTTATTACAGTAATTCCTCTTACTTCATTAAAAGAGGGAAGAAAGATATACCCAACTGAAGTACTTCTTTTAAAATCTCAGACCGGTTTGAATAAAGATTCTATTGCAATGTTCCATCAAATAAGAGTTATTTCAAAATCAAGATTAATTGACCAGGCTGGAATTATTGATTCAGAAGATATCAAGGAAAGTATAAGGAAATGCATCAAATTATATCTGGATTTATGAATAGTTTAACTCTTTCTGAAAAACCGTGTGTTTTTTATGAATAGTAATTTAAAGGATCCGAAAAATAAAAACATCTTTACACTTAATATTCTAGCTTTTATTCTGATTATACTGGTAATATCGGTAATAAGTGTGCTTCTTTTTATCAGCAGGTCAATAAACATTTACGGAACTGCAATCTCCAAAATTTACACTGACTTAAATGCCGTAGATGAAGCCGTAAGTGAAAGGTTCAGGAAACTTACAGGCGCCGAGCTGCTTCTTGACAACACAAACCGGATTTTATCTACGGTCTATTTTGGTACGGCGGATACGGACCAGAAAGAGGATGCATGGGATTTCACTGCCTTTTCGATAAGATATAACGACAAATACTACATTATAACAGCAGGCCACAGCGTGGAGATGGACGGAATAAAATATAAAAATTTCAGATTTAAGGCTAATAACAGCAATATCTGGATAACTCCCGAACTGCTGGATTATAAGAATGATTACGAGAACAATCTGGATTATGCAGTTTTTTATTCAAATAAACCGGTAACAATGGGACTTATTCCCGCAACCGAAGATGAGGATCACAGTCCGGTATATATTCTGGGCAACATTGAGAATGACCTGAATCTTATAAAAGAATATAAAGAAGCCAAAAGGGGAGAAAGCGGAAGCCCTGTACTGAATTCGAAATGCCATGTAATCGGAATACTTATAAAAAAGGATGGAAGCTATACGCCTATCAAGGCGGTTTTAAGTGCAATAGAAAAGCTAAAATCCGATTAGAGTTATGCTTTTTGAATCTTTTGACTATAAACTGGTTGAACGTCATCACTGCAAACTCTGAAATTAAGTCCGGTATGGGAAAGTGGCTTGTAAATCAATCAATAAAATTGTTCCCGGAATCTGTTGAGTAATTTAAAATCCAGTTGACGGAGAGCCCTCTTCTGGACAGGTATTTTCTCACTGTACCTTCATTGCTGATTCTTAAATTATTGTAATTTTCTTCTGATTCATCATACCAGACCCGGTTTGAAAATATTGCTTCAATGCTTTTTTCTATTAATTCCCAATCTGCCAAAGAAACTTCCCTTAAAAAAAACTCTTTTCTTTCCGTCTCATCATAAAGCTCAAGTATTGTGGCAACTGTATCCCTTATAATGGAACAGACTGCCTTAAATGAGCCGTTCAGATAAATTCTTTCTGATGCCTTATGATTTTTATCATTTTTTAAAGGGTCCCATAGATCCGTTATTGAGTACCGCGTAATAAGGTTTAAAAGTTTTATGCAGTTTACCCTTTCCATCTCTCTGAGTCTGTCTGACTCCTCAAGGCTTATGGACAGGGGGGGACCTGAAATGAATTTTTTAAGGAAAGACTGTATGAGTCTGTTTACAGTTAAAGGTTTTTTGAAATCATCCTGGTAAAATTCAAGGTAAGGTTTTATTTTATTTTTATCGTCTTCGAGAATTGATTCATAGATGTTGCTTTCTATCATATTTAATGCCTCATTTTTTCTCCTGCCCCTGCTTATTAAAAATAAGACAAAACCTGCTTCTGATTTTTCACCCTGACCATCCATGTAATCCTGCCATTCTTCAGAAAAAATACTTGCCCATTTTCTTAGGAGAACAGATGTAAAGAAAGGCATCTGGCGGAGCTTGTCGTGGGCAATAAGGTTTGTTTCCTTTAGAATTCTCACTGGTGGATCGATGTAGACTTTACATTCAATCTGGCCCCTTCCAGCCCATATCTGGGCCGCGGCCTTATGCTGGCCGTCAAAAAGGTAAATTTTATCCTTTACAAGTCTGCATACGGACGGGGTTAACTGGCTGCTTACGGTAAGATGCCGGTAAAGCTCCCAGAGCCTTTTAAAATCAAGGGGCCTGGGCTGAAGCTCTATATCATTATTTATATACTCTGCCGGTAAAAGCATATAAAAGAATTTAAGATGGGTGGAAGGACAGATAAAAAATGGCAGTTCAATTTTTTGGTTATCTCCGTTCAAGTAACTTATGCAAATTGTGTTTTTTTCCATATATATTTTATGGCTCATAGCATTTACACCGGTTTTCAGCCTGTAAAAGATCAGATCGTCAAGCCTGGGTTGACTGGTCTGCCCGAAAAATTTTTCAAGATCTTTTAACGCAGAAAACTCACTGATTGAAAGCTGCCCAAGCTCCCTGTGGTGGGTTTTGCAGACGATTCCCACATTACCGCTTTCAAGTTTACTTTCAGGCAAATAAGGATTAATGTGGTGAAACTCTATGTCTGACTTTTTTGATATTTCATGGAGCCCGATTGAGCAAAAAATCCTGTTGTCTTCATCAAATTTTTTTATTATGTTCTTTCTTTCCTTCTGGGAAATTTCAGGATGAGCGGTCATTTATATGCCTCCCCGGTTAATTGATGCTGCAAGTTTGTCAGCAATTAAATTTATAAGCCTGTAATTAATACTTACGAAACAATCAGGAAATGCCTGCAAAGACATACTGCGGCAGTATCTAATTATACCCGAAAACCTCAGGTATTTGTTTAATTCTTTCAAATTTCCATTCCACCGAAGGTTCAACGGACGTTCCCTCCTGATGCTCATTGAAGGTGGCGATGCTTACCTGGGAAATGTCCGGTAAAATATCTACAGGATCAAGAAAACCGGAGAGTATTTCAAGCTGCTCCTTAAATTCATCCGGAGTGCCTTTAAGGACGGGAAGCGGCGGCCTTTCGGCTGAGAGGCATGTATCATCATATGCAGGCAAACCTGACGGGATGAAATCTTTTGAAAGTGCCGAAGCTGCAATTTTCCAGACCAGGTAAAGAAACTTTAACCTTTGCCCGAATTCCTCTGTATTTTGGGGCCTGCCGCCATATGCAGAATAACAGGACACTGCATCAAAGGAACTTATAGTTCCAAATCTGTAGTTCCAGAAAACCGCATCCCCCACAAGATAAACCTCGTAACCGTTTTCTTCCATCAGTTTCCTGGCATCAGCTATAGCTTTTCTGTAATTTCCGGAAAAATCTCTTGCAACATAAATCCACAGCACAGGTTTGCCGTCAATTTTAAAATAATTTTCATTGCCAAAGTAAGCTTCTGATATTTTATCCAGATCATCTGTAAAGGTACTGTATATTGTTTCCTCATCAAAATTGTATGGAGGATTTTTATAACCGGCACTTTCAAATCTTAACCTGCTGTCGTACATAAAACAGAATTTAAGCTGACTGCCCTTAACTGAGGATAAATTTTGCGTAAAATTTTTAACGCTTTCATCAAATTGCGGAATGTATTCGATTTTAAGCACATCGATTCCGAACTCTTCGGCCCACCGGACATGTTGGTCCACTATATCCTTATCATTGCTTTCATAAAAACCAAGAAGGGGATTATCTGAGTGTCCCCGTCGCCACTGGCTTTCACTGTGCCATGTATAATAATCGCAGTAGACTATTATATCTTCAAAATCCTGTGCCGGAATAGTCCTGTTCCTGAAAAACATATATACAGGATAAAATGTTCTGCCAAGAAGAAAAAACCTGCTCTCGGTAACATAAGCCATCAAAACCAGAACCGCCAGAATAATTATAATAATGAAGGCAGCAAAGACCCTTTTTTTTGATTTCAGGTTCAAATAAATCCCCTTGTTCTGAAGAATAAATTTCTTAAAAGATAAATAAGCCCTCCAATTGCTCCATTTGCAATGTGTATAAAAAGGATAATAACTGAAAAAACGACAGCTTTTTCATTTAAAACTCCAAAACTGACGAGCAAAAAAACAATTGTGTTCTCCCGCACACCAAGGCCGCCGATTGATATCGGAATACCGCTTAAAACATAAGTTACGGGCACCATAAAGGCAAAAGTGGAAATACCAATATTCAGCTCGAGCGCCTTTGATACAAAATAGAATATAAATGTATAAATCAATTGGCAGACAAGGTTAAGGATAAGGCCAAGAATCAGTTGCGGGATCTTTTTACGGTAGCTCATAACTGCATCGCTGAAACTCTGGATTTTTATCCATATACCCTGAAGTTTTCTGAATTTTTTAAAAATCCTGTCAATTTTAAAAAGCCCGGGTTTTGCAAGAAGGATGAACATGATAACTGCCATAACAAGAAAAACTGTTATTAAAATTACATAATTTTTTAACAATCTGTATATTGAAAATGATGTCGCCGCAAAAAAAATAATGATCGATATCAACCCGAAAAATCTTTCAAGAAATACAGAGGAGGCACTCTTATCGGCAGGCGCCTTTTTATTTTTGCAGATATCGTAAATCCTGAAAAAATCACCGCCAATATCAGATGGAAGAATATTATTGTAAAAAAATCCGATATACATGACATGGAACAAATATGCTCTGTGTATTCTTACACCCTGTGCCCTTAAAAGCACATCCCACCGCAAGGATTCGACCCACAGCATGAAGACATATAAGAGAATGGAAAGGATTACCAGAAGATAATTTATGTTCAGCAGCGCAAACCGGATTTTGCCGAAATTTTCAAGGTTCTTAAACATAATAAGCGCAAGAAGTGCAATACTTATAAAAATCCGCAGCCAGTTGAAAATCCTGTCCTTTTTTGTGGAAACAGGTGTTTTATACGATAAGGAACCTGTCTTTCCTGCTTCAGCAATTGCAGTATTTTCATCTGATGCCTGATTGCTGAAATTTTCATTTTCAAACTCATTCATTATGAGCGTGAGAAAAATATATAATTATTTACAAATAATAAGTCTTCCTTTGATCAGCACATTTTTAAGGAACCACAATCATTTCAGGATCACTGTCTGCAGGAACAACAACCCAGTCATCATTTTCACGGGTGAAGTCCCTTGAAATTTTTTCAACTGGCATCTTCATGTACTTGCCTTCTGCAGTGACTGCAATTTCTCCGTTCTCAAGTATGATTTCACCGGATCCTGTAAAAAACCTTTTATTTTCAGAGGTCAATCTGGTCACAGCTTTTATCTCCCTGTCAAGTGGCACCGGTTTAAAGTATCTGATATTGAATTCCACTGTCACTCCCCACACTTCACTATCCCTCCCGGTATTTATGTTCCTGCCTATTGCTTCATCAAGAACCGCTGCTGCAATTCCTCCGTGGAGTCTTTCGGGATATCCCTGGTGATGCCGGGAGGGTTTAAAAATTGCGATAAGCTCATTGCCATCGGTTTCATAAAAAGAAGCTTTGAGGCCAAAATGGTTTTTCACCCCGCAAATAAAACACATTTTTGAATTATGCTGCTTTGCGGTAACCCTGTAAATCTTTTTGGATCGGGGATTTTTATCCGGGTTTTTGTTATTTGACATTTTTTATTTTTTTTGTGTCCCTGTATATTTCTGCAAAAATGTCCGTTAATGCAAGATATACGCCGTTTCCGAATTTATTGTTCCTGAAGTTGGGCACGACATATTTTGCCGAAGTGTTGTTAATAAATTCTGCTGTAATTATTTCTTCAATCCCCAAACCAACTTCGATCCTGAAGCTGCTGGTGGAAACATCTATTAAAAAAAGCAGGCCATTGTTTTTATCTTCTTTGCCTATGCCCCACTCATTGAAAAGACCGGTGGCAAAATTTTCTATTGTTTTTCCCTCAAGGGAATCAGTTGTCACCACAGCTATCTCCGTACCAGTAAGTTTTTCAGTTTTATTTATCAGTGCTGTTATTTTTTTTATATCCTTCAATGAAAGTATTCTGGCAAAATCATTTACAGGTTTTGTCTGGGTGTCAAGGTTTACCGTCACTTCTTCAATTGCATCGTCAAGGGTTATCAGAATGTTTGCTGAATACCTTTTGCTCCAGTCAGGGGCAGCCGCCTCAAAAAATACTTTTACCGGAAGTTTGCCGTCCTGGGTTTTATCTACCGGTTTTAATTCCAGTATTTTTAAAAAGGAAGATTTTTTATCCGTTTTTTCCGGGCCGGCAGTTTTTATATCGAAATTTTTAAATGGCCCGCCTATATTTCTAAGAGTAAAATGTGCCTTTCTTACCTGACCCTTTTTCATATCATTGAATTCAAAATAATTACAGCTTGCAACAGGTTTTGGTTTTGAGGTGAACACTATTTCATCTTTAATATAACCCTGGGCCCGGGTATTTTTATTTTGCTTCTTTTCATCCATTTTATATTTTTTTATTTTTTATTTTTAAGCCATGATAAAGAAACTGGTTTGATTAATTATTGCAGATAAATAAATTTGCTTCAATTAAATTATTTGTCTGTTGGAAATTTCATTTATTATTGATATAGTAATCTGAATCAGACGGGAGCTTAAGAATAATTAATGGAACAGCCGTTTAATTTTCCAAAGGATAAAAACTGGAAGAAATAATTTACAACATACTTCTCTACACTCTTTTTTTTGTTGCACTTGTTGTTTTTATTGCGCTGTTTTTTGTTAATGCTCCATATGGACGTTTTACCAGAACCGGGTGGGGAATAAGAATAAATCCGAAAATTGCCTGGTTTGTAATGGAGTGCCCTGCTTTTTTTGTGATTTTAATCTGTTTTCTGGCAGGAAACAGGAAAACCGATACTGTGGCCATGGTATTTTTATGCATGTGGCTCGCACATTATTTCCAGAGAACCTTTATATTCTCATTTTTGCTCAGAAGCAGGAAAAACACATTCCCTGTGCTTGTTGTGTTTTTTTCAATTATGTTCAACACTTTAAACGGATATCTAAACGGAAGGTACCTGTTTTATTTCAGTCCAGGTTATGACCCCGGATGGTTAAGGGACCCAAGGTTTATTGCGGGCACGATTCTGTTTATTGCAGGTTTTTTTATCAATATTATATCTGACCATATTTTAAGGAGGTTGAGAAAAACCGGTTTAAACGGAAAATATAAAATTCCGTTCGGAGCTTTTTTCAAATATGTTTCCAGCCCGAATTATTTTGGTGAAATTCTTGAGTGGACGGGGTGGGCGATAGCTACGTGGAGCCTTCCTGGACTGGCATTTGCAGTTTTTACCGTAGCAAATCTCGCTCCAAGGGCACTTGCAAATCATAAGTGGTATCTGTTAAATTTTCCGGATTATCCAAAAAAAAGAAAAGCTCTTATACCGTTTATTCTCTGAAAATTATTGAAATTCCGGTAACAAATACTCCCGGTCATTCGTCTATGCTTGCTTTTTTAAAAAAAATCCCTTATTTTATTGATAAATCTGTTTGTTTTCATATATAATCATAAAACTAAATTGAAACATACCTGAAAGATTTTGATGAGTTCAAAAAAGAGGGATAGATTTTATACTGTACTGGTCCTTTCCGATGCAGACAGTAAAATAAGAAGATTTCATGTTAATTCAAACTGGCTCCGTGTCAGTTTTATTATAGGCGCAATTTTTCTAATTGCTGTTTCCATCCTCATCTCAAATATTTTTATAATAAGAAATCATCTTGATAATAAAATTGCTGAGCTTGACAGGTTGAAGGAAAAAATAAGTTATAAAGAAATAGAGGTTGCAAACCTTGAAAGCCGTTCGGAGGAGATAAAAGTCAAAACCAAAATACTCGAAGACTACCTGTCGCAGGTCGAGGATCTCGATAAGATGGTAAGAAATATAACAGGTAAAGGCGGTTATGAGGGGGAAGTTGCAATATACAACACTGACTTGAACGCTGATGTAGATTATGCCAATGATACCGGTGAAATATTCTATTATGATTTTACGGATGCTGAGGACCTGAATAATATCAATAAAATACTTGATGATCTTATAGCAAAAGCACCGGATATTTCAGCCAAGCTTTCCCAGGATAAGCAGCATATGGAGGACCACATTTACCAGATGGATCATACACCTTCAATTTGGCCCACATCCGGAATGATAACCAGTCTCTTCCGTGAATACCGGGGCAGGGGGCACTACCATGGAGGTCTGGATATTGCAAATAATACCGGAACAGATGTAAACTCATCGGCTGCAGGTGTGGTAATTTTTACAGGCAGAAATGCCGGATTTGGAAATGAAATAATAATCCACCATGGCTTCGGCTTCATGACTGTATATGCCCACTTGAGCAAAATAATTGTTTCTGTTGGCGATGAAGTGACAAAGGGTCAACTGATAGGCAAGATGGGCAGTACCGGATATTCAACCGGTCCGCACCTTCATTATGAAATATTTAAGGATAATACCCAGGTAGATCCGATGGACTATCTGAAATAACGCCAGCATGCAAAACAAATGCAGTCTCCCGATTGTTTTTCAGTAATGGATTTTTATATTCCCGCTAAAGATAAACAGGATTTTTAAACTTTTCTCTCCGGTTATTATCTGGTGGTCAGAGCCGGCAGGTATATATGCAAAGTCATTTTTTTTAATATCATAAATGGTTTTGCTTATTTTTAATTTTCCGCTTCCTGACAGTACAAACAGGGCCTCATCTGTTTCATGCGTATGATTGAGGGAGGTTCGGTTTTTTGAAAAACAGACTATCCCCAGATTAAGGTTTTCGGTATTTTTAAATCCCTGCGGTCCAAAAGCAAATTTTACCCATCTGTCATCAAAAACCGTTTTTTTTATCCTGGTGACATTAAAAGTATCAGCACCTGGACCGCTTTTTAAATCAGTTTTCAAATTTGTATTACCTCCAAAATTACCTGCTGATTGTATTTTTTAATAAAATACCATAAACGGCCATATTTTAAAATTTGATAATTTATTAATTTATATGATACTATATTAAAGTTAAACTTTATTATTTCAAACCGGAATAATAGAAGCAATTAGAGAAATGTCAGAAGAAATTAAAACTGCAAACCAGGAGCCTGATGCAACGCAGAACAAAGGCTGTTACACATGCGAAAATCCGCAATGCACTTGCGGCAAAAATGACGACTATATAAAGAAACTCGTTGAATGCATAACACAGGAAGTCCTTGTAAAACTCGGAAATTAAAGTATAAAAAAAGCATCAGGCACACTTATATGATAAAGAGTTATGGACCCCCCTGATTCAACATCTTTTTTATTAAATATGTACCCGTTTATTTTAATTTAAAAAAACTTTTTTATTTTATTTAAGTGTAAAATCCAGTATAAACTTTATCCCAAGATAAATCAGGAAAAGACTGCAGGCAATTAGTATGCCAAGATAAACTTTTTTGTTTAAAAACCTTCTGCCGGTGCTGACAACCACTCCGATGAAAAGGTACCAGATAAAATCTGCAAGAATATGTCCCGTATAAAATGCTGAAACGCCGGCGGTGTTTAAACTGACGCTTTTTAACATAAAAGCGGCGCCGATTGTTATCCACCAGACATACCAGTAGGGGTTTACCAGGCTTATCAGTATGCCTTTGCCCACAATGATAAAGCTGTTTCTGGTGCCGAGGCTCCTGCCGGAAACTTTTAGATCCAGCTCAAGATTTATTTTTTTTCTAGCAACTGAAATTATAATGCTTGCTGCCATATACAGCAGAAATACCCCGCCGGAAATGCTTATAATTTTGACAACAAGATCATTACTCACATATTTCAGAACGCCCAGATAAAAGCTTGCAACTACTGCAAGCTCAAGAACTGCGTGCCCTATGACGATATAAAGGGATGTGAGGAAGCCTTTCTGTGCAACACTTGCCACAACAAGAGTGAACATTGGCCCTGGCACGAGAGCGCCGGAAAATGCCACAGCAAGGGATCCAAAAAATATTTGAGATATTTCATTCATTTTTAACCCTGCCGGATTAAAACCTTAATTTTTTATTTATATATTTACAGCAAAGCATTCCTGGCATCATGAGAACATAAGAACCTATATTTGTTCTTAAATGATTTACGGAACTATATAATTCTATTAACAAGTTTTCCTATCTTTTCGATTTCACAGGTGATAATGTCACCTTTCTTCAGAAGCTTTTTTTCTTTCATAAATATACCGACACCAGCAGGGGTTCCAGTGGAAACCAGGTCGCCTTCAAAGAGCGTAATGGATCTTGAAATATATGATATCAGTTCAAGAGTATTAAAAATCATGTCCCCGGTGCCTGAATTCTGTCTCAATTCATCATTGACATAAGATTTGATATTTAAATTCTGGGGATCTGTAATTTCAGATTTTAGAACAATCACCGGTCCGATGGGGCAGAATGTGTCAAAGCTTTTTGCCCTGAACCACTGACCCTCCGATTTCTGGATGTCCCTGGCCGTTATATCGTTGAGAATCGTGTATCCATAAATATAGTCAATTATTTTATCCTCAGGAATATTTTTTATTTTTCTGTCCATTACCACTGCAAGCTCTACTTCATAGTCAAGCTCGGTGATTTCTTCCGGATAAATAATATCCTGTCCATTTTTAATTACGGAACTTGGGGCCTTTGCAAAAAAAACGGGTTTGGCAGGAAACCTGCCATCCTGTTCCCTGATATGTGACCTGTAATTCATTCCAGCGCATATGATTTTTCCTGGAATATAGGATTCCATATTGAATTTCATTTTTTGTCCGACGTTATACATTTTCATTCCTTTTATAAAGGTTAAAAATATTAAAAAAATTGTTTAACCGGATTTTTCCTGTCAGGTGACCCAGGCCCGAAAATTACTGAAAAATATTTATGTCATATGCTATAGCAATTTTTTTATTTTTAACAGCAGAAAATATGGAAGACATTTAGAGATAATCTAAAGTAAAATAAACAGGATATTTCCAAATAGCCACTACAAAAATAAAATTAATATTTGAATTAATATTGATTATTGTTATAATTACACGTTAGTTTGAATCAGGTTGTATTAAGAAATTTTGACCAGATTTGCATGAACTGAGGCTAAATGCAAGAGCAGTATATTGTTAATTATTTTACTGTCGGAATATTTTTTATAGTAAGCATTTTATTTGTACCCCTTGTAGTATTTATAACCAAATTTTTAGCTCCAAACAATCCAACAGAAGAAAAGATTTTAACCTATGAGTGCGGGGTTCCACCAAGGGCCGGAATATTTGCGCATTTTTATGTGAGATATTATATTTTTGCTTTTCTGTTTGTAATTTTTGATGTGGAGGCAGTGCTCCTGTTTCCATGGGCAGTATATTTCAGACAGCTTGGCGTATATGGAATTGTTACAGTTTTTATTTTTATAGCCATACTTGTCCTCGGCCTTGTCTATGCCTGGAGAAAGGGGATACTCAAGTGGGTTTCCTAGACGACAGATATAAAAAACCCAATATTATTACCCTGTCTTATGATAAGCTCATGAATGCCGCAAGGAGCAGATCGCTCTGGTACCTTACATTCGGTGTGGCCTGCTGTGCAATTGAATTTATGGCCTCAGCCGCTTCACACTATGATTTTGAAAGATACGGTATGTTTTTCAGGGCTTCCCCAAGGCAGGCTGACATGATTATAATTTCAGGTACAATTACCCGAAAATACGGACCGGTAGTAAAAAGGATATATGAACAGATGGCTGAACCGAAATATGTTGTGGCAATGGGGTCCTGTGCGATATCCGGCGGACCTTTTTATGATTCATACAGTGTTGTACAGGGAATCGATAAAATCATCCCGGTCGATGTTTATGTCCAGGGATGCCCGCCAAGGCCCGAAGCGCTTTATATGGGATTGCTTAAACTGAAAGATGTTATAAACAGACAGACAGTTGTTGTTAAATGATAAACCGACAGTTGGTTTTTTGATAATAAATTTGGTTTTTTAGTGTACCTGTCCGGATTATTTTTTATCTGACGGATTTTTAAATATGGAAGTAACAGAATATAAATACAAAGAAGTTGACAATAAAGATATTATATCTGCCATTGAAAAAAAAGCTGAAGAGGCCCGGATCAAGACAAGCTTTTGGGAATTCAGGAACCAGGTTTTCTGTGAAATAGATGCGGACAGTGTAAAAAAATTTTGCAGGTTGTTAAACAGCGATGCCGAACTAAGTTTTGAATATCTTAAGTGTCTGACCGCAGTTGATTATATTGATTATCTTGAAATGGTTTATTGCCTTTATTCCTTTAAGAACAACTGGTCCATAAATATAAAGGCAAAGCTTAACGCCATGAACCCCCGGATTGATTCGGTCACAGATGTGTATAGGGGAGCCGACTGGCACGAGAGGGAAATGGCAGAAATGTTTGGAATAAAAATAAAAGGTCACCCGAATTTAAAACCCCTGCTTCTGGCGGGCGATGAAGCTGGTTTTCCCCTTAGAAAGAATTTTGAAATAAAATGGGAGGAAAGGCAATACATTCCTCCTGAAAAATTTGAATGAGACGGTAATAAAGAATTAAAAGCATGTTTTACGGTGAACAGGAAATTTTAACTGAAGATCTGCCAAAAGATTACATGGAGGTTAATTTTGGCCCGCACCACCCCTCCACACACGGGGTATTCAGGTTCATTGCAAATGTTGACGGCGAAAAAATAATAAATGTCGAGCCCGTTATTGGTTACCTGCACAGGGGAATTGAAAAAATCGCCGAAAACAGGACATATATTCAGTTTAAGCCGCTTGTTGACAGGCTGGATTATACAGGGGCATTAAACAATGAGCTGTGCTACTGCCTTGCAGTTGAAAAACTGATGGAAACAGAGGTCCCGGAGAGGGCACAGGCAATAAGAGTGGTCTGTGCCGAGCTTAACAGAATTGCGGCGCACCTTATTTTTTTTGGCGCAATGGGGCTTGAAACGGGCGCGTTTACACCTCTACTTTTTGGATTTCTTGACAGGGAAAATATTCTCTCGATGCTGGAAGTGCTTGCAGGAGGAAGACTCACATTTAATTACATCACCTTTGGCGGAGTCAGGCAGGACATACCCGCACGTTTTCATGAAAAGTTTGAAAAATTCAGAAAAATATTTCCTGTTAAACTTAAACGGTTTGCGGATCTGATAAGCGGAAATGAGATATTTATTAACAGGTTGAAAAATGTCGGTATTTTTAAAAAAGAGGATCTCTTTAACTGGGGCGCAAGCGGCCCGACTCTCAGGGGTTCAGGGGTAAGATTTGATATAAGAAAAGTTGAGCCCTACAGCGGATATGAAAAATATGAATTTGATGTCCCGGTGGGTTCAAACGGGGATGTATATGACAGGTATCTGGTGAGGATGGAGGAAATCAGGCAGTCGCTCAGGATTGTTGAGCAGGCCCTGGACAGCATGCCATCCGGGGAGCACCTTGCCAAAGTTCCAAGGGTTCTAAAACCGCCTGAAGGCGAACTTTACATGAGAAATGAAGCGACCAAAGGTGAACTTGGCTTCTATATTGTCAGCAGGGGTGAAAAGAATCCATACAGATTAAAAATCAGGACGCCTTCTTTTTCGCACATAAGCATGCTTAACTTTGTTTTAAGCGGAAATTATATTGCTGATGCAATAGTAATACTGGGCAGTTTTGATACTGTGATGGGAAGCTGTGACAGGTAGAATACATTGGGGTTTATAAAGGTATATAAAAAATACATAAAAATAAAAAAAGATAAAAAATCAAGTTTTATATTTGATAAACAGTTTTAAAAAATCTTATTCTATAAGGTAGTGTGTATATGGTCTGGTGGGTCGTGTTATTATGGGCGCTTCTCAAGCTGGTTATAGCTGTGGCGTTTATATTCATCACTGCACTGGTTCTGATATATATGCTGAGAAAAGTCATGGGTCATATGCAGTACAGAATGGGCCCAAGGCACCATGGCCCGCACGGCATCTGGCAGACTGTATTCGATGCAATCAAGCTTCTTGGGAAAGAAGATATAATACCAAAAGGTGTTGACCGATGGACATATATCTGGGCTCCGGTAATTATTTTTGTTCCCACCTTGACCATTTTTGCATTTCTTCCTTTTGCAGAAAAAATAACTGCCACAAATATCGAGATAAGCCTCTTTTTTGTTCTGGCCGTTATGGGGATTTCTGTCATATCGCTTCTTATGGCCGGATGGGGCTCGAACAACAAGTATGCGCTTCTTGGTGGTCTCAGAAGTGCCGCCCAGATGATGTCTTATGAAATTCCGATGATAATTGCAGCAATGGGTGTTGTGCTGATGGCCGGAAGCATGAATTTAACCGAGATTGTCAGGGCCCAGACCCGCATATGGTACATTGTTCCGCAGGCAGTGGGATTTTTTATATTTTTTACTGCGTCGCTTGCAGAAATAAACAGCACCCCTTTTGATATTCCGGAGGCGGAATCTGAAATTGTTTCAGGCTTTAATATTGAATACAGCGGGTTCAGGTTTGCGGCATTTTTTCTTGCCGAATTTGTAAACCTGTTTATAGTTTGCGCCCTTGCCACTTTGTTATTTCTCGGCGGCTGGCAGCCGTTTGAAAATCCTGTTTACGGGACGCTTATTTTTCTGGTAAAAACTTATATTCTGATATTTCTTGTAATGTGGATAAGGTCGACTTTCCCGAGGTTCAGGATTGACCAGTTCATGGATTTCGGGTGGAAGGTGCTTCTTCCGCTTTCGCTTGCAAACCTTCTCGTGACATCGGTCATAGTTCTTGTTGTTGATAAATTCAGGGGAGTTTAATATGCTTGGCACAGGACTTTTAAAGGGATTAAAAACGACGTTAAGGGCTTTTTTTACAAAGCCCGTAACAATCATTTATCCATACAGGAAAGTTGAGATAGCGGACAGGGGCCAGGGGCTTATCAGGCTGAGGATGATCCAGCTTGATCCTCCAGTGTTTAAGTGTACGGGGTGCGGAATTTGCGCATCCAATTGTCCCCAGCATTGCATTACAGTTCAGAAAAAGGAACAGGAAAAACAGCCTGAGGTTTATACTGTAAATTACGGGCTCTGCATGTTCTGCAGAATATGCATTGACACATGTCCCTTTAATGCGCTGGAACAAACCCAGGAACATGAGTTTATAGGAGAAAGCCAGGGTGAATTTATAAGGACAAAGGAATTTTTGAAGATGAATTCAGTATTTGCTGATCCATCTGAGGAAAAAAAGCAGGATTTGGGAGCCGCAGGCAATGAGGATAATTCAACAGCCGGGGAACAGAAAAGTCAGCCGGCAGTTTAAGAAAAAGTTTTAAAGGAGTAAAAATTTTAGCTCTAATTTTATTTTTTATAGTCAGTCTTATTTTAATATTTTCGGCAATAATGGTTATAACCGGAAAGCATATTCTTCATTCGGCATTTTATCTTGCTGCCACGCTTCTGTGTGTTGCAATGTATTTCATACTGCTTAGAGCAGAGTACCTTGCAGCTGTACAGATTCTTGTCTATATCGGTTCGGTTATTGTCCTTATAATTTTTGCCCTTATGCTCACAAGAACAAAAGTGGGCCAGGAAACAAACATCTCAAATAACCAGAAGATATTTGCAGCCATCACCGCTGTAATTTTATTTTTGTGTCTTACAGTTGTATTTTTCAATTCAAAGCTTGAGACAGTTGCAGAAAATGCCTCTCAGATAAAGATAATGTCAATAAAGCAGTTTTCCGAAGTGCTGTTTTCAGCATACACTCTGCCATTTGAAGTGGCTTCGCTTCTGCTTCTTGCGGCACTTGTGGGATCCGTTGTCCTTGCAATGAAAGACAGGCAGGAAGGCAGCGGCGTTGATGAAAAAGACACAGTTTTTAAAAATAATTCTATTGATTCCGGTGGGGACGATTCAAAGGATGAAA
>Ga0233425_10003008_pt1 | contig 31749 bp, 28 predicted proteins | sample Watercolumn_Towu_2_FD_181712 | JGI IMG/M metagenome (GOLD analysis project Ga0233425, IMG submission 181712) | Freshwater microbial communities from Lake Towuti, South Sulawesi, Indonesia - Watercolumn_Towuti2014_140_MG | ecosystem: Environmental > Aquatic > Freshwater > Lake | place... | reverse complement strand
CCTGGGAAGACTTCCTGGACATGTGCGTCGGCCAGTGCGGCATCTGGGTTGGCGAGAACATCGAGCCCGAGAAGAAGAACTCCGAGCTGATGCCCACCGAGCCCTACCTGCTGGGTAGCCACTCCGGTTGCTGCGGCATCTGGGTGTCCGGCCCCACCGACGTGGGCGCCCCCACCGCCGCTGATCCGGAACTGGACGGCGTGCCCGCCCACCTGCCGCGCGGCTGGAGCTGGGGCTATCGTGGCATGACCACAGTGAAGGGCCTGTTCACCGCCGGTGACGGCGTGGGCGCTTCCGGCCACAAGTTCTCCTCCGGTTCCCACACCGAGGGCCGCCTGGCCGCCAAGGCCATGGTGAAGTACTGCCTGGACAACAAGGATCTGAAGGTCGAGCTCGACACCCCCGTCGATGCCCTGGTCGAAGAGATCTACCGTCCGGTCCGTACCTACCTGGAGTTCAAGGACTACACCACCGCCATCGACGTCAACCCCAACTACATCACCCCCAAGATGCTGCAGTTCCGCCTGCAGAAGATCATGGACGAGTACGTTGCCGGTGTTGCCACCTACTACAACACCAACGACAAGATGCTGGAAGTGGCCGAGCAGAAACTGGAAATGCTCAAGGAAGACGCCATGAAGATGCGTGCGAAGGACCTGCACGAACTGCTGCGCGCCTGGGAAAACTACCACCGCATCCTGACCGCCGAAGCTCACATGAAGCACATCCAGTTCCGCGAAGAGTCTCGTTATCCCGGCTTCTACTACCGGACCGACAAGAACTTCGTCGACGAGGAAAACTGGAAGGTCTTCGGCAACTCCATCTACGACAAGACCGCCAAGAAGTGGACCAACTTCAAGCGTCGCCACGTCGACCTGGTGGACAAGTCCAAGCTGTTCAAGCCCGCCGCTCACTAAGCACCAGCAGGCTCATGAACCGGGCGCTCACAAGGCGCCCGGTTTTTTTCTTTCTGAACCCCCATCCGCAAGAGGCGTCTCTTGCGGATGGCGGCTTGGTCCCCATATAAGCACTTCATTTCACGCAGTTTCCGAGGTCGATCATGGACGACAACCAATTCAAGAACCTTGCCGAAGACGCGCCCTTCGCGCTCTCTCCCGTCATGCCCAATATGCTGCCGGGCGACAAGGTCATCCAGTTCCGCTGCCACCGGGACGTGGGCTGCTGGAACGCCTGCTGCTCCAACATCGACATCACCCTCACCCCCTACGACATCCTGCGCCTGAAGAGCCGCCTGAATCTCTCCTCCGGCGAGTTCCTGCAGAAGTACACCGTGCCCTACGAGATGGACCAGGACGGCACCCCGGGCGTGAAATTCCGCCCCGTCGAAGGCGGCACCGCCTGCCAGTTCATGAAGCCGGAAGGCTGCGGCGTCTACGAGGACCGCCCCACCGCCTGCCGCTACTACCCGGTGGCCCTGCTCTCCATGCGCAACCAGGACGAATACACCGACCGCACCTCCTATGCCCTGGTCCAGGAAAAGCATTGCCTGGGCCACCAGGAACCCCGCTCCCTCACCATCGACGAATACCGCCAGGAGCAAGGCGTCGACGTCTACGACGAGAAGGGCCGCGGCTGGCGCCAGCTGGTGCTGAAGAAGAAGTCCGCCGGCCCCGCCATCGGCAAGCCGCCCGCCATCTCCAACCAGCTCTTCTTCATGGCCAGCTACGACGTGGACCGCTTCCGCGCCTTCGTTTCCAGCGAATCCTTCAACAAGACCTACGACGTCCCCCTGGACGTCATGGCCACCCTGCTGGCCGACGACGAGGCCCTCATGGAGTTCGGCTACAACTTCCTCAAGCACGCCCTATTCGGCGAACGCTTCCTGGAGGAGCAGCCCGGCGCCTACGAAGCGCGCATGGAACGCCTCAAGGGCCGGGGAGAGAAGATTCGTGCCGAGTACGAGGCAAACCGGGAAAAACTGGAGGACGAGAAGTACAGCGAACCTGGCAAGCCGGGGGATTGCGGCTGCGGGTCGGAGGGGTGACAAAGGGGAGCGCCTAGCTATTCCATACCGTCATTTCGGCGCATACCGGGTCCAGTCCTGCTGGCCGCGCAACGCCAATCCCGGGCAACACTGACCGCGCTCGCTCCCAGTCGGCATGTCGCCCCGGCCCGTAGGGCTTCAATCAGCTTAGCGCATTGCGCCGCATGCATACGGCGGATTACGCTACGCCATCCGCCCTGCACAGGCTATAGAGCCGGCACCCATTCTTGAAAGCATGACGCCCTGTGCCACGGCATGCCGGTTGCAGCAAGTTTAAGTTTTCGTGGATGTCGCTCAATAGTGCCCAAAGGAGGCTCCGTGCCTATACTCAGCATGTTCTTTGGCATCATCATCCGAATGTACTTCGGTGATACGCAGCAACATCACCAGCCGCATATTCATGCCGAGTATCAAGGCTAGATGGCCGTATTCGATATCGAGGCCGGCACCATTCTCAGTGGCTCGCTGCCAGCTGCCAAAGTGAGGCTGGTCGTCGCCTGGATAGAAATCCACCGCGAAGAACTGCTGGCGGATTGACAATTGGCTGTGAATCACGAGCCGCCGTTCAAAATCGATCCGCTGCGTTGAGGTCGCGCATGAACCCCCATGTGAAACATCTCACCCCCTTGGCGGATTACCGGCTTCTTGTGGAATTTGAAAACAACGAACGTCGGATTTTCGACCTCACCCCATATCTGAATAAGGGCGTGTTCACGCAATTGCGTGATCCCTCGCGTTTCAGGCTGGCACGTGTAATCGCCGGTTCAGTGGAATGGCCTGGGGAGATCGACTTGAGCTATGACACCGTCTACATGCAAAGCGTGCCTGCGGCAGATGCAAACGCCGCGTGAATCCGAGAGAGGAAACGGGACAACTTGTGCCCTATAACCGGCGGCAGTGCTCTGCCCCGGCCCTTCGGGTTGGGTGTCTGGGCGGCGTCTGCCACGTTGCGCCGCTTGGCCATGGAATGACTATGGCCCGTGCGCCCCGCCTTGCATCCATCCGCCCAGACACCCAACGCATCCCACGTCCAAAGTCCGACAGGCTGCTAGAGTGGTTTGACACCAACCGAGGCGGGCACGCGACCACTGGAGGGAGCGTTATAACTTTGTTCTGCCGCGCCGCCGCAGCCCCAGCATCGCGAGCCCGGTGACGAGCAGCAGGCAGGAGCCGGGTTCGGGCACCGTGTTGCCGCCGCCACCAGTTCCGCCGCCATTCCCGCCTTCGGCATCGAAGGTGTAGGTGACCGAGACATTGCCTCCCCACCCGACGCCGTAGCTGGTGATCCAGCACACGTCCTGGTCGTGATTGGGATTGCCGTCATCGTTGGAATCGCAGGTCCCGCTCACGTTTCCGGTGACTTGCGCCAACAGGTTGATCGGGTCGCTGCCGATGAATGCCAAGAGCCCGAGCCCCCCGATAGGCAAGCTGCCGTTGATGGCGCCGGAGTCGAAGATGTTCGGCGCCACGCAAGAGGAGTCGCCGTTTCTGGCGCGGACTTGGGTGTAGCAGTCCGTATCGAGGGCGGGTTTGTTGACGGTCATGGAACTGCTGCTCGGATCGAACAGTTGCAGGTAGAAGCTGCCGACCAAGTGGGCTGAGATGCCGGCGTCGTTATGGTCGCCGCCAAACGTGCCACCTTCTTCAAAGGTATCTGACGCGCCGGCTTCGTAAATACCCATCGAGTAAGTCGTCGCGTACGTGAGCTGGACCCCCGACAACGTCCCCATCGAGTTGTCGAAACGCGGCAGTGCCATAAAGGCAAAATCCAAGATGTTGGAGGTGAAGTTGCCGGTCAGGCCGCTCAAATCCCCGCCGCCCCCAGACATTCGCGAAAGATGTCGTGTAGGTAATCACTCCGGCGCGGGTGCCCGAGGACACGCCAAGCGCGAACGTACACAAAATTGCGGCAACCCAGCGCTTGTTGTTCGTCATGGCGGTCTCCTCCTGATGTGACATGGCCTCAGATTGCAAATTGCGGGCCATTCACGCAGCCTATTGAAAAATATAGGGAAACCATTGCGTCTCGTTCGTCGCGTGTAAAGAAACTGACACATGAAGGGATTAAAGCGGCAGGCACGGATCATTTGTACGTGCTGGCGGTGGCGCACCAGCACCTCGAACCGACGTATTGGGTCGACGCATTCATGACGAACGACAGTGAGGCTCTTGGCGGCCTGGCACTCCGCCGCCGCCTCACTCCAACCCGATGATGTACCGCTGTTTCCCCGACGCCGTGCGCGGAATCTCCGTTCGGTAGTTCACCTCCAGCGTTATGGCCGGGTCCACGTCGGCGCGCAGGCCGGCATCGAGGCGGGCCACGATGCTCGCGGCCAGGGGCGCGGGGCAGACCAGGTCCAGAGCCATGCGGTCCGGCGCCACCTGCCGCCACTGGTACTGGCGGATTTGCGTGAGGCCATAGATCAGCCGGTTGAACACCGCCGGATGGACCCGCTTTCCGCTTGGGGTACGGATCAGGTCGTTCTGCCGGCACATCCCCATCTCCATGAGCGGGAAGGGCGAGCCGCAGGGGCATTCGCCCGCCAACAGCCGGCCCGCGTCGCCCAGCTCGTAGCGGATGAAGGGCATGAGGCGGTTGGTCAGGGACGTGACCAGCAGGCCGTCCTCGCCATCCCTTGGCACGGATTCCAGTCGCACCAGGTCGGCCATGACGTGCATGCCGCCGTGGCGGCACTCCCAGGCGATGTTGGGCACCTCCCGGCAGCCGTACTGGTTGAACACCTTGCAGCCGAAGGACTCCTCCATCAGGGCGCGGGCTTCGTCCGGCAGCATCTCGGCGGTGGAATAGACGCCGATGAGGCTGCCCGGCATGGCCAGGCCCCGATCGGCGACGAAGCGGGCCAGTTCGGTGAGGGCGGATGCGTAGCCGTAGAGCAGGGTCGGGCGCCAGCGGCGGATCAGGTCCGCCCAGCCGGCCAGGCGTGCCTCCGTGTATTCAAGGGCGGCAACGGTGCGCTCCCCGGCCAGGGTATCGGCCAGCCGGTGCCCGAAGACCCCGCTCCTGCCCGTGTCCTGGCGCGCGCCCCACAGGTAGAGCACCTCCTGGCCCGGCCGCCAGCCGGACATCATGAAGCCCCGCATCATGCCGGCGCGCATGAGTTCGTGCTTGGCCTCGTCGTACCAGAAGGCCAGGGGCTGGCCGGTGGAACCGCCCGTGTGGCCAATGCCCACCTTGCTGCGGTCGGCGTTTCGGTCCAGCAGGTCGTCCAGGTCGGCGCGCACATCCTCCTTGGTGAGGACGGGCAGGGATTCGACGCCGCCGTCCCAGCCAGCGAGATCGCCCAGACGGCGGGTGTAGTAGGGCACGTGGGCGGCGGCGTGGCGGACGATGGCCGCGAAGTCCCTTTGCTGCTTTTCCAGCAGCGCGGTCCGGTCCAGGGCCTGGTGGGCCAGCAGCCGGTCCAGGTGGGCGTAGCGTTGCGGGTATCGGCGCCGGTGCAGCCAGCGGTGCAGGGCGGGAATCATGCGCCTTCCCACACCAAGGAAAGTGTGGGGTGAGGGTAATACCCTGGCATGACCGCTTGCGCGGGCATTACCGGCGTTCCCTCTCCCCCCGCCCTCCCCCGGTGGGGGAGGGGGCCAGTCGCGCCAGGGCTAGCTCCCAGGTCCCGCGCTGGGTGGGCAAGCCAAGGATGGCCGCCACCTGGCGGCGGCGCCAGTCGGCCCAGTGGCCGGGCTCGTCCAGGCGAGCCTGGCAGGGAGAATGCGGGCCGAAGTTGCGGCGGATGTTTTCGGCGAAGGCGTGAAAACGGGCCAGGGCCTCGGCGTGGGCAGTGTCCCGGTTCCACCAGTGGTCCGGGTCGGCCAGCAGGTTCTCCAGGCGGGCGAGGCGGTCAAGAATCGCGTGCTGCTTGTCGGCGTAGCGCCGGCCCATGTCCTCCCGGGTGGCGTCCAGCACCTCGCCCACCGCCGCTTCCGTGAGGGGAACGGCCGGGTAGCCCAGGTCCGCGAGGCGTTCCATGGCGAACAGCAGCACGTCGCCGTGGAACTGCCGGTCGAACTCGCCGGAGAGGTCCACCAGGCGGTCCGCCTCCACCACGCCGGGGCGGAATTCCGACTGGCCGGTGGCCTCCAGGGTGCGCTGGTGCAGCATGGGCAGGTTGGCGGAGGCGAAGCCCGCTCCCAGTCCGGCCTTGAGCAGACGGCCCATGGTGGGGCCGGACATGCGCAGGCGCAGGGGGGCGTAGGGAATGAACCAGTCCAGGGTCTCGGGGCGGAACACGTAGTTGCCGGTGTAGACGGTTCGGGCTCCCGCCACGCCGGAACCGTCGTGGCGGTAATAGGTGACGCGGGTGGGATGCTCGCCGTGGAAGAAGCTGTTCAGGCGGCGGGCGAAGTCGGTGAAGCAGTCGGCGTTCTTGGGCTCTCCGGGCAGGCCACAACGGAAACGGTAAGTCTCGCCCCCGGCCTTGAAGCCGAACAGGTCCGCCATGTCATGGTAGGCGGCCTCGCCGGAGCCCCGGGTGCTGGCGATGTGGCGGGGGTAGGGCCGGCCGGGTTCGGTGCGGCCCATCTCGGCCAGGAAGCCGATGACGTCGTCCAGGAAGTTGCCGGCCATCACCGCCGGGGAGACGGGCGGGTCGCCCACCACCTTGCCGGTGAGGACGCGCACCGCCGGATCGCGGAAGATCTCGTCCAGGCGGTGGAAGAAGCTCACGGCCGCCACTTCCGCGTCCCCCGCCGCCGTGGCCACCTTGACCTGGAAGGTCTGGTCGGCGTCCAGGGTGTGGAACAGGGGCGGGCCGCCCAGGGCCTCGGCCTCCTCGGCGCGAATCTCGGCCAGCTTCAGGTAGGCGATGTTGCGCATCATGGCCTGGCCCTTGTGGCTGAAGCCCGGGCGGGCGTGCTCCCCGACGATGGGGGCCAGGTCGAGATCGGCGAGCCGATCCAGCAGGGCCGTCTGCTCCACCGGGCCGAAGTAGCGGACGCGCAGGCCCCGGCTGGTGAACGATTCCGCCAATGCTCGGTTTTCCGCCAGCACGGCCGGGTCGGCGGAATCGTCCGCCAGCAGCACCGACACTTTGCGCCAGCAGCCCTGGGCGTCGCGGCCGCCGTAGCCGAAGGCCTGGCACAGGTCCAGCAGGCTGGAAAGGCAGTTTTCCAGTTGCCGGGGGCTGTCGGCCACGGGGATCACCAGCACGAAGCCGTGGCGCCGGTCAGGTGCGCCTGAGGCGGCGATCAGGTCTTCCAGGCGGCGCCAGGCGGCCTGGTAGGCGGGCAGCAGCTTGTCGTCGAAGCCCCCTTCCCAGAGGGCGGCCTCGGCCCGGGCGATGGCCTGGCGCTGGGCGGCGAGTCGCGTCTCGATGTCGTCGAGCCCGGTTTCAGCGGGCTGACAGGTAGCTGGGGAAGGCATGCTTGTCCAACAGGATTTCGATGAGGTTGAGCCCCCCGGCCAGGTCCGCCTGGTCGAACAGGGCGTCCAGGTCGGCTTCCGTCTCCACCCGATGGTGCTTCATGCCGAAGGCCGCCGCCAGCAGGCCGAAGTCCGGATTGACGAAGTCGCAGTCGATGTAGCGCTCGCCGTAGAGCTGGAACTGGTTCTTGCGGATGAGGCTCATGCTGCCGTTGTTGATGACCACGGTGTTGAGGGCCAGGCCGTAGTTCACCGCGGTCATCAGTTCCATGGCGCACATCTGGAAGCCGCCGTCCCCCAGGATGGCGAAGGCGGGGGCGTCCTTGAAGAAGAACTTGGCGCCGATGGCGGCGGGGATGGCGTGGCCCAGGGAGGAGATGCCGCTGTTGGGGAAGTAGTGGTTGGCGTGGGAGACGTCCAGGAAGCTCTGGGCGAAGACGATGTTGTCGTCGAAGATCAGGGCGTCCTCGGGAAAACGCCGGGCCAGATGCCGGAAAAAGGCTTCCATGATGCGGAATCTGGCCCGCTGGGCGGCCTGGACCTCATCCGGCGCATCCTGGGCCTGGCGGTGGCCGGCCAGACGGTCCAGGTCCTTGGCCGGACAATCCGCCAGCAGGTCCAACAGTTCCCCCGCCACCTCCCGGATGTCGCCGTGGACCGCTACTTCCGGCCGGAACACCTTGCCCAGCTGGGCCGCGTCCCGGTCCACCTGGGCCAGGCGCTTGCCTTCCAGCAGCCTGGCGTCCCACAGGTAGCTGGTGCGCTCGTTGAAGCCGGCGCCCAGGAAGACCACCAGGTCCGCCTGGCCGGCGATGTAGCGGTAGGCGCCGCCATTGGAGGTGACGCCCAGGCAGCCCAGGGCCAGCGCCGATCCCTCCGGCACCACGCCCTTGCCCTTCAGGCTGGTGGCCACGGGGATATTCAGGGCCTCGGCCAGGCGGGTCACCTCGCCCCGGGCGCCGGCGCGGATGCAGCCGTAGCCGGCGACGATGACCGGATAGCGGGCCTCGCGGATGAGCCGGGCCAGCTCCGGAACGGGGCCGGCCTGGGCCGGGGCGGGCGCCGGTGCGTGGGGGATGTGGACCTGCTCCAGCACCGCCGCGTCAACCAGCTCCTTCTGGACGTTGAAGGGGATGGACAGCAGCACCGGTCCGGGATCGGGGCCGAGCAGGGCCCGGGCGGCCTGGTTCAGCACCTGGCCCAGGTAGTCGGTGCGCTCCACCAGCTTGCGGTAGCGGGTGAGGCCGGCGAACAGGGCCACCTGGTCGATGGCGCCACCCTCGCCGGCGCTCTCCTGGAGGCCACCCTTGCCGAAGATGTAGGTGGAGGTCTCGCCGGTGATGACCAGCACCGGCAGGCGGTCGGCATAGGCGTTGGCGATGCCGGTCACCAGGTTGGTGGCGCCGGGGCCGGCGGTGGCGATGCAGGCTGCGACCCGGTGGGAGGCGCGGGCATAGCCGCCGGCCATGAAGGCCGCGCCCTGCTCGTGCTTCACAAGTACGCTCTTCACGCCGGAGCCGTGCAGGCGGTCGTAGATCGGCAGCACGTGGGCGCCCGGCATGCCGAAGAGGACTTCGACGCCCAGGCGTTCCAGGTAACGGACGATCAGTTCGCTGACGGTGATGTTCATGGTGCGGGCGGCAGGCGATGCAGTACGCCGGCCCGGCGCGCGGAAAGGGAAGGAATTTGAGCACAAGACGGGCCGGGCGGGAACCGGAAAAGGATGCCTGGGAGGCGATGGGGGCCAGGCCGTCCTACAATCGCCCGCCATGATCCAGCCCGAAAATCCTCCCCATTCCAGTCCCCGGCCCGTTATCGTCGTCCTGGGTTCCGGCCGCAGCGGCACTTCCCTGCTCATGCAGGTGCTGGCCGCCCTGGGGATGCGGGTGTCGGATGAAATGATCGAGGCCCGCCGCGACAACCCCCGGGGGTTCTACGAGGATGCCCGCATCGTCCGCATCCAGGCGGATCTGCTCCGGCAACTGCGGGCCTGGCCATACCACCCCCTGCCAGCGGACTGGTTGGACGTGTCCGCGACGGCCAGCGCCGCCCGGGCGCTGCAAGACGTTCTGCGCGACCGCCTGGACAGGGGCCAGGGTGCCTGGGGGTTCAAGGACCCCCGCACCGCCTCGTTCCTGCCCTTGTGGCGGCGGCTCCTCGCCGCCGAAAACACGATGCCGAGATATGTGCTGGCCCTGCGCGAGCCGGGCAGCATCATCCGCTCCTTCAGTGAGGCCTACGCGACGGACGGGGAAACGGCCGAGCGGGTCTGGCTGCGACGTAGCTGCGACGCGCTTTGGCATACGCGCGCGGATTGTTACATCGTGCACTACGAAGATTGGTTCGAACGGGCGCGGGAACTGGTTGAAGACCTGGCGCGCTTCACCGGCCTGGGCGAGGTCGGCGCCGCTGTCCCCCTGGAAACCCTCGTCAGGCCGGACCTGAATCGTTCCGGGGGCGCGGGCCACGTTCTACGCGATCCGCATGCCCGTGCCCTGCACGTGGCTTTGGAGTCCTGCCGGGGCAACGCCTTCGATCGCGAGCGCCTGCTGCGGACCGTCGACATCTGTCGCCGCCATATGGACGAGCATTCTGTCCCGGCTCGATGAAAACGCCGAAGCCGACCTTGCGGGCCGGCTGCGTCATGATGCAATTCGGGGGCAGGCGCCCCCGTGGCTTTCACCGCCTCTGTTCAACGCCAGGCCTGGTGTCGGCCATGGCCATTACGGTCGAAGTCATGCTTCTCGGCGCGGATTTCTCGGGAGGCTTCGTTCAGACGACGGTCCAGGTCCAGCCATTCGTCGCGGCTGAGGTGGCCGTCGGCCAGGTAGCGGCGCTCCACCCTTTCGATCTGGCGCTGGTCATGCAGCAGATCGCGGGCTTCGTGCCGGGTCAACTGGCCCGAGCGCAGGCCTTCGTAGATTCGGTCCATCTGCCTGGCCTGGCGTTCGTCCACCGTGGCGACTCCCCCCTTGGGAGGGCAATAGGCTGCGGGCTGGAAGGGGCCGGCATGCGGGAAACCCGTGGTGAATTGGAAGCCCCTGCTGTCGGCCTGGCTGGCGCCGGCGCCGAGAGTCAGTGCGGTCAGGGCGGCAAGGCCCAGGATCTTGCGGATGTGTGAGGTTTTCATGGTCGACTCCTTGATCTCGATTGCCGGCACTCGAATTCACGGAGCCGGTGATGTGCACTCTAGGAATCGCCTGTTAGGCGGGCGTGTCCGAACTGTGTGCGGTTGTAACGAGTCGTTACCGCGCCTCAGGACTGGCCGGGACCGGCCTTGGCCTCCAGTTCCTCCCAGCGCCCCAGCATGGCCAGCAGGGCCTCCTCGATCTCCGTCGCACGCTGATGCAGGGCCGCGGAGCGGACGTGGTCGGCATACACCGCCGGGTCGGCCATATGCCCCGCGATCTCCGCCTGTTCAGCTTCCAGGGCTGTGATCTGTCCGGGCAGGGCTTCCAGCTCCTTCTGTTCCTTGAAACTCAGGCCGGGCTTTTTCTGCTTGGGCGGTGATGAGCCGGCGGGCTTGGCGGGAAGGGCCTTGGCCGGCGGAACGTCGGCCGCAGCCTGCCGCCCACGCCAGGCCAACCAGTCGGCATAGCCGCCGGGGATTTCCAGGAGCATTCCGTCCCCAGCGCAGACGATGGACTGGGTCACCACGTTGTCCAGGAAGGCCCGGTCGTGGGAGACCAGGATGACGGTGCCGGGGTAGTCCTGGAGCAGCTGTTCCAGCAGTTCCAGGGTGTCGATATCCAGGTCGTTGGTGGGCTCGTCCAGCACCAGGATGTTGGCGGGCCGGGCGAACAGGCGGGCCAGCAGCAGGCGGTTGCGCTCGCCGCCGGAGAGGGCCGAGACCTTGGCCCGGGCCCGTTCGCCGGGGAAGAGGAATTCCTCCAGGTAGCCGATGACGTGCTTCTTCTGGCCGCCGATGTCCACGTAGTCGGAGCCGGGAGAGATGGTGTCGATGAGGGTGGCCTCGTCGTCCAGCTGGTTGCGGAACTGGTCGAAATAGGCCACCTCCTGGCGGGTGCCGCGCTTGATGCGGCCCTGGTCCGGCTCGATCTCCCCCAGGATGAGCTTGATGAGGGTGGTCTTGCCGGCGCCGTTGGGTCCGATGAGGCCCAGCTTGTCGCCGCGCAGGACGCGGGTGGAGAAGTCGCGGATGAGGGTGCGGCCGCCGTAGCCGTGGCTGACGTGATCGAACTCGGCGATGAGCTTGCCGGAGCGCTCCCCCGCGTCCAGGGCGAAGCCCACCTGGCCCAGGCGTTCCCGCCGCGCCGAGCGTTCACGGCGCAGGGCCTCCAGGCGGCGCACCCGACCCTCGTTTCGGGTGCGGCGTGCCTCGATGCCCTTGCGGATCCAGACTTCCTCCTGCTTCCAGAATTTGTCGAACTTGCGGTTCTGGGCCGCCTCCACCTCCAGTTGCTCGGCCTTCCTGGCCTGGTAGGCGGAGAAGTTCCCTTGGTACTGGCGCAGCTGGCCCCGGTCCAACTCGACGATGCGGTTGGCCACCCGATCCAGGAAGGCCCGGTCATGGGTAATGAACAGCAGGGCGCCGGGGAATTCGGCGAGCAGATTTTCCAGCCACTCGATGGCGGTGAAATCCAGGTGGTTGGTGGGCTCGTCCAGCAGCAGCAGTTCGGGCTCAGAGGCCAGGGCCCGGGCCAGGGCGACACGCTTCTTGGTGCCGCCGGAGAGCGTGTCCACCTGCGCGTCGGCATCCAGGCCCAGGCGGGCGATGGTTTCCTCCACCCGGCTGTTCAGGCGCCAGACGTCATGGACTTCCAGTTCGTGGGACAGGCGCTCCAGTTCGGCCAGGGCCTGGCCCTCGCCGCCAGCAGCGGCGTGGGCCGCCGCGTGATAGTCGGCGAGCAGCCCGCGCGCCGGGCCGGCGCCCTCGGCCACCGCCTCGAAGACGCTGTGACCGGGACTGAAGACAGGCTCTTGGGCCACGAAGGCCAGGCGCAGGTCGGGCTTGCGCCAGAGCACACCGTCATCGGCCGCCACCTGTCCCGCCAGGACCTTCAGCAGGCTGGATTTGCCCGCGCCGTTGCGGCCGATCAGGCCGATGCGTTCGCCCTTGTCGATGACCAGGCTGGCGCCGTCCAACAGGGGCCAGTGGCCGAAGGCCAGAAAGACGCGATCCAGGGTCAGGTAGGGCATGCCGGTGTAGACGCCGCGGCGTCACGCGTTACGGCGGAGGAAGGTGTGGTGAGTGGGCGAGAAAGGCGAATTACAGCGAGCCGTGGGGCTGTCCGGAATAGGTGTGCTCGTGCCGTTCCTGGCAGGCGACGCAGCGGGTGGCCATGGGATTGGCCAGCAGGCGGGCGGCGGGAATGTTGGCGCCGCAATCATCGCACAGGCCGAAATCCGGCGAATCCAGCCGCGTAGCCGCTGCTTCCATGGCCTGGAGCGCGCGTACCTCATGATCCATGCGCGCCGCGGCCAGGTCACCCAGGGTGACGGCCAGCGCCTCGTCAGCGCTGTCACCGGAGGATTTTCCCAGCACCGCGGCGTATTGGGTCTGGCCGCTTTCCTCCAGAGCGGCCTTCAGGCCCCGCAACAGCTTGGTGCGCTGTTCGTCGAGGGCGGCACGGATGGCAAGGCGGTCTTTCTTGGTCAGATGGCTCATGAGATGCACTCGGTTAACGAAGGGGTATGTCTGAATTATTGGTGGCGGTCCGTGCGGCTTCAAGGCCGAATCGATCGATTTCCGCCAGCAGATCGGCCGCATGGGTGGCCGGAGACACGTCGTCAAACACCCGGGCAATGCGGCCGCGGGCGTCGATCAGGTACGTGTGGCGCTTGGCGAAACGCGTCAGTCCGAAATCCCATAGCGCCCCGTAGGCCCGGGCCACCGCGCCGTCCCGGTCGGACAACAGGGGGAAGGGAAGGGCATGGCGTTGGGCGAAGGATGCATGGCTGGCCGCGTCGTCCAGGGACACGCCCAGCAGGATCACGTCGCGGCGCCTGAACCCGGCGAAGGCGTCGCGAAGGCTGCAGGCCTCGGCGGTGCAGCCTGGGGTGGCGTCCTTGGGGTAGAAATAGAGTACCAGCCATCGCCCGGCGGCATCTTCCAGGCGGTGGATCCGGCCTTCGGCATCTCGCAATGCGAACGCCGGCGCGGCGGCCCCGGGGTCGGGAGGTTCGCCACGTCCAGCCCAGCGCACGGCCAGGAATGCCGCGCCGGCCAGGGCGGCTAGGATCAGTAGGAGTTTGCCCAAGGTTTGCCCCGCGAGGGAGGGTGGGGAGTGGAGGTCTGCGGTAGAATCGCGGCCCATTATGCCCCCGTAGCTCAGTGGATAGAGCATCCCCCTCCTAAGGGGAGGGTCACACGTTCGATTCGTGTCGGGGGCGCCAGATTCCCGATGGCCCGGCGCACTATGCAGGCTGGTAGGCCACCAGTTCCGCGAGCTTGGCCAGGGCGGAGCCGGAGGCGATGACCGTCCTGGCCCGCTCCACTCCCTCGTCCAGCTTGTCTGCCACACCCGCCGCGTAGATGGCGGCACCGGCATTCAAGGCGACGATGTCACGCTCCGGGCCCGGCGCGTTGTCCAGGGCGCGCAGCAGTTTCTCCTTCGAGTCCTCCACGGTGTCCACGCGCAGGGTGGAGATGTCGTGGGTCTTGAAGCCGAAATGCTCGGGACGCAGGGTGTATTCGCGAACTTCACCGTCCCGCAGCTCGCCCACCAGGGTTTCACCGGAAATGGAGATCTCGTCCAGCCCCTCGCGCCCGTGCACGATGAGCACGCGCTCGCTGAAAAGGCGTTGCAGCACACGTACCTGGATGCCCACCAGATCGGGGTGGAAAACGCCCATCACCTGGTTGGGCGCGCCGGCAGGGTTGGTCAGCGGCCCCAGGATGTTGAACAGGGTGCGGATGCCCAGTTCCCGGCGTACCGGCGCCGCGTGCTTCATGGCGCCATGGAAATTGGGGGCGAACATGAAGCCCAGGCCCACGTCCTCGATGCAGCGTGCCACCTGCTCGGGCGTCATGTTGATGTTCACGCCCAGCGCCTCCAGCACGTCGGCGCTGCCGGATTTCGACGACACCGAGCGGCCGCCGTGCTTGGCCACCCGCGCGCCGGCGGCGGCGGCGACGAAGGCGGCGGCCGTGGAGATGTTGAAGGTGTGGGCGGCGTCGCCCCCGGTGCCGCAGGTGTCCACCAGGCGGAAGGTCTCGGCCACCGGTACCTTGGTGGCGAACTCGCGCATCACCATGGCAGCGGCGGCGATCTCGCCGATGGTCTCCTTCTTCACGCGCAGGCCGGTGATGATGGCGGCGATCAGCACCGGGCTCATCTCGCCGGTCATGATCTGGCGCATGAGGCTGAGCATCTCGTCGTGGAAGATCTCGCGATGCTCGATGATGCGGGTCAGGGCGTCTTGCGGTTTCATGGCCGCGGTTCCTCCAGGAAGTTCTTGAGCAGTTGGTGGCCGTGTTCGGTCAGGATGGATTCGGGATGGAACTGCACGCCTTCCACCGCCAGGGTCTTGTGGCGCACCCCCATGATCTCCCCGTCGTCCGTCCAGGCGGTGATCTCCAGGCAGTCCGGCAGGGTCTCGCGCTCGATGACCAGGGAATGGTAGCGGGTGGCCGTGAAGGGATTGGGAAGGCCGCGGAACACGCCCTTGTCGGCATGGTGGATGGGTGAGGTCTTGCCGTGCATCAGCTCCCTGGCGTGCACGATGCGTCCGCCGAAGGCCTGGCCGATGCTCTGATGTCCCAGGCAGACTCCCAGGAGTGGGATGTGTCCGGCGAAACGCTTGATCACCGGCACCGACACACCGGCCTCGTTGGGGGTGCACGGACCGGGCGAGATGACGATGCGCTCGGGCCGCATGGCCTCGATCGCCTCCAGGGTGATCTCGTCATTGCGATGCACCCGCACGTCCTCCCCCAGTTCGCCGAAATACTGCACCAGGTTGTAGGTGAAGGAGTCGTAGTTGTCGATCATGAGGAGCATGGCGCCGGAATCCTTAGCTGGGTGCGCGCTGCCGCGCGCGGAATTCCCGCATTTTCATGCAGATCAGGCTCGGTTGAAACCCGATTGGGGATCGTGACGGTCCGTTCAGCCCGCTTCACCCACCGTGAAAACCCGATCCCTTCCTTCCTGTTTTGCGGCATAGAGCGCCTGGTCGGCGGCGCGCAGGAGAATATCGGCAGTCTCGCCGTGGCGCGGGGCCAGGGCGATGCCGGCGGAGAAGGTAACGGCGGGAAGCGGCCGGTCGTGGATGTGGAGTTCCACGTTGCGTACCAGGTTGGCGATGCGCGAGATGCGTTCGCGAGCCTCGTGCAGTTCTGCGCGGGGCATGACGGCCACCAGTTCCTCGCCGCCATAGCGGCAGGCGATGTCCGAGGCGCGCAGGTGCTCGCGCAGGATGCGGGAGACCTCGATGAGCACCAGATCGCCGGCTTCGTGCCCCCAGGTGTCGTTGTATTGCTTGAAATGGTCGATATCCAGCATGGCCAGGGCGAGGGGCTGGTCGTCGCGCTGGCAGGCATGCAGTTCCCGCGGCAGGGTCTCGTCCAGGTAGCGGCGGTTGAACAGGCCGGTGAGGGGATCGCGCGTGGCCTGCTCGCGCAGGGCCTCGCGCAGGCGGATGTTGGAGAGGGCGAGCTTGAGGGCTTCGCCCAGGGTGACGCTGAGCTGTCGGATGCGTAGCCAGGCGGTGTCGCCGATATCCGCCGGCGCCCTGACACTGATGAGACCCATGGTTTCACCCTGCACCACCAGGGGATGACAGAGATTGAGCATCCCGGGATCGGGACGGAAATGGGCGCAGTAGAGCCTGGGGGTGGTCAGCGTGGGCTCGTAGGACTGGCCGCGGCGCAGACCCCAGCAGTCATCCGGGTCGAATACCATATCCATGCCCTCGGTATGTCCCCAGTTGGCCACGGTTTGCAGGCCTTGCCCGGGGGGGCGGTGCATGGCCAGCAGGCCGCCGCTGCCCAGTTCCAGGGTATGCGCCATATGTCCGAACACCCGGTGGATCTCCTCTTCCTTGAGGCAGGTCTGCAGCAGTTCGTTCATTTCGTTGACCTGGGTAAGGTCGCGGGTGTGGATTTGCAGGGTGGCGAGGGAGGCAGTGAGTTGCTCGTGGCTCTGGCGCAGTGCCTCCTCGGCGCGCTTGCGGTCGGTGATGTCCTGGACGATGCCGATCATGCGCACGGCCTTGTTGCCGGCGTCGCGCACCACGTCGCCGGTTTCCAGCACCCAGCGCACGCTGCCGTTGGGGCGCACGATGCGGTGTTCGATGTGATAGCTGCGGCCCCGCTTCCTGGCGGCCTTGACGGCCTGCTCGACAGCGGCCCGGTCGTCCGGGTGCACGCATTCCAGGAAGGCTTCGTAGGTGTGGGCAAAACCGCCGGGGGCAAAGCCGAGCAGGGGCTCGATTTCTTCCGACCATTGCAGGCGGTCGGACTCGATGTCCCAGTCCAGGGTGACGATGTGGGCGGCACGCTGGGCCAGGGCGTAGCGCTCACGCCCCGAGGCGAGCGCCTCGTTGAGGTGCTGGATCTCGGTGATGTCCAGGCAGTGGCCGAAGTACCCCCGGAACTCGCCGTCAGGGCCGTGGATCGGGGTGCCGATATCGACGATCCAGCGGTATTCGCCGCTGGCATGGCGAAGGCGGTATTTCATCTCGAAGGCTTGCCGGGCGTCGAAGGCGTCGGTGTAGGTATTCAGACAGCGCTCCAGGTCGTCCGTATGCACGCCCTCGACCCAGCCGTTACCCATTTCCTGGGCCAGGCTGCGGCCGGTGAAAGCCAGCCAGGAGCGGTTGAAGAAGGTGCAGAGCTTGTCCGGGCCGGCCTGCCAGATCAGGCTGGGGAGCGCGTCGGCCATGGCACGGAAGCGGCTGTCGCTTTCCTCCAGGCTGTGTTCGGCCTCGATGCGTCGCCGGATCTCCCGCTTCAGCGAGACGTTGACGCCGCTGATGTACCAGGCCAGCCCGCCCAGGCCCAGGAAGGCGATCAGGATGAAGGCGGCGAGGGGCTGGCCGTAGCGGGTGAGAATATCGTCCAGGGTGATGGGCAGGTTGGCGTAGGGTCCGAGGCGGGCTTCGCGGAACAGGTCATGCACGCTCTGGTAGTTCTGCGGCAGGGTCCAGCCGTGGATGCCCGCGGCCTTGGCGGCGGGATGCTCAGGAGCGAGCGCGAGCAGGCGGATCAGCACGTCCTTGGCGAGCTGGTCGGGAACGCCGGCGACGCGGGCCAGAGGCCATTCCGGATACAGCCTGGTGCTCAGCAGGTAGGGGTAGCCTGCAGCCTGGCGCTGATTGACGATGTGCAGATCGGTAAGCCGGATGCGGCCTTCCGCCGCCATCGACTCCACCAGGTCCGAGCGCACGAATCCCGCGTCTGCCTGCCCGGCCAGCACGCCTTCCACCACCTTTTCGTGGTTCTTGGTCTCGATGATGGTGCGAGCGTCTTTCTCCAGGTTGATGCCTTGCTCTATGGCCTCTCGCAAGTGCACCTGCCAGCCGCCCAGGCTGGACTTGTCCGGGACCATCAGCTGCTTGCCCTTCAGGTCTGCATAGCGGTTGAGGTGGATGTTGTCGGCGCGGGTGATGACGGTGCCGCCGAATCGATCCAGGGGCCCGATCGGACTCGCCATCAGCCGGGTGGCGATGCGGCTGACGCCTCCCGCCAACTCCATCTCTGTGTAATGGCCGGTATTGGTGATGACGAACTGTATTTCACGGCGCTGGACCGCGCTGGTCAGCGCTGCGTAGGACATGGGCACGATCTCGAAACGGCGGGGAGCGAGTTGCGCATTGAGGTAGTCTGCATGGGGGCCCCAGTGTTTCAGGGCGTGTTCCTGCCCCCGATAGGCCAGCACGCCGATCCGGATAGGGATGGTTCCGTCGGCACTGACGCACAACGTCAGGCCGAACATCAATCCCAACGCGAGGGTGGCAGCCAGGATGACCTTCCTCGTGAGCAGTGACAGCATGCATCCCTCCGTCAATAGCGCTTTCATTCCTGTCTCGGCCGCTGTGCCTGGTTGGGAACCGGCCTGTAAGGCAGGCGAAAGCTTCTCCGGGGATATTTCGGCTTGGCCGGACAAGACTTGATGGGGCTACGGTAATTTCTTAAGCCTGTGGCTTGCCGTGAATACCCAACATTAATACTCAGGTTTAATCTGGCTTATGACGCTTGCCCGCGATTTATCACACAATCCACCCCGCAACGCACAATGCGCGTTCATTACAACCCGGCCCGATCCGGAGGAGACGACCGATGAACTACGAAATGTTTTACCGCCGCTCCATCGACGCGCCCGAAGCATTCTGGGGTGAACAGGCAGCCTTGATCGACTGGCATCGCCCGCCGGAAAAGATCCTGGATTACAGCGCTCCGCCCTTCCGAAAATGGTTCACAGGGGGCGAGACCAACCTTTGCCACAACGCAGTGGACCGGCATCTGGCCGGCCGCGCCGACCAGCCGGCCCTGATCTACCTCTCCACGGAAACCGGCGAGGAGAAGCAGTACACCTACGCTGAGCTGCACCGGGAGGTGAATCGCTGCGCCGCCGTGCTCCGCAGCCTGGGCGTCAAGAAAGGCGAACGGGTGGTGGTCTACATGCCCATGATCGCCGAGTCCATCTTCTGCGTGCTGGCCTGCACCCGCCTGGGGGCGGTGCACTCGGTGGTGTTCGGCGGTTTCGCGGCCCACAACCTGGCCTTGCGCATCGACGACGCCAAGCCCTGCCTCCTGATCTGCGCCGACGCCGGCATGCGCGGCGGCAAGGCTGTTCCCTACAAGCACCTGGTGGACGAGGCCATCAAGGAATCCAAGTTCCCGCCCGCCAAGGTGCTCATTGTCGACCGGGGTTTGGACCCGGACATGCGCCGCGTCGCCGGCCGGGACGAGGACTACTGGGACCTGCGCGACGAATACCGGGATGCCGAGGTGCCGGTGACCTGGCTGGAATCCAACGAGCCCAGCTACATCCTCTACACCAGCGGCACCACCGGGAAGCCCAAGGGCGTGCAGCGGGACGTGGGTGGCTACGCCGTGGCCCTGGCCTCCACCATGAAGTACGTCTACAACGCCCAGCCCGGCGAGACCATGTTCACCACCTCGGACATCGGCTGGGTGGTGGGCCACAGCTACATCATCTACGGGCCGCTGATCCACGGCATGACCACCATCGTTTACGAGGGTTTGCCCATCCGGCCCGACCCGGGCATCTGGTGGAAGATCGTGGAGGAGCACAAGGTCACCACCATGTTCTCCTCGCCCACCGCCATCCGGGTGCTGAAGAAGCAGGACCCGGCCTGGCTGAAGAAATATGATCTTTCCAGCCTGCGCTACCTGTTCCTGGCCGGCGAACCCCTGGACGAGCCCACCTCGCGCTGGATCTCCGACGGGCTGGGCGTGCCGGTGCTGGACCACTACTGGCAGACGGAGACCGGCTGGGCCATGCTCAGCTACCTGCCCGGCGTGGACCTGAAGCCCAACCGCTTCGGCTCCCCCGGCTTCCCCGCCTACGGCTTCAACATCAAGGTGGTGAACGAGATGACCGCCGCCGAGTGCGGTCCCGAGGAGAAGGGCGTGCTCACCGTGGTGCCGCCCCTGCCGCCGGGCTGCCTCACCACCGTGTGGGGCGACGACAAGCGCTTCATCAACAGCTACTTCGGCCAGTTCGAAAAGGAACTCCTGTATTCCTCCTCCGACTGGGCGGTGAGGGACAAGGATGGCTATTTCTTCATCCTGGGCCGTACCGACGACGTCATCAACACCGCCGGCCACCGCCTGGGCACCCGGGAGATCGAGGAAGCCCTGCAGGCCCATCCGGCCATCGCCGAGGTGGCGGTGGTGGGCCTCGCGGACGAGCTCAAGGGCCAGGTGCCGGTGGGCTTCTGCACGGTGAAGGATCCGGCCTTGATCGCCAGCCCGGAGGGCCGAGCCGAGCTGGAGAAATCCTGCATCGCCAAGGTGGCGGAACTGCTGGGGGCGGTCGCCAAGCCCCACAAGCTCCACTTCGTCACCGCCCTGCCCAAGACCCGTTCCGGCAAGCTACTGCGCCGTTCCATCCAGGCGCTGGCGGAGGGGCGGGAAACTGGGGACCTGTCCACTCTGGACGATCCCAACGCCCTGGAGGAAATCCGGAAGGCGGTGGGCAAGTGATGCTGGTTTTCCTCCCCCTTTTGTAAAGGGGGACCGAGGGGGATTTTGCAACGGTCGTCCAATTGCAAACCGTGTAGAAATCCCCCCTAGCCCCCCTTTAAGAAAGGGGGGAATTGCGTAGCAGTACGAGCCGTGAGGATTTGACATGACCCAACCCGCCTCAGCCGGCGCGAAATTCCGCGCCGCCGTCGCCGCCGAGAAACCCCTCCAGGTGGTCGGCGCCATCAACGCCTATGCCGCCCTGCTGGCCGAGCATTCCGGCTTCCAGGCCCTGTACCTCTCCGGCGGCGGCGTGGCCGCCAGTTCCTGCGGCATCCCCGACCTGGGCATCACCACCCTCGAAGACGTGCTGGTGGATGCCCGCCGCATCACCGACGTCACCGGCCTGCCCCTGCTGGTGGACATCGACACCGGCTGGGGTGGCGCCTTCAACATCGCCCGGGCGGTGCGGGCCCTGACCCGGGCCGGCGTCGCGGCAGTGCACATTGAGGACCAGGTGATGCAGAAGCGCTGCGGCCACCGGCCCGGCAAGGCCATCGTCTCCCAGGCGGAGATGGTGGACCGGGTGAAGGCGGCTGTGGATGCCAAGATCGACAGCGATTTCGTCATCATGGCCCGCACCGACGCCCTTCAGGCCGAGGGTTTGCAAGCCGCCATCGACCGGGCCTGCGCCTGCGTGGAAGCCGGCGCCGACATGATCTTCCCCGAGGCCATGACCCAGCTGGAGCAGTACGCCGAATTCTCGAAAGCGGTGAAGGTACCCATCCTCGCCAATATCACCGAATTCGGCGCCACACCGTTGTATTCCGTAGATGAATTACGAGAAGTGGGCGTCGGACTGGTGCTCTATCCCCTGTCAGCCTTCCGCGCCATGGCCAAGGCGGCGCTGGGGGTGTACGGCGCCATCCGCCGGGACGGCCACCAGAAGAATGCGGTGGAGGCGATGCAGACCCGCATGGAACTGTACGAGCACCTGGGCTACCACGCCTTCGAACAGAAGCTGGATGCGTTGTTCGCATCCGGCAAGGAATGACTTTGTAGGGTGGGTTAGCCGCATCGCAGCGTAACCCACCATCAGATCGACGGGTTACGGCCTTCGGCCGAACCCGCCCTACGTGAGGAGATGACATGAGCACCGCCCCCGAAACCCAAGCCCCCGCCGGCCCCAAGCCGAAGAAATCCGTGGCCCTGTCCGGCGTGATGGCCGGCAACACCGCCCTGTGCACCGTCGGCCGCACCGGCAACGACCTGCACTACCGGGGCTATGACATCCTGGACATCGCCGACGTGTGCGAATTCGAGGAAGTTGCCCACCTGCTGATCCACGGCCACTTCCCCAACCGGGAGGAACTCAAGGCCTACAAGACCAAGCTCCAGGGCCTGCGCAGCCTGCCCACGGTGGTGAAGAATGTGCTCGAGCAGCTCCCCGCCGCCACCCACCCCATGGACGTGATGCGCACCGCCGTGTCCACCCTGGGCTGTGTGCTGCCCGAGGAGGAAAAGCAGCCGATCCTGGGCGCGCGACACATCGCCGACCGGCTCATCGCCAGCCTGGGCTCGGCCCTGGTGTACTGGTTCCACTACAGCCAGAACGGCCGGCGCATCGAGGTGGAGACGGACGACGATTCCATCGGCGGCCACTTCCTGCACCTGCTGCACGGCAAGACGCCGCCGGAGATCTGGGTGCGGGCCATGCACACCTCCCTCATCCTCTACGCCGAACACGAGTTCAACGCCTCCACCTTCACCGGCCGCGTCATCGCCGGTACCGGCTCGGACATGTACTCCGCCATCACCGGCGCCATCGGCGCCCTTCGCGGCCCCAAGCACGGCGGCGCCAACGAGGCCGCCTTCGGCATCCAGTCCCGCTACGACACGCCGGATGAGGCGGAAGCCGACATCCGCAACAGGGTGCTGGAGAAGAAGGAAGTCATCATCGGCTTTGGCCACCCGGTCTATACCATTGCCGATCCCCGCAACAAGGTGATCAAGGCGGTGGCCAAGCGCCTGGCCGATGCCAACGGCAACCACAAGCTCTACAACGTGGCGGACCGGCTGGAAGCGGTGATGTGGGAGATCAAGAAGATGTTTCCCAACCTGGACTGGTTCAGCTCCGTCTCCTACGCCATGATGGGCGTGCCCACCGCCATGTTCACGCCACTCTTCATCATCTCCCGCACCACCGGCTGGGCTGCCCACGTGATCGAGCAGCGCCTCGACGGCAAGATCATCCGGCCCTCGGCCAATTACACCGGGCCGGAGGATTTGAAGTTCGTCCCCATCGACCAGAGACCCTGACCTGACTTGTTCCCCCCTTTCAGAAAGGGGGGAGAAAAACCCGAAACCCCGCCATCTGAGGAACCCCATGTCCGCCCACGACATCCGCTCCGCCGAGCGCCCCCCCTTCGATGCCATCCTTCAAGCCATGGCCGACTACGTCATGGATTACGACGCGAGCCAGTCCAATCTGGCCATGGAGACCGCACGCTACTGCCTGATCGACTCCCTGGCCTGCGCCCTCATGGCCCTGGACTACCCAGAATGCACCAAGCTGCTGGGCCCCGTTGTGCCCGGCGCGGGCATGGCCGGCGGTACCCGGGTGCCAGGCACGGCCTACGAACTGGACCCCATCAAGGCGGCCTGGGACATCGGTTGCCTGGTGCGCTTCCTGGACTTCAACGACACCTGGCTGGCGGCCGAATGGGGCCATCCCTCCGACAATCTGGGTGCCATCCTGGGCATCGCCGACTGGCTTTCGCGCAAACGCATTTCCGAGGGCAAGGCGCCCATGACCATGAAGGACGTGCTCATGGCCATGATCCAGGCCCACGAACTGCAAGGCGTCACCGCTCTGGAGAACGCCTTCAACCGGGTCGGCCTGGACCACGTCATGCTGGTGCGCATCGCTTCCGCCGGCGTGGCCGCGAAGATGCTGGGCGGCAGCCGCGAGGAGGTGCTCAATACCCTGTCCCACGCCTGGGTCGACGGTTGTTCGCTGCGTACCTACCGTCATGCCCCCAACACCGGCTCGCGCAAGTCCTGGGCCGCGGGCGACGCCAGTTCACGGGGCGCGCGCCTGGCCATGATCTGCCTGACCGGCGAGATGGGCTATCCCTCGGCGTTGACCGCCCGGACCTGGGGCTTCCAGGACGCCCTGTTCCGCGGCAACGAACTGAAGTTCAGCCAGGGGTTCGGCAGCTATGTGATGGAGAACATCCTGTTCAAGATCAGCTTCCCCGCCGAGTTCCACGCCCAGACCGCCGTGGAATGCGCCCTGGCCCTGCATCCCCAGGTCAAGGACCGGCTGGACCAGATCGAGCGCATCGAGATCGAGACCCAGGAGGCGGGCTGCCGCATCATCGACAAGACCGGCCCCATGAACAACTACGCCGACCGGGACCACTGCATCCAGTACATGGTGGCGGTACCCCTGATCAAGGGCAGCCTCGATGCCGACGACTACACCGACGCCGGCGCCGCCGACCCCCGCATCGACGCCCTGCGGGCCATCACCACGGTCAAGGAAAATCCGCGCTTCACCCGGGAATATCTGGAAGCCGACAAGCGCTACATCGGCAACAGCGTGCAGGTGTTCTTCAAGGACGGCAGCAGCACGGAGAAAGTCAGCATCGACGCCCCCATCGGCCACCGCCAGCGCCGGGCCGAAGGTATCCCGATCCTGGTGAAGAAGTTTGAGACCGCTATCGCCGCAAAGCTGTCGGCGAAGAAGTGCGCGGCGCTGAACGCGGCATGCAGTGACCAGGCGAAGTTGGAAGCCATGCCGGTGCACGAGTTCATGGCGCTGTTCGCGGTATGAGCCTTACGCCGTCTCCGTGCACGACGGAGGCGGCGGCAGGGCGGGGCGGTGGGGCATGGTGACGGCCAGCTTCCGTTTCTACGAGGAACTCAACGACTTTCTGCCGCCTTCGCGGCGCAAGGTGGACTTCACCTGTGCCTGTGCCAGGGAGGCCACCGTCAAGCATATGATCGAGGTCCTGGGGGTGCCCCATACCGAGGTGGAGCTGATCCTGGTCAATGGCATGTCGGTCGGCCTCGATCACCGCCTGCGCGAGGGAGACCGGGTCGCGGTGTATCCCAAGTTCGAGGCCCTGGATATCCGCCCCCTGCTGCGTCTGCGACCCCTGCCGCTACGGGTGACGCGGTTCATCGCCGATGCCCATCTGGGCGGGCTGGCGCGCCTGCTGCGCCTGGCCGGGTTCGATACCTTATTCGACAACGGCTACCGCGACGATGCCATCGTCACCTTCGCCCGGCAGGACGAACGCATCATCCTTACCCGGGACCTGGAGCTGCTCAAGCGTCGCGACGTTACCCATGGCTGCTTTCTGCATGCGCTCAAGCCGGAGAAACAGTTCGCGGAAATCGTCGGGCGCCTGGATCTGGCCGCCAGCGCGCGGCCCTTCAGTCGCTGCCTGGAATGCAACACCCCCCTGCGGCCCATCGCCAAAGCTGAAGTGCTGGACCGCCTGCCGGAGCGGGTGCAGGAACAGCATGATCGCTTTGCAACCTGCGACATCTGCCGCCGGGTGTTCTGGGAGGGGTCGCACTGGCGCAGGATGAGGGCGGTGCTGGCGGGAGTCGGCGTGGCAGTCTGAGAAAGGGATGATTGATCGAGATGGCAGGCGCGGATGCCGGATCAATCCGTTCAAGCCCGAGCGCATGGTGTCAATGGTCCAATCCCCGGGCTGATGCAGCTAGCACCCGCAAAGGAGCGAATGCCGGCTACTTGCAGTTGCCTGTGCAACGAACCACGCGTTCTGCGCAAGTGATGGCGTCGAAGCGGTCGGCCAGGGTGGCGTCGATCTCGGTGCCCGCATGCGGCATTTCGGCATCGTTGCACTGGTATTGGGAGGTCACATAGGTATCCCGGGTAACCCAGGTCACATCCGTGCAGTCCGGGTTGCCGATGCCAAAGCGCATGCCGAGCTCGTAGGTGCCGCAGCGCAGTCCACGATGTCGGACCGTGCCTTCGACGTGCCATCCGCCATCACGCTTCAACCAGGCGGTATAGCCTCAGAAACGAAAATCCTTGCGCTGGAGCTTGAATCCTTCCAGCGCGATCTGCGAATACTGCGCGGCTGCCTGTGACCGTTGTTCGGCAGCGTCGGCCCAGGAGGGAATGCCCAGCATGGTGGTTGCCAGCGCCAGTACGGGCAGCGCGCGCATCCTGAGCGGAAAGCGGTGCGGGTCGGCATGGTCCCGGTCAGGTATGGATTCGATTTTCATCCTGTATGCCCCCCATTGAAATTCATCCACCAGGCGCATGCGCCACCGGCTTTGCGCGGGCGTTCGCCTCAGGTCATGGCCGCATCATCAATCTTCACACTCGGTGAAAATGCGTACCGAATGGGCGAAGTCCACAGACCGGGACTGAAACGTTTCCATTTCCGACATGAGCGCCTGGTATTCGGCGTCGGCGCTCGCGGCTTGCAGGTTCCTGCCGCTTTCGAGCCATGTTTCCAGGATGCCATCGAAGGGTTCTGAGCCGCGGCGCGCATCAATTCCTGGTTTTCATGGATGGCCAAGCCCAGGGTCCGCCTGAAACGAATCGGCTTCAGGATGGCCATCAGCCGCTGGCTCAGATCATGGAATTCCGGGCTGTTCCAGTCGCGGCGGAATTCTGGGCGTCGACATCGGCGCGGTGCCGCATGCAGTGTATGAAGCGGATCATCGTCCCATCCCGAGCGCGAGATGACGTGCATCCAAGACTGCCGTGACGGCGGTCGCTGAGGTCGCAGGGCCGGCGGTGTCGATTTGGCCGATTTCAGGTTTCGTCATTCTGTCTACCAAGATGGTGCTGGTGATCCCTGGCCAAGGATGCCTGGTTGAAGATGGCGGAAATCATGCGCCCGCAGGCGGGCCAGGTCATAAAGTGCACCATCCTTTCTGCTGGCGCCGGATGTATTGCCATGTTCATGTCTAGTCGCGCTGGGTCAGGCCACGAGCTCATCCTGCGCCATGCCGCTCATAAGTGTCGCACCGTCGTCTTTCCTTTCTCCACGTGCGCCTTGAGCAGCTTGTAGATGTCCATGTCGAAGCGCGCTTGGCCAGCCTGTTCCAGTATTTCCCGGACTTCGACCTCGCTGCGGGCGGTGCCAAGGTAGCGCCAGCCGTTGATGACATGGATTTCCTCAACATCCAGGAAGTTGTCCCGTTCCACCAGGCCGATGGGTCCGGGATAGGGCCAGGCCTGCAGCTTGAGCCTGGCGAGGGCGGCCATCAGGCGGGCACTGTGCAGGCCGATGGCTTCCTTGCCGGCGCAGGCGCCGCGGCACTTGCCGAGTTGGTGGGCGAAGCAGGGGCGGCCGATCTTGCCTGACTTTTCCAGGCCGAGGAGGAGAGGGCAAAGCTGATGGGCTTCCGCGATCTTGCGCAGGGCTGCGGCGGCCTCGCGCTGGCTGGAGAAGAGGCCATAGAGGTCGCCGAGCCGGCCGAAATCCGCGTCTTCGGCGGTTACCAGGTGCGGCCGATAGTCGCCCGGTGCGGCTTCCTGCAGCCGCCAGGCACAGAGATCGGCAGGACGGCGCAGGCGGCGGTTGTGCAGGGGCTGGCCTTCCTTCACCAGTCGCGATTCCAGCAACAGGGCGCCCAGTTCGCCGACGGTCTCCCGCCAGTCGATGCGGCGAACTTCCTGGGTCAGCCGCATGGCCTTGTATTCCCGGGCATCGGCGGCGAAATGGGATAGCACCCGCTGGCGCAGATTGACGCTCTTGCCCACATACAGGAGCGCGTCGTGGTCGCCGTATAGCAGGTAGACACCGGGGATTTCGGGGAGATCGTCGAGCAGGACCGGATCCAGATGAGGTGGCAGGCGGGGACGCTTGAGCTGGTGCTGGACGGCTTCGGCCAGGGCCTCCTCGCCCCGTTCCCGCAGCACCAGGCGCCAGAACTGCCAGATCAGGTCGGCATCGGTCAGTGCCCGGTGGCGGTCGCTGCCGATGATTAGAGCGTGGCGGGCGATCAGGCTGTCCAGGTTGTGCCGGTGATGTTCCGGGAACAGTTTGCGCGACAGGCGCACGGTGCATAGCACTTCGGCTCGGAAGCGGTGGCCCAGGCGTTGGTACGCGTTGCGCACAAAGCCATAGTCGAAGCGTGCGTTGTGCGCGATAAACAAGCGGCCATGCAGGCGCTCGGCCAGTTCCTCCGCCACCTGGGCGAAGGTGGGGGCGCCGGCCACCATGGCGTCGCTGATGCCGGTGAGTTGCTGGATGAACTGGGGGATGGGCCGCTCCGGATTGATCAGGGTGTCCCAGACGCTGACCCGATCGCCTTCCACCTCCACCACGCCGATCTCGGTGACGCGGTCGAGCAGAGGGTTGGCACCAGTGGTTTCCAGGTCGATGAAAGCGAGACGGTCGGGAAGCATGGGGACAGGGCGCGTGCCGGTTCAGCTTCTGGCCAGCGCCAGCCAGAGAGGCAGCGTGACCATGGACAGCAAGGTGGTGACCGCGACCTGGGTGGCGGTGATGCGTCCGTCACCGCCCATGCGCACTGCGAGCACATAGGCCACAGTGGACATTGGCAGGGCGGCGAACATCAGAACCACCTCGAAATGCAACTGGGGAAGACCGAACTGCCTACCGATCCACCAACTCAAGGCGGGCAGGGCCAGGAGCTTGATCATGACGCCGTACCAGAGATGGCCGCGGGCATAGGACAGGCTGTCCAGGCGCAGGCCTGCACCGACCGCCAGCAGTCCGATGGGCAGGGACGCTTGGGCCAGAAGGCTGATGGTCTGGGAAAGCAAATCAGGTGGCGACCAGCCCATCAGGGCAAAGGCAACGCCTCCGGCGGTGGCAATGATCAGCGGGTTTCCCAGTATCTCGCGCAACCAGCTGGCTTCGCCGTGGCGCGCCAACACGGCGACGGCCGCCACGTTGGCCAGGGGTACCAGAAATCCCATCAGGAGACCGATGGCGGCGATGCCGGTCTGTCCGTGCAGGGCACCGGCCACGGCCAGGCCGACATAGCTGTTGAAGCGGAAGGAACACTGGAAGGCCGAGGCGAACACTTTGGGCGGATCGTGGAACAGAAACTTGCTGAGATAGCCGAGCGCCATGCCGATTAGGGTGACGCCCAAGCCGGTGAGCAGCATGGGCAGGGTGGCGACGAAATCGATGTGGGTGCGGGAAAGGGAATGGAAGAGCAGGGCCGGGAAGAACACGAAGTAAATGAGCCGCTCCAAACCGCGCCAGCCCTCCTCGCCAACGCCGGATACGCGCTTGAGCAGTGTGCCCAGCAGGATCAGGGCGAAGATGGGCAGGATGATGAGGGCGATGCTCAAGGGCGCGGGCGCTTGGGGTCCTGTGCCGCGCTCCGCTGGTCAGGCGGCGCTTTTCGGCGTGTCGCCATACACCTGGATCAAAAGCCGCCGCAGGGCGTCATGGCGGTCGTGGAGGTCCTTGGCCAACTGGCTGGCAATGACGAATTGGAAGCGGCAGCCGATATCCGAATCCGGCTGGTAGAGCAGCAGGTAGGCGGAGAAAGGCATGCTGGCTACGGTGACCGGCCCGTCCGCCTGGCATGTGGCGGTGGCGGGCTTGCCTTCGGAAAGGGAGGGGATACCGAACAACTCACCTGGCTCGATGGTCTTGAGCGTGTAATAGCGGCCGCCGGTACCGTAGTGTCCGACCTTGATCTTGCCGTCGAGCAACAGGAAAAGATCCTTGTTGAGCTTGTCCTGGAAGATGAAGATGTGATGGTTGGGATAGTCCTCCACGCGCATTGCCGCGGCGACGTGGTCGATGTCCGTGTCAGACAGGTACTGGAAACTGGGAAGGGAGCGGAGGAAGTTTCGCAGCAGCATCAGCGCGCTCCAAACATTGTCTTGATGAATTCGACTACCCCGTGCTGCGGCTGTCCGAGTTCGGACCAGGGTACGGAAAGATCGCCCACAATCAGCATCTGTCCGTGGGGATCAATGACCGGGTTGTTGGCCGTGGCATGCAGCCGCCGCATCATCATCTGGATGAAGGCATGGGTCAGTCGGCAAACAGCGATGGAATCCTCCGCCATCAGAGCCTCGAAATCCACGAACCTCAGTCGTGCGACCTCCGTGTCTTCAATGGCCGTCACGGTGCTTGAGGACAGGCGAACGCCGCTGAAATAGGCGAGCTCACCGCACCAGTTTCCAGGCAGCAACTCACCCAGGCTGATTCCATGTCCCGCCATTTCCACCGCCAGGGAAAGCCGCCCCGAGAGCACGAGATGGAAGGCATCAATGGGGGCCTGGTCGCGTACCAGGATGGTGCCCTGTGGAATGCTGTGTGTGGTGATGCGATCCAACAGCGGCTTGATGTGCTCGACGCCCAGTTGGTCGGTAAGTTCCGGTAGATGGGAGAAAAGGGCCTGATCAATCATGTTCAATCCACTCCCTCACAGTCTAGAACCATGCCGCAATTTTGCTCAGGCACGTGTCAGGCGGGCGAGGGCGGCGTGCAGTTCCTCGCCGCCGCGGGTGTCAAGCCAGGCCGTGCCGTTCCAGCGGTAATGGAAACCGCCGCTCCTTGCGGCCACCCAGATTTCCCGGGCCGTCGATTGCTTGTTGATTATGATCTGGGAGCCGTCATCCAGCTCGATCTGCAGGATTCCTCCTGTCGCGATTTCGTAGTCGATATCGGCGCTATCCAGGTTTGCCTCGATCTCCGACAGCGCGGCATCTGCCAGTTGCTGATACTCGCGTTCGTCCATGCTTGCCTCCATGCTAGACTCGCCCGAGATTTTAAGGGTTCGCCATGCGTTTGCTTGCTCTCTTTTTCTCCCTGTTCCTCTTGGCCGGCTGCGGTAAAAAAGGGCCGCTGTATATGCCTGGTGATCCCGGCCACCCTGTTGCTACGCAGCCTGCAGAAAAATGAATGCCCTTTCCCGACGGGGCGGTGCGCTCCATGTGGAGGATGTGCCGCTTGATGCCATAGCCAGTGAATTCGGTACGCCCTGCTACGTTTATTCCCGCGCTGCCCTGGAAGCCACTTACCGCGCTTATGACGCTGCTCTGGCTACCCACGACCACCTGATCTGTTACGCGGTCAAGGCCAATGCGAATCTGGCCATCCTCAACGTGTTCGCTCGCCTGGGTGCCGGCTTCGATATCGTCTCCGGTGGCGAACTGGCGCGGGTTCTGGCGGCGGGAGGTGAGCCGGAGAAGATCGTTTTTTCCGGCGTCGGCAAGCGCGAGGAGGAGATGCGCGCCGCCCTGCGTGCCGGCATCCATTGCTTCAACGTGGAATCTGAAAGCGAACTCGCGCGGCTGGACCGTATCGCTGGCGAGATGGGCGTGCACGCACCCGTCAGCCTTCGCGTGAACCCCAACGTCGATGCGAAAACCCATCCCTACATTTCCACTGGCCTCAAGGAAAACAAGTTCGGCATCGCTCACGATCAGGCATTACGCGTCTATCGCGAAGCTGCAGCGATGACGCATGTGCGGGTCGTTGGCATCGACTGCCATATCGGTTCGCAACTCACTGAGGTTGAGCCTTTCGTCGAGGCCTTGGACAAGGTGCTTGAATTGGTGAGCGCACTGGAGAACGTGAACATCCCACTGCACCACATAGACATCGGCGGCGGCGTCGGCATCCGCTATCGTGACGAACTGCCGCCTGCGTTAGGCGAATATGCGAGGGTGCTGCTGGAGCGGCTTCAAGGGCGGCATGAAACCCTCATCATCGAGCCCGGGCGTTCACTTGTCGGCAACGCGGGCTGGCTACTGACGCGGGTGGAATACCTCAAGCATGGGGAGGCAAAAGACTTCGCCATTGTCGATGCCGCCATGAACGATCTGATGCGGCCCGCGCTGTATGACGCGTGGCATGACATCCTGCCGGTGCTTGAACGCGAGGGCGATTCACGCCGTTACGCCATTGTCGGACCGGTATGTGAAACCGGCGATTTTCTGGGCCACGACAGGGATCTCGTGCTTGCTGAGGGCGATCTTCTCGCTGTGTGTTCCAGTGGTGCATATGGCATGAGCATGAGCTCCAACTACAACACACGGCCACGCGCTGCAGAGGTCATGGTGGATGGTGCGAAGCCCAGTGAAATCAGGGCAAGAGAGCGGATTTACGAACTCTTCGAAAAGGAAAGGATCTTGTCCTGATCGCGATCTCGCGACAAATTTTCAGTGAATCGCGCGCGCCTACTTGCGGTGCGCGCTTTTTTTTGTTCTACAATCCGGCCACGCCTCATGAGCGCGTGGAAATGCTTGAGGCATAAGGC
>Ga0233425_10003007_pt1 | contig 31750 bp, 29 predicted proteins | sample Watercolumn_Towu_2_FD_181712 | JGI IMG/M metagenome (GOLD analysis project Ga0233425, IMG submission 181712) | Freshwater microbial communities from Lake Towuti, South Sulawesi, Indonesia - Watercolumn_Towuti2014_140_MG | ecosystem: Environmental > Aquatic > Freshwater > Lake | place... | reverse complement strand
TGGTCGAGGCGCCTTTCGTCGCGCCGCCGGTCATCGAGACGCCGGCATTGACCGCGGCCGTGGAGGTGGTCGAGACGGTGGTCACGACCAACCTGGTGGCGGTGGTGGCGACCAACCGCGTGGCGCGGCGGCAGGTGGTGGTGAGCACCAATGCGACGTTGCGGCGGTTCGTGGTCGAGATCGACGAGAACCAGAATCCGGTGCGGTTCACGTCGGTCCTGAGTGACGGGAGCGTGGTGGTGACGCCGGCCGGCGGGGTGCCGGTGATGACTAACCGCGCGGCGCTGAGCACGTTCAACGGGATGTTGCGTGACGTGATCGGTAACGGGCGGCGGGTGGCGAGGGCCAGTGCGGGGTGGCAGGTGGGGGGCGGCACGAACGGGGCGCGGCGGGTGGAACGGGTGTGGAGTGCGGCCGGGGCGGTGCCGGGACGGTGAGGCGAGAATGTTGATTTTGGGTGTTTGGTAGAACGAACACGCGCCGGGCAACCGGCACAAACCGAAAGGGGTGCAGCATGGATCCGGTTCAGACACCGACGGTCGAGACGACGCCCACGCCCGTGAAGCCGGGGTTCAAGACGACGGAGTTCTGGCTTTCGGCCGGCGCAACGCTGGTCGGCCTGGCGATCGCCAGCGGCATCGTGCCGGACACGGGGATGTGGCCGAAGGTCGTGGCCCTGGTCGTGGCGGCGTTTTCGGCGATGGGGTACACCGTCAGTCGCACCAACGTCAAGAACGGGTGACGCCGTGTGGTTGGCGCTGTTCACTGCGATCCTCGACTGGCTGACCGGGCTGGTGAAGAGCCAGACCCGGACAGCCGGCGAGGACGTGTCGGGCAAGCCGGGGTTGAAGGCGTGCCTCGACAAGCGAGTGGCCGAGTGGAAGGCCAGGAGGGGCGTGCGATGAGACGTTCTTGGTTCCTGGTTCTTGGTTCCTGGTTGCTGGTGGCGGGGTGCGCGGGACCGCGGGTGGTCTTTCTGCCCGCGGCCGACGCGCCCGTGCGCGCGGGCCCGGACGTGAGTGGGCGGGTGTACGTGTGGACGGGGAAGGAGTGGGAGTTGTCCCGGAACCACGTCACCGTGCCCGAGGGGTTCTACATCTGGGATACCGGCGAAGAGGCGCCGGCGGCCGGGGAGAAGTGACATGGACGCCGACCTGGTAGCACTTCGGGAGGAGATCGACGCACGCCTGGCGGAGGTCGAGCACTCCCGCGGGACGTGCCAAGGGCACCCTGCCCTCGCCCGCGCCATCGCGACGCTTCTACGGTGTCAGCGCGCGCAGTTGAACCAGCGGGCGGCGAACAAGGTCGTGGCGGCGAGGGCCGGCGGGATTGTGGGGGCGCTTCTGGTGGGCGTCGTCGAGGCGGGGAAGCACCTGTTCGGGAAGTAGGATCTTGGCACTTCCGCATTGGGGGCAAATTGGGTGCAAATCTCGGGGTGTGAAAGAGTGCGGCGGCGGCTGACAGAACTTGCGCCCCGGTGACACGCGGGGACTCGGGCGTTGCGCCAAGAATGCGATATTTCCAAGAAATATGGTGTATTCTGGACGTGGATCAGGGGTGAAATCGGGGCAAAAAGATGGTGGCAAGGGTCGGAATCGAACCGACGACACGCGGATTTTCAGTCCGCTGCTCTACCAACTGAGCTACCTCGCCACGGGCGAAAACGAGCGCATAGGGTATACCGTGGCGGGGCCGGAAGCAATCCCTATTGATTCCCCTGTTGATTCCCTTGTGCAGGCGCGCAACCAGACGCTCCGCCATTGACGCCGCCCGTGACCGGTGGTTTGATGAACAGCAACAGATGACCAGGAGATGTCGTCGTGTCCGATGCCAACGTCCGCTTCGACTCCGCCCGCTTCGCCGCCTGGACCGGCGGCGCGTGGGACGGCCCGCCGCCGGCCGGCCTGGACACCGTGTCCCAGAACGGCAGGAGCGTGCCGGCCGGCGGACTCTACGTGGCCATTCAGGGCGAGAAGCACGACGGCCACGCGTTCGTCGCCCAGGCCCAGTCCGCCGGCGCGGCCGCCGCACTCGTGCGCCGCGACTGGCCGCGGCCGGACGGCGTGTCGCTGCCGCTGCTGCGCGTGGCCGACACCCGCCGCGCGCTCGCCGCCGCCGCCGCCGCCTGGCGCCGCGCCAGTGGCGCCTTCGTTGTCGGCCTCACCGGCAGCGCCGGCAAGACCACCACCAAGGAACTCGCCGCCGCCATGCTCGCCGCCGCCGGCCCGACCTCCGCCACGGCCGGCAACCTGAACAACGACATCGGCCTGCCGCTCAGCCTGCTCGCCATGCCTGCCGGCACCCGCTTCGGCGTGTTCGAGGCCGGCTCCAACCACCCGGGCGAAATCGCCGCGCTCGCCGCCGTGCTCCAGCCGGACGCCGCGATCCTGACCCTCGTCGGGCCCGTGCACATCGAGTTCTTCGGCTCCGAAGAGGCCATCGCGAACGAAAAGGCCGACCTGCTGCGCGCCGTCCCGCCGCAGGGCTTCTGCGTCCTGGCCCGCGACAGCCGCCACTTCGATTACCTGCGCCGCCAGGCGCGCGCACGGGTCGTCACCGTCGCGCTCGGCGACGGCGGCAACGCCGATTTCTGCGGCCGCGTCGCGGACGTGAACGCCGGCGACGTCGACGTCGCCGAGCCCGCCGCCGGGACGACGCTCCGGCTGCACACGGGGCTGCCCGGCGCGCACAACGCCGCGAACCTGCTGCTGGCCGCCGCGGCCGCGCGCACGCTGGGCGCGAGCTGGGCGCAGATCGAGGCCGGCCTCGCGGGGGTCCGCCTGCCACCCATGCGCTGGCAGCGCAGCGAGGGCCGCGGCGTGGCGGTGATCAACGACGCCTACAATGCCAACACGCCCGGCATGCTCGCCGCGCTGGACACGTTTGCCGCCACGCCGGCCGCGGGGCGCCGCGTGCTCGTGCTGGGCGAGATGCGCGAACTGGGCGGCCATGCCGAGGCGCTGCACCGTGCGGTCGGCCGGCGCGTGCCGGGCGGACCGTGGCAGGCGTTGGTCGTCGTCGGCGCGGCCGCGAAGTGGATCGCGGACGAAGCCGTGGCCGGCGGCTTTCAGGCGGCGGCCGTGCGCGCCTACGCCGACGCGGCGTCGGCCGCGGCCGACGCCGCCGCCTGGTCGCGGCCGGGCGACACGATCCTGCTCAAAGCCTCGCGCGGCGTGGGGCTCGAAGCCGTGGCCGGCGCGCTGACCGGCGAGTGTGCCCGCCATGCGTGAAATCCCCGGATCGGGCGGGCGCGTGCTCGTGTTCGGCGCGGGCGCGAGCGGGCTGGCCGCCGCGGCGCTGCTGCGGCGGCGCGGCGCCGCCGCGTGCGTGCTCGACGAGGCGCCGGCCGGTCCCCTCGCCCGCGCCGCCGCGCAGCTCGCCGCCTGCGGCGCCGAGCTGCGCACCGGCGGCGGCCCGCTGCCGGGCGGCGCCTTCGACCTCGGCGTCGTGAGTCCCGGCATTCCGGCGGCGCACGCGTGGCTGGCGGCCTGCCGGGAGCGCGGCATCCCGCTCGCCGGCGAACTCGAACTCGGCTTCGCCGCCTGGCCGGGCCGCGTGCTGGCGGTCACGGGCAGCAAGGGCAAGAGCTCGCTGGTCAAGTTCTGCGCCGACGCGCTGTGCGCGGCCGGCGCGCCGGCCGCGCCGGCCGGCAACTACGGCACGCCGCTCTGCCGCCTGGCGCTCGACCGGCCGGATCTGGCCTGGGCCGTGGTGGAGGCGAGTTCCTTCCAGCTCGAGCACGTGGAGGCCTTTCGTCCGGACGTCGCCGTGCTGCTCAACGTGCAGGCCGATCACCTGGACCGCCACGCGTCGCCCGCCGAGTACCGCGCGTTGAAGCTGCGGCTCTTTCGCCGGCAGCACGCCGGCGACACGGCGCTCTTGCCGCACGGTCTGGATGCGGACGGCGCGGTGCCGGCCGGGGTCGAGTGCCTGCGCTTCGGCGACGCCGCCGGCTGCGACTGGCGCTATGCCAGCCACGCCGTGAGCGGCGCCCGCGGCGGACGGCCGTGGCGCGTGCCGCTCGCCGGGTCGTGGTTCGACAACCCGGTGCTGGGCCTCGCCGCCGCGGCCGGCGCCGGCGCGCTGGCCGCCTGCGGCCTCGATCCGGCGGCGGTCGCGGCCGGTTTCGCGGCCTTCGAACCGCTGCCGCACCGCCTGCAGCTCGTGGCCGAACGCGGCGGCGTGCGCTACGTGGACGACTCCAAGGCGACGAGCCTGGCCGCGGTCGCGGCGGCGCTGGCGATGACAGACGGCCCCGTGCGCCTGATCGCCGGCGGGCGGCTGAAGGAGCACGATCTGGACGGCCCAAAAGAGTTGCTGACACGCCGCGCGCGGAAGGTGTATGTTATCGGCGAATGTGCGCGGCGTATGAGCGCCGCCTGGTCGGACGCGGTTCCGTGCGAGGAGTGCGGCACGCTCGACGCGGCGGTCGCGGCGGCTGCGCGCGAGGCACGCGCCGGCGAGACGGTGTTGTTGTCGCCGGGCTGCGCGAGTTTTGACCAGTTCATCAGTTACCGGGAACGGGGCGAGCGTTTCACGCGCCTGGCGCGGAGCATCGCCGCCTCGTAGGCAAGAGGAGACAGGTCCATGAAGACGGGTCGCAAGGTGGCGATGGTGGTGGCGGGCGTGCCGGTCGTGGCCGGCCTGTGTCTGCTGCAGGGCTGCAAGACGTCGGAGGTCGCCGTGGCGAAGCCGGAGCCGGTGCCGCTTCCGCCGCCGCCGGTGGTAATGGTCAAGCCGGTCGAGAAGCCGCTGCCGCCGCCGGTCGCCAAGCCCGTCGAGAAGCCGAAGCTTAAGACGGTGGCGCCGCAGACGACGGCCTACAACGTCAAGACGGGCGAGTCGCTCGGCGACATCGCCTACAAGTATTCGCTGCGCTGGCAGGACGTGCTGGCCGTCAACCCGGAGCTGACGCTGAAGTCGAAGCTGCACAAGGGCCAGACGGTGATGCTGCCGGGGCAGGTCGACCTGGCGAAGGCGCGGGCGCTGCCCAAGAAGGTCGTGAAGAAGCCGGCCGCGCCGAAGCCGGTCGAGGCGACGGCGGCCCTGCCGGGCGTGACGCCGCCGGCGACGGCCGAAAACGCCTACACGGTGGCCAGCGGCGACTCGGTCTATACGATCGCCGCGAAGCATCGTGTCAAGCGCGCCGACCTGATGCAGGCCAACAACCTGACGGAGAAGTCGGTGCTGCAGATCGGCCAGAAGCTGGTGATCCCGGTGAAGGGCGAGGCCGTTCCGGCCGGCATGCCGGCCGGCGTGACGCCGCCGCCGCCCGAAGGCGGCGTGACGCCGCCGCCGATGCCCGGCGGTCCCGAGACCCTCCCGGCGCCGGCCCCCGCCCCGCTGCCCGCTCCCCCGGCCGGCGGCGCGGTCGCGCCCGCTCCGGCGCCGGCCCCGGCGCCCGGCGCGGTGATCCCGGCCCCGGCGCCGCTTCCGGAACCGGCCGGCGCGGTGAAGACGCAGAACTACACCGTGAAGGAAGGCGAGGACCTGTACACGGTGGCCATCCGCTGGGGCGTCAGCGCGAGCGAACTGAAAGCGCTCAACAACCTGACCTCCGTGGATCTCCAGCCCGGCCAGGTGCTGAAGATCCCGGTGGCGCCGGCGACCCCGTAGTTCCTTCTCCCGCCGCCCGTCTTGCCGGACCGGCGCGCGGCGCCGCGCAGCGGCCGCCCGCGCCGCCGCCGGCGCCGCCATGCGCAAGGTGATCGCCACGCTGCTGACGTGCGCCGCGCTCCTCACCGGGCTCGGTGTGATTTTCGTGGCCTCGGCCAGCACGGTGCGGTCCGCGAGCCTGCACCGCGGCGACCCGCACTGGTTCCTGATGCGCCAGATCGCCTGGCTGGCCGTGGCGATGGCGCTCGGCCTGTTCGCGGCCAAGTTCGACTACCATCACTGGCAGAAGCAGCGCTGGCTGCAGATCGCGCTGCTGGCCGCGGTATTTCTCGGCCTGGCGGCCGTGTTCCCGCCCTCGCCCATCGCCGTCGGCCGCATCAACGGCAGCTACCGCTGGGTGGGACTCGGCCCGGTGCGCTTCCAGCCCAGCGAGCTGGCCAAGCTGGCGACGGTGATCCTGGTGTCGGTGTGGATGTCCGGCCTCGGCTGGCGCGTGCGCACCTTCTGGCGCGGCTTCGCGCTGCCGCTGGGCGTGCTGGCCGTCGTCCTGGGGCTGCTGATCCTGGAGCCGGACTTTGGCGCGATGTTCGTCACGGCGGTGGTGGGCATGGCGCTGCTGTTCGTCGCCGGCGCGCGCGTGCTCTACATCGCCGCGGCCGGCGTGTCGGGCGCCGGCGTCTTCCTGGCGCTCGTGCTGCACGACACGGTGCGCTGCGAGCGGCTGCTGGTGTACGTGGTCAAGGCGTTCGGCGCGGCCTCCTTCCTCACGGAGTGGCTCGCGGGGCTGATCGGCAAGACGCCCGAGCAGGTGCTGCAGGACGTGGCCGCCTCGAACAAGAAGCACCAGGCCGAGCAGTCGCGGCTGGCGTTCATCAACGGCGGACCGCTGGGCGTGGGACTGAACAACAGCATGCAGAAGCACTACTACCTGCCAGAGGCGTACACGGACTTCATCTACGCCATCGCCGGCGAGGAGTGGGGCCTGCCGGCCACGCTGGGCATCCTGCTGGCCTTCGGCGCGATCCTGGTCTGCGGCCTGCTGATCGCGGCGCGCGCGCCGGACCGCCTCGGCCGCCTGCTGGCTTTCGGCCTCACGCTGCTGCTGGTCTTCCAGGCGTTCTTCAACATCGGCGTGGTGACCGACTGCCTGCCGACCAAGGGCCTGGCCCTGCCCTTCATCAGCTACGGCGGGTCCAACCTGATCACGGCCTTCGTGGCGATCGGCATGCTCGTCAACATCGCCACGCACGTCCTCGACCCGGACGCGCACATCCGCGCGCAGTTGCACGACGGCCCCGCGGCGCGGGGGGCGTGATCGTGCCGGCGTCGGCTGTCGTCCGCCGCGCGTACCGTTGCCATACGATCCGGTTCCGTAAGACGTCCTAGTGGCGGCGCGCGTGTGCACGTGCCCCGTAGCCCCGTTGCCCCGTTTCGACTGCCCCGTTTTGTCTTGCCGGAGCGCCGCACAGCCCGTATCATCCGCCCACGTGTTCTGCGCTCCCGGCAGCGGCCGCACGGTTTGCGGCCCGCGGCGGCGCACCACCCCGGGGAAACGCCATGATCGTACCGACCAGCGCGCTCTTCAAGCATGCCTACGGCAAGTACGCCGTCGGCGCCTACAACATCAACAACCTCGAGCAGTGCGTGGGCCTCTTCCAGGGCAACCTGAAGAGCCAGGCGCCGTTCATCATCCAGATCTCCAAGGGCGCCCGCTCCTACACCCACAAGAAGCTGCTCGAGACCATGCTGCAGACGGCCGACGCGATCTTCCCGGACGCGCTCTTCGCCGTGCACCTGGACCACGGCGACGAGGCCTCCTGCCTGGACTGCATCGCCAGCGGCGTCTACAGCTCGGTGATGATCGACGCCTCCCACGAGGAGTTCGACAAGAACGTCGAGATCACGAAGCGCGTCGCCGCGGCCGCCCACGCCAGGGGCCTGTCCGTCGAGGCCGAGCTCGGCCAGCTCGGCGGCGTCGAGGAGGACATCAAGGTCGAGGAGTCCCACGCCAAGCTCACCAATCCCGCCGACGCCGAGCGCTTCGTGAAGCTGACCGGCTGCGACAGCCTGGCCTGCGCCATCGGCACCAGCCACGGCGCCTTCAAGTTCAGCGGCAAGCAGGGCCTGCACTTCGAGGTCATCGAGGAGATCGGCCGCCGGCTGCCCGGCTTCCCGCTGGTGATGCACGGCTCCAGCTCGGTCCCGGCCGAGGAGGTGCGCCGCATCAACGCCGCCGGCGGCAAGCTCAAGGACGCCCGCGGCGTGAGCGAGGCCGACATCGCCAAGGCCGGCAAGATGGGCGTCTGCAAGATCAACATCGACACCGACGGCCGCCTGGTCTGGACGCGCGTGCACCGCGAGTTCTTCCGCGACCAGCCGGAGAAGTTCGACCTGCGCGATCCCGGCAAGGTCTTCATCGCGGAGTACGCCGCCTACATCGCCCAGAAGAACCAGATCCTCGGCAGCGCCGGGCAGCTCGCGGCCGCGCGGGCCTCGTGCAAGAAGTGAGAACGGAAGGACGGAACGACGGAAGAACGGACCAAGCGGAAGCGCTGAAGGAGCACACCCACATGGCCAGCCAGAAGATCATGGTGGACGGCAACGAAGCCGCCGCCACCGTTGCCTACGCGTGCAGCGAGATCGCCGCGATCTACCCGATCACGCCGTCGTCCAACATGGGCGAGTGGGCCGACGAATGGTCCGCCCGCAACCAGCCCAACCTCTGGGGCACCGTGCCGCAGGTGGTCGAGATGCAGTCCGAGGGCGGCGCCTCCGGCGCGGTGCACGGCGCGCTCACCACCGGCTCGCTGGTCACCACCTTCACGGCCTCCCAGGGCCTGCTGCTGATGATCCCCAACATGTACAAGATCGCCGGCGAACTCACGCCCACGGTCTTCCACGTCTCGGCGCGCTCGCTGGCCTGCCAGGCGCTGTCGATCTTCGGCGACCACTCGGACGTGATGGCCTGCCGCCAGACCGGCTTCGCCCTGCTGGCCGCCAACAGCGTGCAGGAGGTCATGGACCTCGCCACGATCGCCCACGCCGCCACGCTCGAGGCACGCGTGCCGTTCCTGCACTTCTTCGACGGCTTCCGCACCTCGCACGAGGTGCAGAAGATCGCCGAGGTGAGCCGCGAGACGATCCGCGCGATGATCGCCGAGGAGCTCGTCGCCGCGCACCGCCGCCGCGGCCTCTCGCCCGACCGGCCGGCGATACGCGGCACGGCGCAGAATCCCGACGTGTACTTCCAGGGCCGCGAGACGGTCAACAAGTACTACGCCGCGGCGCCGGCCATCGTGCAGAAGCACATGGACCGTTTCGCCAAGCTCACCGGCCGCCAGTACCGGCTCTTCGACTACGTCGGCGCGCCGGACGCCGAGCACGTCGTGGTCGTCATGGGTTCGGGCGCGGACGCCATCCACGAGTACGTCGGCCAGATGACCGCCGCCGGCGCGAAGATCGGCGTGATCAAGGTGCGCCTATACCGGCCCTTCGACACCCTGGCGTTCGCCAAGGTGCTGCCGCGCACGCTGAAGACCCTCACGGTGCTCGACCGCACGAAGGAGCCCGGCGCCATTGGCGAGCCGCTCTACATTGACGTGCGCTCGGCCATGGGCGAGGTCATGCAGGACAAGCTCACCGATCTCGACCACTGGATCGCGACCTACGGCGGCCGCTACGGCCTGGGATCCAAGGAGTTCACGCCGGCGATGATCAAGGCGGTGTTCGACAACGCCATGTCCGCCCGGCCGCGAAACCACTTCACCGTGGGCATCGAGGACGACGTCACCGGATCGAGCCTGCCGGTCAAGGAGTTCCACCTCGACCACCCCGGCCGCAAGGAGTGCATGTTCTACGGCCTGGGCTCGGACGGCACCGTCGGCGCCAACAAGAACAGCATCAAGATCATCGGCGACGACACCGACTTCGCCGCGCAGGGCTACTTCGTCTACGACTCGAAGAAGGCCGGCGCGGTGACCGTCTCGCATCTGCGCTTCGGCCCCGGCGAGGTGCGCAGCCCGTACCTGTGCATGATGGCCGACTTCGTCGCCTGCCACAACTTCTCGTTCCTCGAGAAGTACGACATGCTGGCCCGCGCCAAGCCCGGCGCCGTCTTCCTGCTGGCCTCGCCCTACGGGCCGGACGAGGTGTGGCAGCACATCCCGGACGAGGTCGCGCAGCAGATCATTGACCGGAAGCTGAAGTTCTACGTGATCGATGCCACCCGGCTGGCGCACGAGCTCGGCCTCGGCGCGCGCATCAACACGATCATGCAGACCTGCTTTTTCGCCATCTCCGAGGTGCTGCCGCAGGCCGAGGCCATCGAGGCGCTCAAGCAGGCGATCAAGAAGACCTACGGCCGCAAGGGCGAGGAGATCGTCCGGAAGAACTGGCAGGCGGTGGACGCCGCCGTCGGCGCGCTCAAGCCGGTCAAGGTGCCGGCCCGGCCCGCGGGCAAGGTGAAGCTGCCGCCCGTGGTCGCCGGCGACGCGCCGGAGTTCGTCCGCAAGGTCACGGCCACGATCATGGCCCAGAAGGGCGACAGCGTGCCGGTCAGCGCCATGCCGGAGGACGGCACCTGGCCGACGGCCACGACGCAGTACGAGAAGCGCAACATCGGCGTGGAGATTCCGGTCTGGGACCCGTCGTGCTGCGTGCAGTGCGCGCAGTGCTCGCTGGTCTGCCCGCACGCCACGATCCGCGTCAAGGCCTACGACGGCGCGGTGCTGGCGAAGGCGCCACCGTCCTTCAAGAGCACGGACGCCAAGGGCAAGGAGTTCGCCGGCCTCAAGTTCACCGTGCAGGTCGCGCCGGAGGACTGCACCGGCTGCGGCCTCTGCGTGCAGCGCTGCCCGGGCGCCAACAAGGCCCAGCCCGGCCGCAAGGCCATCAACATGGCGCCGCAGATTCCGCTGCGCGAGGCCGAGGCGCAGAACTACGACTTCTTCCTCAACGTGATTCCCGAGACCGACACGTCGAAGCTCGACATCGGCACGGTCAAGGGCAGCCAGCTCCGCCGGCCGCTTTTCGAGTACTCCGGCGCCTGCGCCGGCTGCGGCGAGACGCAGTACATCAAGCTGCTGACGCAGCTCTTCGGCGACCGCCTGCTGCTCGCCAACGCCACGGGCTGCACCTCGATCTACGGCGGCAACCTGCCGACCACGCCCTACTGCCAGCGCGCCGACGGCCGCGGCCCGGTGTGGTCCAACTCGCTGTTCGAGGACAATGCCGAGTTCGGCATGGGCATGCGCCTGACCTGCGACAAGCTCGGCGCCTTCGCGCTCGAGCTCGTGGACAAGCTGCTCGCGGCCGGCAAGGGCTGCCCGCCCAAGGAGCTGCTCGAGGCCGTCAAGGCCGCCGACCAGAAGACGCCGGAGGGCGTCGAGGCGCAGCGCGGCCGCGTGGCCGAGATGAAGAAGGCGCTGGCGTCCTGCGACTGCGCGGAGTGCCGGTCGCTGCTGCCGATCGCCGACTTCCTGGTGCGCAAGTCGGTCTGGGTGCTCGGCGGCGACGGCTGGGCGTACGACATCGGCTACGGCGGCCTGGACCACGTGCTGGCCTCCGGCCGCAACGTGAAGATGCTGGTGCTCGACACCGAGGTCTACTCCAACACCGGCGGCCAGGCCTCCAAGTCCACGCCGCTCGGCGCCGTGGCCAAGTTCGCCGCCGGCGGCAAGCCGCAGTTGAAGAAGGATCTGGGCGCGATCTCCATGACCTACGGCAACATCTACGTGGCCCAGGTCGCGTTGGGCGCCAACCCGGCCGCGACGGTCCGGGCGTTCGTCGAAGCGGAGCAGTACGACGGGCCGGCCATCGTCATCGCCTACTCGCACTGCATCGCCTTCGGCCTGGACGACATGATCATGGGCCTGGAGGCGCAGAAGAACGCCGTCAACTCCGGCCACTTCCCGCTCTACCGCTACAACCCGGACCTGCTGGCCCAGGGCCAGAACCCGCTGAAGCTGGACAGCAAGGCGCCGAGCGTGCCGTTCAAGGACGTGGCGCTGACCGAGAACCGCTTCAAGCTGCTGCAGAAGGTCAACCCGGCGCACGCGGACGAGATGTTCGCCAAGGCCGAGACGAACTTCCGGCGCCGGTACAAGATGCTGGAAGCGCTCGCGGCCCTGCCGCCGGCGTAAGGCCGGACGGCGCGATGGGAGGAGCTGTCATGACCATCGCCGACCTCGCCGCCATCGCCGGACGCCGCTACCCGGCGCGGCGCCTCACCCGCAACTGGGTCGGCGGCGCCTCGCCGATCCAGGCGACGCACTTCGCCGTCGGCTCGGTCGAACTCGATCCCGACGGCGGCCAGGTGCCGTGGCACAACCAGGAACAGGAGGAGGTCTACTTCGTCCTGGAGGGCACGGTGGAGATGTGCCTCGGCGGGGAGCGCCAGGTGCTGACGCCCGGCCAGGCGGTCTACATCCCCGGCGGCGTGTTCCACCAGGCCACCAACATCGGCGCCGTCCGCGCGCGCATCCTCTACTGCTACGGGCCCGCCGGCGACGTCGCCCACTGGCGCCAGGAACTGGCCGGCACCCTGCCCCGCGCCGGCGTCGAGGCGCCGCCGCTGCCCGCCGGCGCCAGGCCGCAGTGCACCGCGAAGAACGGGTGACGGGTTCTGCCCGCGATCCCGCGACGCGCGCGCGGCCAGGCGCACATCGTACACGCGCACATCGTACTAACGCTTGGCGTCACAGCGCCGACCGGCTATGATCTCTCCCCGTCTGACGCTGGAACCGGCATTCGGGATCCCGCGCCGGCAAAGGAGAGCAGTCATGGCCAAGATCGATTTCGGCGGCACGGTGGAGACGGTGGTCACGCGCGGCGAGTTCCCGCTGAGCCGCGCGCGCCAGGTCCTGAAGAACGAGGTCGTGGCCGTGATCGGCTACGGCGTCCAGGGCCCGGCCCAGGCGCTGAACATGAAGGATAACGGGCTGCCGGTGATCGTCGGCCAGTCCAAGGCGTTCCCGAAGGACTGGGAGCGCGCGAAGCGCGACGGCTGGGTGCCGGGCAAGACGCTCTTCGAGATCGAGGAGGCCGCCGAGCGCGGCACGATCGTCCAGATGCTCGTGGCCGACGGCGCCATGAAGGCCGTCTGGCAGCGCGTGAAGCCGTTCGTGACGGACGGCAAGGCGCTCTACTTCTCGCACGGCTTCGGCTACGTCTACAACCGCCTGACCGGCGTGAAGCCCGGAGCCGGCGTGGACGTGCTGCTGGTGGCGCCGAAGGGTTCCGGCACCTCGGTGCGCCGCAACTTCCTGGCGGGCGTCGGCATCAACTCCAGCTTCGCCGTGGCGCAGGACGCCACCGGCCGGGCCGTGGACCGCGTGCTGGCGGTCGGCATCGGCATCGGCTCGGGCTACCTCTTCCCGACCTCCTTCGAGCACGAGGTCACCAGCGACCTGGTGGGCGAGCGCGGCGTGCTGATGGGCGCGCTGGCCGGAATCATGGAGGCGCAGTACGACGTGCTGCGCGCCAACGGCCACTCGCCCAGCGAGGCGTTCAACGAGACGGTCGAGGAGCTCACGCAGAGCCTGATCCGCCTGGTGGACGAGAACGGCATGGACTGGATGTACGCCAACTGCTCGGCCACGGCCCAGCGCGGCGCGCTGGACTGGAAGCCGCGCTTCAAGCAGGCGGTGCTGCCGGTCTTCCGCAAGCTCTACACGGCGGTCAAGAGCCAGAAGGAGGCCCGCCGCGTGATGAAGTCGTGCGGCCGGCCGGACTACAAGCAGCAGCTCGACAAGGAACTCGGCGTGATGGGCGGCTCGGAGATGTGGCGCGCCGGCAAGGCCGTGCGCGCGCTGCGGCCGCACGAGAAGGCGCGCGCCAACGCCGCCCGCGCCGCGGGCGTGAAGGGAAGAGCGGGAAACTGACCGTGGTTCTCGGCCTGGCCCACGTCTGTTTCGTGGTGGCGGACCTGGAGCGTTCGCTGGCGTTCTACCGCGACCGGCTGGGGTTTGCCGTGGCCTTCGAGTTCCGGCGCGACAACGGCGCCCGCTACGGCGTCTACCTGAAGGCCGGCCGGCGCAACTTCATCGAGCTTTTCACGGGCGAGGCGAAGCCCGCCGCGGATGCCAAGCCGAGCTACCGCCACATCTGCCTGGAGGTGGACGACGTGGCAAAGACGGTCGCCGACCTCCGCGGCCAGGGCGTGACGGTCACCGACCCCAAGCTGGGGCTGGACCAGTCGTGGCAGGCGTGGCTCTCCGACCCGGACGGCAATCCGATCGAGCTGCACGGCTACACGCCCCGGAGCTGGCAGGCGCCGCACCTGGACTAACCGCGCGCTGCGGCGCGCGGCCTTCCCAGCCGGCCGAGTTCGCGCAGGCGGACCAGCAGGATGCAGAACTCGTAGATCAGGCACATCGGCAGCGCCATCGCCAGCATGGAGACCGCGTCCGGCGGCGTCAGCAGCATGGCGATGAAGAAGATCGCGACGATCGCGTGGCGCCGCTTGTCGCGCAGCAGGCGCGAAGGCAGCACGCCCATCCAGCCCAGGATCACCAGCGTCAGCGGCAGCTCGAACGCCAGGCCGAACGCCAGCACGGTCTGCAGGACGATCTTCGTATAGGCATTGAGCCGCAGCGGGCCCATGCCGAGTCCCAGCCACTGGATCACGTCCACCAGCACCTCGAAGGCCACGGGCAGGACGTAGCGGTAGCCGACGGCCACGCCGAGCAGCAGGAAGAGCCCGCCCACCCCCAGCACGCCGCCGACCCAGCGCCGCTCGACGGGCCGCAGGCCGGGGAAGACGAAGCGCGCGATGAAGAACAGCAGGAGCGGCAGGCTGAGCACCGTGCCGCCCCACAGCATGACCTGGATGATGAAGGTCATGCCGGCATCGATCTCGAAGACGCGCACCAGCGCCGCCGGATCCTGCCCGGCAGCCTCCAGCGGCGCCTGCAGCCAGCGCACGATCCACGGGCAGAGCGGCACCATCGCCAGCGCGCAGGCCGCCCAGGCGACCGCGCAGCGGATCACGCACGTGCGCAGCTCGTTCAGGTGCTCCAGGAACGGCCGCGGCCGGTCGACGCTGTCGCACACGGACGCAGGCGCCTTGTGGGGAGACGACGGCATGGGACGGTTGCAGGGTTCGAGATTCAGGGTTCAGGGTTCAGGCCACCGGAATCCGGAGTCCGGCGGCCGGGGTCCGGTGGCTGTCCGGCGGACGAGACGGCCGGTGGTTCGGGCAGCGCTCCGGGCGGCGGCGCCGGCAGGGGCGGACCGGAGACCGGCAGTTCCGTCTCGCGCCGGACCTCGCGCTCGAACTGGCTCATCTGCGCCTTGAAATCGTCGGCCGCGTGCCGGAGCCGGGCCAGCACACGGCCGATGGTACGGGCGATCTCGGGCAGGCGCTGCGGGCCGAAGACGATGAACGCCACGGCGCCGATCACGAGCCACTCGTCAACGCCGGCGTTGTCGAAGATGAACGCGAGGCGGGGGCAGCCGTGCATACCGCGCGCTCCGGCCGGCCGGCGGCCGCCTACTTGTAGACGACGAATTCGGCGCGGCGGTTCTTGGCCCAGGCGGCCTCGTTGTGGCCGGTGTCGGCGGGCTTCTCCTCGCCGAAGCTCTTGGTCTGGACGCGCAGGCCGTCGATGCCGAGGTCAATCAGGTACTTGCGCACGGCGCCGGCGCGCTGCTCGCCGAGCGAAAGGTTGTACTCGTTGCTGCCGCGCTCGTCGCAGTTGCCCTCCACCACCAGCACGCGCGAGGCGTTCTCCAGCAGAAACTGGCCGACCTGCTCGATCTTGGAGATCTCCGGCGGCGGGATCACGAACGAGTCGTACGCGAACTGCACCGGCGCGAACGCCGCCTCGGTGTCCGGCGTGCGGGACTTGTCGAACGGCTCCGTGCCGATCTCCGCGATCATCTCCTCGCCCGGCTCCAGCAGCGATCCGCCGTCCGGCGCCATCGGCACGATCTCGGGCGTCAGCGTCGGGGGAGCGGTCGGCGCCGCCGGCACGGGCTTCTTCGACGACAGTCCGAGCCAGCGCCCGAACGCGGTGTTGCAGCCGCTGCCGAGCGCGGCGATGCAGGCAAGAACGACGAGACTGTACGCGAAGGACATGCGCATGACGACTTCTCCTACCCCAGATCGTGTGCTGTTAGCGTTCCGACCACTCGGGCGCAATCCAGTCGCCCGACAATGCGAACAACCGTACAGGAGGATCGCCCAGGGTGTCAAGGATGCAAACCGTCCCGCCGGAGCCTTCGCGGCGCGAGCAGACGATGTGCCGGCCGTCCGGCGCCCACGACGGGTCCTGATGGTCGGGGCCGCTGGAAACCGTGCCGGCGCTCTCGCCGGCCCGCGGGTCGAGCAGCGCGATCTGGTAGGAGCCCTCGCGCCGCGAGCAGTAGGCGATGCGGCCGTCCGGCCCCCACGACGGCGCCACGTTTTCCGTGCCGCGGAAGGTCGCGCGCCGCGACTGGCGCGAGGCGACGTCCATGATGTAGACGTGCGGCTTGCCGGTGGCGTCGCTGACGTACGCGAGCTGGCGGCCGTCCGGCGACCACGCCGGGCTGGCCTCGTTGGCAAGGCGCGTGCGCGTCAGGCGCTCCATGCCGTTGCCGAGATGCATGAGGAACACCTCCGGGTTGCCGGGGAACGAGAGGATCAGGGCCACGTCGCGGCCGTCGGGCGAGACGGCCGCGCCGGTGTTGAGGCCCAGGTAGCCGGCCAGGAGCTCGCGCGGTCCGCCGTCCACGGCGATGCGGTAGACGCACGGCCGGCCGCTGACATACGACGTGTAGTACGCGTGCCGGCCGTCCGGCGTCCAGCGCGGGCCGACGCAGGCGACGTTGTCGTGCGTGACCTGCTTCAGGTTGCGGCCGTCGCTGTCGCACAGGTAGAGGTCGGCCCGGTTGCTGCCGGTGCGGCGCACCATCAGGATGCGCGTGGCGGCGATGCCGGCGCAGCCCTTCAGGCGCCGCACGATTTCGTCGGCCAGCAGGTGCGCCTCCTGCCGGCTGTCGCCGCCGGCGTGCTTCCACGCGAACGCGCGGCCCGCCGCGCTGAACGTGCAGGCGGCCGACACGCCGCTGCCCGCGTCGGCGACGGTGCCCGTCACCTTGGCCGCGCCCGCGGCCTGCACCTTGTACCAGCCGGAACGTTCGAGATCGGCTGCCAGCGTCTGCAGGAAGGCGCGGCCCTGCGGGCCGGACGCCTGCAGGCCGGTGAGCGCGATCGCGTCCTTGGCGGCGGCCGTTCCGGTGACCACGATCCGCAGGTCGTCGTCCGCCGCCGTACCGGACCCCGCGACACCCGCCACCAACAGACACGCCACGCCGAGCCAACCGCGATTCGTCATGAAGTCCCTCATTGCTCCGAAAGATTGAACACCACGATCCGGCGCGCACTCTCCCGCAGGAAGGCCGCGCTGAGGCCGTCGACCCGCGCCACGGCGCGGGCCGCCGCCAGCACGGTGCGGTCGCACGCCTCGCTGCCGGAGGGGACGACGAGCTTGTACTCGACCACGCGTCCTCCCAGGTCGAACCGCACCTCCAGTTCTCCCGGCCGGCCGCCGGCGTCGGCGATGGAGGGCGGGTCCCAGGCGTCGTGAAACGCCTTCTTGATCAGCAGCGCGCAGCGCGCGCGCTCGTCGAGCGGCACGCCGACCGTGTCCCCGACGGGCGCGTTGGCGCCCAGCAGGCGCGCCCAGTCGGCCTCGCTGAGGCGCGGCGCCGTCCGCGTCCGCGCGCCGGCCGATCCGGCCACGGGGCGGATGACGCGCGGGCCGATGACGACGCCGGCAGATCGGCCGGCGGGGCGGTTCGTGGCAGCGTTGACGGTATTGGCGGGGGGCCGGGGAGGCCGGCGGCCGGCGTCGACCACGGTGTCGGCCGACGGGTCGCGAACCGGCTTCAGGGGCGTCAGGTCGCGGACCGGCGGCAGGGGCGCGGGCTCATCCGGCGTTTTCGGCGTGGGCGGCTCGCGGTTGTCGCCGGCCGGCGGCGCGGGCGGCGGCGGCGGGGGTGGCAGTTCCCGCGGCCGCGACAGGCGGGTGGTGTCCTTGGGGATCACGGACAGGAGTTCCACCGGCACGTCGTACGACTTGGGACGCAGGCAACCGGGCAGCACGGAGACGAGCACGGCCGCGACGATCAGCACGAAATGGCCGGTCAACGCGGCGACGAACGCTTGTCGGTACTGCGGGGTCATGGCGGCGCCAATCGAGATGATAGCATGCGCCACGCGGCCCCGGCTGTCAATGCGCGCTTCCCGTCGGGCGTGGCGCCGGCAGGGTGGTTGTGGTATAAGTTCCGGCGGATGCACGCATGAAGGCGCGGATTCACAGGGTCGGGCCGGCCGACATCCGGGCGGTGGCGGAACTCTTCTCCGCCGTACGCGGACCGGAGGAGACGGGCCGGCTGCTGGACGAGATGCTGACGCCGGCCGAAGTGCGCGATCTCGCCCTGCGCTGGCGGCTCGTGCAGCGCCTGCACGCCGGCCAGCCCCAGCGGCGCATCGCCGCCGAGCTGGGTATCAGTCTCTGCAAGATCACGCGCGGTTCGCGTGTCCTCAAGCGCCCCGACGGCGTCGTGCGGCGGCTGCTGGGCAACGGAAGAACGGAAGAGGGATAGATGCCCGAGATCGTCAACCGCGCCGTCCGCGCGCAGATGGCCGGCGCCTCGTGGATCCGGCGCATGTTCGAGACCGGCATCGAGCTCAAGCAGCGCCTGGGACCGGACAAGGTCTTCGACTTCAGCCTCGGCAACCCCGACGTGCCGGCCCCCGCCCTCGCCGCCGAGGCGTTGCGCGTCCTGGCCGAGCGCGCGACCCGGCCGTGCGCGCTCGGCTACGTGCCCAACGCCGGCATTCCCTCCTTCCGCAGCCGCCTCGCGGCCCGCCTGCGGACCGAGCAGGCCGTGCCGCTCGAAGCGCGCCACGTGCTCGCCACGTGCGGCGCCGCGGGCGCGCTGACCGCCTTCTTCCGCGCCGTGCTCGAGCCCGGCGACGAGGTGGTCTGCCCTGCGCCCTACTTCGTCGAATACGGGGCCTACTGCGGCCATTTTGGCGGCGTGCTGCGGCCGGTGCCCGCGCGTCTGCCGGCATTCGAGCCCGACGTGGAGGCCATCGGCGCGGCGATCGGCCCGCGCACGCGCGTGCTGCTGATCAACTCGCCCAACAACCCGACCGGCGCCGTGTACGGACCGGACGCGCTGCAGGCGCTCTCCGGCCTGCTGGCGCGCGCCAACGCCGGCCGCGAACGACCGGTCTTCCTCGTGGCCGACGAGCCGTACCGCTTCCTGACCTACGACGGCGCGACCGTGCCGCCGGTGCTGCCGCTCTCGCCGTTCGCCGTCGTCGCCGGCTCCTTCTCCAAGAGCCTCTCCCTCGCCGGGGAGCGCGTCGGCTACCTGGCCGTGAATCCCGCCATGCCGGAGGCGCAGGTGCTGCTCGACGCCGTCACCATGACCGTGCGCACGCTGGGGTTCGTCAACGCGCCGGTCCTCGGCCAGGCGCTGGCCGAGGCGCTGCTCGACACCGGCGTGGACCTGGCCGTCTACGACCGCCGCCGCCGCGCGATGGCCGACGCGCTGGCGCGGGCCGGCATCGCCTTCCACCTGCCCCGCGGCGCCTTCTACTTCTTCCCGGCCGCGCCCGGCGGCGACGACGCGGCCTTTGTGCAGCGCCTGCTGGCCGAGAACATCCTGGCCGTTCCCGGCCGCGGCTTCGGCTTTCCCGGCCATTTCCGCCTCACGTTCTGCGTGGACGAGCGCACGATCGCCGCCGCCGCGCCGGGCTTTGCTCGCGCGGCCGCCGCCGCCCGAACTCCCGGGAGTGCCTCATGACCCGCATCGCCTTCCTGGTGCCGGCTGCCGCCGTCACCCTTGCCGCCCTGTCCCCTGCCCCCGCCCAGACGCCCAAGCCGTGGCACGAGGCCAACGTGCCGAAGGCCGAGGCCTGGACCCAGGCGCAGACGAAGCGCGCCGCGGATCAGACCAACCTCTGGGTGCGGCCCGGCATCGTCGCCGACCGCGGGAACCGCACCGTCGAGGTGCTGGCCGAGGCCACCGGCCTGGAGGCCGGCGCCATCGCCGAGTTCCTGCTCGTCGGCCAGAACAGCGAGAAGGATTACGAGGCGCTGGCGATCTCGTTCGCCGGCGCGGGCGACGTGGCGCGCGGCCTCGCGTTCATCGGCCTGCCGGCCGGCAAGCCGGTGGACGCCGCGGCCCGCCGCTTCTGGGCCAAGGGAGAGCGCGTGCGCATCGCCGTGCGGCCGCCCGGCGACGACGCCAACTCCTCGCCGATCACGGCGTTCTTCACCGACAAGCGCGAGGGCCGGCGCCTTCCCGACTCGTTCGTTTTCACCGGCTCGCGGCCGGGACCGGGCGCACAGGCCGGCGCCCTGGCCGCCGACGGGCCCGCGCCCGGCGGCATCGTCTCGACCTACAACGAGCCCACGACCGTCCTGGACGTGCCGACCGCCGCGCCGCAGGGCGAGGTCTACGGCAGCATGGTGATCGACAGGTCGCGCGCCTTCCGGGCCGGCGAACTGGTGCTCTTCGTGCTGACGCCCGAGCCGCGGCCGGACGGCACGCGTCGCGTGTGCGACGTGACGCTCGCCGCCGGGCCGGCCGCCGGCACGAACGCCCCCGGCCTCGCCGGCGTGGCGTGCGTGACGGCCAGCGCCGACGGCGCGCTGCCCGGCGCGACCAACGGCGTCCAGGCCGCGATCGAGCGCCTCGAGGCGCTGGCGAAGTCCGGCCGCGATCCGTTCGTGGCGCTGGCGCTGTGCGACGCCCTGACGGCGGGCGCGGCGCGGGACCTGGCGCGCGTGCTCAAGGCGGTCGAGGGCGAAGGCGGCATCCGCGTGGATCCGCCGCCGGACGGACAGCTCTACTTCCGGGCGTTCCTGCCGGACGAGAAGTGGCGCAGCCGGCGCGAACGCTTCGCGCAGCCGTGGGAACTCCGCGTGGGCCGCAGCGCGGAAGGCGCCTGGAAGTACACGCTGGTGCAGGTGCTCGAGGACTGGAGCAAGGAGGGCCAGCTCGACCCGGACCTGACGGTCAAGGAGCACCCCCTCGCCCGCCAGGAGGATCTGCCGGCCAGAATCCGCGAACTCGGCGGCGGCATCAACACGCTCTTCATCTTCGCGCCGGCCGACGCGCCGCTGGCCTCCTTCCTGACCGCCGTCCGCGCCTCGCAGGCCGCGCTGCCGACGGTCTACGTCTTCGTCGAGTGACCCGGCAGTGAAGACGGGCATCGGCAAACTCGACGGCTCGCTGCACTCGCGGCGCTGGCGTGCGCGCTGCTGCTGCTCGCCGCCGCGGCCGCGGTGCCGCGCCTGCCGGAGCAGGGCCGCGCGTATCACCGGACGGCGGCTCAGCGCCGCCGGTGCAGCAGGTCCTCGATCGCCTGCCGCAGCGCGGCCGGGTGGAGCAGCCGGATGACCGCCAGGTAGACCAGTAGCCCGCAGGTTCCGGCGCCGGCGAGGGCGAGGAACTCGGCGACCTTGGCGGCGCGCACGGCGTGACGCAGCGCCTCGCCGAACCAGATGTGCGTCTCCCAGGTCGCCACGCCCATGGCCAGCATGGCGGCGGCGATGCCGAACACCGCGGGCGCCAGCGCGTCCCGGCGCGGCGCGCCGATGCGGCGGCGAAGCTCGCGCGCGAGCGTGACGCCGTTGAGGCCGCTGACGATCACCGTCGAGACCGCCAGCCCCACGTGCTTCCATCCCGGCGGCCAGGTGATCACGAAGAGCACGTTCAGCCCGAGGTTCAGGCCCACGCCCCAGAGCGCCACGCGCAGCGGCGTGCGCGTATCCTTCAGCGCATAGAAGGCCGGCGTCAGCACCTTCCACAGGCAGAAGAAGAGCAGTCCCGGCGCCAGGCCGGCCAGCGCCCGCATGGTCCAGACGGCGTCCTGTTCGTCGAACCGGCCCCCCGGCCAGAGATAGAGGAACCGCACCACCGGCAGCGCCAGCACGGTGAGCGCCACCGCCGCCGGCGCCACGATCAGCCAGGCGTGGCGCAGGTTCCGCTCCAGGGTGGCCGCCATGCCGGCGATGTCCCCCGCGGCGGCCTGGCGCGAGAACGCGGCGAGCAGCACCGTGCCGAAGGCGGTGCCGATCAGGCCCTGCGGCAGGTAGGCGACCAGGTCCGCAAAGCGCAGCGCGGCCGGCGCCCACGGGGCGGCCCACATGGCGATGAACTGGTCCACGACGACGTTGATCTGGAACACGCCGACGCCGAGCATCATCGGCGCCATCAGGCCGAGAATGCGGCGCACGCGCGCGTCGGGCCGCCAGTCGCAGCGCAGCCGCAGCCGGACGCCGCGCCGCGCGAGCGCCGGCAACTGCACGGCCACCTGCACCACGCCGGCCGCGACCACGGACCACGACAGCACGCGGATGCGCAGCCCCGCGTCGTCCGGCAGGAACGGGCACACGAGCGCCAGCGCCGCGATGTTGATCAGGTTCAGGAACACCGGCGCCAGGGCCGGCATGGAGAAATGGCGCAGCGCGTTGAGCGCGCCCATGGCCAGCGCCGCCAGGCAGATCAGCGGCGCGTACGGCAGCATGATGCGCAGCAGCGGCAGGATCTCGGCCCAGCGGCTGCCGGCCGGAAACCACCAGTGCTGCAGGGCCAGCGCCAGCAGGATGCCGAGCGCCGTGACGCCGCCCAGCACGGCGACCAGCAGGCCGGCCACACGCGCGACCAGGCGGTTGGCCTCCTCGGGGCCTTCGCGCACGAGCGTCTCGGTGTAGACCGGCACGAACGCCGCCGAGAGCGCGCCCTCGCCGAACAGCGCGCGGAAAAGATTGGGGATCTGAAAGGCGACCACGAACGCCGAGAATTCGGTGGCCGTGCCGAAGATCCGCGCCAGCAGCCATTCGCGCGCGACGCCGGCCGCGCGGCTGAGAAGCGTCATGCGGCCGACCACCGACACCGCGCGCAGCACCGGTTCGGAACGGCCGGGAGGCGCGGCCGGCGGGACGCCACCTCTACTTTGTGCTCTTGGAGCCATTCCGGAAGCAGATGTGCGCCACGGCCTGGGCGAAGTTCTCGGCGCCGCGGAGCATCTCGATGTTGACGCGCAGGTAGTAAATCGGCACAGCCGGCTGCTCCAGGCGCGGAAGGCGCACGGCGTCCTTCTCGGTGGTGACGATGGCGCGCACGCCGATGTCGTCCGCGCGGTTGACGGCGTCCAGCAGCTCCTGCTGCGTGTAGCGGTGGTGGTCGGCGAACTGCCGGCACTCGATCACGCGCGCGCCCAGCGCGCGCAGCGAGGCCTCGAAGCTCTGCGGCGCGGCGATCCCGGAAAGCGCCATCACGGGCAGGCCGGCGAGCCAGGCGAGCGGCTGCTCGGCGGCGGAAAGAACGTCGCGCAGGCAGCGCGGCTCGTGGCGACACTCGACGATCTCGGCGCCGGGCCTGAGCGCCTCGATGCGCCGGCGCAGGTCGTCGGTGTTGCCGTCGGACTTGGTGATGAAAACGAAGTGGGCGCGGCGCAGACTGCCGACCGGTTCGCGCAGGATGCCGCGCGGCAGGAGGCGGCCGTTGCCGAAGGGGTTGGTGCGGTCCACGAGCACGAGTTCGAGGCGGTGGCGGAGTTCCTGGTACTGGAAGCCGTCGTCCAGCACCAGCGTGTCGCAGCCGAACTTGCGCACGGCGTACCGGCCGCTCTTGACGCGGTTGCGGTCCACGAGCACGACCACGCCGGGAAGGTTGACGGCGAGCATGTAGGGTTCGTCGCCGCCCATCTCGCTGTCGAGCAGGACGCGGTGGCCGTCGCTGACGATGCGGGGCGGTTCCAGCGGCTCGCGCAGCAGCCGCTCGAACCAGGGCCGCTCCTTCTTGCGGTAGCCGCGGCTGAGAATGGCGACCTTGCGTCCGGCCTTCTGCAATTCGCGCGCGAAGGCCTCGACCACCGGCGTCTTGCCCGTGCCGCCGACGGTCAGGTTGCCGACGCTGATGACCTGGCATCCGAGCGGGTAGCGTCGCAGGATGCCGGTGTCGTACAGGAACAGGCGCAGGCGCACGACGGCGCCGTAAACGTGCGAGACGGCCGTGAGGAAGCCCAGCAGGGCCCGGATCGGCCAGGGGTGTCCCTGGTCCGCGCCGGGATGCTGAATCAGCCGAAGCAGGAAGCGTTCGAGGCGCTCCATGCGCCTGGGCGGCGTGCGTCGCATGTGGGGTCAGGATAATACAGCGCGCCATCCGGCGCAATCGCGGCGAGAATCCCGTCTTTTCCTGTGTCTTTTCCTGTTGCCGGCTGCGAGCGGTTCCCCTATCATGGCGAGCAACTGGTTGTTGGGTCCGGGATCTGCCTGTCTGTGTCGTGTGCGCTGCGTGTCTTCCCCCCTTCCGTTCCGCCCTGCTCCCGAGAGGCTCCGCTTTGCGGTTCGCGTTTCCCTCTTCCGGAATCTCCCTTCGGCCGGCCCGCATGCCACGCGGGCGGGACGGAGGTGCCCGGGCGTGACGGTCACGCCCCGGGACCGCGCCGGTCGCCATACGGCGCCGATCCTGTGACGGCAAGGGCAAGCATGGCGGATACAGGGTAGAGAACAGAGGACGGACATGGACATCTATGTCGGCAACCTCCCATACAAAGCGACGGACGAAGACCTGAAGGGACTGTTTGCGGTCCACGGAGAGGTTGCTTCCGCCCGCGTGGTCACGGATCGCGTGACGGGTCAGTCGAAGGGGTTCGGCTTCGTGGAGATGCCGGACCGCGAGGCGGCCCAGAAGGCGATCGAGGCGCTGAACGGATACGACTTCATGGGTCGCAAGCTGCGCGTGAACGAATCGCAGCCCAAGCCCCGTGACGATCGTCGCGGCGGCGGCGGCGGCGGTTTCCGCGGCCCCCCGCGCGGCGACCGCGAGTTCCGCGGCGAACGCCGTGAGCCCCGCTGGTAAGCGGACGCACCACACGTCGCGTTGGGGATGAACATACGCCAGGCGCGGACCGGCAACGGTCCGCGCCTGTTTCATTTCCCGCGGCGGCGGCGCGGCGTCTCGGCCGGAAGCCGGCCGGCGTCCTGGTACTCGTTGAGCTTGCGGTGCAGCGTGCGCCGGCTGATGCTCAGCTCGCGGGCCGCGTCCGTGACGTTGCCGCCGCAGCGCTGCAGCACGGCCAGGATCTTCTCGCGCTCGGTGTCGGCCAGCGTCCCGGCCGCCAGGCCGCCGCGCGGCGGCAGCCGGCCCTTCGCGGCCTCGCGGATGTTGGCCGGCACGTCGCGCGCCGTGAGCCGGTCGCCGCGGCCGAGCACGACCATCTTCTCGATCGTGTTGCGCAGCTCGCGCACGTTGCCCGGCCAGGCGTAGGCGCCGAGCAGGTGGAGGGCGTCCGGCGTGATGCCCGGCACGGCCTTGCCGTTGCGGCCGGCGAACTCGCGCAGGAAGGCGTCGCACAGCAGCGGGATGTCGCCGCTGCGCTCGGCCAGCGGCGGCAGGACGACGTCCACGACATTCAGGCGGAAGTAGAGGTCCTCGCGGAACTTGCCCTGGCCGACGAGCGCGCGCAGGTCGCGGTTCGTGGCGGCGATCAGGCGGATGTCCACCTCGACCGTCTCGCCGCCGCCGACGCGCTCGAAGCGGCGCTCCTCCAGCACGCGCAGGAGCTTGACCTGAATGGCGGGGTCGATCTCCGAGATTTCGTCGAGGAAGAGCGTGCCGCCGTCGGCCATCTCGAAACGGCCCTTGCGCCGCGCCACCGCGCCGGTGAACGCGCCGCGCTCGTGCCCGAAAAGCTCGCTCTCCAGCAGCGTGGCCGCGAGCGCCGCGCAGTGCACGGCCACGAACGGGCCCTGCGCCCGCGGGCTCAGGCGGTGGATGGCCTGGGCGACCAGCTCCTTGCCCGTGCCGCTCGGGCCCTGGATCAGCACGGTCGCGCCGGTCGGGGCGGCCTGCCGCACGATCTCGAAGACCTGCTGCATCGCCGGCGACTCGCCCACGAGGCTTTCCATGCCGTACTTGCGGTCGAGCTGCGCCTGCAGCTCGCGGTTGCGGCTCTCCATGTCGCGGCTGCGCAGCCCGCGCGCGATCAGCATCTCCAGATGGTCGAGGTTGACCGGCTTGGTGAGGAAGTCGAACGCCCCCTCTTTCATGGCCTCGACCGCGGTCTCGACCGAGCCGTAGGCCGTGAGCAGGATGGCGATCGTGCCGGGGTGGTGGGCGCGTACGCGGCGCAGCAGCGCCAGGCCGTCCTCGCCCGGCATGCGCAGGTCGGAGAGCAGCACGTCCACCCCGCCGTCGGCGAGCTGTTCCCAGCCGCGGGCCGCGTTCTCGGCCAGCCGCACCTCGTAGCGGCCCCGCAGCGCGCGCTGCAGACCCTCGCGCGTGTTGCGGTCGTCGTCCACGATCAGGACGACGGGACGCTTGGGGTCGGCGGCGGGTGGCGTGGAAGTCGCGGGGGTTGTGGTTGGCGGAGTCATGCGGATGCGGCGCCTTCGGCGTCGCCGGCGGGGGTGAGCATGCGGATGCGGCGCTCGGCCAGGGGCAGGAGAATGCGGAAGCAGGTGCCGGCGCCGGGCTTGCTGGTCACCTCGATCTGCCCGCCGTGATCCTGCACGATGCGCTGCACGATCATCAGGCCCAGGCCGGTGCCGCGCGCCTTGGTGGTGTGGTAGGGCTCGAAGATCCGGCCCATCTCCGCGGCGGGGATGCCGCGGCCGGTGTCCTGGAAGGAGATCGCCAGGTCGGCGTCGCCCGCGGCGATGCCGATCCGGAGGCTGCCGCCGTCCGGCATGGCCTCGAGCGCGTTCTTGACCACGTTGAAGAAGACCTGCTTGATGAGCTGCGGGTCGAGCGGGATGCGCGGCAGATTCTCGGGCACGTCGAGGGCCACCTCGATGCGCCGGTTCTCGAACTCGGTCTTGAGCAGACGCAACGTCTCCTGCAGCACGTCGGTCGGCCGCAGCAGCGCGAAGTTGGGCTTGGAGGGCCGCAGCGCGCGCAGAAACTGCGCGATGATCGCGTCCAGGCGCGCGACTTCGTCGCGCGCCACGCTCACCAGATCGTGCACCGCGGCGCGGCGCGGCGCGGGCAGCTTGGCGACCTCGCGGTCGAGCAGTTGCAGGTGGATGTGGAGCGCGTTGAGCGGGTTGCCGATCTCGTGCGCCACGCCGGCGGCCAGGAGCTTGACGGCATTGAGGCGCTCGGTCTCGATCGCCGTGGCCTCGTTGAGGCGCTCGCGGGTGACGTCCCGCAGGATCACCAGCACGCTCTTGCCGTCCTCCGCCGGCAGCGGCACGGCGTAGACGCTCAGGAAGCGGCGCTCGGGGTAGGTCACCTCGATCTCGCGCGTAAGCAGGCGCGACCAGGCGTCGTCGCCCTCCAGCCCCAACAGCCGCTCCCAGTCGAAATCGCGCAGATAGCGCGCCGCCGAGCGGCCGCGCACGCGGCCGAAGTCGAAGCCCAGGTACTGCTCGGCCGCGCGGTTGGCGTAAAGCAGGCGGCCCTCGTCGTCAATCACCACCACGCCTTCCTGAATGGACTGGAAGATCGTTTCCAAGAAGCCGCGCTCGCGCGCCAGGCGCAGCAACTGCGCCTGCAGACTGCCCGGATCGAGCTTGTCCACGCGCGCCGCCAGACGATCGAAGAAGCCGGAAGACATGAGGGGAACCGCCGGGTCGTTGTGCCAGAATGTCGCTTGTTGTACCCCTTCCGCCGCGTCTGGACAAGCCCAATCGCGCGCAGTAGACTGCCCCCTGTCGCGCGACGCGCGTGGAAAGGACGTGCCATGCTGCTGGCGTATGCCGGGTTCTGGGCGCCTGTGGACTGGCCCACGCTCGAATGCAGCCCCTGGCTGAAGCTGGGGCTGTTCACCGCCGTGGCCCTGCACTGCCTGCTGCGTCCGCGCGATCCGCGCTCCACGCTGCTCTGGCTTTTCATCACCTGGGCGCTGCCCGTGCCGGGTGCGCTCTTCTACCTGACGGTTGGCATCAACCGCGTGCGGGAGAAGGTCTGGCAGAAGCACCGGTCGGACCAGACCTTCCGGTCCACGCGCGCTTTGCACGAGCAGGAGGAGCGGCCCCTCGCCTACTGGCGCGGCATCCGCGACGGCATGCAGGCGCGTCCGGCCGACCCGCCGGCCCGCGCGCTCAACGCCTATCTCGACCGCCTGGCGCCGGACCATCCGCTGCTCGGCGGCAACGACGTGCAGGTGCTGGTGGACGCGCCCGAGGCCTTCCCGGCGATGTTCGACGCGATCCGCGGCGCCCGCCACCATATCCACCTCCAGACCTTCATCCTGGGCGCGGACGCCACCGGCCGCGAACTGCTCGACGCACTGGCCGCACGTGCCGCGGCCGGCGTGCAGGTGCGGGTGCTCTACGACGCCTTCGGCTCGGCGCGGGCGCGCCTGCGCGGCTTCTTCCGCGCCTACTCCGGCCGCCCCTGCCTGCGCATCGAGGACTTCACGCAGGTCAACCCGCTCAGGCGCCGGTTCCAGCTCAACCTGCGCAACCACCGCAAGATCCTGGTGGTTGACGGCGCCGTCGGCTTCACCGGCGGAATGAACTTCTACGACGCCTACCGGGCGCATGCCGGCGGCGGCGCGACGCACGACTACCACTTCCGCGTCGCCGGGCCGGCCGTGCTCGAACTCCAGTACTCCTTCCTGCGCGACTGGTACTACATGACGGACGAGGACCCGGAGCGCCTGCTGGCGCCGGTGTACTTCCCGCCCGTGCCGCCGGCCGGCCGCGTGCCGGTGCGCCTGCTCAACAGCGGCCCCACCGCCTCCGAGTCCGAGTCGCTGCTGGACGCCCTCTTCGCGGCGATCACCGGCGCGCAGCGCCAGATCCTGCTGGTGACGCCTTACTTCGTGCCGCCCGACGAGATCCGGCGCGCGCTGCGCTGCGCCGCGCTGCGCGGCGTGACGGTCAAGGTGCTGGTGCCGGCCGTCAACAACCACTTCTACGTCGGGTACGCCTCGCAGTCGCTCTACGACAGCCTGCTCGAGTCCGGCGTGCGCATCTTCGAGCTGCCGCCGCCCTTCTTGCACGCCAAGGCGGCGCTGGTGGACGACGCACTCGCGTTCGTCGGCAGCGCCAACCTCGACGCGCGCAGCCTGCGCCTCAACTACGAGACCACGCTCGTGGCGTTCGACGGCGATTTCGCCACGGCGCTCAAGCGCGTGGTGCTCGACGATTTCGCGCGCGCCACGGAGCTGAGCCTGGCCGAATGGCGCACCCGCCCGCTGCGCCGCCGGCTGGTCGAGAACTTCTGCAGCCTGCTCAGTCCGGTGGCCTAGCCGCCCGTTGAAAAGGCCTTGGACAGCGGCGGCGACGGAGCGCCGCCCTCCCGAAACCCGCGTGATGCCGCAAGTCTCGGGAGGGCGCACCTCCGTGTGCGCCGTTTTTCAACGGGCTGCCAGCCGCCCCGCCGCCTTGCGCGCGGCCGCGCCACGCGGCGGTCATTGGACCGGCTCCCAGAAAGAGGCGGTGTTGGTGGAAAGCCGGCCGTCGGCCTGCAGGGCGCGCAGGCGCCCGAGGTCCACGCTGCGCGGCCGGCCCGCCGGCGGTTCGGAGCCGACGACCGCGTTCGCGGCCGGCGGCGACGCAGGCGCCGGGAACGCGGCCGGCGGCGTGGACACGGCGGCCGGCGGCGACGCACGGCCTGCCGCCGCTGCGTCCCGCCACGGCGGCCCGCCGGCCGCCAGCACGACACCCGCCGCCACGAGCAGCGCCAGCGCCGCCGTGCACCGCGGCCGCGGCAGGGCCGCGCACACCGCGACGCCCAGCGCGAAAAGCGCCACACTCCCGCACGCCGCCGCCGCGCCCATCCACGGCAGCAACACCAGACTCGCCGCCAACCCGCCGGGCGCGCTGCCCAGCGCGTCGCCGCACGCGACCGCCGCGCCCCACGTCCTCTCCGGTGCGCCGCACGTGCGCAGCCGCGCCACGGCCAGCGGCACATAGCCGCCGGCCGGCACGCCCGCCGCGAAGCACGCCAGCACGACCGGCCACGGATGCACGACGCCGCCGGCCAGACGCACGAGCGCCAGCAGGAGCGCGCCGTGCACGACCACCAGGAGCGGGGTGACCCAACGCTGCAAGGCCCCGCCGTCCGCCACCCTCGTGCCGGCCCGCTCCGCCAGACGGTTGCCGGCAAACATCCCGCCCAAGTACAGACTGCTCGCCAAACCGGCGAGCAGGTAGAGATCGCCGCAGCGCGTCTCCAGCACGCGCATCAGCGCCAGCAGTCCGGTCAGCCCCAGGAAGCCGCCGGCCGCAAGCCACCCAACGGCCAGTCGGCCGGCCGCACGCTCGCCCCTGCCGGCGGCGGCCGGCAGCAGCCACAACACGGCCAGCACCAGCAGCGGCAACGCCATGCCGCCGTGCGCGGAGAGCCAGTCGGCCCCGCGAGACAGCGGCTGCGCCGGCCACTCGACGTGCAGCGCCTCGATCAGGCCGGCGCGCTGCACGCTCCCGGACCGGAGGCCGGGGCGGCACTGGTCCAGGAGTTCCTGCGCGCGCAGAGGATCGTACAGTTCGGACACCGCGGCCGCCGGCAGGCGGCTCACGCCCAGGCGCGCGAATCGCGCCGCCGCCTCCTCCGGCCGCGCCAGCGCGCCGCCGCGGCCGCCGACGAGCCACCATCCGCCCGCGCCGGGCGCAAGCACGCCGCCATCCGGCCACACCTCGCGACTGGCCGCGAGGATCGAGCCGGCCAGCCGCCGCCGTTCCAGCGACCACGCACCGGGCGGCCCGCTCACCGGCAGTGCCGCGATGCCGTCAGGACGCAGCACCGCCGCCACCGGCCGCAGGAACGGCGTGTCGAGCATGGCCGCGCCGACGGCCGTGGAAGGCGGCGCCGGCCAGAGCAGGATGAGATCGTACGGGGCCGACATCGCCGCCCCGTCGGCGAGGAATCGCTGCGGCCCCGCCGGCGCCGCTTCGACGCCTGCCACGTCGTGCCCGGCCTGCGCCGCCAGCGCCAGCACGCGCCGCGCATACACCGGGTCATCGTGGCACCACACCACGCGTGTCCGCGGCTGGAACTCGCGGATGGCCACGGCGACGGCCAGCGGCGCGCGTCCGAGCAGCAGCGCGTTCGTGGCGTGCGGCCGCTGCGAGAGCAGCAGCGCCGCGACCTCGGCCGAACGGTCCGGCTCGGGCAGTGTTTCCACCGCGCCGCCGGCCGACAGCACATAGAACGTGCCGCCCTGCGTGCCGTACAGGCAGGTCGCGGCGGGCGTCACGAAGCGTCCGTGCGGCCGGCTGCCGGGAAAGCAGCGCGCCCAGTCGGCATCGTGGCCGCCTTCGAGGCGCGCGCCGGCGGCCAGCAGCGCGGTGACCAGCACGCCGGCCGCGACGGCGCCCGCGGTCTCGAGCGCGTAGGCGTTGGCGACGCTGCCGCCGCGGCGGGCGCAACGCCGCGCCGCCGCCGGAAAGAGGAACCCGGTCGCCAGGCTGATGGGCGCGTTGGCGAGAAGGCTGCCGGCCAGCAGCGCGCCGAGCGGCAGGGAGACAGCGACGGAGACGCCGAGCAGGCCGCGCAGGGCGTCAATCAGCACCGCTTGCAGGAGGAAGAGCGGCGCATAGAGGAGGAGCGCCGGCAGCGGGCGGGCGGCGAGAGCCTCCACGACGCGGTCACCGCGGCGGCTGCGAGCGAGCGCCGCTCCGATCCCCACCCACAGCAGCCAGGTCGCCAGGAAGAGGCCGACGCCCGTGCCGGTCGCCTCCACCCGCCACAGAAACCGCCGCAGCAGCAGCGTCTGGGCCGCCAGCGTGACGAAGCCGACCGCCGCCGCCGGCCATCCTGCCAGGAACGCCGTCCCCGTCATGCGGATAGCATAGCACATCGGCGGTCAATCGAGCCGCTTGCGGAAGCGGGCGAGGGCGAGGATCGGCGGAGGCGGCACGCAAGTGTCAGCAAGCAAGCAGAGTGTCAGGGGACAGAGTGTCAGGGGACGGAACAAAGTGTCAGGGGACGGAGAAATAGTGTCAAAGGCGACCGGAAATCTCAAGGCCAGCAGTGTCAGGGGACGGAGAAATAGTGTCAAAGAGCAGTGTCAGGGGACGGAGAAATAGTGTCAGTGTCAGGGGACGGAGAAATAGTGTCAAAGGCGACCGGAAATCTCAAAGGCTGCAGGCTTCATGGTGGTGGCGGCTCAAGAAGAGAAGTCGATTGGAGCGTCCACCATGCGACATGCACGTATTCGCCCCGATTG
>Ga0233425_10003005_pt1 | contig 31758 bp, 30 predicted proteins | sample Watercolumn_Towu_2_FD_181712 | JGI IMG/M metagenome (GOLD analysis project Ga0233425, IMG submission 181712) | Freshwater microbial communities from Lake Towuti, South Sulawesi, Indonesia - Watercolumn_Towuti2014_140_MG | ecosystem: Environmental > Aquatic > Freshwater > Lake | place... | reverse complement strand
GACGTCGGCCGGAACGCCAGGGATGCTTCCAGAAAGCTGGATGATCTCAGGCTCCTGGGCCGGTTGTCGGAAGGAGTGGAACTCCCCGGCGGCGGGTCCGTTAGAATTGAGCTGAACGGCAACAAGACTTCCGATTTTTTTGAAGGCATCGATTTAAATAATGTTGATAATAAAATTCTGAAATTGGCGTATTTCCTGACTAATAATGAAAACAACCCGGTAGTGTTGGTGACTAAAGATCTGAATCTGAGAATAAAAGCCGACGTTTTAGGAATAACCACCGAAGATTTTTATAGTGATAAGGTGGATTATGCCAAATTATACCAGGGAGTTTGTGAGCTGTATTTTTCCGATCAGGAAATAGACCGGTTTTATCGGGACGGCTTCCTCGATTTTCCGCAGAATAATCTCCATCCCCACCAGTTCTGCATCCTGAAGGTCCGGGAAAATCCGTCGCTGTCGGCTCTGGCCAGATACTACGGCCGGAGGCTGCACAAGCTGTATTATGAGGGCAAGTCCGTCTACGGCATCAAATCGTTGAACAAGGAGCAGAAATTCGCCCTGGACCTGCTGCTGGACGACCATCTCCGGATCGTCACCCTGGTGGGCAAGGCCGGGACCGGGAAGACCATCCTGGCCCTGGCCGCGGGGTTGGAAAAGATTTACGAGGAAAACGGCAGATACAACCGCATGCTTATCACCAGGCCCATCGTGCCTTTAGGCAACGACCTGGGATACCTTCCCGGAGACAAGGAAGACAAAATCAGGCCGTGGATGCAGCCCATTTATGACAACCTGGAGTATTTGTGCAATGATCATCTGCACCATAACGGCGGCACCGATTATCTCCTGAGCAACGGCAGGATCGAATTGGAGGCCTTGACTTATATCCGGGGCAGAAGCATCCCCCGGCAGTTCATCATTTGCGATGAAAGCCAGAATCTCACGCCCCACGTGATCAAGACCATCCTCACCCGGGTCGGCAAGGGCAGCAAGATCGTCTTCACCGGCGATCCGGAACAGATCGACCATCCCTATCTCGATGCCTCCTCCAATGGTTTGAGCTATTTAGTGGAAAGAATCAAAGAAGAGGAGATTTCCGGCCACATCACCCTGGTCAAAGGGGAGAGGTCGGACGTGGCGGAACTAGGGGCCAGGCTGCTCTGAGAAGTTCCAGGCGCAACGCTAAAAGTTCAAGGTTGGTCCCAGGTTGTAACTTTTCTTAGCCGCTGCCCACCCCTCCAAGCTCCAGCTTTTCTCCCCTCCCGGGGCCGGGAGGCGCCATCATCCACCCTCCGGATTAAAACCCCCCAGCGTTGCGTCAAACGGACGGTAGTCTTTTGTTTGGTTATTATGAGCAAGCCGTTAATTTTTGATTTATCCTTGATTAAAAGTTGACAATGAAAGAAATCCAAGTCTTACATTAAATTAATAACTTGTTCGGTTGATCATGGCGATGGGAGATTCCTATGGCTAAAGAGCGGATTTTAGTTGTTGAGGATGATGATGACATATTGCAATTGCTCAAGTATAACCTGGCCAAGGACGGTTATCGAGTGACGGGCGCGGTTTCGGGGGAAGAGGCGTTAAAGGCCGTGAAGTTAAGCGTGCCCGACTTGATTTTGTTGGATTTAATGTTGCCGGGGATTGATGGGCTGGAGGTCTGCCGGGCGTTGAAGCGCGACGGGCGGACCGGCGACATTCCCATCATCATGCTCACCGCCAAGGGGGAAGAGGCGGATATCGTCACCGGGCTGGAGTTGGGGGCGGATGATTATGTCACCAAACCCTTCAGCCCCCGGGTGGTGCTGGCCCGGGTGCGGACGGTGCTGCGCCGCCGGCAGGCCGAGCCTCTCGCCGCCGGGGAGCCCGTCAGGATTCATGAAATGGTGATCCATCCCGGACACCATGAAGTTCTGGTGGAAGATCAGCCCCTGGATTTAACCGTCACCGAATTTCGCCTCCTGTACCTGTTGGCGGGCCGCCCGGGATGGGTCTTTTCCCGGGCCCAGATCGTCAAAATGGTCCATGGCGACGATTATCCGGCCTCGGACCGTTCGGTGGACGTGCAGGTGGTCAGCCTGAGAAAGAAACTCGGTCCCTATGGCAAATACGTGGAAACAGTCCGGGGCATCGGCTACCGGTTTAAAGGATAAGTTATGCGCCGGCGGAAGCTGATTTGGCATCTGTTCCCGTTTTTCCTCCTGGTCACCCTGGTCACCCTGGCCGCGGTCACCTGGTATTCGGCCCAATCCTGGCGGACGTTCTTCCTGGAGCAAACGGCCCGGGACCTGGAGACCCGGGCCCGCCTGGTGGAGAGCCGGATCGGCGGCCGGGCCGGACTGGAGAACGGTCCCTGGGTGGATAAGCTTTGCAAGGACCTGGGAAGAATAACCGCCACCCGTTTGACGGTGATCCTGCCTTCGGGACAAGTCCTGGGGGACACGGAAGAAGACCCGGCAAAGATGGACAACCACGGGGATCGCCCGGAATTTCGGGAGGCCGAGAAGGGCAAAGTGGGGGTGTCCACCAGATTCAGCTACACCCTGGAACATAGCCGCATGTACGTGGCTATTCCCTGGAAAGACGGGGACGCCATCATCGGCGTGATGCGGGCCTCTCTGCCCATGACCGCCATTGACCTGGCCCTGCGGGCTTACCTGATCAGGATCCTCCTGGGCGGCCTGGCCATTGCCGTGGTGGTGGCCCTTCTCAGTTTTTTCATTGCCCGGCGCCTCACCGGTCCCCTGGAAAACCTCAAACGGGGGGCATTGCGGTTTGCCCAGGGAGACCTGAAGCGGAAGCTGCCCATTCCCTCCACCGACGAATTGGCCAGCCTGGCGGAAGTGATGAACGATATGGCCGCCAAACTGGAAGACCGCATCAATGCCCTGATCAGGCAAGGGCAGATGCAGGAGGCGGTGCTCTCCAGCATGATTGAAGGAGTCCTGGCCATTGACGCCGAGCAGCGCCTCATCGCCTTGAACCGGGCGGGGGGCCGTTTGCTGGGGGTGGACCCGGCAGCAAGCCTGGAGCAGAGCATTCAGGAGGTGGTGCAGGACCCGGCCTTAAGGTGGTTCATCAACCGCACCCTGGCCACCCGGGAGCCCCTGGAGGAGGAAGTGGCCATCAACAACGGCAAGATGGCGCTCCAGGCCCACGGCACCTCGTTAAGGGACGCGGCCGGGACCAACATCGGCTCCCTGGTCGTGCTGCACGATGTGACCCACTTAAGGCGGCTGGAACATCTGCGCCGGGATTTTGTGGCCAATGTCTCCCACGAATTGAAGACCCCCATCACCTCCATCAAGGGTTTCGTGGAAACCCTGCTGGCGGGAGCCCTGCATGAGCCCGAAAACGCCGAGAATTTTCTTAAGATTATCGCCCGGCAGTCCGATCGCCTGAATGAAATTATTAATGATCTGCTGAGTCTGTCCCGGATTGAACAGGACGCGGAACGGGGGCAGATCTTCCTGACTGCGCAAAGGATCAAGGGGGTGTTGGCCGCGGCCGTCGAGGTGTGCGAGCCCAAGGCAAAGGAACGGGGTATCAAGGTCCAACTGGATTGCCCGGACGATCTCCGGGCCCGGGTCAACGCGCCGCTCCTGGAGCAGGCGGTGGTGAACCTGGTGGACAACGCCATCAAATACAGCGAAAAGGAGCGGGAGGTCCGGGTGGAGGCCCAACGTTCCGGCCCGGAAGTGATAGTCCGGGTCCGGGACCAGGGCAGCGGCATTGCCCCGGAGCACCTGCCCCGGCTCTTTGAGCGGTTCTACCGGGTGGACTCCGGGCGGAGCCGTACCTCCGGGGGTACCGGCCTGGGCCTGGCCATCGTCAAACACATCGCCCAGGCCCACGGCGGCAAGGTGACGGTGGAGAGCGCGCCGGGGAAGGGGAGTGTGTTTTCTTTGCGCCTGCTGCCTGATTAGAAGGCTGAGCATTACTCACAAGTCAGGAAGTAGTTGATTTGGAAAGGAATTGTTGGCCCAGGCTCCAGCCTGTGCAGGTTATCCGGCCCAGCCTGGAAAGGCTGGGCCACCGCTTTCGCCGATACAAACCTCTTTCTTCCCTGAGAATCTCTCTCCATCTCCAACGGATGAATTTCTGCCTCCTTGCGAACCACAAATGCATCAAAATGTAATTGATGCCCCGGGTTTCCCTATGGACGGCCCGAGATAATGTTCCTATAATTTAAGGTTAGACCACGGGCTGAAGAAGCCGGGCAGGCAGGTCTTAGATATTTTTCACTTTCTAAAGATAACAAAGACTCTGGCTAAGGTGTCGAACTTAAAGATTCTTTTAACGAAAAGCGAATAGCGAATAGCGAATAGCGAGAAACGGACTTATCAATGGGTAATCAAGACTGCAGCCTCGGCCTGGTGGGCCTGGGGACCATGGGCCGGAACCTGGCCCTGAACATCGCGGACCACGGTTTTAGCGTGGCCGTCTATAACCGCACTTCTGAGAAGACCAGGGAATTCATCGACCGGGAAGCGGAGGATCGGGACATCCGCGGCTCCTATACCCTGGCGGAATTCGTGGGGCGTCTGCAGCGGCCCCGGGCCATCATCATCATGGTGCCCGCGGGGCCGCCGGTGGATGCGGTGATTGCCGAGATCACCCCCCTGTTGGCCCCCGGGGACCTGCTCATCGACGGCGGCAATTCCTATTTCAGGGACACCGACCGCCGGGGCCGGGTCCTGGCGGAGAAAGGGCTGCTCTATCTGGGTCTGGGCGTCTCCGGCGGGGAGGAAGGGGCCCGGTACGGCCCCAGCCTGATGCCCGGGGGGCCCAAGGAGGCTTACAACCGGGTGGAGCCCATACTTGCGGCGATTGCCGCCAAGGTCCGGGGGGAGCCGTGCGTGGCCTACCTGGGGAACGGCGCGGCCGGGCACTACGTGAAGATGGTGCACAACGGCATCGAGTACGCGGTGATGGAATTGCTGGCCGAAGCCTACGACCTCCTACGCCGGGGGTTGAGCCTGAGCCCGGGGGAGATTGCCGGGATTTTCGAGGCATGGAACCGGGGGGAGGCGGCCTCCTTCCTGGTGGAAATCACCGGCCCCATTCTCCGGCGGCTGGATGAAAAGACCGGTAAGCCGGTAATTGACCTGATTCTGGACCAGGCCCGGCAGAAAGGCACGGGCAAATGGACCTCCCGGGAGGCCATGGATCTGCAAGTTCCCATCCCCAGTATCGACGCGGCGGTGACGCTCCGGGACCTCTCCGGTTTTAAGGCCGAACGGGAGGCGGCGGGCCGCGTGCTTAAAGGTCCCTCCCCGGTCTTTCAGGGGGATCGGCAATTTTTGGCGGAGCAATTGGGCCGCGGCCTGCACGCCGCCATGGTGCTGGCCTTCGCCCAGGGACTGGACTTGCTGCGCCGGGCCTCCCGGGCCTATGATTACCGCCTGGATCTGGCGGCCGTGGCCGGCATCTGGCGGGGGGGCTGCATCATCCGGGCCGCCTTCCTGGAGGACATTCACCGCGCCTACCGGGCCCACCCTAAGCTGCGGCACCTGCTGCTGGGGCCTCACCTGGGCCGGGGCGTCATCCACCGGGTCCCGGACCTCCGGGTTGTGGTCAAGGCCGCCGTAGATCTGGGCATCCCCGCGCCGGGGCTAATGGCCTCTCTGGCCTATTACGACGCCTTTCGCAGCGCCCGGCTGCCGGCGAACCTGATCCAGGCCCAGAGGGATTATTTCGGCGCCCACGGCTATGAACGGCTGGATGCTCCCGGCGCCTTTCACACCGACTGGAAAAAAAGGTAGGGAGGCTTTATGGCGGCGGAGCCCGCGGTTTTCGTGATTTTCGGAGCCGGCGGCGACCTGGCCTGGCGCAAACTGATTCCCGCGCTCTACAACCTGTTTTTGGACAAGTGGCTGCCGGAGAAATTTTGGATCCTGGGCCAGGGCCACAGCCGCAGGAGTGACGCGGATTTCCGCCAGCACCTGCGCCAGGGGGTGGATAAATTCTCCCGCCGGGGCAAATCCGAGGACGCCGCCTGGGACCTCTTTGCCTCCCATCTCTCCTTCATTGCCTCGGAATTGGACGATTCCCAAGCCTATACCCGGCTCGCCAAGGAGCTGGCCGCCAAAGATAAGGAATGGAACGCCCGGGCCAACCGGGTCTTCTATCTGGCGTCGCCGCCGGCCACCACCGGCGTCGTGGTCCGGGAGCTGGCCAAGGCCCGTCTCAACCTGGACCGAAAGCGATCCCGCATCGTGGTGGAAAAGCCCTTCGGCCAGGACCTGGCCTCGGCCCGGGAGCTGAACCGCACCCTTACCGATGCCTTTGACGAATCCCAAATCTTCCGCATCGACCACTACCTGGGCAAGGAGACGGTGCAGAACATCCTGGCCTTCCGCTTTGCCAACACCCTCTTCGAGCCGGTGTGGAACCGGCGCTATATCGATCACGTGCAAATCACCGTGGCCGAACGGCTGGGCGTGGAAAACCGGGGCCGGTATTACGACGCAGCCGGGGCCTTGCGGGACATGATTCAAAACCATCTCTTGCAGATTCTCTGCCTCATCGCCATGGAGCCGCCCGTTTCCTTCAACGCCGACGAAGTGCGCAACAAGAAGGTGGACGTGCTCAAGGCCGTCCGCCCCATCCTCCCGGAGCAGGTGCAGCATTTTGCGGTGCGGGGGCAGTACGGCGCGGGTTGGATCGAGGGCCAGCACATCCCCGGCTACCGGGCGGAAGCCAACGTGGCCCCGGATTCCCCCACGGAGACCTATGCCGCGGTCAAACTCCTGGTGGACAACTGGCGCTGGCAGGGGGTGCCTTTTTACCTGCGCACCGGCAAGAGCCTCCAGGCCCGCATCTCCGAGGTTTCCATCCAGTTTAAGCCGGTGCCCCACCACACCTTTCCGGCCTCGGCGATGCTGGACTGGCGCCCCAACCGGCTGATCATCGCCATCCAGCCGGAGGAGGGCATTTTGCTGCGCTTTGAGGCCAAATACCCGGGCCCCGCCATGCGGCTGTCCCCAGTGATCATGCAGTTCTACTACCGGGAGGCCTTCCGCATCGTGCCGCCCGAGGCCTATGAAACCCTGTTGTTGGACGTGGTGCGGGGGGACGCCACCCTGTTTATGCGGGCCGACCAGGCGGAGGCCGCCTGGGCGGTGGTGGCCCCGGTTCTGGAGGCCTGGGAAGGCATCCGGCCCACGGATTTCCCCAACTATCAGGCCGGCACCTGGGGGCCGGAAGCCGCGGACTCGCTGCTGGCCCAAGACGGCCGGAGCTGGGCCATGCCCACCTTCCTGCAATGCCAGGAGGATATCGCGGTCTGCCGGGTCACCATGGCGCCTTCATCGTAGCTGCGGCAGACATTATCTTGTTTTCAGGATGTTTGGGTTTTGTTAAACTAATGCGCAGAACCAGCAAGTTCCATGAGGATGCAATAAATGATATGGCTGAAAAAGATCGCGTTGCCAATCCTGGTATTGGCAGGACTTAGCGCCGTACCCCTTGACTCCTGGGGCTCCGGGCCCGCGTCGGGAACGCGGGCTCCCAACTTTCTGGTGGAATCGGGGGACAACAAAAAACTCACCCTGGAGATGCTCCGGGGGAAAGTGGTCGTTCTTTTCTATGAAGACCGGAAGGTCATCAGAAAAAATATCGAACTGAAAAATGAATTGAAACAATTATACCGGTCGCAGCCCGCCGACGTGCAGAAGGATATTTTCCGTCTGGTGGTGATCGATTGCTCCGAAGCTTACTGGCCCACCATTCCCATCTGGAAAGACCGGCTCATGGAGAACTCCCGGAAAGAAGGCTTCACCATTTACGGCGACTGGAACAAGCAGATGCTGGAGGACTATCGTCTGCAACCCGGGGAAAGCAATTTTATCATTATCGATAAGCAGGGCATCATCAGGTATGCGGCTGCCAGCAAGATAGAAAACGGCCAATTCGAGAAAATCAAAGGCATGTTATTCTCCCTGGTTAAGAAGGATAACAGATGTGCGGCGAACTAAACCCGTTCCCCTCCCGGAGAGTGCCGGCCGTCTGCTGTGCCCTACCGCGCAGTTTTGTCTCCGATTAATCAACTTGTTGATAATCATCAATCTTTTGACCGAAAACCGGAAACCGAAAACCGGAAACCGTCTTAAAGGGCTGGCCGCGTCCCTGCTGGGCATCGGCCTGCTTTTATTCTCCACCTGGGCTCCGGCCCAGCCCCGGCCCATGGCCGAGGACGTCTTCACTCCCCTGGCCCAGGGCTATGATTTTCTCCAGGCCGGAAATTACCAGGCCGCCCAGGAGGCCTTCGAAACCGCGCTCAAGCGGGATCGCTACAATCCCTTCGCCCTCAACAACCTGGCCGCGCTCAAAGAACGGCAGGGCCGGCAGCAGGAGGCCCTGGCCCTGCTGGTGGACGCCCAGCTCAACGCCAGGGACTACCTGGATAAAGTGCAGCAGACCTGCTTCGTGGGGGGGCTTTGCGCCGGGGTCAAGCCGGTGAAGGGGATGGGGGCCACCAGCACCATTGCCGAAGTCGTCGCCGGGAACCTGAAAAGGCTCCAGGATAAGATGGCTAAGTGATTCTCCAAACCTTCCCCGACCTGGAATCCTTGAGCCAAGCCGCAGCTCAGCTTTTTGCCCGCCTGGCGGCAGAGGCGGTTAAAACCCGGGGGCGCTTCAGCGTGGCCCTCTCCGGGGGGAGCACTCCCCGCCGTACTTACGAAATCCTGGCTAAACCCCCTTACCGGGAGCAGATTGCCTGGGACAGAGTCCACGTCTTCTGGGGAGACGAGCGCTGCGTGCCTTTATCCGACCCCCGGAGCAACGCCCGCCTGGCCCGGGAGGCCTGGCTGGATCATGTGCCTGTGCCTCAAAAACAAACCCACCCCATCTCCTGTCAACCCGCGGCCGGAGCCGGAGCCCGGGAATATGAATCACTCCTCCGAGATTTCTTTGGAGAGAATCCGCCCCGCCTGGACCTGGTCTTGCTGGGGCTGGGAGCGGACGGCCACACCGCGTCCCTTTTTCCGTATGACCCCGCGCTTATCGAGGGGGAGCATTGGACCGCAACCGTGCAGGTCCCCGGCGAGGACATCCGCAGGGTGACGTTAACCCCGGTCTTGATCAACCAGGCCGCAGTGGTGGCCTTTCTGGCGGCGGGCGCGGCCAAGGCCGGCGCGCTCCGCGAGGTGCTGCAAGGTCCCCGGGAGCCCCGGCGTCTGCCGGCGCAACTGATTAACCCGGACCACGGCGAAATCTATTGGTTGGCGGACCGGGAAGCGGCGAAAGAAATAAAGATTCACCCCAGAGCCACATAGATGGGACTGGGGTATTAAGCAATCATTTTTTTTATTTCTTCAACGCTGGGCACCTGGCCCACCACCTTTACTTCCCCATCCACCACCAGGGCCGGGGGCATCAGCACCCCGAAGGCCATGATCTTGCCCAAATCGGAGACCTTTTCCACCTCATAGTCGCCGCCCGCAGCTTTGGCCGCCTCTTCGGTGCGCCTGGCCAGCTCCATACATTTGGGGCAACCCGGACCTAAGACTTGTAACTTCTTCATGGTAAATTTACCTCCATCACATAATGGCGTTGAAGATAAAGCCGACAATGATAATTCCCGCCGTCACCACCCCGATGAAGACCGCGATGAGCCTGGGCTTCAAGACCTTCCGGAGGATGACGCATTCCGGAAAGGAAATGCCGATGATGGACATCATGAAGGCCAGCACCGTGCCCAGGGCCGCGCCTTTTGCCAGCAGGGCCTGCACCACCGGGATGATGCCCGCGGCGTTGGAATACAGCGGCGCGCCGAGAATGACCGCCACCGGCACCGACCACCAGGCCTGTCTGCCCATGAGGGCCGCCAAGAAGCCTTCGGGCACATAGCCGTGGATGGCCGCGCCCGCGCCGATCCCCAGGATGATGTAGAGCCAGACCTTGCCCACGATGTCCCGGACCTGGTGCAGGCCGTAATCGATGCGGCTCATCCAGGTCAGCTTCTGCAGGAGGGCCGGAGTCTGGCCCATGCGGATCTCGTAAACCCAATCTTCCACCTGGCGCTCCATGTTCAGACGCCCGATAATCCAACCGGTGGTCATGGCGATGAGCAGCCCCATGGACAGGTAGATCAGGGCGATCCTCCAGCCGAAGAGGCCGAAAAGCAGCACCAGGGCGATTTCGTTCACCATGGGCGCGGAGATCAGGAAGGCGAAGGTGACGCCGATGGGAATGCCGGCTTCCACAAAACCGATGAAGAGCGGCACCGCCGAACAGGAGCAGAAGGGGGTCACCACCCCCAGGAGGGCGGCCAGCACATCTCCCAACACTTCACGTTTGCCGGCCAATATATCCCTGGTCCGCTCCGGGGTGAAAAAGGAGCGGATGATGCCGACGCCGAAGATCACCAGCACCAGGAGCATGAAGACCTTGGGAATATCCAGAAAGAAGAAGGAGACCGCGTCTCCCAGGTGGGTGTTGGGGGCGATCCGGAAGATATCATGAGTAATCCAAAGGGAAAAAGGCGCCAGCCGGCCATAGACCGGGTACCAGATAATGAGCCCCAGGGCCAGGAGGGTCAGCTTGAGGATCTGTTGGGCCGACAGCTCGGCCGCCGCGGTTTTCATCCGACCGGTAAAACTGCAAGGCCTCAAACTCGTTTCTGCGGTCACGGCCACGGTCACCTCTTGCTCTTGCGGCTGTTCGCTTTTCATGAATCAGTATCCTTTGGAGGGCGGAAAATTACCCGGCCGGGAAATTACCAGGCGCGCACCCCCTGGAAGAAGACGTAGGCGCCCACAAAGAAAATCAGGACCCCGGCCCCCTGTTGCATGAGCGTGCCGAATTTGGCTCCCCTGGATTGCAGAAAGCTTTCGATGAGGCCGGTGAAGGTGCCGGCCAGGATGACCCAGGGCGCCCCCACCTGGTCGCCATGGCTGGCTTTTAAGGCCGCGATGACCTCTTTCATTTGTTTGCAGGCGGCGCAGTAATTGGAACCGAATTCATAGAGCCCGGGGCGGCCCGGCGCGGGGCCGGAACTCTGGGCCAGGCCCGCCAGGGAAAGAGAGAGGGCCAGGGCCGGGGTTAAGAAAGCAATCTTCAGAAAATGCCGCATCTTCATGAAAAGACTCCTTTTCTATTTAAACCGGAAAATCACGAGGATGGAGCCATGGCTGCCCCGGGAAAATATTTTTCCTTGAACCTTAAAGCCACCCCCACCTGGCTGATAAGGACGGGCACCTCCACCAGAGGCCCGATCACCGCGGCAAAGGCCTGGCCGGACTGGATGCCGAACACCGCCACGGCCACGGCGATGGCCAACTCGAAATTATTGCTGGCCGCGGTGAAGGACAGGGTGGTGGAAATGCGGTAGTCCGCGCCCGCTTTGGCCGACATATAAAAGGTGATAAAGAACATCAGCAGGAAATAGATCACCAGAGGGACGGCGATGCGCGCCACGTCCAGGGGGAGCTGCACAATATATTCCCCTTTAAGGGAGAACATCACCGCGATGGTAAATAATAGGGCAATGAGGGTGATGGGGCTGATCCTGGGCAGAAATTTTTCCTCATACCATTTGAGCCCCCGGCGCCTGACCAGGAAAAAACGGGTGAACATGCCGCCGAAGAAGGGGATGCCCAGGTAGATCATGACGCTTTCCGCCACCTGGAGGATGGTGACCTTGACTTCCAGGCCCGAGGCGATTCCCAGCCACGCGGGCAGCACGGTGACGAAGATATAGGCGTAGATGGAGAAAAAGAGCATCTGGAAGATGGAGTTGAAGGCCACCAACCCGGCGCAATATTCCGTGTCGCCCCGGGCCAGGTCGTTCCAGACGATGACCATGGCGATGCACCGGGCCAGGCCGATGATGATCAGGCCCACCATGTACTCCGGGTAGTCCTTAAGAAAGGCGACGGCCAGCAGGAACATGAGGATGGGACCGATCACCCAGTTTTGGGTTAAGGAGAGGGTCAAGACCTTGAAATTCTTGAAGACCTGGGGCAGTTCTTCATACCGCACCTTGGCCAGGGGGGGATACATCATCAGGATCAGGCCGATGGCGATGGGAATGTTAGTGGCCCCCACCTGGAAGTAGGTCAATACCTTGGTAAAACCCGGAACCAGATATCCCAGGGCGACCCCTGCGGCCATGGTCAGGAAAATCCACAGGGTCAGGAAGCGCTCCACAAACCCCAGGCGCCTGGCGACGGTGGCGGCCATGCTGAAACTCCGACGGTAATGAAAAATTTATATATCTGTAACCGATTAAACGATTATTGTTTATTCCAAAAAAAAATCGCACCCGGAGGCGAATATTTACGAGCACACGCAAGCGGCCACACCTGCCGCGGCGGCCTTATCCTGGAGCGATTTCTTTTCCGCCAGCCACTGATGGAGGCGTTGCCGCAACTCCTGGGCCGCGGGCAAAGGGGCCAACATTTCCTCCAGCGCCCGGAGCAGTTTCGCCCCCTGGCTGCCGGGGGCGGCGCTGAGGCTATAATACATCCAGAGCCCCTCCCGGCGGTCGCTGACCAAACCCAGGTGATAGAGATAGCGCAAATGGCGGGAAGCCTTGGATTGGGTGATCCCCAAGACCCGCATGATGTCGCAGACGCAGAGTTCCTCCTGGCCCTTCAGGAGCCAGAGGATTTGCAGCCGGGTCTCGTCGGCCAGGGATTTGAAAAGCCGGGCTTCAGCTTTCATAATTCGCTTATAACCGCATAGCCGAATATTGTCAAGGAAAAATTATCCTCGCCTAAGATGCCGGTTTCACCGCTTCGATGGCAGCCGAAACGATGTAGTCTTCGATCTTTTGTCCCGGAGCCCATTCCCGGATGAGCTGGCGACTCTCATCTTTGGGTTGAATGCGGATATTGTCGAACCCTGATTCACCCAGCATGGCTTCCAGCTCCGCTATGGTTGCGGCCCCGGCAATACAACCGGCATAAAGAGCCAGATCGTTTCGCACCTCCTCAGGCAATGGCGCGGTGGTGACAATGTCGGAGATGGCCAACCTGCCTCCCGGTCTTAACACCCGGAAGGCCTCCCGGAACACCTGGGGCTTATCCGGCGAAAGATTGATGACACAGTTGGAAATAATGACGTCGACGCTGGCGTCGGCCACCGGCAGGTGCTCGATTTCTCCCAGGCGGAACTCGACGTTGGCATATCCGGCTTCCCTGGCATTGGCCCGGGCTTTAGCTACCATCTCGGCGGTCATGTCCACTCCGATGACCTGTCCGGTCGGCCCCACTTGCCGCACCGCCAGAAAACAATCAAACCCGGCGCCGCTGCCCAGATCGAGCACGGTTTCTCCCGGCTGCAAAGCCGCGATGGCCTGGGGGTTGCCGCACCCCAACCCCAAATCCGCGCCCACCGGCACCGCCTGCACCTCCTCCGGCGAATAGCCCATTCGCAAAGAGGAAATGTCCGGCGATACCGGCGAGGTCCCGGAACAACACCCCGAAGGGGCACAGCCGCATCCCGGCCGGCCATTTCGGGCGATCCCCCCATATCTTTTTCTGACAAACTCCCTGATTTTTTCAGGTTCAAGGTTCTTCATCGCAGGTATCCTTTCATGGTGCGTTACGGCGTCGCCAACAGGTAGAAGCCGATTACTATAAGCAAAATTCCCGCAATGGTTTTGATAATGGGGCCTAAATTGACATGGTTTTTTCTAAGGAAAAGGTGGTTGGCGGGCCGCCGCTCAACAGGTTCGCCAATCCGAGTACCGTTTCCCGGTCCACCCAACACCAGATATTTTTGCCGCGTCTTTCCACCTGGATGAGCCCGGCCCGGCGTAACTCCTTGAGGTGATGGGAAACGGTGGACGGATCGATCTCCAGCCCCTGGCCTAGTTCGCCCACGCACCGCCGCACTGCGTCATCGGAATAATTGCATTTGGTTCCCGGGGGGCAGCAGGAAACCAGGCTTAAGAAGATTTGCAGGCGGTTCGGATTCGACAGCGCCTTAAAAACCTCGGCGAAGCGGCGCACTTCTTCTTTTGGATAGTTTGACATATATCAAAATATGCAACTTATTCTCTCCATTGTCAATTACTTTTTTGTGTTTCTAGAAACTCTCAAAAATATGAAGGGTAAGAAATGCCGGCGCCGGTCAAGAATAGATGCTTGTCCCTTGACTTATAACTGATAATAATAAATGCAGAAATCAATGGTATTTTTTGGGAGTCGATTCCTTGATGCCGCGGCGCTTATTCAGACAGATAGCTATGGCAAGCCTTTGGCTGATTTTAGTGGGGGGCGGCGGCTGCGGGAGCGACAGCGATAAGGTTGTCGTTGACTTCTCCAAGACGGTCCCCGTAGCAAGGCCGGGAGAACGCGCCTCTTCGACGCCTCCCCTGCGGGTGGCTGTCGCCGCCATGATTTCCCCTAAAGAGACCTTCGATCTCTACCGGCAACTTCTGACCTACCTGGGCCGCGGGTTGAATCAAGACCTGGAATTCGTGCAGCGTAAAACTTATGCCGAAATCGACGAACTTCTAAAGAAAGGCGAAATTGATCTGGCCTTCATCTGTTCGGGACCTTATGCGGCCAAGAAGGACAGATACGGATTCGAGTCCCTGGCCGTGCCCGAGGCCGGCCGTTCACCGTCACCTCCACCCCTACATCTTTAACACCTTTCCCCTGAGTGTTTTTTACCGTTCCCGCCAGATTGAGATGATCTTCAGCCCGGGCTTCGATAGCCAGGAGTGCCAGAAACAATACGATCAACAGAACCAACAGCTTATGTGGTGTGATAGTCATTTCCTTCAGCAACATTCTTGCCTTTTGCGCCATTCGATGCCCAATCAGCGCCGGTGCCTTTGAACTCAGACATACACAACTGCCACGGCGGCGCGGGAGGCAGTGTGCGCCACACCGCTGGTGACGCTGCCAAGGAGTAGGCTGGCCAGGGCCGAGCGCCCCCTGCTGCCCATCAGGATGAGGGGATAGCCGCCTTCTTCGGCTTGCTGGACAATAGCCTGGGCCGGTTCCCCGCTGACCAGCTTTTCCTCCCAGCATCCTTCCAACCCGGCTTCTTGGAGAATGCGCCGGGCCGCAGCCAAAATACGCTCTCCTTCCACCACCAGATCATCGGTGCCTTCCTGAATTTTCATGCCCATGATAGCAATGTCGATAACGTGGAACAGGGTCAGAAAGGATTCCATCGGTCTGAAGACCTGAGCCAGGGCCGCGGCTTGACGCACTGCACTCAGACTGGACTCCGAACCGTCCAACGGAATAAGCATGGGGGAAATGGGACAACCAGCCTTGGTCATTGTCTCTTGGGCGGCTACATATACGGTTACTCTCTGTGCGAGCGACAAGACGCTGCGCGTGACGCTTCCCAGGAACAAGGCTTTGAGAGGGGACAGACCCCGCCGACCCATGATGATGGTGGAAAAGGTTTCTTCCCGGGCCAGCCGGATTATCTCATCACTGACTTTGCCTTCGACGATGCGAACTTCAATGGGGGCCTGCACGCCGCGGGACTGGAGGTTTTTTTTCCCTTCTTCGAGTAACGGGAGGACCTCTCCTTCCAAGTAGTGCTTGCGAATCCTTTGCCAATCCTTATCCTGATCCATCCGGGTGACCCGCAGGTCCACATTATGGACATGCCGGGCCAGGTAGCTGCCCCCGATGACCTGCAACAGGGTCAAACCTTTTACCGCTTCCTTGCCGGCTATACTGAGTTGGGCGGCCAGTTCCAGGGCGTTCCGGGCTGACGGACTGCCATCAAAGGGAAGCAAAATTTTCGTAATGGGATAAGAGAGCAAGGTCATGGTTATGGCACCTAGGCTATGGGATAAATGTTGAAATTGTGCTGATGCCGATTTATTGCGAGAATGTTGAAAAAGTCCATTTTTGCCATTTTATCGAAAAGCAGAGCTAATGAAATCAATGAGTTATATGGCAGAAAAACCATGGTCTTGGCTTTTCCAGCAGTCACTGCCAGCATAGCATCCTTTTTTATCCTAAATGCATGAAATATCTAAACAAAAAGTGAGACCTCGCCGAAGTTTTAGGGGACTCGGTGACGGGTTTTCCTCAACAAGCCCCACAAGAATCAGATAATCAAGCCCCCCAAGAACCAAAGGTGAATTCTCTTCTTGCCCGGCTCCTATCGACTATCCATAGGAAGCAAGGCCATCTATCAAAAGTAAACGGCCACTGGCCGATTCATTTCCGCCTCCCAGCACGCGCCATCTTAACAAAAAATTAACGGCGCCAACCCCCATCTTAACGCCGATTTAATATCCCTCATGATATGTTTCCTCCATCTCCATGAAGTGAGAGCATGGACAACGCGGCTATTTAAGGCTCCGGAAAAAATTCTCAGATAACAGCCGAACCCGTAGCGAGACGGAAAAAGGAGCCAATGGTCTGTATGAACTCAGGTGTCCGGGTTCCTTGGGATAAAGCACCCATTTACTCTTTAACTTAAGGGGATTACGATGCTGCCCAAGAAAATTCTTACGTTGAACAAGGCCGCATGGTTGTTGGTCCATTCCTATCTTAAGTACCTCGCGCACGACCCTCCCTTCCTGCCGCAAGCCTAACACACACAAACCGAAAGGCATGACCCAGACCCACCCCCTCTACCAGGCGGGGGCGAAAAACCGACAAGTTTGCTTACAAGATGATGTCGGTTTTCCAGGAAATGGGGAACTCGGTTCCACCTTCTCCTCAGTTAGCGTGTTCTCTTTTTGAACCGGGAGTTCTTGCGGGACAATAGCCCCTTTGGAAAAGGCTGTTCCCAGTTGATCTCCATTCAGCCAGAAGTTGAAGAAGCCGGAATCAGGTTTTTTTAAATATTTCCATCTATTTCTAAAGCTCAAAGACTGAGAATACACCGGAATTAATTCCTACACGCCGAGCCGGTTTACGGCTGGTCTGTAAGATTCGCTGGTAAAACCATGATGAAAACTCAATTGATCGGAGGTTGTCATGTCACAAACAAAAAAAGTTAAAGAGTTAATGATTCCCCTGGAAGATTATCCCCACATTCCCTACTGGTTCTCCTTGCGTCAGGCCATGGCCATCGTCCGGGAGGCGGCCGTCAAATTCGAAATGACTTTCGAGCCCCGGGCCGTGTTGGTCTTTGACGAAAAATACCAACTCATGGGCATCCTGACCCTGCGGGACATCATCAAGGGCCTGGAGCCCCGGTTCCTTCAGGAGACCAACCTGGTTAAAGGGGACCCGAATCTCGCCATTCTCATGGGCGATCTCTTCGGCCCCGGCCTGAAGGAGGCATCCCAGAAACCGGTAAGCGAAGTCATGAGTCCCATCAAGGTTACCATCCAGGGCAATGACCCCATCGCCAAGGCCATTTTTGTGATGATCAAGGAAGACGTGGGCCTGATGCCGGTGATGGAGGGCGGTAAGGTCATGGGCATGATTCGATTGAGTGATCTATTCAAAGTGATCTCGGACCTGGTTCTGGGTGATTGAGATGATTTCCGGAGTACACATATAAAAGGAGTTAATCATGGCGGAAGAAACCAAAAAAATGCCCGTAGGCGCAGGCCTGCCGGAGATGCCTGAAGAGATCGTCATTGCCCCCAAGAAGGTGGCCATCGGCTGGAAACGCATATTCTTTATTCTTTTGGGCTTGGGGATATTTTTCTTGTTTTACGCTTTGCCCTCATTACCGGACGCGGTGGATCCCGGCGGCAAGGTCTTCAAACTGCCCTGGGCAGGTAAAATGGCCATCGGTCTCTTTCTCATGGCCGGGATTTGGTGGGTCTTTGAGGTGATGCCCATCGGCGTCACCGCCATTGCCATCGGCCTCTTCCAGGTGCTCTTCTATATTCGGACTCCCAAAGAAGCCCTGGGGGATTTTCTGGACCCCTCAGTCTGGTTTATTTTCGGCTCCGTGGTCATCGGCACCGCTTTCAGCGCCTCTGGCCTTACCAAGCGCATGGCGTACAAGATGCTGGCAGTGGTGGGCGAAAAAACCAATTTCATCCTCCTGGGGACTTTCCTGGTAGTGGGCGCCATGACCTTGATCATGGCCCACACCGCAGTGGCCGCGGCCATCTTTCCCCTGTTGATGGCGATTAATGCTTTGTACAGCGAGTCTGACCAACCCACCCGGTTCGGCAAAGGCTTGTTTATCGGTATGGCCTGGGCCGCCGGCGCGGGTTCCATCATCACCTTCCTGGGCGCAGCCCGGGGCGTAGCTGCTGCCGGCATGTTCCAGCAATTCACGGGCAATGACATCGGCTTCTTTGAACTCATCTGGTACATGCTGCCCATGGGTCTTTTAATGATCTTTGCCATCTGGCTGATTATCATCACTTTTTTCAAGCCGGAACGGGCAGCCATTGAAGGTCTCCGGGAAAAGGCCACGGATTTGGCCAAGGAACTGGGCCCCATGAACACCAAGGAAAAATTTGTGGTGTTCATGGTCATCGCCATAGTGGGACTCTTCATAGCCAAGGCCTTTTTACCCATTAAGGCCTTTACCGACATGGACCGGGCCGGCATCATGCTGGTGGGCACTGTCCTCTTCTTCATGACTCGCACCCTTACCGTGGAGGACTTGGAGACCATCCCCTGGAACATTATCCTCCTCTTCGGCGGGGCCATGTCCATCGGCTTTTGCCTCTGGCAGACCAAGGCTGCGGAGTGGCTGGCGGTGCACTGGCTCTCCTTCTTCCTCAACGCCCCCTGGCTGGTCTTCGTGCTGGGCATCGCCTTCTTCGTCCTGGTGATGACCAATTTCATCATGAACGTGGCGGCCATCGCCATCTCCCTGCCGGTGTCCCTGGTCATCGCCAAATACCTGGGAGTGGCGCCTCATGTCATTCTTTTCGCCTCCCTGGTGACCGCGGGCATGCCTTTCAATCTGCTCATCGGCGCGGCCCCCAACGCCATCGCCTACGAGAGCAAGCAGTTCACCACCGGGGAGTTCTTCGGGTACGGGTGGATTCCCAGCATCGTCTTGATGGCTCTCCTGGCGGTATTTGTCTATCTTATCTGGCCCCTCATGGGCATGCCGGTGTTGTTGCCTAAATAATCAATGACCTAAGGGGATTGAAAATGCGCAAACGGTTTGTTTCATACATCTCTATCTTGATATTCCTGGTAGTCGCAGTCTTTCTAGGCAGTTCCGGCGTCCTCGCGGCTTCCGCGCCAGCGGGCGACCGCCTGGCCATCTCCGGGTTGGTCACCAACCCCATGGGCAAGGGCCTTAAAGAAGTGGAAGTGGAGCTGCTGGTGAACGGCCAGCATGTCAAGCCGCAAGGCAAGGACGCAGAGATCACTACCGGCAAACCCGGCGGTTTTGTGGCGAATTTCATTCTTCCGGCCGGAACCTTGCCCAATGCTAAGGTGGAGGTGAAGGCCTCCAAGCCCTCTTGGAAACCGATCCCGGCCACGGCCATGAAAGTGGTGGATGCCGGCGTTGACGGCCAAGGCAACCGCCTTTTCCAGGCGTCCCGGGACCTCAGCATGCAGCGGACCACGACCCCGGCCTTCTGGATCGCCAGTATCGTCCTCCTGCTGGTTTACGTGGTCATTTCCTTCGAATGGATGCATCGGACCCTGGCAGCCTTCCTGGGTGCGGCCATTATCCTCTTCGTCACCTATACCCTGGGCTCCTTCGACAAGTCCTTTTTTATCCTCTCCTTCGAAGACGCCATGCACGCCATCGACCTGAACGTGGTCTTCCTGCTCATGGGTATGATGATCTTCGTGGGGGTGATGAAAAAAACCGGCATGTTCCAGTTCCTGGCCTATAAAGCTTTTTCCTGGGCCCGGGGCAACGTCTTTGTTCTGTCTTTCGTCCTCCAGGTGATCACCGCGGTGACCTCCGCGTTCTTGGACAACGTCACCACCATGCTTTTAATGATTCCAGTGACCATCGAGATCGCGGTCACCCTGAAAATCAACCCTCTGGCCCTGCTGATCCCGGAAGTCTTTGCCTCCAACGTGGGCGGCACCGCCACCATCATCGGCGACCCTCCCAATATCCTCATCGGCTCATTCGCCAGTCTCACCTTCGGCCAGTTCGTCCAAAACCTGGCCCTGGTTTGTGCTGTCTGCCTGGTGGTGTCCGGTTTCTGGTACCTCTGGTGGCATAAGAAGGATTATCTCCAGGCGGAAGTCAAAGACGTGGGACGCACCATCGAATATCTGCGGGAAGAATATAAAATCACCAATAAGAAGCTGACGGTCCAGGCCCTTTGCCTGTTGGGTTTTACCATCCTGCTCTTCGCCCTCCACGGCATTTTTCACATGGAGGTGTCGGTGGCGGCCTTGATCGGTGCCATGCTGCTGCTGGCCATCTCCCGGGTGGATATCGTGGAGATGTTGGAGCATGAAGTGGAATGGCCCACCCTGATATTCTTCATCGGCCTGTTTATGGTCATTGCCGGCGCGGAAGAAACCGGCCTGATCCAGATCATTGCCAACTGGGTGAAAGACGTCTCCAGGGGCAACCTCACCGTGGCCATCATCCTCGTCCTCTGGGTGAGCGCCATTGCTTCCGCGTTTATCGACAACATCCCTTTCACCGCCACTATGCTGCCCATTATCGCCTTTTTAAACCAGACCATTCCCGGCGCGGAAAGCGGTGTGCTTTGGTGGTCCCTGGCCTTGGGCGCTTGTCTGGGCGGCAACGGCACCATGATCGGGGCTTCGGCCAACGTGGTCACCGTAGGCTTATCGGAAAAAGCGGGCTACCACATTTCTTTTCTGGCCTACATGCGGGCCTGCTGGTGGCCCATGATCATTACGGTCACCATTTCCATGGTGTATCTCTTGATCGCTTATTAATACCTGGATTTTGTGGTTTCAGGCCAAAGAACCTGATAAAATAACAAATGATTAAAAGTCCTTAGAAGAAAGGATAAGCAGGCAAGGGGAAGCCTGGCCCCAAGCAGCGAAACATAATCGGTCGAGAATAATAAGGCCTGTCGGGTAGAGTCTGTCAACCCGGCAGGCCTTTGTCTTTTTTACGCAAACCAGATAACTATTGGGAAATATTGAAATAAGGAGGATTAGAAATGCGTTGGCAGAGCTATCTGGCAATTCCGATACTGATGGCAGTTATACTGGGGCTTTGCAGTTCCCCCTTGCAGGTGTCGGCGGCCCTGCCGGAGGCGGGCGACAGGCTGACAGTGTCCGGAGTCATTGCGGACGCCCAGGGCAAGGGGGTTAAGGAGGTGGAAATCGAACTTGTCGCGGACGGGCGGCAGGTCGCCCCCCAGAGCCGGGATGAGCGTATCCAAACCGGCAGTAAGGGAGGCTTTGTCGGCCGTTATCGGCTACCCCAGGAGACCCTGCCGAAGGCAGAACTGAAAATCCGGGCGCTGCGACCGAGTTGGCAGACCCAGGAATCGGCGGTCCTCAAAATTGTGGAGACAGGGACGGATAAGGCCGGGAACCGGCTATTTCAGGCCGAGGCCGATCTCACCCCGAAGCGCCAGATAACCCCGGCCTTCTGGATCGCCAGCTTCGTGCTCCTGACGGTGTACGTCCTTATCGCCGCGGAGTTGATGCATCGCACCCTAGCCTCCTTTTTGGGGGCCGCCCTCGTTCTGTTCATCAGTTATACTGCCGGCACTTTCGACAAAAATTTCTTCATCATCTCTTTTGAAGACGCCATGCGGGCCATCGACCTGAATGTCATCTTCCTGCTCATGGGCATGATGATCATTGTGGGGGTCTTGAAAAAGACCGGCCTCTTTCAGTGGCTGGCCTACAAGTCCTACGCCCTGGCCCGGGGCAACATCTTTATCCTGTCCTTCATCCTCCAGATGGTCACCGCCGTAACCTCGGCCTTTTTGGACAATGTCACCACCATGCTGCTCATGATCCCGGTGACCATTGAAATCGCCGTCACTTTGAAGGTCAATCCCCTGGCCCTGCTGATCCCCGAGGTCTTCGCTTCCAACGTGGGCGGCGCGGCCACGCTGATCGGCGACCCTCCCAACATCCTCATCGGCTCCTACGCCAAATTGACCTTCGCCCAGTTTGTGATCAATCTCGCCCTGGTCGGCACCGTCTGTCTCGCCCTCACTTCCCTGTGGTACCTCTGGTGGTACAAAAAGGGCTATCTTGCCGCGGAAGTCAAGGACGTGGGCCGGACCATCGAATATTTGAAAGAAGAATACAAGATTACCAACAAGAAACTGACGGTCTTGGGCCTAGGCGTTCTGGCTTTCGTCATCTTCCTGTTCATCTTCATCGTCCATGGGGTCCTGCACATGGAGCCCTCGGTGGCCGCGCTGATTGGGGCCATGGCGCTCTTGGCCATCTCCCGGGTGGATATTGTGGAGATGCTGGAACATGAAGTGGAGTGGCCTACCCTGGTTTTCTTCATCGCCCTCTTCATGGTTATCGCCGGGGCCGAAGAAACCGGGTTCATCCAGATCATCGCCGAATGGGTGAAGGACCTCTCCGGCGGCAACCTCACCGCGGCCATAGTCCTCGTCCTCTGGGTGAGCGCCATCGCTTCCGCATTCATCGACAATATTCCCTTCACCACCACCATGCTGCCCATCATAGCTTTTCTGAATCAAACCATTCCGGGAGCGGAAAACGGCGTGCTCTGGTGGTCCCTGGCCTTGGGGGCATGCTTGGGGGGAAACGGCACCATGATCGGGGCTTCTGCCAACGTGGTCACCGTGGGCCTGGTGGAAAAGGCAGGCTATCACCTCTCTTTTCTGGGCTACATGAAGGCGTGCTGGTGGCCCATGATGATTACTGTCACCATCAGTATGGTTTATTTGTTGATTGCTTACTGATGCCACACATCACTATAGGATTGACTTTTGGGCAAAAGTATGACTATTGAATATTTTTTTATCCCTTTATTGAAGGGATCACTATGCTGTCCAAACCAATTTGGTCAATGATTAAGTCCGCATGGTTGTTGGTCCATTCCTATCTTAAGTACCTCGCTCACGACCCTCCTTTCCAGCCGCAAGCCTAACCACAAGCAATAGCTTATTATCAAAGCCCTCCGCAAAGAGGGTGCTGAATGTGTTAGCTTTCTCAAACAAGATGAACCTGGTGGCTCATAATGTAACGATCGCCATCATCTTGGTCTCTTGGTGATTGCTTACTAAACCCATGGGCCTTCATAAGCATCTCCAAAGCTAATGTTAAGCTGCGGTGGTCCTGGCTTAAGAAATAAGTAAAGAATAGATCTTGAGAATCCGGAGATGGAAATTTCTGATGGGAGGACGGTAATGGCCCAAATTATCTTGACACAGAACGGCACTACTCCTTGGGACAAAAACAAAATTTTTCAGGGAACAAAAGATATTCCACTGGATGACCTCGGCAGGGAAGAGGCCTGGGCAATAGCGGAGTGGTTAAAAGATGAAACCATCCATGCCGTCTACACTTCTCCTCTATCTCGGGCCAGGGACACAGCGATAGCCATTGCCCGCCATCACGACCTGCCAGTGTTAGACCTGCCCGGCCTCGCCGATTTGAGTTATGGGGACTGGGAAGGAGTCCCCTTAAAAGAAGTCAAGGTTAAATATCCCGATCTTCATCAGCAGTGGGAAACGGACCCCCACACTATGTGCTTTCCCAACGGAGAAACTCTGAATGTACTGCGCACTCGCGCTCTGGCGGCAGTGGAAGAGGTAGTGCAGCGCCATCCGGAACGGACTGTGCTACTTATGGCCCATCGAGCAGTAAATAAAGTCTTGATCGCCGCCTTTATCGGTTTGGACAACGCACACTTTTGGCGCATTACCCAGGATACTACTGCCATCAATCGCTTTCATCTAGTGGAAGACCCTCGAAGGGTAGGAAAAACCTGGCATATTACTTCCATTAATGACACCTGTCACCTACGGGGCATGGTGCGGGGGGCTTATGCAGATTTTTAGGTTTCGCCTGGTTTCAGGTTCCTAACCCAGGGATGAAAAATTGAAAAATCTCTGTGCGGGATATAAAGAACCCGGGGGGGCAGGAGTCCCGTCTCCGGGTTTCCCTCCAGAGCCGTGAAGAGGGGGACGGGGAGCCATGGCGCCGACGACGGGCGATGACCGAAGACACCGGATTCCCCGGAGTCAGTCCCAGGTGGCGGGTGGGGACTAGGCCGGAGGACAGCGGCCCATCTTTGGCAAGAGAGAAAGGCGATCAGGACAAGAGCGAGAAGCTGTCTGGGGCTGGCCGGCCAGTTGGAGGTTTGATAGACAGGAAGATTTAAGGTGACCATGGAGAGGTGAAAGGAAAAAAGCGACATGCTAGCCCACGTCGCGCCGCGTGGTGGGACACTTCGGACGGTATCCATCCAAAGATACAAGATGCGGGGTATGCTGATCGATCTTTCATTTGAGCATCTTTTTTTGCTTGAAAAATATAGCCAATGGATATAATAATTTGCTTATGAACGGTAATGACCTGAAACTATGGCGAAAGCGATGGGGCATCACCCAGGTGGATTTAGCCAAGATGCTGGGGACTTATCAGGTGACCATTGCCCGGTGGGAAACAGGAGCAAGGAAGATTCCCTTTCTCTTGCCCCTGGCTTTGGAAGGTTTGGAAAACAGGATTAAGAAAGGAGGGAATTAGATGGCTTGTGTAACCAAAAGGCGCAACCGCTATATCCTGGACTTTTGCGACCAGCACGGCGAAAGACGGTGGGTCACCCTGCCAAAAGGGACCACCAAAGCTGAGGCGAAAGAAGCCCTACGGGATATTGAGGATGCGGTTGCCAAAGGGGTTTATCTCCCCCGCAAGAAAACCCCTCTATTTTCCGAAGTGGCCAAAGACTGGCTGGAATATAAGCGGCCACGTCTCCGGGAAACTACCTGGGAGGTCTATGTGGGGCATGTTAGGAACCATTTTCAGGACCTTGACCCTCTCAAGATCAACCGTATAACCATCGCTATCGTGGAGAAATTCATCACAGACCGGCAGATGCAAGGGATGAATATCGGCACATTGCGGAAAATACTGGTGGGTCTGGGCCAAATATTCAACTACGCAGCCAGGCATAGATATCTTGACTATAACCCCTTGAGGGAGGCGGAAAGGCCAAGAGAAAGCGCACTACTCGAGGAAGATCAACCCGGGACACCGGAAGACATGAAAATTCTGACCCCACTCCAGATTAACGCCTTGTTAGCCCAGGTGAAAGAACCGAAATACCACGCCCTGTTCATGCTGGCGATATTCAGCGGAGCAAGACAAGGGGAAATCTTGGCCTTGAGATGGAGTGACGTTGACTGGCAAAACAGCCAGCTTCATATTCGGCGCACCTTTAACAATGGACGTCTATTCACCCCCAAGACCGCAACTTCAAAGAGGAAAATCGATCTTGGTCCCACGGTCTTGATGGAGCTAAAGAAATGGCGGATTGCCTGCCCGAAAAATGACCTGGACCTGGTTTTTCCAAATTAGGCCGGGAACCACATGAACAACAAGAATATGCTCCGGCGCTATTTCCGGCCCCTATTAAAAGCCGCGGGCTGTCCTGCCGTTCGGTTTCACGATCTCCGGCACACTTACGCCAGCCTCTTGATTGAGCAAGGCGAGAACATCAAATACATTCAAACTCAGCTTGGGCACTCCAGCCCCACGGTGACCTTGAACGTCTATGCCCACCTTCTGAAACCCACCAATCAAGAAGCAGCCTGCCGACTGGAAAATGTAGTTTTTGGGGAAAATGGTAGCAAAATGGTAGCAGAAATGAAGAAAGGGGCCACGGCCTTAACCGTAACCCCTTGAAAATCCTGGTAGGCACGAGGGGATTTGAACCCCTGACCCCTACCGCGTCAAGGTAGTGCTCTCCCCCTGAGCTACGTGCCTGTGACCTTACATATAACCCGACCGGCCCTCAGCGTCAAGATCAACCACTATCGGGATTATTCTTTTTTTGGGGCGCTTTACTGCTCCTCTGTAGTACCCGACGGATGGTCTGATACAATTCCGCGGCCTTGACAGGCTTCATTAAATAGGCCTCGATCCCAATCTTTTTACCGTTTTCCGCAGATATTACTTGGTCAATAGCCGTATAGAGGATAATGGGCATCCCGGGGCGCAAGCGGCTCAATTCCCGGGCCAATTCGATGCCATTCATTTTGGGCATGATAAAATCGGTGATGACCAGGTCGAATCCTTCCGGCCGCTGCCGTACCGTTTCGAGCGCCTCCATGCTGTTGGTGCGCCCCGTTACCTGGTAGCCCAGCGTTTCCAAAATTTCCTGCCCGATCTGGACGATACTTTTCTCATCATCCACGATGAGAATATGCTCCAGAGAATCAGAAGCAGCTGGAGCATCTTGGGGAGGGCGTGCCAACCGCCTTTTTGATCTGGGATTGCGTGATTTCAAGCAGTACATTGTCTTCACCTAACCTTGAAGGAGGTGCATATACTGATCGAACGTCGGCGTCAGGAATCAACCAGGATAAATCTCCTCTCGCCCTTGATTTAACCGGCGTTTTTTTAGAAGTTTGTCTAGGAAATTATTATATATAATAATATACTATATCACGTCTGTCAAGTGTTTAGACGCAAATTGGGGCATATCGACAACTTCACCAGGTCCCCGCCTTGATGGCATACCGGGATAGGTTTTGGGGGGTAATTGGGGTGGTGAGAAAACAATGTTGAAAAATTTTGTCGGCGATTTGATCACCCTACGGTGAACAAAAAAGCGTGTTTTTGAGGCAATTCCCCAAGTTAATAGCTCTTGCCAAAAGCTCTCGAACCTGCGATATTCAAGGCTAATCTAACTTTTGCCGGCATAGCTCAGTGGTAGAGCAGCTGATTCGTAATCAGCAGGTCCGGGGTTCGAATCCCCGTGCCGGCTCCAGTAATATAAAGAGGTTAGCTATTTATGACCAACCCCTTTATCTTTTGGGGTAGCATTTGGGGTAGCAAATGACAAGTCGCTATGGCCTGAGAAAAGAACAGGCCGAGACCGGTGGGCAGTAATCAGTCCGGCTGTAAACCAAAAAAAAGGAGGCTTGATTATGGCAGATATGAGAGAGGAAAATAAGGGAGGGGCAAAACGGAATAAAGTGTATACGGACGAAATGATTCTGAATACCGCAAAGACCGGAGGTAAACAGGCCCTTTAAACCTTCCTAAAAAGTCATCCCGTCGATCCTTTGAGCAACACGACCCCTTGAGACCCTCTGGCCAGGTTTGGAAAAAAGGTTGGAAATTTGCCCCTCACTGCCCCGGGGCACGTGAGCAAGGGCCAGGGCCAGCAGGACCTATGAGACAAAGCCCCGCCCGTAACTGTAGGCGCATCACCTCCTCGCATACCTCGTGCACACCTTCACCTGCCGGCTGATGGATAAGCGCCCGTTGCGCCCCCCTGCCTTTTTGACTGCCACCTTCTGGGCATCAGCAACTCGTCAGGAGTTCTCTCGGGGTAAGCCGGGATTGGCATTGCTTGGGGATAAGCCATGGGCTCCATCACCAAGTCTGCCTTACTGCCCTGCACCTGCCCTGTCGGGGAGGCACCAGCCCTTACCAAGCAGCCCTACCTTCCTGCCTGGCCAGGCGGAAGCGGCGTCCGTCTCTCCGGTCTGCCACCTTCCGTTTCGCTCACGTGTTGATTATGGGGGACCGGGGGCCTGGGGCAGGGGCATGGCTCGGTCACCGACACCCGCCCTCTGCTCCGGCCGGAAAGCCCGCCCCTCTCCCCGGCTCTGGCGCTGCTCCCCTCCGTCCAGCAGGATATCTTCCCCTCTACCCCTCCCCCCGGCCCTGGCGACCCCCTATGCTGTCCCCCTCTTCCCGTCCCAAAAGCGAAACCCGGGGACAGGGACTCCCTCCCCCCGGGTCTAATATGATCTCCACAGAAATTTTTCAATTTTTCAAAAGTATGCCAACTTGGCACATCAACCTTGCGAAGGGACGCGGCATAATGACAGGCGGGAAGATTATATGAATCTTATGTCAAGCAGATTTTTCTTTTTGGTATCGGGAGGATAGAGAGCAGTGATCAGGTAATTTGACCTATTGGAATTGATAGGACAGCGGCAACACCGCAGTTCCCTTAGGTCCCCTTTTCCCCCTTTCCCAATATTACGTTTAATTAATAAATCCCTGCATGGCAGCTCTGTAGAGAACGAACCTGGTGAAGTTGACGCCGGGCCGCGGCGATGCCCCGACCTGCGGCCAGGGCCCCGGCCAGGGTGGTGATATAGGGGATTTTATACTTAATGGCCGCTTTGCGGATATATGAGTCGTCAAACTTCCCCATCTTGCCGGCGGGAGTGTTGACGACCAGTTGGATCTCCCGATTCTTGATAATGTCCACGATGTTAGGGCGACCTTCATGCAATTTGAGAACGTGCTCCGCGGGAATACCCTTATCCGCCAGGAACTTCTGAGTCCCCTGGGTGGCCATGATCTTGAAGCCCAATTGCTGGAATTGCCGGGCCACCTCCAGGACTGCGGGCCGGTCCGCTTCGGATACGGTAATGAGCACTGTTCCCTCGCGAGGCAAAGTTTGTTGGGCCGCCTCCTGGGCCTTATAAAAGGCCAGGCCGAAGGAGTCGGCCATGCCTAAGACCTCACCCGTGGAACGCATTTCCGGACCCAGAAGGGGATCGACTTCAGGGAACATATTGAAAGGGAAGACCGCCTCCTTGACGCCGAAATGAGGGATGGACTTCTTACTCAGGTTCAGGTCGGGGAGCTTTTTCCCCAGCATGATCTGGGTCGCCAGCCGGGCCATGGGTATGTTGCAGACCTTGGAGACCAGGGGCACGGTGCGGGAGGCCCGGGGATTGGCTTCGAGCACATAAACCGCGTCATTGGCGATGGCATACTGGATGTTCATCAGACCCACGACGTTGAGTTCCACGGCGATGCGCCGGGTGTATTCATAAATAGTGTCCAGGTGCTTGGGGGGAATGCTGATGGGCGGAATGACGCACGCGGAGTCGCCGGAGTGGATGCCCGCCAGCTCAATGTGTTCCATCACTGCGGGGACGAAGGCATCAGTGCCGTCGGCGATGGCGTCCGCCTCCGCCTCGATAGCGTTCTCCAGGAAGCGGTCGATGAGGATGGGCCGCTCCGGGCTCACCTCCACCGCGGCCGCCAGGTACCGCTTCAGCATCTCTTTGTCGTGCACCACCTCCATGGCCCGGCCTCCCAGGACGTAGGAGGGGCGGACCATCAGAGGATAGCCAATTTCCTGCGCGATTTTCATGGCTTCTTCGATGGTGCTGGCCATACCGCTCTCCGGCTGGGGAATACCCAACTTGCGCATGGTGTGGCGGAAGCGGTCCCGGTCCTCGGCCAGGTCGATGACGTCGGGGCTGGTGCCGAGAATTTTAACCCCTGCGGCGGCCAGCTCCTGGGCGATATTCAGCGGGGTCTGGCCGCCGAACTGGACGATGACACCCTCGGGCTGCTCCTTCTCGTAAATGCTGAGCACGTCTTCTACGGTGAGGGGCTCGAAATATAGCTTATCCGAGGTGTCGTAGTCTGTGGACACGGTTTCCGGGTTGCAGTTGACCATAATGGATTCCAGGCCCTCGTCCCGGATAGCGAAGGCCGCGTGCACGCAGCAATAGTCAAATTCAATGCCCTGGCCGATGCGGTTGGGGCCGCCGCCAAGAACCATGATCTTGCGCCGGGAACTCACTTCCACCTGATCCGGAGCATTGTAAGTGGAATAGTAATAAGCCGCGTTCTCCACCCCACTTACCGGTACCGCTTCCCAGGCCTGGCGCATCCCCAACCGGTAACGCTGTTCCCGGATTTTCGTCTCCGGGAGCGCCAATAGCCTAGCCAGATACTTGTCGGCAAACCCGTCTTTCTTCGCGCGAACCAACAGCTCATCGTTTAAGTCCCGGCCCCGAAAGGCTAAAATTTCTTCCTCCAGCTGCACCAACTCTCGCATCTGCTCAATAAACCAATGTTTGATGTGGGTGCGCTGAAACAGTGAGTCCACACTGGCCCCTTTGCGCAGAGCCTCGTACATGATGAACTGCCGCTCGCTGGAGGGATCCCGGAGCAGGTCCATAAGTTCTTCCAGGCTCTTTTGATGGAAGTCCTTGGCGAAACCCAGGCCGTGGCGGCCGATCTCTAGGGAGCGGATGGACTTCTGGAAGGCCTCCTTGTAAGTCTTCCCCAGGCTCATGACTTCGCCCACCGCCTTCATTTGGGTGCCCAGCTTGTCTTCCGCACCGGGGAATTTTTCAAAGGCCCAGCGAGCAAACTTCACCACCACGTAGTCGCCCCAGGGCTCGTATTTTTCCAGGGTCCCCAGACGCCAATAAGGAATCTCATCCAGGGTTAGGCCGCCCGCAAGAAGCGAGGACACGAACGCGATGGGGAAGCCGGTGGCCTTGGAGGCCAGGGCCGAGGACCGGGAAGTGCGAGGGTTGATCTCGATGACCACCACCCTACCGGTTTGGGGGTCATGCGCAAACTGGATGTTGGTGCCGCCAATGACCTTGATGGCCTCCACGATGTCATAGGAATATTTTTGCAGCTTTTGTTGCAGCTCCGGGGCGATGGTGAGCATGGGCGCGGTGCAGTAGGAGTCGCCGGTGTGGACGCCCATGGCGTCTACGTTTTCGATGAAACATACGGTGATCATCTGGTTTTTGGCGTCACGCACCACCTCCAGTTCCAACTCCTCCCAGCCCACCACGGATTCCTCCACCAGAATCTGCCCCACCATACTGGCGGACAATCCCCGGGCGGCAATGGTGCGCAACTCTTCCAGGTTGTAAACGTGGCCGCCGCCCCAGCCACCCATGGTGTAGGCGGGGCGGATGACCAGGGGGTAGCCCAACTCTTCGGCTATGCGCTCCGCCTCCTCGACGGTCAAGGCAATGGCGCTCTTGGGCATCTCCAATCCCAGGGAAGTCATGGTGTCTTTGAAGGCCTGGCGGTCCTCACCCCGTTTAATCGCATCCACTTCCACGCCAATAATCTGCACACCATATTGGTCTAGGACGCCGTGCCGGGCCAGAGCGGAGGAAAGATTGAGGCCGGACTGGCCTCCCAAGTTGGGGAGTAGAGCGTCAGGTCGCTCTGCCTTGATGATCTCAGTCATGAAGTCGAGGTTCAGGGGTTCAATATAGGTGATATCGGCCATGCCCGGATCGGTCATGATGGTAGCCGGGTTGGAGTTGACCAGGCAAATCTTATAACCCAGCTTCCTCAGGGCCTTGCAGGCCTGGGTGCCGGAGTAGTCGAATTCACAGGCTTGGCCGATAATAATGGGGCCGGAGCCTATAATCATGACCTTGTTTATATCTAGCCGTTTGGGCATGGAAGTCCTCCTGGAAGGGACGGGGAATAACCGTAATTTAATTGGCGAAAAGCCTGGGGAGGAATATAGGCAAGGCCGGCTGGTGTGTCAATAAAAGATTAAGACTAGCTAAAAATTATCAATAATTATTAAGCAATTATTAATTTCCAGAAATTATGAGCACCAATCCACATACATTTCAACTCAACTAGATGGGGCAAGGAATAGAGCCAGGTTTGAGACGAGATTTGGCTTAGATACGCTTACACCCAAATCTGGCAGCTCTTCCTAGGTTTATATCTTGCCATGTTCGCCAATTATCACCTTCCCCGGAAAAAAGATAGCTTTGATCTCATTATCTTACGCAGCCACTTGTGGGGAGGAAGATTTGAGGTGGGGAGGAAGATTTCAGGTGATTGGGACAGAAGAAGGCGAAAATACCGGCGGGGAGTGTGTATGGTCATCTAAAAGGGGACCATTAGAAGGGTTTGTGGCCATCGAAAAGGGGACCACCGTAAGCGCCCTTAGGTGGCAAGATGTCACTGGGACATCTTGTACCGAAGGGGAAGAGGAGAA
>Ga0233425_10003004_pt1 | contig 31760 bp, 31 predicted proteins | sample Watercolumn_Towu_2_FD_181712 | JGI IMG/M metagenome (GOLD analysis project Ga0233425, IMG submission 181712) | Freshwater microbial communities from Lake Towuti, South Sulawesi, Indonesia - Watercolumn_Towuti2014_140_MG | ecosystem: Environmental > Aquatic > Freshwater > Lake | place... | reverse complement strand
TTTGCTTCCTAAGACCCATTTTCATATACATGCCCCCAATGACTCGTAGGGTAACCTTCTGTGTCAGAGATTGGCATTATGATGAAGCACTCTTTTTGTTTTGGATTTTCACTCATCTTATTATTTCCGTTTTATAGTCCAAAAAATATATGGCGTTATTAATTTTGGCTCAATATAAACACTGTCGGTTTTTTGTGCAAGTCCGGCAGCGCGCTTTGCTTCCATTGATTGACGGTTTTCGTGACAATTATTTCATCCGGCAGACTGGCTTGGGAGGCAATACACAAGCGGGTGTTGGCGTGGCAGGTGCTTAAAATCGCTTCCAGCATTTGCTGGTTGCGGTAGGGCGTTTCGATAAAAATCTGCGTCTCACGTTGGGTTTGTGCGCGCTTCTCGATGTCTTTCAGCTTCTTGGCACGTTCGGTTTTATCCACCGGCAGGTAGCCTAAAAACGCGAAACTCTGCCCGTTGAGGCCGGAGGCCATGAGCGCCATTAAAATCGCGCTGGGGCCTACCAGCGGCGCGACACGGATGCCTTTCTGGTGGGCGAGGGCGACCAGTTTGGCGCCCGGATCGGCCACCGCCGGGCAACCTGCTTCACTCATCAGCCCGACATCGTGGCCAGCCAATAATGGCTTGAGCAAATCGGGCAGGGTTTTGTCATCGGTGTGTTCATTGAGCAAACTGAATTGCAGTTCGCGGATGGGTTTGTTGTGTTTGATGAGGCTGAGGAACTGGCGTGCGGATTTTTCGTTCTCCACCACAAAATGCTCCAGCTTTTGTGTAAGGCTGACGACATCGGGTGGCAGCACCAGGTTGATATTGTCGCCACCCAAAGTGACGGGGATAAGGTAGAGGGTTCCGGTTGGCATGTGGCTATTGTACGCAATAGGCGCAACGCCGTCATTCCGTACAAGTGTAGCGCGATACGGAATCCAGTCAGAATTTAAAAGCAGCCCCTCACCCCAACCCCTCTCCCGCTTGCGGGCGAGGGGCTAATGCGGCAGTGATTGAAAAACCCCCTACCGCGGGCTGGAGAGGGTGCACGACAGTGCGGGTGAGGGGCTCCGTGGCTTTTGAGCTGGATTTCTCGATCTTTGATAAACGCATGGCTTGGAATGGCAAAAAACGATGCCCTGGAAGGCGCATGGATATTGGCTTCCAGGGCAGGTGTTTTGATGTTTTTAGTAATTAGCGCTTAATACTTAACACTTAATATTTAACTACGGTGCGATAGGTGAGTGTGGTGCTGCCTTCCGCCGGAATATCAATTTTCCACACAGCCAGGTGGCTATTGGCCTTGGTGTGCGGATGGCTGGATGAGACGATCTTCCAGTCGCCGCTAATAGGCTCTTGCACTGTAACAGTGACTTTCTCTTTCTTGGCGTTTTTCAGAACGACTTCAAACGCGCTCTCATAAGCGCTGCGGCCTTTCATGGGGTTGGGCAGCACTTTGAAATCGGTCTGTTTCTTATCGGCGGTCACGTCGAATGCCTCACCCAGTTTCAGGCGCACGCTTTCGTTCTTGGGTGTGTGGTCAATGTGGTCTTCACCCACGAATTGGGCATTGCCGGCGCTATCTTTCTTGTAGACACGCATGACGCCCTTAGGCAGGGGCATACCAAGCTTGCTGGCTTCCTTGTTGTCGAATTCCACAAAGACGCTGACTTTCATCTTGGTACCGATTTCGCCGTACTGCGCCATGTAGTAATAATCCGCACCTTTCAGCACCATCCTTCTTGACGGGCACACTGTTGGCCGAAAGCAGCGAAACTTGCTTGGTCTGGTTCTCTTTAATAGTGGTGGGGCGGTCCAGTGTGTAGAGATGGTATTCCAGCAGGCCTTCCTCGGCCATTGGTGCAGGTGCTGCAGCATCTGCTGCCATCATTTCCATCTTGCGCTTCATGGCAGGGCGCATTTCTTCCTGTACACGATTGACATCACCTGCCACCAATTGCAGTTTGGCGTTGTTGTAGCTGGTACCACTGGTGTTGGTGAGCGTAACCCAGCCGGACAAATCCAGCTTGTCGTCCTTGTCGTTCAGCTCGGCCACGTAGTCGGCTTTCCAGCCCAGCCCGCCGGTGAGGTAGCTCAGCTCCACTTTTTGTTCGCCGGCAGTCTTGTTGCTAAGCTGGGTAACCAAAGTCGGGCGGTCACGCAGGTTATCTGGCACGTCGTCGTACACGATGCGGCCGGGAACGCCAGTTTCGATGCGGTTGCCGACCTTGAGCACCACGCCATTGTTGGCAGAGAGCACGGTAGCTTTTTCAGCGGTTTCCGCGCCAGTTTGCGGGTTAGTTTTGACGATGGTGACGGTTTTGCCGACATATTTTTCCAGCATTTTTTCCGGGGTGAGCAGGTCGAAATCGAAGTTCTGCTCCAGCGTGCTGAAGCTGCCCGGGTTGCTGAGGCTGCGCAGCAAAGCGGTTTCCGGACGCATTTGTGCGCTTACGTCGCGCAAGGCCAGGGCGTTGAGGCCGGATTTGAGCTGGACTTTGCGCGTATCTTTCACCAGTGCCAGATCCTGATTGTAAATGGTGACAGCAACAGCGTGCTGGTCGGTTAGCGTGCTACGGGTCTCATCCTGGTTCATGGCGGCTCCTAGCGTGAAAGTGGCGAATGTCAGCGTTGATAGGGTGGCGGCTAAAATCAGCTTGCGCTTGAATTGCATAAGGTTCTCCTTTTTTGTTAAACGATGACGCAATAATCGCATCATTGTTTACTTACACGCGTCAGACCAATGTTTGGGGTTAACGCTCCGTAAATTTTTTAGATGACATCGACGCCTTCATTCTGCAGCATGGTGATGAGCTTGATGAGCGGTAGGCCGATCAATGCATTCGGATCTTCGCCCAGCATGCGCTCGATCAGCGCGACCCCCAGACCTTCTGACTTAGCGCTTCCCGCACAATGGTAAGGCTGTTCTTTGGCCAGGTAGTTTTCGATCTGTTCGTCGGTCAGCTGGCGGAACTTGACCAGATAAGGCACGTTCTCGGCCTGCATGGTGCCGGTTGCGGCATTGTACAGGCAGAGCGCGCTATAGAACTTCACTTCGCATCCACGCATCATCTGCAGTTGTTTGGTGGCATTTTTATGGTTGAGCGGCTTGCCTAGCTGTTCACCATCCAGCGTGGCTACCTGGTCGCAGCCGATGATTAGCGCGTGCGGATATTCCTGCCCGACTTTTTGTGCTTTTTCCTTGCACAGGCGCAATGCAGTCTCATGCGGCTTCTCACCTTCCAGCGGTGTTTCATCCACATGTGGGGATACGCAGCTGAAAGGGATCTGCAGCTTTTGCAGCAGCTCGCGCCTGTAGGTGGATGAAGAGGCTAGAATCAGAGTTTGTTTCATAGGCGATTGATTTTATATAAAAAAACCGACAGTGCATCGCTTCTGTCGGTTTTTTTGTCTTGGTTGAATATATTAATCCGGCTGAATTTCGAGCAATGATTCGTCCGGTGTGACACTATCGCCTTTGCAGACATGTACAGCAACGACGGTGCCGGTTTGCGAGGCCTGGATCTCGTTTTCCATCTTCATCGCTTCAATCACCAGTACGCCGTCACCAGCTTTGACTTTGTCGCCCACCTTGACTTTGACAGCGACGATGGTGCCAGGCATCGCAGTAGTGACACAGCTGGCATGGGTCGGGCGAGGGCGGCCGGAAGAGGTTTTGCTCTCGGTCTTTTTCTTGCCCCCGGATTTGCCGCCGCCGGACACTTCTACTTCACTCAAGGTCTCAACGATCACTTCTTCGGCAATGCCGTCTACAGATACGTAAAATGGGCGCTGTTCCTCGCCTGCATGGCCACTGCCGGTGAGTTTGATATGGAACGTCTCGCCGTGCAGCGTGATATTGAATTCGTTTGGCGCATAGCGTGCCGCACTGGTGTGAACCGCCTCTTTGGTCAGCAGCGCTTCTGGTTTCAATGAGCCGGCATTGCGTTCCTGCAAGAAGGTTTTGCCGATATCCGGGAACATGGCGTAGGTCAGCACGTCTTCATCGCATTGTGCGATACGCTCTGCTTCCGTTTGCAGCTTGATCATCTCCGGTTCCAGCAGATCGGCAGGACGGCAAGTGATGACCTTGGCATCGCCCACGGCCAGTTTCCGTACTTCTTCATTCACCTTACCTGGTGCTGTACCGTATTGGCCCATCAGGTAGTTTTTGACCTCGTTAGTGATGGATTTGTAGCGGGAGCCGGTCATCACGTTCAGGACAGCCTGTGTCCCCACGATTTGGGACGTAGGCGTCACCAGCGGAGGGTATCCCAAGTCTTCACGGACGCGAGGGATCTCGGCCAGCACTTCATCCATACGGTTTAGTGCGCCTTGGTCCTTCAGCTGGTTGCTCAAGTTGGAGATCATGCCGCCAGGTACCTGATTCACGAGTACACGTGTATCCACGCCAGTAAATTCGCTCTCGAATTGCCAGTATTTCTTGCGCACTTCGCGGAAGTAGGCGGTAATTTCCTGTAATCTTGCCAAATCCAGCCCGGTGTCGTACGGTGTGCCTTTCAATGCGGCGACCATGCTTTCCGTAGTGGGGTGGCTTGCGCCTTCGGAGAAGGATGAGTTGCAGGTGTCAATAATGTCGACACCGCTCTCCACGCTCTTTAGCATGACCATGCTGGCCAGACCAGATGTGGCGTGGCTGTGCATATGTACCGGAAGCTTGACATTGGCTTTCAACGATTTCACCAGCTCGGCGGCGGTCATCGGCGTCAGCAGGCCGGCCATGTCCTTGATGCCGATGCTGTCGCAGCCCATGTTTTCCAGTGTTTTGGCCATGTTGACAAAATAAGCTACGTCATGCACCGGACTCGTGGTATATGAGAGTGTGCCGATAGCATGTTTTTTAACCTTCTTAACGGCTTCGATTGATGTTTGCAGGTTGCGCACGTCGTTCATCGCGTCGAAGATGCGGAACACATCAATGCCGTTATCAGCCGCTTTTTGCACAAAGGCATGTACCACATCATCGGAATAGTGGCGGTAGCCCAACAGGTTCTGGCCGCGCAACAGCATGTTGATTCGGCTGTTAGGCAGGGCTTTACGCAGTTTGGTGAGGCGCTCCCATGGGTCTTCTTTCAGGTAACGCACGCAGGCATCAAAAGTGGCGCCACCCCATGCCTCCAACGACCAGAAACCGATAGCATCCAGTTGCTTACAAATGGGTAGCATGTCCTCGGTACGCATGCGTGTAGCGATCAGAGATTGATGACCATCGCGTAAAACTAATTCGGTAATGTGTACTTTTGCCATAATTGATAATGATTAATTAATTAAATTCCTTCGTGCGCTGCAATAGCCGCCGAGATTGCCGCCGCGAACAGCTCTGGCGGGAACTGTGTCGCGTAATTGGTCAGTTCGGGATGTTTTTCCACAAAGCTGGTATTGAAGTCCGCATTTCTGAAATCCGGGTGCTTCATGATCTCCTGATAGTAGGGGATGGTCGTTTTGACGCCATATACCACCATATCGTTCAGCGCGCGGCGACCGCGTTCAATCACGCTTTCCCAATCCAGTGCCCATACCGTTAGCTTGGCACACATCGAGTCATAATAGGGCGGGATTACGTAACCGCTGTAAATTGCAGCATCCATCCGCACGCCAGGGCCGCCGGGGGCGTAATAGCGCGTGATTTTGCCAAAGCTTGGCAAAAAGTCGTTTTTCGGGTCTTCCGCATTGATACGGTACTCCATCGCAAAGCCGCGGAAGCTGATCTCGTTTTGCTTGTACTGGAGCGGCAAACCGTAAGCGATACGGATTTGCTCCTGCACGATATCCACGCCCGTGATGGTTTCGGTAACGGTATGTTCTACCTGCAGGCGCGTGTTCATTTCCATGAAGTAGAAGTTGTTATCAGTATCCAGCAGAAATTCTACCGTTCCTGCATTTTCATAACCTACGGCTCTGGCCGCTTTGACGCCCAACCCACCAATGTAGTCACGCTGCGCCTGGCTGAGTTGAGGTGAAGGTGCAATTTCTATCAGTTTTTGGTTTCGGCGCTGAATCGAGCAGTCGCGCTCAAACAAGTGAATCGCATTGCCTTGACTGTCTGCCAGCACTTGCACTTCGATGTGGCGAGGATTGACTACGCATTTCTCCAAGAATACTTCCGGTTTGCCGAAAGCTTTGCTAGCTTCGGAAATTACCCGGTCGTAATTTGAAATCAGATCTTTTTCGCTATCACAACGGCGGATGCCGCGGCCACCGCCACCGTTCGTAGCTTTTAGCATCACAGGGTAGCCAATTTGGTTGGCCAGTTTGATGGCGGCTTCCACATTTTCCAGGTTACCATCGCTGCCAGGCACGCAGGGGATACCGGCAGTAATCATGGCATTGCGTGCTTGGATTTTGTCACCCATCTGGCGAATAACGCGGGCATTGGGCCCGATGAATTTGATACCGCGGCGTGCACATATCTCAGCCAGTTCCGGGTTTTCGGATAGGAATCCGTAGCCGGGGTGCAATGCATCGCAGCCTGCCGCCACGGCTACATTGACGATATTGTGCGCATTCAAATATCCTGCGACAGGGTCTGCGCCAATGTTGTATGCTTCATCGGCCTTTTTGACGTGAAGGGCATGACGATCAGCATCGGCATAAATCGCGACTGACTTGATCCCCATCTCAGAGCATGCGCGTACAATTCGTACCGCAATTTCACCTCGATTCGCCACTAATATTTTCTTGAACACGTAACCGACTTTCAAATGCAAAAAACAGCCGATTGTAACACGCGTATGCTACCGACAAAAGGCGTTGCCCTGTAAAATGTCGGGATGGAAACGAAAAAATTACATATCAACACCTTAGATTTTGCCCAAAAGGAACTTGCCATACAGGGTGAGCTCTCTATTGTTGATTTACCACGACTGCAGACGCTTGTGCTGAACGCCTTGCCGGCTAAAACAGTGCATTACATGATGCGTGGGCAGGCGGGGGGGCTTGGTTTGCCCGGCGTGCATTTGCATGTGGACGCGGATTTGTTGGTGACTTGCCAGCGCTGCTTATCCGAAATGCCATTGCCGTTGCGTCTGGATTTTGATTATGTCGTGAGCAAAGATAGTCCGGAGGGGTTGGATGAGCAGGATGAGGTAGATTGGCTGGAAGCCAAGCAGGATTTTGATGTGGTCGCGTTGATAGAAGATGAGCTGCTGCTAGCCATGCCGATTGCGCCGACTCATGGTTCCCGGTGCATGCAACGGCCGATGGAAAGCGGCGAGAAGTCTAACCCGTTTGCCGTTTTAAAAGAGCTGAAAACCAACAGGGATGATTAAAGTCAGGGTGCAATATATTTGCACACAAACTTAAAACGGATTATAATGCTGGATTAAGTATTTAGCGCACTTTCTTGATTTGAGCTTGCAGGTTGATTTGAGCTTGCAGGTTGATTTGAGCTTGCAGGTTGATTGGGCGAACAAATCAGGCCAGAGTGATAAAGCCGCGATGATATTGATTAAGCAGTTATTTGGAGTGTAAACATGGCCGTTCAACAGAACAAAAAAACCCCATCCAAGCGCGGTATGCACCGTTCGCATGATTTCTTGACCAACCCACCATTGGCTGTTGAGCCAACTACAGGCGAGACGCATTTGCGTCATCATGTTAGCCCTAGCGGTTATTACCGTGGCCGTAAAGTGATGCCAGCTAAAGGCGAATAATTTTAATTTTGCTTTATAAGTTTTAAATGACGCCGCGATTGGTTACAATTGCGGCGTTTGCACATCTGGAGTTATTTGCAGTTGTGCGCAACCAAATCTAAATCATTCGGAAGCTAAATGGATATCACGATTGCCATTGATGCCATGGGAGGGGATCATGGCCCGCATGTGACCGTGCCTGCAGCCTTGCGGGCATTGCGCGATGATGAGTCTTTGAATATCGTGCTGGTTGGCTTACCGGACGCCATCGAGGCTGAGCTCAAAGCCAACAAGGCAAATGCCAGTCCACGCTTGCGCGTACATCCGGCATCCGAAGTGGTGCTGATGGACGAATCGCCCCAAAGCGCCCTGAAAAATAAAAAAGATTCTTCTATGCGCGTGGCGATCAACCTGGTGAAATCAGGCGAGGCGCATGCGTGTGTTAGCGCAGGCAATACGGGCGCCTTGATGGCAACTGCGCGCTTTGTGCTGAAAACGCTGCCGGGTATCGACAGGCCAGCGATTGCATCCACTTTGCCCAGCGAAAAAGGCAATACCTATATGTTGGACTTGGGCGCCAATGCGGATTGTACCGCTGAGCATTTGTTTCAGTTTGCTGTGATGGGCGCCATGCTCGTAAGCTGCGTGGAGCATAAGACGAATCCTACGGTTGGCTTGCTGAATATTGGCTCCGAAGAGATAAAAGGCAACGAAGTCGTCAAGCAGGCTGGGGAGTTGTTGCGCAATAGCCATTTGAATTTCTATGGCAATATTGAAGGCGATGATATTTTCAAGGGCACGGTGGACTTGGTGGTGTGTGATGGCTTTGTAGGGAATGTTTCACTAAAGACAACCGAAGGGCTTGCACATATGATGGGCAAGTTCCTTACACAGGAATTTAAGCGCAACTGGCTAACCAAGATGATGGCGCTAGGTGCGATGCCGGTATTGAAAGCGTTCAAGCGTCGCCTGGACCCGCGTCGCTACAACGGTGCCAGCTTTTTGGGCTTGCGCGGTATCGTTGTAAAAAGTCATGGCGGTGCGGACAGCCTGGCGTTTAATAACGCAGTCCATGTGGCCATAGAAGAAGCACGCAGCGGCGTATTGCGCCGCATTACCGAGCAGCTAGAAGTGGAGCATTTGAGCGGCCGCTTAGAAGTCTCAGTGGAAACCGAGAATACTTAGAAATACAGTGCGTGATGGGCACACCTTAATACTTATGACGCATTCAAAAATTCTTTCTACGGGTAGCTACTTACCCGAAAAAATCCTTAGCAATGCTGATCTGGAGAAGATGGTGGACACCACTGACGAGTGGATATTCGCACGTACTGGCATCCGTGAGCGGCACATTGTCGCAGATGGTGAGACGACCAGCGACATGGCCACCCAGGCTGCCTTGCAGGCCATTGCCAGCGCGGGAATTCCGGCTACCGACATAGATTTGATCATTGTCGCAACAACGACGCCAGATAAAGTATTCCCGAGTACGGCAGTAATGGTGCAACGCAAACTCGGTATTAGTGGCTGTGCGGCCTTCGATGTACAGGCGGTTTGCAGCGGGTTTGTTTATGCGCTGGCGACTGCCGACAATTTCATTAAGGCTGGTGGAGCTAAATGCGCGCTGGTGATTGGCGCAGATTCATTCTCACGTATTACCGACTATACAGACCGCAGCAATTGCATTCTGTGGGGCGATGGCGCTGGCGCAGTGATTTTGCAGGCTTCTGATGAGCAGGGTGTTATTTCTACGCACTTGCATGCAGATGGCAACTACGAGGCTATGCTGCATGTGCCGCGGCCACAAAATACAGTGGAGATGCAGGGCAATGCCGTATTCAAGATGGCGGTGAATACGCTGGATCAGATTGTTGACGAGACGCTGGAAGCGAACGGCATGCAAAAATCCGATGTGGATTGGTTGGTGCCGCATCAGGCCAACATTCGTATCCTGCAAGCCACAGCAAAGAAACTGGACATGGAAATGGATCGCGTCGTGGTGACCGTGGATAAGCACGGCAATACTTCAGCTGCATCTATTCCGCTGGCATTGGATGTGGCGGTTCGTGATGGCCGCATCAAGCGCGGCGACATCCTGCTGATGGAGGCTTTTGGCGGAGGATTTACCTGGGGGTCAGCCCTGGTAATATTCTGATTTAACAAATAGATATTTAATTAATTTAAAGTATTTTATGAAAAAAACAGCACTTTTCTTCCCCGGGCAAGGTTCTCAATCAGTAGGCATGATGGCTGGCTTTGGTGACCACGCAGTGATTAAAAACACTTTCATCGAGGCTTCGGATATTCTGAAAACAGATTTCTGGAAGATGGCGACGGAAGAAAACGAGTTGCTGAACCTGACCGAGAATACGCAACCCCTGATGTTGACGGCAGGCATTGCAACCTGGCGTTTGCTTGTTCAGGAGACGGGCCTGCAAGCCAGCATCCATGCGGGTCACAGCCTGGGGGAATACACGGCACTGGTGGCGGCCGGCGCGATTTCGTTTGCGGATGCATTGCCTCTGGTGAAATATCGTGCCGAGGTGATGCAGCAGGCCGTGCCGGAAGGGGTGGGCGCAATGGCGGCCGTTCTCGGCTTGGATGACGAAACAGTACGCGCTGTGTGCGCCGAGGCAGCCCAAGGTGAGGTGTGCGAAGCCGTGAATTTGAATTCGCCAGGTCAGGTTGTAATTGCAGGAAACAAAGCTGCAGTGGAGCGTGGCATGGAAATCGCCAAAGCCAAAGGCGCCAAACGTGCAATCATGCTGCCGGTCAGCGTGCCTTCGCATTGCGCATTGATGAAGCCTGCCGCTGCCAAACTGGGGCAATATCTTGAAGGTGTCGCTGCTCAAGCACCTGCGATACCTGTGCTGCATAACGCGGATGTGACGAGCTACAGCGATGCGGGGCAGATTAAAACTGCCTTGGTGAAACAGCTTTATTCGCCGGTGCGCTGGGTGGAAACAGTGCAAAAAGTGCGTACACAGGGCGTTGAGCTGGCGGCGGAATGTGGCCCAGGTAAAGTATTGGCAGGCCTGACCAAGCGCATCGTGGACGATTTGCCTTGTTTGGCATTGGTCAGTCTGGAAGCAGTTTCTGAATTTAATTCTTTATCAAATCAATAGATTAAAAAAGGAACCTTATGTTGGATAATCAAATTGCACTGGTCACCGGTGCCAGCCGCGGGATTGGCGCAGCAATCGCGCAAACACTGGGGAAGCAAGGTGCGGTGGTCATCGGTACTGCAACCAGCCAAGGCGGCGCGGAAAACATCGAGGCGGCTTTGAAAGCCGCCGGCATTAAGGGTATGGGGCTGGCGCTGGATGTGAATGATGCTTCACAAGTGGAAAACGTACTCAAAACCATTGCGGAAAAATTCGGCGACGTCACTATTCTGGTTAATAACGCGGGCATTACCCGTGATACCTTGTTGATGCGCATGAAAGAGGAAGATTGGGATGCGGTGATTTCCACCAATCTTAAATCTGTTTATCGCATGAGCCAGGCGGTGTTGCGTCCGATGATGAAGGCACGTGCCGGACGCATTATCAGCATTTCTAGCGTGGTTGGCCATATGGGCAATGCAGGGCAAACCAATTATGCGGCGGCCAAGGCCGGCATGACCGGTTTCACAAAGTCACTGGCTGCTGAGGTGGGCAGCCGTGGCATTACAGTCAATTGCGTGGCTCCCGGCTTCATTGAAACTGATATGACGGCAGAGCTTCCGGAAGACATCAAACAGCAAATGCTGGCACGTGTCCCAGCCGGGCGCCTGGGAAGCGTGGATGAGATTGCCGCTACAGTAGCCTTCCTAGCGTCACCGATGGCAGGCTACATTACTGGCGAGACCATTCATGTCAACGGCGGCATGTACATGCTGTAGAAACACACTTTTTTGTATTATTCTGCAATTTTGCTAGAATACGTACTTAGCCGCAGGGCTATTTTTTTAAATCAGAGAGGTAACTTAAGATGTCTGACATCGAACAACGTGTAAAAAAAATCGTGAGTGAGCAACTTGGCGCCAACGAAGCTGACGTAAAAAATGCGTCATCATTTGTAGATGATTTGGGAGCGGATTCACTCGATACCGTAGAGTTGGTAATGGCATTGGAAGAGGAATTTGACTGCGAAATCCCGGACGAAGAGGCAGAAAAAATCACCACCGTGCAGCAAGCGATTGATTACGTCACCGCCAACCTCAAATAATTCTAATACTTCCATCACGGGTCGAGCTTCACCCGTGATGGCGTTCTATCATCATCTCAATCTATTTCTAATAGGTTAATTATGTCAAAGCGCAGAGTTGTTGTAACTGGCTTGGGCGTCGTGTCACCCGTTGGGATAGGCACGGATACCGCTTGGGCTAATTTGATCGCTGGCCAGTCCGGCATTACCCGCATCACCAAGTTCGATCCTACGCCTTTTGCCAGCCAGATTGCAGGCGAAGTCAAAGGCTTTAATGCCGAGGATTATATTCCAGCCAAAGATGCGCGCCGTATGGATACGTTCATCCAGTATGGTTTGGCGGCTGGCATCGAGGCGTTCAAGGATTGTGGTATCGAGGTGACGGAAGCCAATGCCGAACGCATCGGCGTGGCCATCGGTTCCGGCATTGGCGGGTTAGGTTTGATTGAAAGCACCAACGATACTTATGACGAAGGAGGTCCGCGCAAGATTTCGCCATTTTTTATTCCCGGCACCATTATCAACATGATTTCAGGCAACCTTAGTATCATGCTGGGTTTGAAGGGGCCAAATGTTGCTATCGTAACGGCCTGTACCACAGGCACACATTGTATTGGTGACGCGTTCCGCATGATTGAGTACGGCGATGCCGATGTGATGGTGGCTGGCGGCGCCGAAGCGGCGATAACCGAGCTTTCTGTCGGTGGTTTTGCCAGTGCGCGCGCTTTGTCCGGTCGCAATGATGACCCGGCCACAGCCAGTCGTCCATGGGATAAAGATCGCGACGGCTTCGTGATTGGTGAAGGTGCAGGCGTGATGGTGCTGGAAGAGTATGAGCATGCCAAGAAACGCGGCGCCAAGATTTATGCCGAGGTAGTAGGGTATGGCATGAGCGCCGACGCTTACCACATGACTGCGCCGAATATGGATGGCCCGCGCCGTTCCATGGTGAATGCGATTAAGAACGCCGGCATCAACGCGGATCAGGTACAGTTCGTCAATGCGCATGGCACGTCCACTCCGCTGGGCGATACGAATGAAACCAATGCCATCAAGGCAACATTTGGCGATCATGCGAAGAAGCTGGTTGTAAACTCTACCAAGTCCATGACAGGCCATTTGTTGGGCGGGGCTGGTGGTTTGGAGTCGGTATTTACGGTGTTGTCGGTGTATCACCAGAAATCACCGCCTACCATTAACATCTTCAACCAGGATCCGGAATGCGACTTGGATTATTGCGCCAACACCGCGCGTGACATGAAGATCGAATATGCGCTTAAAAACAATTTCGGCTTCGGTGGCACGAATGGCAGTCTGGTTTTCAAAAAAGTATAGACTACCATTGATAACAAAAGCCTGCGTTTGTTCGCAGGCTTTTTTATTGCCCGGTTTATAATACAATACCGCCATGCATGCTCATGCTTACCTTGTTAATGGTTCCCCGTACGGTACAATCAGTCCGCTAGATCGTGGCCTGGCCTATGGCGATGGTATATTCCGCACTATGAAAGTGGTGGATGGCCTGCCGCAATGCTGGCCGCTTCATTACCAGAAGCTGGTGGCGGATTGCGGTGCTATCGGCATTGTTTGCCCTGGTGCGGAAGTTCTGATGGCGGATATTCAGCTGTTGTTTTCTGCCGACGAAACAGCGGTGGCCAAAATTATCATCACGCGCGGTGAGAGCGAGCGCGGGTACTCTTTGCCCGCAGTGACCACTCCGATGCGGGTTATCATCAAGTCCGCCGTGCCACAAATCCCAGATACCAGTTACAGCGCAGGTGTGAAGCTGGCTGTGTGTGAAACGCGCCTTTCGCATCAGCCTAGGCTTGCCGGCATCAAACACCTCAACCGGCTGGATAACGTGATGGCGCGTATGGAGTGGCATGACCCATCGATTATGGATGGCATTTTGCTGGATACGCAACATCATGTAATTGAGTGCACGGCAGCCAATATTTTTGCGCGATTCGGCAACACTTTAGTCACACCATCGCTGGCAAAATGCGGTGTGGCCGGGGTTACGCGTCAGCGCATCCTGGAGTTTGCGCATACTTTGGATTTGCAGATAAAAGTGGAACATATTACGTTGGAAGGGTTGCTGCAGGCAGATGAAACGGTAATCTGCAACAGCCTGTATGGCGCTTTGCCTGTGCGCGAAATTCAGGGGAAGGTCATTAAAGTGACACAACTTGCCCATTTGATTCGAGGCGCCCTGTCCACATGAAGCGACTGCTGAAAAGAGGCATGTTCTTGCTTATGCTACTTGTGGCAGGCACATTAGCCTGGCTGGCGCATTACGCGCGAACCCCGTTGAACTTGAGCCCGGGCGCGCAAGAAATTACCATCAAGCGAGGGAGCAGCCTACGCAGCATCGCCAATCAGCTTGTGGAACAGAAGGTCATCAAGCAGGGTTGGCCATTTGTCGTGCTGGCCAAGTTGCTGCATAAGGAGGCCGAATTGCAAGCGGGGGATTACACGCTCAATAAGAATGTTACGCCATACCAGTTGCTGCTGTCGCTAAACCACGGCAAAGCTATGCAAGGTGGCATTACTTGGATTGAAGGTAAAACTTTCCAGCAGATGCGTGAAAAGCTCGCACGGAACGATGCGATCCGGCACACCACTTCCGGCATGACAGACAAGGAAATCTTGCAATTAATCGACGCGAAAGAATCGCACCCAGAAGGCTTGTTCTTTCCGGAAACTTTTTATTTTGACCGAGGCACGGAAGATGTGGTGCTGTTGAAACGCGCTTACGGCATGATGCGGGATAGGCTGGAAGCCGCATGGAATGGGCGTTCTGGGGGCTTGCCCTACAAAAGTAAATATGAGGCCTTGATTATGGCCAGCATCATCGAGAAGGAAACCGGACAAGCCAGTGAGCGGCCAATGATTGCCGGAGTGTTTCTGAATCGACTAAGAATAGGTATGCGTTTACAGACTGATCCGACGGTGATTTACGGTATGGGCGACAGTTTTGACGGCAATATTCGTAAAAAGGATCTGGAGAAGGATACACCTTACAACACCTACACCCGCAGCGGCCTGCCGCCCACGCCTATCGCCATGCCTGGTCTGGCTTCGATAGAAGCGGCGCTGCATCCGGCCAAGACCAAAGCCTTGTACTTTGTCGGCCGTGGCGATGGTAGCCACGAGTTTTCGGACAGTTTGGTTCAGCATAACCGGGCTGTTGCAAAATATCAGTTAAAAAGACGGGTGAAGAAATAGTGGATGCAGGAAAATTCATTACGCTGGAAGGCATGGATGGTGCGGGCAAGAGCACGCACATTCCTGCCGTTCTGGCGATGCTGGAAGCGCAGGGCAGGGAAGTGGTATCCACTCGCGAGCCAGGCGGAACGCCGCTTGGCGAGCAGCTGCGCGCGCTTTTGTTGCATGAGGAAATGCATCCTGAAACCGAAACTTTGCTGATGTTTGCCGCTAGGCGAGAGCATATCGATCAAGTAATTTTGCCTGCTTTGCAGCGCGGAGCCTATGTGGTTTCCGACCGCTTTACCGACGCTACTTTTGCTTATCAAAGCGGAGCAAAGGGTGTGGATGCCAGCAAAGTGCTTGCACTGGAATCGTGGGTACAAGGCAATTTGCAGCCGGATTTGACCTTGCTGTTTGATGTGCCGGTGGAAGTCAGTGTGGCGCGTCTGGCTTCAGCACGCGTGCCGGACAAGTTTGAGCGAGAGAATACGGTGTTTTTTGAACGTCTGCGCAAGGCTTATTTGCAGCGAGCGCGAGATAATCCGGCGCGTTTTAGAATCATCAATAGCCATCAGTCGCTTGAAATGGTGCAGGCAGACGTGCATAAGGTGATGACGGAATTCTTGCGAGCGCAATGATGCACTATCCATGGCTGGATTCAACCTGGCAACAATTGATGCAGCAGCGCATGCGCTTGCCGCATGCGATTCTGCTGAAGGGGCGTGTGGGCATTGGCAAGCATAATTTTGCAGTGGCCTTTGCCAAGGCCATGTTATGCCGCAGCCCGGCCGCAGAAGGCCACGCTTGCGGGCATTGCCAGAGCTGCAACTGGTTCGAGGAGGGTACGCATCCTGATTACAAATGGTTGACGCCTGAAAATGATGAACCCGACGAAGAAAACGGCAAAAAAAGTACCAAGCGCAAGATTATTTCCGTGGCTCAGATTCGTCAGTTGACGGATTTTATTAGCCTGACCAGTCATCAGTCCGGCTTGAAGGTGATTGTGTTGTCGCCGGCGGAGGCGCTCAATACGGCCTCAGCCAACGCTTTGCTCAAGATGCTGGAAGAGCCACCACCAGGCACGTTGTTCGTACTTGTGGCCAGCCAGCCGCAGCGTTTGCTACCTACTATCATCAGCCGCTGTCATACCATTTCACTCCCCATACCGGATACGCATGCGGCGTCGAGCTGGCTGCAGATGCAAGGGGTGAGCGAACCAGAGAACTGGCTCGCAGAAGCCGGCGGGGCGCCATTGCTGGCGGCACATCTCAGTGAACAGAGTGTTGTGGGCGGCCTGCTGCTTAAGCATTTGGCGCAGGGCGGGGCAATGAACCCGTTTGCGACAGCTTCCGAATTTTTGTCGATCGGAATGGAGCCGGCTCTACAGATCTTGCAAAAATGGGCCTACGATTTACAACGATGCAGGCTAACGCAGACCTTGCATTATTTCCCTGGTTACCGAAATGCTTTCCAAGCTCTGAGCAAGAGCGTAAACTTGTCGTCGCTTATGCAGTTCCAACGGGTGTTGGGCGATGCAAAACGTGTTGCAAGCCACCCTTTAAATAACGAACTGCAACTGGAAAACATATTGTTACAATACATCCATTTGTTTAAACCCTAATTTGCTGCAGGTGAATTTAAGTTGAGTACGACACAAACGCCAATGAATACCGAGCAGGCTATAGCGGCGGCCAACAAGCCTGGGGTGCTGTCTTTGGCAATCAAGGAGAAATCCGCGCTATATGCTGCCTATATGCCGTATCTTAAGGGTGGTGGCTTGTTTATACCCACCAACAAAAGTTTCAAGATGGGCGAAGAAATATTCATGTTGCTGAGCCTGGTGGATGATCCTGTCAAGCTAAAGGTAGTCGGTAAAGTGGTGTGGGTTTCCCCAATTGGGCATGGCACCCGCCCTCAGGGTATCGGCGTTCAATTCAGCGAAAAAGACGGCGGCCTAGAGGTCAAAAACAAGATCGAAGCCATCTTGGGCGGCGCATTGAAATCCAATAGACCTACCCATACGATGTAATCAGGGTAGGTTTGATGCTTGTCGACTCGCACTGCCATTTGAATTTTCCCGAACTGGTTGCACATCTTCCAGAAATTCAACAGAAGATGCATGAGGCGCACGTTGGGCATGCGCTCTGTGTGTCTGTCACCCTAGATAAATTTCCTGAAGTGCTGGCATTGGCTGAGCAACATGATAATCTGTTTGCATCTGTGGGCGTGCACCCTGATTATGAGGGTATCATGGAGCCATCCGCAGAAGATCTGGTTGCTTTAGCGAATCATCCCAAAGTGGTTGCAATAGGGGAAACGGGCCTGGATTATTTCCGTCTGCAAGGCGATTTGGAGTGGCAACGCCAACGTTTCAGGACGCATATAAAGGCAGCAATTCAGGCGCACAAGCCGCTGATTATTCATACACGAAACGCAGCAGAAGATACTATCAGTATTATGCGGCAGGAAAACGCGCAAAGAATTGGCGGAGTGATGCATTGTTTTACCGAGAGTCTAAATGTTGCTAATGCAGCTATCGAGATGGGGTTCTATATTTCCTTTTCGGGTATTCTGACATTCAAGAATGCGGCTGACTTGAAAAAGGTGGCGCAAAAAATCCCGTTATCCCGGATCCTGGTAGAGACAGACGCACCATATCTGGCGCCAGTTCCGTTTAGAGGAAAGATAAACCAGCCAGCCTATGTGCGCTACGTTGCTGAGGCGATTGCTGAACTGCGTGGGATTACTTTTGAAGAAGTGATGTGCGCGACTACTGAAAATTTCTTCAGGTTATTTAAATCAGCCAATGTGCTTTGAACCAACTTCTGGCGTATATGGTCTTAGTTTGCGGGTAAATGAGTTTATTCTCTGTAACTAAACAGCTAAAATGCAAAGTCTTCAGTCAACAAGAAACGCTGTAGAGCGTTTTATTAACCGAGTTTAAGGAAACTACCGCTATGACACTTAAAGAAGTAAGTCTATTTTTATCCACTTGCGTTTTGGCAATACAAGTGGGAATTGCTAGTGCAGCGGGCAAAACTTATTCGGAAGATGAGTTTCTCGACAGCTTCAGCGGCAAATCCAAGAAGGTTGTATCGGATAAGCTGGGTGCACCAATAAAAAAGGAACAGTCAGTCAAGCCTTCCAATGCAGATAACGTTACGGGGCAATATGCGGCTGTGGGTAAAAAAGACTCCAAGCCAGTGAAGGTGGAGATGTGGTATTACAAAAACATCGTCAAATATGATCCCAAGCGTACATATAAAACTACAGAGTTAACTTTTGTAAACGACCGTGTAATGAATATTGCATTCTTTAACGACAAGTAGTTGCAACTGAATTGATTTGATAGCCAGCTCTTGCTGGCTATTGTTATAGTCAATTATTTCGCATAATGTATATTATGTTAAATTAAGTACGTTCCCATGAAGGCTTCAGCACCGCTCTTTCTTTTGGAAACATTATGCTGAATGTGCTGCCCTCATGCTCAATGCTGTCTATTTTGAGTTGTGCTTGGTGACGTACCAAAATGTGTTTGACAATAGACAACCCCAAGCCAGTACCTCCAGTATCACGACTACGACTTTTGTCTACACGATAAAACCGCTCGGTGATTCGGTTGACATGCTCTTTGGGAATGCCAATCCCAGTATCCATGACGCTATATACAGCCCCATTGTCAGCGGCCTTCCAGGAAACATGAATATGTCCTTTTTCTGGCGTATAGCGAATGGCATTGTTTATTAAATTGCTACAAGCGCTGTAAATTTCATCTTCGGCACCAATCAGTCTTAAATTTGACGCAATATCGTGCGTTATTTTATGCTTGCCATGGCTCAGTCCTTGGGCGTTACCTAAAACGCGTTCTAGAAGCCCTTGCATGTTGATTTCATTGCTTTCCGGCACATTGGCATCGCTTTCGATGCGAGAAAGCGTTAATAAGTCTTCGACAAGATTACGCATGCGCTGGGTTTGTTGTTCCATCAACTCAATATGGTGTAGATACTGCTTGGAGACGGCGCCTGGAATATCATGCAGGGTTTCAAGAAATCCACCTACTACAGTCAGCGGCGTACGCAGCTCATGCGAGACATTAGCGATAAAGTCACGGCGCATTGCGTCTAGTTTCTGCGTTTGGCTAATGTCTTGGCAGACCATAATTTTTTGCTGCGCGCCAAATGTGTATATCCGCAGCTCGAGATCTTTATCAAGCTGAAATCTGGACTTTATTTTCAACGGCTCCTCGTATCGCTCGGCCTCCAAGTACTTGACTGCTTCAGGATGATGTACGCCAGCATTCAGCTTTTGGTCCTGATCACGCCACAAATTCAAACCAAGCTGTGATTCTGCAGCTGGATTACACCATTCTACTTGCTGGCTCTGGTTGAATATGACTACGCCATCCGGCAGCACACTCACGGCGTTTTTAAAGCGGGACATGCTGCTGCTGAGTTCTGATGCCTGTAATTGATGACGTTGTACGAAGTTTCTTAAGGTCTCGAAAATAGCTTCCCAATGACCGCTGGCTGCCGGCAAGGTTTTGTTGTTAGGGGATTTTAGCCAATCCAGCAATTGGGATTGCCGCAACAAATGCAAGCCCAGATATAGCGTGACACCTATGCCCCACAGGCTAAGCGCAGCCAGTATGCCTTCGTGCGCCCAAATAGCCAGGCACAGCAAAACGAATATATACACAATGGCTACAGTAATCTTGTCCATGCCTTGAGATTATACTAAGGTGGAAAAGCGGTATCCCGTACCTCTTACCGTTTGCAACATTGTATCGTGACCGGAAACCTGAAGTGTACTGCGCAAGCGACGTATCTGGACATCGACTGTGCGATCTTCCACATAAACCCCACTACCCCAGACACTATTGAGCAGTTGTTCGCGTGTATAGACGCGCTCCGGGTTGCCCATAAAAAAATGCAGTAGCTTATATTCCATCGGACCAAGTGTGATGGGAATGCCATTGCCTGTGACACGGTGTGTCTTGGGATCCAGCACCAGTCCGGCACACTCTATCGTATCCTGTACCGATTGCGGCGAGCTACGCCGCAGCACAGCTTTAATTCTGGCATTCAGTTCGCGCGGGCTAAACGGCTTGGTGATGTAATCATCGGCCCCTGCTTCCAGCCCGCGTAGTTTGTCCACTTCCTCGCTGCGCGCCGTGAGCATGATGATGGGAATATCTTTAGTGGTAGCGCGTGTTTTAAGTTGTTTGGCATAATCCATCCCGCTGGTGCCCGGCAGCATCCAGTCCAGCAATATCAAGTCAGGCATGTGTGTATGCAGGAAATTTTCAGCCTGCTCCACACTGAGCGCCCGTAGCGGCAGATAACCGGCCTGGGATAAGTTAAAAGTCAGCAATTCCTGTATGGCTGGTTCATCTTCGACAACAAGTATGCGAGCGGACATCCTTTTAAGCACCAATATGACATAGATATTACATCATATGGTGATTTTATTTCAAAAAAATGACAATACCGCAAAAGAATTATTTCAAGCTACAGTCCATTTTCTGATGAAATAATCCAGACTGGCGCGTCCGGCTCCGCCCAAAAGCAAAGGCAATAGCATGATAATAAACAACACTGGCAGCTTGAAGTTGCCAAATCCATCGTTATTTTCATCGATAATACGATACCCTCTCACTAATTCGTTTAGGTTGGCCCAGTGTTCAGGCCAATGTACCGAGGCGATGGCTACAATGGTAAGGATAATCAAGCTCAAGCTGAAAAACCGTGTTGCCAAGCCAAGCACCAAGGCGATTGCCCCAAGAATCTCAAACCAGGTGGCGATTCCCCAGCTAATATCTGGCGGCAATAGGTTGAATGGGAAAGGAAAACTTAAATCGGTAAACCAGTTGGTGCCGTGAAGCTTTTCTAAGCCTGATTCGCCGAATTCCCAAGCCAATATTAGACGTAATGCCAGTTGTGGCAGCCACGTATTGAGCCGGTCAAGCTGGGCCACGATGCCGAGATATAGGTTTGATATAGATTGTGTTGTAAACATGGTTTGCCCTTTTTAAACGATGTGTAATTTAGTCGGGTAAGCAGGCTTGACCTTACACGGCCTGATTTTTTAGTGAGGCACTATGAGATTGGCTACATTTAAAATATTTGAAATGTAAGCGAATGCCTAGCAGAAATACCAGTACAGCCGCATAATAGAACGGTTCGGTAACATCTTTTTTGACCAGCCACCAGAAATGCAATATTGCCAGAATGGCAATGACGTAAACAAGCTGATGCAATTTCTTCCATCGTCCTTTCAGGCGCCTCATCATTACCTGGTTCGAGGTGGCTGCCAGCGGAATGGTAAGCACGAAGGCACTAAAACCAACGACAACATAAGGATGCTTAACAATGTCTTTTACAATATCCGGCCAATAGAATCCATAGTCTAGCCATATATAAGTAGTGACATGTAGGCACACATAAGCAAACATCCACAACCCCAGTAGCCTGCGTAATTGGATAGGCCATGCTTGGCCGGTAAACAAGCGTACGGGGGTCATGGTAAGCGACCCCAGCAGGAAAACCAAAGCCCAAGTGCCGGTGTAGCGCTCAACAAACTCTACCGGATTGGCACCTAGGTCATCGTGGATGCCTAACCAGACAAGGCGCAATAATGGCAAAAAAGCCATTATCCAAATGGCAATCTTGCTATAAAGAATCCACTGTTTAACCATTTAGAAATGCTTTTTCAGATCCATGCCGGCATATAGTTGGGCGACCTGCTCGGCATAACCATTAAACATTTGCGTTTTAACCCGACCGGCAAACAAGCCTGCCCCGATGCGCTTTTCCGAAGACTGCGTCCAGCGAGGATGGTCTACGTTGGGGTTTACATTGGCATAAAATCCATACTCGCGCGGGTTGGTTTTTGCCCATGTGGTTATAGGCATTCTTTCTACAAAGCGAATCTTCACGATGGATTTCGCACCTTTGAAGCCGTATTTCCAGGGCGTGACCAAGCGCACGGGCGCACCATTCTGGTTGGGTAAGATTTCACCGTATAACCCGACAGCCAGCAATGTCAGCGGATGCATTGCCTCGTCCATACGCAAACCCTCGGTATACGGCCAATCCAAAATCGGCATGCGTACGCCAGGCATTGTCAGCGGATCATTCGCGGAAATGAATTCTATAAACTTGGCATTGCCAGTTGGTTCGGCCCATTTAACCAGTGCTGCCAGTGGCAACCCAATCCATGGGACGACCATGGACCAGGCCTCCACACAGCGGTGACGATAAATGCGTTCTTCCAGCGGTGCCAGTCTCATCAGGTCTTCGATGTTGATCGTTTTGGTTTTTTTCACTTCGCCTTCAATGCTGATACTCCATGGACGCGGCTTGAATAGCGTGGAGTGAATGGCCGGGTCGGGTTTATCGGTGCCGAATTCGTAGAAGTTATTGTAGGTGGTGACATCTTCGTAGCTGGTCAGTTTCTCGCCCGCACCGTAGGATGTTTTGCGATAGGCAGCGATGCTTTTCCCGGTTCTGCCGGAACCTTCCATCGCCGCAAATGCGGTTTTTTGGCTAAATGTGCTTACAGAAAGCAGTGCGAACCCGCAGGCTTTTAGCAAGGCACGACGGCTCTCGAATACTTCACGAGGTGTGATTTCCGGCGATCGGATGTTGGCTGGATTATTATGGCGTGAATTGCGAATCAACATAGCACTTCCTTAACCTGTATATCGCTTTAGTCACGCTGGAATGCTAAACATTACATACCTGCAAGCTTATTTTTGCATGGTTTGTGCAAAAGCGGCGATTTCGGCATTTAGTTCTTTGTCGTTGATAGTGTTTGCAATGGATTCGGCACTCACCAAATATGCTTTGGCCGCGTTCGCATCACCTGAAGCTAAGGCGTTTTGCGCCATGACCAGACTAGCCTTTGCTTCATAATAAAGCCCCCCGTTTGCCTTGGCAAAATCACGCAGTTTGATATAGGTGTTTTCGGCGCTTTTGTAATCCTTGGCTTGTGTTTGATACTGCCCCAGTTGGAGCGTGGCGCTAGCATATTGGTCTGGCGTCCCTACTCTTTTTTGCATCATGACGCTTTTCAATTGGTGTTCGATTGCACGATCATGTTGCCCCAAGGCGGCGTGCGTTTGTGCGATGTAGGCATAGCTATCCGCACGCTCGTTGTCATTGTTGGCTGTTTTGCTTGCAGCGGTGTAGCTTGCCAGAGCGGCATTCATATCCTTGGCAAGTGCGCGGGTTTCGCCTAGCAGTACATGGCAGATGTAAACAAATCGCGGATTTTGTTGCTGCTCGAATAAGCTCAAGCTTTTCTGGTAATGCTGGCTGGCCAGCGTATATGCCTGGTTTTGTTTATGCAGATTGCCCAGCAGCAGATTGGCGATGCCGGTGTCATAGTCGGACTTGGTTGTTTTTATGCCTTGTTCCATGGCTTTTTGTGCTTCGGCATACAGGCCTTGCGCGCCCAGCGCCCTGCCCTTACACAGCCAGGCTTCGTGGGCTGTGGCATCTTGTTTCAGTGCGGCTTCTGCGGCGGCCAGCGCCTTGGCCGGTTGCCCTGCGCTCATGGATTCCGCACAAGAGGCTGCGTACTTGTCGCTTCCTGCGTTACAGTTAAAACTTAATATAATCAATATAATAATTTGTATTTTTGATGCTATTTCTAGTTTCATGACATGTTCACTGAAGGATGGCTATTCAAAATAACGTGCTTTGCGGATTCTGGTTATCCTGTGCTGAATCGGACTGCATTGAAACTAGATTGGTTTCATTCTCGGCCAGCAAGGCGAGTAGACCGGCTTCGTCAAGCACGGTAACGCCCAATTCATGCGCTTTGGCTAGTTTGCTGCCTGCCTCTGCCCCTGCCACGACAAAGTCGGTCTTTTTGGATACGCTGCCGCTTACTTTGCCGCCTGATGCCTCGACTCTGGCTTGCGCTTCATCACGCGTCATATTGGGTAGCGTACCGGTCAATACAAAAGTCTTGCCAACCAGCGCACCTAGCGCCTTTGCTTTGCCCTCATGCTCCACCCAATGCACGCCAAGGTTTTGCATCGACTCAATGACCTTGATATTATGCGGCTCCGCAAAGAACTGCAGAATGGATTCCGCCACGATTGGGCCGACATCATTAACCTCGAGCAATGCTTCAAAATCCGCATCCAGCAAGGCTTTCAGGCTGCCGAAATGGTTGGCCAGATCCTTGGCGGTGGCCTCGCCGACATTGCGGATGCCGAGGCCGAAAATAAAGCGCGCCAAGGTGGCAGACTTGCTCTTTTCCAGGGCGTTCAGTAGATTTTGTGCGGATTTCTCTGCCATACGCTCCAGCTCGGCAAGTGTGACCAGATCCAATTTGTAGATGTCATCGAGATGATGCACCAGGTTGGCTCCCACCAGTTGATCTACGAGCTTTTCACCCAGCCCCTCGATGTCCATTGCGCGGCGGCTGGCGAAATGCGTGATGGCATGCTTGCGTTGCGCCGGGCAATATAACCCGCCGGTACAGCGCGCCACTGCTTCGTCCTGTGGGCGTTCAATATGCGAGCCGCACTCCGGGCACGTCTGAGGCATGCTGAAAAGGCGCGTATTTTCTGGCCGCTGGGCAAGCACAACGGAAACCACTTCCGGAATCACGTCGCCTGCCCGGCGCACGATAACGACATCGCTGATACGAACATCTTTGCGGCGAATTTCGTCTTCGTTGTGCAGGGTGGCGTTGGTGACGGTAACACCCCCGACAAATACCGGCTTAAGCCGCGCTACCGGCGTAATAGCACCCGTGCGACCAACCTGCACGTCAATCGCCTCTACCGTAGTTAAGGCCTCCTGCGCCGGGAACTTGTGCGCTACTGCCCAGTTAGGCTCGCGCGAGCGAAACCCAAGCTCGCGCTGTAAATCCAGCCGGTTAACCTTGTAGACCACGCCGTCTATATCAAACGGCAAGCGCTCCCGTTTGGCGGCTACGGCGGCATGGAATGCAACCAAGGCTTCTGGCCCATCGCACACGGCACGCTCGGCGCACACCGGCAAGCCGAATGTTTTCAGCGCATCCAGTACTTGTGCATGCGTGGGTGGCAGTTGCCAGCCTTGTGTTTCGCCCAAGCCATAGACAAAACATGACAGCATGCGCTCGGCCGTAAGCCTGGAATCCAGCTGTCGCACCGCACCGGCTGCGCCATTGCGTGGATTCACCAAGGTTGGTTTTCCCAGCGCGCGCTGTTTGGCGTTATAGCGCTCGAAATCCGGACGGTTCATATACACTTCGCCGCGCACTTCCAGTACCTCAGGCGCGCTACCGTGCAAGCGCAACGGAATCTGGCGCACAGTGCGGATGTTTTGTGTGACATCTTCGCCGACCTCGCCATCACCACGCGTGGCAGCTTGTACCAATAGGCCATTTTCATAGCGCAAACTGATCGCTAGCCCGTCGAACTTCAGTTCTGCCGCGTATTCGACAGATGGATCGCTATCCTCCAGCCCCAGTTTTTTGCGGGTTCTGGCATCAAACGCGCGTGCGCCTTCCGGCGCGATATCGGTCTCAGTTTCGATAGAGAGCATAGGGACGCGATGCCTGACAGCAGCCAGTTCCGGCAATGGCATGCCGCCTACGCGCTGTGTGGGGGAATCTGCTGCTGTCAGTTGCGGATATTGTGCTTCCAGTGCTTTTAGTTCGCGGAACAGCCGGTCATAGTCCGCATCGGGCACTGTGGGGGCATCCAGCACATAGTAATCGTAATCGTGTTGGGAGATTTGCGCGGTCAGTGCCGCGATTCGTTTGCGCGCTGTTTCCAAATCTGCCATCGCAGGAACAAATGCTAGTTGAACAAGCGGAAGCTTTCCGGGCTGCCCGGCATGATGCCACGCGCCACCATCTTGGCGTGGATAATCTTGAGCTGCTGGCGAATTTTTTGCATTTGCAAATCCCCAAGCGGTTTTTGAAGATCATCCACTAGGCGGGCATTCAGGCTACTGGCCATTTTTTGCGCGACCAGAATCATCTGGTTGAATACCTGCTCGCTATTGGTGACTTTGGGAATCTCGAATTGAAAAGTAACTGCCTTCACGACACCGTTGCGTAAGACTTCCGAGGTAAATGGCTGGTTATCACTGCTGAAAAGCGTATAAGCAACAATGTCAGACTGGTGCTCCGCGACGTAGTGGAATTTACCATCATCCAGCAATACCATACCGCTGGCTTCTGCGATGCCCCTGAACTTGGTGCCATGAATCAAAGGCTCACCTTGTAGCAGATGCACGCTGACTATTTGATCCACCTCTACACAAAACTCATCCAGCGCGATGGCGCGCTGCGCCGCATCGCCCGTACCCTGCCATTCCACATGGGCGTTCAGTTCCAATCCCATATTCTCTACCGCAAACTGGAACTTGTTCAAGATGTGCTTTGACACAGGTCCGGAGCGGTCTGCCAGCTGGATGCTGCAGGCGATTTGCTTGTATGTCTGTTCGGGATCGTTCTGTGTCATCGGGTGCCACTGGTGGTGCTCGTCGATGCCATGCAGCATCATGGATACGCCCATGTCGGCAGACATGTTTTTTGCGACATCCATGAACGCTTTGCAGGTGATTGGCCGGGTTGCGTAAAGGAAAGCCGTCAAGTCAATTTGCGGGTGCACTTCGCCAGGCAGCTGGGTTTTGAGCCTGAGCGCAATATCTTCTTCCGTTTCAGGCACTGCTACCGGCTTGATTGTGCGCGCAGGTGTTTCTTTGGCAGGCTTGGAAGCTTCTCGCATGCTGGGCTGTGGCGTTTCCAGCGGGATAGTATCTGGCACGGTTTTTGGTTCCAGAACGGGTGGCGGTTCGCTATTCAGTTTTTCCGTAATCTTGGTGCGGGTGGCAACATCTGCAAACTCCCTTTCCACAAAGGCATCCGCATCAATGTAGAAATCTTCGACCAGCACGTCTTTTCTGGATACGAGAAATTCTTCGGAAATCCCTTTTTGCAGTTTTTTTTCCTGCAACCAGTTATAAACCATTACACCAACAATAATGATGGCGCCAAGGATAATCAAAGCAATCTGCAAATCTGACATCGTTTTATTCTACTGCGTTTTTACCGTAACGTGGTGATTTATCCTTGCATTTCTATCGCGGCTTCTATGTCTACGTCCACCACGCGGGAAACGCCAGATTCTTGCATCGTGACACCAATCAGTTGTTGCGCCATTTCCATGGTGATCTTGTTGTGACTGACGAACAGGAATTGCGTCTTTTCGGCCATCTTCTTCACCATGCCGCAGAAGCGCTCGGTATTGCTATCGTCCAGCGGCGCGTCTACTTCATCCATCAGACAGAACGGTGCAGGATTTAGCCGGAACAGCGCGAACACCAGCGCCATCGCGGTCAAGGCTTTTTCGCCGCCGGAAAGCATCTGGATGGTGGTGTTTTTCTTGCCGGGCGGCTGTGCAGAGACTTGAATTCCGGTATCCAGAATCTCGTCACCCAGCAGTTCTAGCTTGGCCTGGCCGCCGTTAAACAGCACTTTGAACAACTCGTCGAAATTGCGGTTCGCCTCATCAAACGTAGCTTGCAGCTTGCTGCGCGTTTCCTTGTCTATTTTGCGAATCGCCTCTTCCAGCGTCTCGCTGGCGGTCAGCAAATCCTGCATCTGGCTATCCAGATAGATTTTACGCTCTTTCTCGGCAGCCAGCTCCTGTATCGCCGCCAGGTTGACTGCGCCCAATGCATTGATCTGATTGTTTAATTGTGTCGTTCTGCGTTGCAGATCGTTGGGGCGAGCATCGGCATCCAGCCCCTCGCCCAGCATTTGCTCGTCCAGCCCGCTTTCCAGCAAGGCGGCTTGGCATTGCTCGAAATAAATGCGTGTTTCCTGCTCTTTCAAACGGCTTTGCTCCAAAGCGTCGCGTATCGGGTGCAGCGCCTGCTCGATCTGCATGCGCAGGCGCTCCTGGACTTGCAGCGCCGTGTCTTGCTCCGCCAGCAAATTTCGCGCTTCGGCTAGTTTTTGCTCGGCAGTTTGCTTTTTGGTCAACGCTTCCGCCAGATTGGCCTTGAGCGTGTCCATCACCGCAATCTTGAGCGCTTCCTCATTCTCTTTCTGGCGATGTGTTAGTGATTCTTTTTCATCATAGTTTAGTTTAACTTTATTATTTAATTCATTGATATTATTTGAAATTATTTTATTATTGTAAAAGCAGGCTTGCTGCTTTTTCTCTGCTTGCTGAATCTCGTCGCGCAGGGCAAAATAAACACTTTCGGATTGTTGTTTGACCGATTGCGCCTGATTTTTTGCTTGTTCCAGCCCCACCAAGCCTGCCGTATTGGTTTCCAGCGTGCTTTGCAGCGATGATTTTTCCGCCTGCAATTGCGCTATTTTCTCAAGCTGGTTGGCGATTTCGGTTTGCATGTGCTGTTGCCGCTCAATTGCGTTGTCACGCGCCTGTTTGAGCTGATTCAGCTCAAGCTGCGCGCGGTGTGCAACATTGTTGAGTTGCCCCAGTTCGCTTTGCAATTGTTGCTGTTCGGGGCGCAACGCCTGCCAGTTCGATTCGGTCTTGCGCAAGTCATCTGCCACCTGCTGGGCGTGCTGTTGCAGCTTGGGCAATTGCTGTTTGGCGGCGTCCAGCTGCTGCTGGCGCGCTAGCACGCCATGCATGGCTGCATCCGCGCCCTGATTGGCTTGTGCAGCATGATAGAACACGCTGTGACGGGTATATACATCCCCTTCCGCTGTCACTAGCCATTCGCCGGGGTGAAGTTTTTGCGCTTGTGCGGCGGGGTCTTTGTCCGCCACATATACATGCGCCAGCCAATCCTGCAGCACGGCTTGCAGGCTCGCATCCTTGATTTGCAACAGGCTAAGCAGCGATGTCAGCGCCGCATTTTGTTTCAGGTCGGTTTTAGACCCGGCATCGAAGCCCAGCGCCAATGCGGCGGGCGGGCGATCTTTCAGGTTGCCGGCATGTTTCACAATCGCGTTCAGGCGCGCCCCCAGTGCGGCTTCCAGCGCGGTGGCCCATTCTGGCACAATGCTGATGGTTTGCCACAATCGCATACTGTTGCTCAACCCGGCTTGCTGTAGCCAGTTACCCAACTTGCCAGATTGGTTGAGCGATTGCTGCAAGCGGCTCAGCGCGGCTATCTCTGCCTCGGCCTGGCTTACCTCGCGCTGCGCAGCGCTTTGCTGCTGGCGCAGCGTCTGCACCATTGTATGCAGCTGCCCTTCTTCCGCTTGCAAAGCTTTTAAAGCATGCTCTTGCGAGCCAATATCCGCGCGGGTTTTGGCGATGGTCTCTTCCAGCGCAGCAATCTTGTCCTGTTCCGGCAATTTCAGGTTGGCCAGATCCGTTTCAAGCCGCGCGATGCGATGCTGAGATTCCGCCAGACTCTGCTCGGTATAATGCACGCGGCTTTGCGCCAGTTGAATTTGTTGTCGCGCCTCGTTCAGCGTGTGCCGCGTCTGCTCTAGTTGCTGGTTTGCCGCATTCAGGCCGGATTGCTTTTCCGGCAGCCCGGCTTGCAGCGCCTGCAATTCGGTATTTGCGAAGCTTTCTAGCTGCTCGGCTTCTGCCGCTTCCGCAGTCATTGCCTGTTGCTGTTGTTGCAAGGCCTGCGATTGCGCAAGGTTACGCTCCAGCGCGATGTGAATCTGCTGTAGCTGTTGCGAAAGCCGCTCGCGCGCCTCGGTGTTCTGGCGTACCTGGTTTTCGAGGTTGCTGACATCGGCGTTCGCCTCGTAGTACGCCGCTTGCGCGGTGTTGATGCCCTCGCTGGCCGCATAATGGCTTTGGCGCGTGCTTTCCAGCGTGCTTTCGGCAGCACGCAGTTCGGCAATCTTCGCTTCCAAATCGTTGGTCAGGCGCTCGACCAGTGCCTTGGCTTTTTCCCAATCACGTCCGGCATCGTGCTTTTTCAGCAGCCATAATTGGCCTTCCGCCAGCTTCAAATCCGCTTGCAGTTTGTGGTATTGCTCGGCAACCACGGCTTGGGTTTCCAGTTTGTTGATCTGCTTTTGCATCTCACGGCAAATGTCTTCGACGCGCGTCAGATTTTCGTGCGTATCGCGCAGCCGCAGTTCGGTTTCGCGGCGTCTTTCCTTGTATTTGCTAATGCCAGCAGCTTCTTCCAGAAAGGTACGCAGTTCTTCTGGTTTAGCCTCGACAATGCGTGAAATGGTATTTTGACCAATGATGGCGTAAGCGCGCCCGCCCAGGCCTGTGCCCAAGAACAAATCAGCCACATCGCGACGGCGCACGGCGGTGTTGTTGATGTAGTAGGTGGAGCCTTTTTCACGCTCGATCACGCGCTTGACGCTGATTTCGGCGTACTGCCCCCATTCGCCAGTCGCGCCGCCCAAGCTGTTGTCAAACAACAGCTCTACGGAGGCACGGGAGATGGGTTTGCGATTGGCCGAGCCGTTAAAAATCACAGCATCCATCGCATCGGCGCGCATTTCTTTGGCACTGGATTCACCCAATACCCAACGCACGGATTCCATTACGTTAGACTTACCGCAACCATTGGGGCCAACCACGCCGACACGTTGGCCGTGCACATGGATAGTGGTCGGGTCCACGAATGATTTGAACCCGGCAAGTTTGATGTGTGTTAAACGCAAGATACGATCAAGTTAGGTTTGGTTTTAGGCGTTATAATAACGGTTTTACGACAGATTTAACATTGCAATGAGCGAACATTTATTGGGCGGCAAGCCCACAGCGCAACCCAGCAAGGAACTGGAGACTTTTACTAACCCGCACCCGCACCGCGATTTCCATATTCACATGGAAGTGCCGGAGTTTACCTGTCTCTGTCCCAAGACTGGGCAGCCGGATTTTGCTGTGATTTATATCGACTACATCCCTGATCAGCTTTGCGTGGAACTGAAAAGCCTCAAGTTATATATGTGGAGTTTCCGCGATGAAGGCTGTTTCCACGAAGCCGTTACCAACCAGATTCTGGACCACCTGGTGAAAGCTACGCAACCGCGCTTTATGCGCATCACGGCCAAGTTCTATGTGCGTGGCGGTATTTTTACCAATGTGGTGGCTGAGCATCGCAAATCAGGCTGGCAGCCGCAACCACGTATCGATTTGACTCAGTTTGACAGCCAGTCGAATACTCGCGGCTAATTGCAGAAAATCGTTGACAATTCGGGCGGCCGTCTTTAATATTGCGCCTTCTTTGAAATCGCCGTGATTTCAAGGCGCAGCAAAGAGGTGCGATTCGGGGGTATAGCTCAGCTGGGAGAGCGCTTGCATGGCATGCAAGAGGTCAGCGGTTCGATCCCGCTTATCTCCACCAAAATACTGCGCAAGGTGAAAATACGGTAAAATTCAAAGCAGTAAAAATTCTTAGGTCCCCATCGTCTAGAGGCCTAGGACACCTCCCTTTCACGGAGGCGACCGGGGTTCGAATCCCCGTGGGGACGCCAAACATTATATAAGTTATTGAAATTTAATAACTTAATATGGTTATCAGCATAACTTTTTATCAAGTGCCACTTCTCAACTTCGCTGATGCAAATAAACTCACTCATGACCCATTAAGTATTTGTTAATTCGTATGCGACATTGCGAAATAAACAAGGCTAACATGTGGTTATGCGCTTCTGAGAAATTAGAAAATTAACCCCCCGTATGTGACATGAACCTGATAACCGCTGGCTCATTTCTTTTGGGATTAAAGTCATGTCCTTTTGGCTTGGCTCTAACGCCGTCAATAATGGCATTTTTTAAGGGGGTAT
>Ga0233425_10003003_pt1 | contig 31764 bp, 24 predicted proteins | sample Watercolumn_Towu_2_FD_181712 | JGI IMG/M metagenome (GOLD analysis project Ga0233425, IMG submission 181712) | Freshwater microbial communities from Lake Towuti, South Sulawesi, Indonesia - Watercolumn_Towuti2014_140_MG | ecosystem: Environmental > Aquatic > Freshwater > Lake | place... | reverse complement strand
GTAATAAGGAAATGTTCTTGTTCTGCAGTTAAACTGCATATTTCAAACTTATCCAATACTCGTTTGCGGGCATTTATTCCGATCTTCATTAATTTATTGTTGTCGTGGATTATCCCCCGTATCGCATCTGCCAATGCGTCAGGCCTGTCCGGTTCTACTAAAATGCCAGAAATTCCCTGTTCGATAATTTCACGCGGACCTCCTGAATCAGTCGCTATGACAGGTTTGCCCAAGGCCATAGCTTCTATTATTGACATACCGAATGGTTCAGCAGGGAATGAGGGGTTGATTAAGCAATCAAGCGAGGCAAGAAATTCCAGAGGCTCCTGAATAAACCCTTCAAGAATAACTTTATTATTTAAATCTAACCGCTCAATTTCATTTATCAACTGCTGTCGGAATCCGGGTTCTGATGGATCTTCATTACCTGCAATTCTGAATATAATATTTTCTTCGCGCAGCAAGTCGGCAGATCGAACAACGTTCATCAATCCTTTCCATGAAACCAGCCTTCCCAATGTTCCGACACAAAAAGGCTTTTTCCTTAATATCTCAGGCACCGTTTTCTGCAAAGTTGTCCCATCATACATAGTTATTATTTTATTTGGGGGTACGCCTGTTCTAATATAAGCAAGCCGGACAGACTCTGAAACAGCTATCAGTTTCTGTGGCTGTCGCATACACCATTTTTGTATTACATTGTTTCCTCCTGACCCTGGAAACGAACGGAGCCATGCTACAACAGGCCTTCCTGCAAAGTGAGCAGCCATAAGCGCCCCAATGTGAGCAACCGGACCATTGTTCAAACGAATCAGTGAAACGTCATGTTTTTTTATTTGACTATAAAGCCATGCAGCCAAGCGTTTTTGATACAAGATAATGAGTAATGCTTTTTTAATTGATTTTGATTCTTTTAAAGTCTGTTCCGGCATAATCAATAGATCATCACAACAACTCTTCAATCTTTCAACAAACTTTATTGGTGTATACAGACATACTATATGTCTGAAATCATTGCTTGAGCGGTTCTGTAAAAAGTTTTCCAGGCAGCGGGTGGAGCCTCCGTATGTTGTTGCGGCTTCGATATGGAGAATAGTCTGTCTGTTATAAGATTTTCTCATAGAGCTTTGGCGTTACCGGAAAATTCACCTTCAACTCAATTAACTGATTATATAAACAGGAGACGGGCTATTCATCAGATTTATCCTGGATGCTGATATTTGGGTCGAAAAAATATTCCATAATGTCTTAACGTTCCTGCTTCATGGAAAGCAGCCTTCCGGATTGCTTTTTTTGCTGCGGTATTAGTACTGTGGGTAGCCATATATACTGTTCTTGTACCCTGTGATTTCAATAGTTGAACAGCTTTATTTATCATTGAAGCATAGATCCCTTTTCCCCTGAACTTCTCGGGGGTATAACAGTAATTCAGTTCAGCCTCGCCCTCTTTCAGATCAAAAAACCTGCTTTCATCGCCTCTTTTAAAAACCCACATTACATGAACAGGAGTATTTTCCATAATTCCAAGAAAACAGCCGCTTGTTCTAATATGGCTGCTGATAAATGCTTCAGGCGTCTGGAAATCAGGGTTATTTTTTAGCCTTTCAATATCATTCGCAGATGCAGACACTAAAATCAATCCACTTTGATTTTCAATATCTTCGGCAGCATCATTTTCTTTTCGGAATATTGCAAAATCGTTAATCTGAAAATATCCAAAGAACAGCCAAAATATTGATCTGGAAATACCCTGTGATTTTAGTGAAATCAATATTTTGGTGAAAAGCTTTTTAATCATTCTGCATACTTAATCTGTATTTCATTGATAATTCTAAATACTATGTTATCTGAATGCCTGCCTGCTCAGAATATGCTTTTGTATTCTTCTCCAGACGGAAGGCCTGAAATATGTTATTTCCTTAAGCTTGGCATACAAATCCCTGCTGATTGCAAATCTGTCAGTATGTCTGATATTTCTGACTGCATCGATGACGCCCTTTGCAAAAGGAACAATCTGGCGATTTTTTAAAGCATATATAAAAGACATACCTGTATAAAAGAACATATACCTTAATGCATATCCAGTAGGGTAATGCCTGTAAGCAAGCCATATATTGTTGCGGGTATTAAAATAGTATGCCCTTGAATCAGGCCGTGCAGCCGCTGAGGCATAGTGAATAACCTCGATTTCGGGGCTGTACCAGACGCTGAATCCTTTTTTCATAAGCCGCAAACATAAATCAGGCCCCTCATGTCCTATGAAAAATGGGGCGTAGTATCCGCCAGCAGCCACAAAAGCGAATTTGCTGAAAGCGCAAGCTCCTTCGGATATATGATCAGTTGGGAATTCCTCTTTGCTCCAGATGGAGTAATCTCTTGGATGGCACCAGTCCCTCAGGGAAAGCCCTCCTTCAGGCTTCAATACCCTGAAATTGATGCATCCTGCTCCGGGATGGTCATGAAAAAATTTAATAACACTACGAACAATGTCCCTGCTGTTAATATGTACGTCGTTATCAATCGTTATTACGATGTCTCCTTTGGCCTGATAAATTCCGGTATTTCTTGATTCGCATCCTTTGTTTTCACCGATATTTATGCACTTGATATCAGGAAACATGCTTGAAAGAACGGTACAGGTGTCATCGTTATGATTATTCACCACTAATATCTCGACATCCATTCCAATACCTGAGTAAAAGCTGTTAATGGTTCTCAGCAATTCGTCCTGTCGTTTGTAGGTGAGGATGACTATTGAAACAGAATCTGTTCCCATATCCGGGCTAAAGAGAGATGGACTTTCTTAAACGTGGACCGATAATGTTGGCAAAAGACAAAGGCAATCGTTTCCAGGCGCTTATCATCATACGGTTTTTTCTGCTCTCTGAATCGATTGAATCAAGCCCCTTGCTTTTATCGTTGTGATAATACCAGTAAAGCTGAACAGGCGCCGCCCCCCATTGCCTCTTATATTCGTAAGTGCCCGAATGAATTGATGATCTTCCAAAATCAAATATACGGGCATTAGTTTGGCAACCTTTCTTCATTAATTCCCAGTAAAGAATAATATTCGGATTCAGCTTGAACGTGTTGCGAAGGCTTGAAACCCAGGGCAATGAAAGTATATCCCTGTATCTGAAATAGAGACCGGCTCCTATTCCGTTATTATTTGAATCCCTGACAAGGACAATTCCGGTATTATCAGGAAACACCCTCAGGATATTCGCAAAAAAACATTTACTGTGAACTGGAGAACCGAGATCCCTCATATTTTCAGCGAAGATTCCGTAAAACTCATCAATTGCCTCATTGCCGTGAAATGTAACCTGCAATCCTTTCTTGATTGAGCTTTTTATACGATTTCGCCTCTCGGTCGGAAGTGACTTGTACATCTTATCTTCATTTTCAAGAAGGGGAATGTGCATGGTCACTTTTTTCATGCTTGCCTTCCATTTAATATTCATCTCAAACATGTTTCTCAGGTCAACCGTTGCCCGTAATTCGGATGCTTTTTCAGTTGCAGCCTTTATTATTTCCATTAGGGATTCATCAGAATAAAAAAGCGGACCTCCGGTATCCAGAAATGGCATCGAAACAAGATGCCTTCCAAATAACCTGCTCTGTATATGGACGAGCGGTAAAATTCCCACAAGCTTACCTGTTTTACTTGCGGCAATGTAATATGAATCATGCTTATATGAGGATTCCACGACATTCTTCCATCCATACAAATGTCCGATGTTTGAATCCGGATGGTTTTTAACAAAACTGTCCCATTCTGCCTGTGAGATAGTATTAATTGTTATTTCAATCAATTTACGGAATCTCCTCCTCTTGGTTCCCAAACAACATTGCGCTGTCCTCTCAGATAGTCAATGATTCCCATAAAATATGCGAGATGTACAATCTGAAATTTATAAAGCAGATAGACTGGGCGTATTTTATACACAATTCCTTGCAACAAGGATCCGGTCAGCAATAAAGCAATATAGAGAGCGGGGATAGTTAATAAAAGAACACCGCCTGTTCTTATTGTCCACAAAACAGAAACTGCTGAATATATTGCTAAAATTGGAACATGAAGCCATCGTATTGCCTTGTGCGACACCAGCACAAAAGCAAGGAGCAGCTTACCCTCTGCGCATATTTGAATTATGCTTTTCAGCAAGATACCGAACGCCTGGCATGCCATCCTTTTTTGTCTGTTATATTCCTTCATGAGATTTTCCTCTGATTGCTCTGTTGCCATAACTTCCATTGCAAAAACAGAAGCAAGTCCCGATACAGAAATCTGAATAGGATGATAGAAATCATTTATCATATCTGAACTGAGAGGCTTGTAAAGTTTTCTTCTAATTGCGTAAATTGCGCCGTCAGCTCCTGCTATCAATCCGAACGCGCTTTCCCTGACTTTAAGAAAATTCTCAAATCTATAAAACATCCCCTCTCCTTCTGCTCCTGCACTAATAACTTTCCCGGTAACGAGCCCCACTGCTGGATCGGAAAAAGGATCCACAACTCTTGCTACAGTATCTTTCAGGTAATGAGTATTTGCATCGGTAAAGACAAGTATCTCACCTTTTGCAGCAGCAGCAGCGCTGTTCAGGGCAGATGTCTTTCCGGACCTTTTCTGTTTAAGCAGTTTTACTTGTGCGGATATATATCTTTCTGCTATTTCCTCGGTCCTGTCTGTTGAGCCGTCTGATACAATAATGAGTTCAAGTCTATCCTTTGGATATTCGATTGCAAGAAAGTTCGCTATCTTGTTTTCAATGTTTTTTTCTTCATTAAATACGGAAACAAGTATGCTCACAGAAACAGGTTTAGCGGAAATATTCCCGGGCATTTTCTTTTGAGCCAGCATTGAGAAGAAAGCAATTAGGAAAGGATAGATAAAATACGGATAAATCATTCCCACAAAAGACAGACCAATTATAGTCAATAAAAAGCAATCCATAGTTGTTTCTAGTATTTTTTATTGGGGTTTGTCAGGCAGTTGTTTCATGAAATGAGGCTTTATTGTCAGAAGCTTTCTGTGATATGAAGTTTTCTGAGGATATTACAAGGAATACAAAAAGCCATATCAGGTTTTCATATTCTGCGGACAGGAACACAGAAGTAACAAGATATCCGATGATACCTATTTTCATGCCTTTGAGTATTGCCTGAACCAGCATGTCATCTGAAGTCAGGATAATAGCCTTTTTCAATTCTTTCAATGTTCGGATACAGGTCATGAAAAAGAATAACAGCCCAAAAATGCCAAGCTCCGCTGCCAGTTCCAGGTATGAATTATGCGCGATTTGCCTCTTCTGAACATCCTCGGAGTATCTGCGAGAATATTCCTTAAAATTACCAGGGCCGACCCCAAGACCCGGATTATCCTTGACCATGGCAAGACCGGAATAAATCAGGGCAAACCGCATTTCTGTGGATTTCTTAACTCCGGCACTCTCTGTGTCAGTGAATCTGTGGGTAATACTTACTGGCATGAAAGTAATTATTACCGCCGCCGTTATGCCCATTAAAATAATCTTTCCTATTTGTAATCGCATATAATAAAGCGCTACCACCATCTGCACTGCAAGACCAATTATTCCTCCTCGGGACTGGCACAAGGCAAACGCGCCGATGTAAATAGCAAATGAGCCAAGAAGAAATATCTTATGCATTTTCCTCTTTGACGCTCCGTACAGAAGGTAAACTACCGGCATAAACAGCAAAAGATTCAGCGCCGTATAATTCGGATCATTCAGAATTCCGCCGGGCCTGAATTCTTCATATATATTGCTGTAAAGACTGTATTCCCTGAACACATACAAGGATGCCACATTCATGGAAAAGGCAATGAGAATGAATGAAGCAATGAACCTCTCGCGGGTATCAACAAGGATAACCGTCGCGATATAGAAAATAATAATTGAAATAAACCGCAGCATAGCTGTCTCGTTGTAATCACTGAAATTCACCAACGCTGATGCAAAAAATATCATCGCGAACAAAAGTAAATATTTGGTCTGTGCAGCAGAAAATATAGGCCTCCTGTTTCTGATCGTCAGTAACCTGTGAAGCGCAGCGATCAAAGACAAGCCGCCGGCAATTTTTATCGGAGTTATCCCGTGGTAATTGTAGGCAAGAATCGGATGGTTATCGAATGGCATCAAAAGCAGAGTTAAATAGTAGAATATCATTTTGCAGCACTCACGCGTTTCTGAAATAGATCGTCCAGATTCTGAGTATTTCCCTGATTTTGTCTTTTTGAGTATTTATACCATGTTTCCTGATCGGAAGATAATCGTTATCGCGCCTGTCTCTGCAATAATCAATATTGGCCAGTTCAAAATACACGCGTGAAGCCTCCATGTAAAGCATATGCCTTGGAATCCCGTTCCAGAAACGGGCATGAATAATATCGTAAAAGTTCTTCATCCTAATCGCACGGTATAGAAGCCTTATCCATTGCATGGATTTGTATTTGATATGACCCTGCATCATGAAATTTCTTGCGAGATATTTCATTTGCTTGCCTTTGACATCAATCAGGATGCCGAGTTCCCAAAGCCATACTATATATACCATTGATGACAGCTGCTTCCATATTCGCAGGGCCTCGTTCCCGGACACCGGCAACAAAAGATCGGCCGACGGGTTCAGTTTCTTTGAGGACCAGTATACTATAGTTTCATTCAGCTGTTCGGCATTTTCACCATTAATAAAAGATGACAGCTTTATTTCCTTCATATTTTCAAGCCTTCCGGCATAAGTGGGTTCATACTTGCCGCAGAATATAAGAATGGACGTGAGGATATCCGTATACATTTTTACAAAAGAGTACATGACACCGGCATCTGAAATCAACGCACCCGAGGAAGATATCCTTTCATATGTTATCAGCTGCTCAATAATTCTGTTGCAGATAAGATAAAAGGCATCACTCCTGGGGATATCTGCTATTGCAAAATCAGGCATTCCTTTCAGATATTTGTCGTCACCATAAACAGTCTTCCCGTGTTTTTTCAATTCATAGGCGAAAATACTCGGTCTTGCCGCAATGAAATATCTTGGCAGGGCAAGGGTAAATTCTACCTTGCAGTTAATACTTGAAGCGGACAATTTCTTACCAATCTCCCTTACAATTGAATCAGCTTCCCTGCTTTGTTCCGGAAGTCTCCTGGGATCATCAACTACAATAAGGAACTCCATATCGCTTAGCACGGTCAATCTTTCATAATCCCTAATTACCGTGCCCTCACCCCTCGCAAAGCTTCCAGTGAGAATAATTGCAAAAGGATTCAGCCGCCCGCAACTAATAAGCCTGTCAACGCATATCCTGACAACTTCCCTTAAGCGCTCATTCACTGATAAATCTGAAGGATACAGAACCAGTTCATCAAAATGCATGACTTTACTTCCGCGCGGTTACCAGCAATGCAGACCCCATTTCTGAAGGGAAATACAAATCCATCATTGCCATCCACATCAGAAATGGAAAAGCAGCCAGGAACACAAATGGATTTGGCTTATTGTCGCCTATTACAAAAAACAGGTCGAAACACAATGTACCCCAGTATCCAAACGTATACTGACAGGTAATGCTATTAAACCCTATGCTTTCCAGAATTTCTGAAACGCCCGCAATTGAATACCCGTCCCTTACATGACCATAATCTGTATTTTTAAAACCGGTTCTTTTTTCACGCCATTCAACAAGCTTCAGGTGTTTTCGCTGTGGTATCGAGGGAAAGGTTAGAAGCAATGTCCCCCCGGGCTTCAGCGCCTTATATAAACGCTTCAGCACCTCTTTGTCATTTTCAATATGTTCAAGCACATCAGAGGAAACGATAATATCAAATTCATTGATAGACTCTATCAAGGTCAAATCCCCCGGCATCAAATCCGCGTTTAATAATCCCATCTTTTCCTTTACAAGACGGGCTATGTCAAGACGTTCTTTGTCGAGTTCAATTCCTGTCAGTTTCCATTCCCTGTATTTTCTCGCAAAGTTGGTAACAAGATCTCCCCTGCCGCAGCCTGCGTCCAGCATACTGATTCCGGCTTTTTTGTCAAGTCCAAGCTCACGGATCTTCTTCATGATATGATATGCGCGCAGCCTGCCCGGAACATGCACCTCACCCAATAGCGTGTATGCAATTTTCTTGAATACATTTTTTTCTGTATATTTTTTCTCAGAACCGTACATTAATTATTCCAAACTTTCTTTCAATGTCTTCCGCTACGAGGGAAATAATGCTTTCCAGATCTTTTTCTCCGGACACAACAGAATCCGCATATTGCATGCTCGGGAAAGTGAATTCAAAATACATCTCCCTGACGCTGATCAGGTACTGGTCAACAACTGAGTTCACTGTTCTGCCTCTTTCCTTAATATCCCTCATCATTCTCCTGATGAACATGATATCAGGACCCGTATCAAGATATACTGAATAATCAATAAGGGTCCGTATTTTCTCAATGGACAATATCAGATGACCGTCAACCAGAATTATTTTTGCGGCTGGAATAGATTCTGAAGCTGTTCTTGTATGCAAAACAAAATCGTAAACAGGGGCATGTACCGGTTTATAATTCCTTAACGCAACAAGATGCTGTTCAAACAACCGCCAGTCAAGGGCATCCGGATGATCAAAATTGACTCTCTGCCTCTGTTTTTCCTCCAGATGATCAAGGCTTTTATAGTAGGAATCCTGTGATATCATGACGGTTTCATCAAGTCCGAAGCGTTCACAAAGCCTTGTGGCAATCGTTGTTTTCCCTGATCCTGAGCCACCGCATATTCCAATAACTAAAGACTTCCTATTCTTCATGCGACAGAACTGCCTCAAGGGTTTTGAATTTCAGGGACGAAAGCAAATAGCGTATTTTATTTTCCGTTTTATCAAGATTTACGTAATGCCTGAACCTTGACTTCATGCCGGCCCTGATACGTGGCTGACCCGGGTCAATCTCCCATGGGTGAAAATACACAACTGCGGGCTGTCTCTCCTTTGTGTTGATATAGGAAATTGCATGTCTTATAAAGGATACGGGTAGCAGTCTAAGATAACCCCCTCCTGCAACCGGAATTCGGCATGATGAATAAGGGAAACAAAACGTTGTTATCGGGAACTCTTTTATTATGCCGGATGGTCTGGTAATATCATGAGAGAACCTTTCAGTCCCGGGCATACCATATATATCGTGTGAAATCGGGAAAACACTTGAATCATAAAGGAATCCTTCCTCAATAAGGATATCAAGAGCCCATAATGATTCTTTTGTAATGGAATAGCTTGTTGCCCTGTATCCGTTAACCGGAATACCGCAAATGTCCTCCAATATTTTTTTTGATTTTCTTGTATCATCTCTGAATTTGTTTCTTCCAAGATTATAGACAAGTTTATGACCATATCCGTGGCAGGCTATTTCGTGCCCCCTGTTTTTTATTTCCCTGACAAGGGCAGCTTCTCTCTCTGCAACCCATCCAAGCACGAAAAAAGTTGCTTTGACGGAGAATTCATCAAGCATATCAAGAATTCTCATGGTATTTCCGGCAACCCGTGAAGGATAAGTGTCCCAATCCTCTGAACTGATATAACGTTCAAAAGCAGTTACGTGAAAATAATCCTCAACATCAATGGTCAGAGCGTTATACATGACAGAATATGTTAAAGCTTGTATTTTTTACTGACAGACACAGATGCAGAGAAAGCTGCATACACGGGATATCAGATCAGGGTATGCTTTACTCTCCGTGGGAAATCGTTCTGTCTTTGCCTTGTTTTTTCGCAAGATAAAGTGCTTTATCAGCATTATTGATAAGTTCCTTGCTTTCATGTCCGTCATATGGAAATGATGCAACCCCAATGCTGACTGTAATTACTTCCTTTGGAAAAGACTTCCATGTCCCTGACATCTTCTCCCTTACCGAAGTCCGTATCCTTTCGGCTACCAGAAACGCTTCTTCCTTATCCGTCTGAGGCATAATAACGGCAAATTCTTCTCCTCCGAAGCGGGCAATGATATCGATTACGCGCAGGCTTTCCTTGGCTATATTCGAGATATTCCTGAGAATCTCATCGCCGGCCAGATGTCCTTCCGTGTCATTGAAGAGCTTGAAATCATCTATATCTATCATGGCAAATGAAAAGGTCAGATTATGGCGTTCGGAACGCTGAAGCTCTTCAAAAAACCTTTCTTCAAAATATCTCCTGTTGAAAAGACCGGTCAGTGGATCAGTAATGGACAATTCCCTTAGGTAGTCAGCCAGGCTGTAGTATATTGACCTTTCAAGCGCAATTGATGCATAGGAAGCAAAGGACCTTAATAATGCCAGGTCTTCTTCTGAAAAATACTCTCCAGTTGCCTTATCTGATATATTCAGGACTCCGATAGTCTTCTCCCCAATCTTGAGCGGGAGGCATATAAAGGAGCCAGTCCTGTAATTCGCGTTTTTCCTTGTCTGAATCCCGCCAGATTTTCCTATATCTTCCATCATGAGAGGCTTGCCATCCTGAAATACCCTGCCGGCAATGCCTTCACCTGCCTTAATCCTGATTTCCTTCATAAGACGCTTGTTGATTCCCTTTGCGGCTTTTACGGTGAGGTATCTTGTATCATCATCCTCTAGCAGCATTAGGGAGCACCTGTCAGCGTCCGTAAGATGCACGGAAGTGTCCACAATGCTTTCATAAAGGATTTCCGGTTCTTTTATCCGGTTCAGACGGTTTGCAGCAATATTCAGGATATCAATATCACTCAGTCTTCTGTCATACAGGTTATGCGCCTCGGCCACCCTGAACATGAGACCCGCGATCCGGCTTAATTCAAAAATAATATCCGCATCTTCCCGGGAAAGGGGAGAATTGAAAATAACAAGGATTCCTGTAACATTTTCCTGTGTAATAACAGGAAAAAGATAAACTGATGTTATTTCTTCACTCAGCCCCATCTTCAGAATATCAAGCATGCTTTCAGTATAGACCGGTTTCTTCTGACCAACTGCCTGGGAGACAATACCATCTTCCCTGAAAGAGACAGATTGCAGATAATCCTTTAGCCTGCCTGCAGTTTTCAAAGGCGAAAAAACTTTGTGTTCCCTCATAACAACAGACATGCTGTCGATATTAAGCAGGAAAATCAGGATATCAGAAAGTATTGCGCTTATGCCTCCAGCCTGTTTGTCCATATCTATATCTGATATCAAACTGAAGATTGTCTTAATCAGCCGGTACCTTTTTTTGTGCATGTTTGCTTCATGCACATGAACAAGATGTAGATTTGCAACAGACTGGATATGTTTTGCTATATTGCCGCAGTATTTCATATCCTTAACAACGACATGCGCAGACCACTCATCAAAATGCTCAGGAAGAAATCCATATGACCTGCCTTCATCATGATAAAAACCCCTGAAATCCTCCAGTGAATAATATATGGCTCCTCCTGCTATGACAAATTTGTTGTTGCCATAGGTTACCGGGAGAAAGAAATGATTTTCACGTGCAGGTCCTCTGACAATGGATATGTCATTTCTGAGCACTGACTTTCTGATACTTTCACGTAAAAATACATTATATTCTTCTTCTCCCTTTGGGTATTTCCTGATTTCTGATAAAAACCGGTCTGTAGAGATATACCGACTGTTCTCTATATCTTCATTGTTATACAGAGTAAGCGGGATTCCGGTCAGAAAAGACAGATTATTAATAAAATTAAGGATGTTGCTGAATTCAGGCATATTTTATAAGGCGCTGAACAGGCTACCGCCATTCAGGTGCATCTTCGTGAACCTGTGCATGCCGGTACTTTTCTTTCTCTTGCTTCTCATTCGTGCTTGTCCTGTCAAAGGACGGCAAAAGCCGTTGCTGAACGGCTGCAGCAGATTGCTAAAACCTCTCCGAAGAGATTCCCTTCATGATGTTGCTTTCAAAAAGATTCCGAACACTTTCTTCTCTCTTCCGTAATAACTCCTCTTTTTCTGTCAGTTCATTTTCTTTTATTATCAGTTCTTCTTCTTTTCTTCTGAGTTCCTCGTCTTTGACTGAAAGAAGCTTTTTTGTTTCATGAAAAATCGTTTTTCCTTTCATCCCGTTAATGATAGCTTCGAGGTTCTGTATTCTGAAATGAATGCTGGACAGCGCTTTTTTAAGTTGCCCTGGAGTCAGATCATCCTGCTTTGGGGATTCTGCGGGTATTTCGGTCGATGCAAAAGGAATCGAGGCAGCCTTGGTTTCCGGCCTGCCGCTTATAAAATCACTGATGATGCTCCTGATAAGTTCCATGTCTATTGACTTTCTGCCGTCAACAAACGCCGCCAGAAGGGTAAAATCACATATTATGTTTATCATTCTCGGGATGCCTTTGCTGAATTCATAGAGGACATCCATCACTCCTTCTTCAAATTTGACAGCATCCACATTCCCTGCAACCCTTAGTCTGTGCATGATATAGGCCTCGGTCTCTTCCCTGTTAAGGGATCCGATATGGGTATTTGTTGTTATCCGCTGCCTGAGTTGTTCAAGTTCCGGCCTGCTTAGGGTAATATTCAGTTCCGGCTGTCCGAGCAGTACTATCTGAAGAAGTTTGGATTTGTCCGTTTCAAGATTTGACAGCATCCTGATCTCTTCGAGCAGTTCGGAAGAGAGATTTTGCGCCTCATCTATAATAATCATGGAGCGTGCTCCCTGCGCATACTGCTGCACCAGAAAGTCGGTCAGATCACTCAGCATGATGGTCTTGTCCTTGCCCTTTGTATCAATGCCAAAATCCTCGTTGATCATTGAAATGAGCTGTTCAGACGACACACGCGTATTATTGACACGTGCAAGCCTGATGTCTTCTTTGAGGGTCTTCATGATAGTTCTGATTACTGTAGTCTTGCCGGCGCCAATTTCTCCGGTAACCAGGATGAAACCTGAGTTTTCCGCGATACCATAATTCAGATATGTCAGCGCGCGCTTATGCGCGCTGCTCATGAACAGAAATTCAGGGTCCGGGGTAAGCTGAAATGGTTTACAGGTAAATCCAAAAAAAGATTCGTACATGGGAAACCTCACAATCGGGTTGTCATCTGCATCATGACAACAGAGTTTGTATAATCACCGCTTTTCAGATAATCCACTTTATTGCATGAATAGCTTGCGCTGAAAGATGTTTTTGAAGATAAATTGTAACCTACACCGGCTGTTCCGCTGTCATTGGTGCGTTTTTCTCCTAGAGGATATAGAGAAGCGGTTCCGGAAAATTTATCCTCTTCATGCCTTCCAGATAAAGTAAGGGAAACCCTTGGATCGGGCTTGTATTCTAATGTAATTTTTCCTCCGACAGTCTCATCGCTCCTGTTTGTTTCAGAATATGTTTCCAGGCGATTAAACACTGTTCCTTTAAAAGAAATCAGATTGCCGAATTTCACAGAGAGTTGTTCTGTACGTGTTTTCATAACTCCGTAACGCGGCGAGGTGCTAAACAAACTCTGAGCCCGCAGATCAGCCCTGCCGCTTTCTGAAAATTTATAACTGACACCGGCGCTGTAATATGAGCTTTCTTCTTTCTTCGATCTATATACCTTCTTTATAATAATCGGCCATGAATAATACGTAAATTCTTGATTAGAATGTTTAATCCATTGATAGCCTGCAAGGACATCCAGCGTTGTTCTTTGTCCTATGGATAAAACTGCTTTTGTATATATTGAAGTCTTGTTATTATTCCAATCTGTTTCGATTTCATTTCTTGGCCTGTCAGCAGTATATTCTCCGCCAAGTGAAAGACTCGACCTTGAACTGAATGAATATTCTGTCGTTGCGTATCCTGTATGCACCTCTCTGTCTCTGCCTTCTTTTTTACTGTACCAGATGTTCGAATACCTGTATCCGGTTGAAAAAGACCCTTTGTCTCCCAGGCGGTAACTTATGTATGGCGAAACTGAAAATGTATTTTCATCAGAACGGTTTTCTGAAAGGTTGCTTTCCGTCGAAGGATCTCTGAACTCAAGAACCACGTTTTTATAGATATCGGAAACTGACAAATAGACAAGGTTTCTGACTATCATTGCCTTTGACGACAACAAGAGACTATGCGAGGCATCGCTCTCATTTCTCTTTGCATAATACCACCAGTTAAGGCTGTAATCTGAATCCCATGTAATCCAAGGGGTGCTGTAGTCAATTTTCAAAGAAGGCATTACCCTTGTGATATAATCGTCTGTTTTGTTGTTGCTCTTGAGATAGATATTGTCGTCGTACTCTTCCCTCAGGGTAATGGAAGGTTTCAATGAAAACTCTGACCCTGTAGATTCACCGGAATTGCAAAAAATAGAAATGAATGCAGGGAGAGACAGTATCAGCAGTCTAATTAGGCTTTTCTTCAGCATTCCCGCTATCGTCACTCTTTGGCTTTTTATAGTAATTCTCCCTCCCGTATCCATACCGGTTGTAATACGGGTAGGCACTTCCGGCAAGATAATGCGGGACGTTATTCAACACAACACCGAGAATATTCGTTCCTTTCATGAGAGAAATAGCCTCTTTTACTGTCTTGTCAGAAGTACGAGCTGCCTGTATGACAAAAACAATACCATCCATGTAACTGCCGAGCGAAAGAGAATCCGCAGCAACAAGCACCGGCGAGGAATCATAAATTATATAACGGTCCTTATATCTGATCTTCAGTTCCTGCACAAGCCTCTTCATCTTCTCGGAGGATACCAGTTCAGCAGGATTTTCCGGCGGCTCCCCTCCGGGCAGGAAAACAAGTTTTCCGATTCCCGTCTTAATGAATATTTCATGCAGGCTAACCTTGTCCGCGAGATAATCACTGATGCCGTATTTACATTCAAGCCCGAGATACTTATGTATGGTCGGGTTTCTGAGATCGCAATCAGCAAGCAGAACCGTATGGTCAATTTCCTTTGCGATGGATACCGCGAGATTAATAGCCGTCACTGTTTTGCCTTCGCTGACATCGGAACTCGTGACCATTATCGTATTTCTGAACTCGTTTTTGGTTGCCTTGAGTATCCTCGCGCGCAGTTTTTTGTATTGTTCCGCTTCAGTAGAATACGGGTCTGTTATACAGACGAGATGCTTGTTGACTGCGGAAATGTCAATGATGGATTCGCCAACTTCAAAAACAGGCATTCCGTCTTTTGGTTTTTGAACTTCTATTTCAACGGCAGCGGGAGCGCTGCCAGTTTCTCTCATCTTTACAGCTTTTTCAAGTGCCTGCTCAATTCTGCTCATTTAATCTCCTTCACCTAATAACTAAACATTATGATACCGAAGTACCGGAACAGGATTTCCCTTATCAATAACAGCACTATAATAGAAAGATACGCTCCTGAAGCAATGAGTATTTTTCTGTTCAGCTGCTTTTCAGACAGTTCATCCGAATCCGTAACAATCCTTGGTATTGTTGCAAGAACCTGCAATTTCAGCTTTGCTTCAACAGTATCGGTATCCTTGAAGGAATGGTCAAAATACTCAAGTCCATAGATGGAACCGATACCGGCTCCGATACCAAGAACCATCCCGAGTAGAATCATAATGACCCTGTCCGGCTTGTCGGGAATGCTCGGCAGTACGGCAGGGTCTACAATTCTGAATGTAGTATTCTTGTCAGTCAGTTCAAGATCCTTTGATACCTTGGCGCTTTCAAGTTTCTGCAAAAGTTCATCATATATCTTCTGATAAACATTTCTGTCCCTTGCAATTTTTACCAGCTCTTCCTGTTCCTTCGGCATGCGTCCAAGTGTACTCTGCGCAGAAGCCTGCTGTCTTGCAAGCTCTGCAGAACGGGCCTTCATGGATTCTATCTGATATTCAATTTTGGCCAGTTCTTCCCTGAGTTGCTGATATATAGGATTTGTTGTAGCTGTTTCAGAACTTGTTGAATCAATGGTTTTGTCTTTTCCCTGTTCAATCTGCTTTTTCAGTTCCTCGATTTCTCTTTTTGTCTTTATTACCTCAGGGTAATCATCCGTGTATTTTGACGTCAGTATAACAAGCTGGTTGTTGAGGGAATTCAGGCGCGCCTGCGGGGAGCCCTCTTTTGTAACCATTGAAACCGTAAGCTCTTTTTCTCCGGACAATTGCTTTTTGATATTGTCCCTTTTTCGTGAAAGTTCCTTTATCAAAATATCAGCCTCAATCTGGGAAGCCTGAAAATTCTCTATCCTGCTGAGCAGCGTGGTTTCACTGCTTACCGCCATCTTTGGATTCTTCTCTCTCAGTTCCCTTAGCGCCGTGTCAGATTCATCAAGCTTCTTTTTGTATTCAAGAAGCTGAGACTGGACGAATTCGTGCGCGCCGTAAGCGTCTGACCTTTTATATCCGAGATTTTCCTCAACATATTCACCGACAAGTGTATTCACAACGTCCCTGACAGTTTTCGGATCCCCTCCCTGGAAAGAAATAACAAAAAGGTCTGTCTCTTTCATGCCTTTAACCCTGACATCAAGGTTCTTCCGTATATCATCTATAAGGTTTTCAAGCTGCGCCGGGTTCTTGGATTTAGCGTCAAGCCCGAGTTTTTTTATAACCCTTTCAATTATATTTCTTGTAGTAATGCCATCCTTGATGTTCCGCAGCCTTTCCTCCATTCCAGAAGAACCGCTGCTTTTCATCAGCGGATTGATAATGGAGCTTCTTTCAACAAAGACAATAGAACTTGCCTTATAGGTCTTGGGCATAAAATAACTTCCCCAGGTAAACAATGAAAGGACAATAAACGCAGCGGAAAGTGCTGTATATTTTCTTCTCAGGAATATGGCCCAGTAGAATTTTATATCATTCAAAGACTTGTTTTCCGGCATAAAAGTCTATCCTCCTAAAATATCCCTGTTTTTACAATTACCATATCACCGGGCTGCAGTATTATATCCTTGCTGATATCCCCATCTTTCATGACATCCTTCAGCCTTACCTCGATATTCGCAACTTCATCATCCTGCTTCCGGGTAACGATAACGTCATTCTTTTTTGCAAATTCGGTAAATCCGCCGCAATGCAGGATGGCATCAAGCACTGTCATCCCCTCACGGTAAGGCATAATACCGGGAGTCTTAACCTCACCTACTATCTTGATGCGCTTTGAAAAATTATCCGGAATGAAAAGGATATCATTTGGTTTGATCTGAAAATCCTTTGACACGTCACCCTTTATAAGCAGTTCATAGAGGCTGGTGTTCATTTTCTGGCCATCCCTCATAACGTATGCCTTCTGGAGATCAGCACTCTTGAGTGTTCCGAACTGAGCAAACAACTGCATTGCCGTTGTATTCTTTTTCAGCGTAATGACGCCCGGAGGAACTCCCTCCCCCAGCACATAAATCTTGGTGCTGTGCACGGTCTTTACAATAACGCTTACGTTCGGGCTTTTCACAAACTTTTCAAGTTCTTTTTCAATTGTAGCCTTAAGGTCTTTTGGGGCTATGCCTGTCGCCACGACATCCCCAACAAGAGGGACCGAAATCATCCCGTCTGGTCTAACCGGAATCTCATTAATGCTCAATTCAGGACTTCCCCATACGAGAATATTCAGTACGTCTTCGTCTCCAATTAAATAGGATTCAGAAAATGAAATACCTGAACCAGCCTGAAATAACAACAGCAGTAACGCTAACGATAAAAGACCTTTTCTGTACAGCGAAACTCGGGACTTTGAATTCATATTGACACTCCTATCTTGCTCCTTTGCCGAAAAGTATTACCCTTATGGTTTCAACGATAATCAGCATATCGAGGAACAGTGACATGTTTTTTATATAATACATTTCATACCGCAGTTTTTCGATCGCGTCTTCAATAGAAGAACCATAAGAATATCTCACCTGCGCCCATCCGGTTATTCCGGGTTTAACAACGTGACGGTTTGAATAGTACGGTATCTGCTTTTTAAGTTCGTTAATAAAAAACTCCCTTTCGGGTCTTGGTCCCACAAAGCTCATTTCTCCCTTCAAAACATTTAACATCTGGGGAATTTCATCAAGCCTGGTTTTTCTCAATACCCTGCCAACCCCTGTAACGCGGTTATCCTGGGATTGTGCCCATACAGGTCCGGTGTCTTTTTCAGCGTTATCAACCATTGTTCTGAATTTGTAAAGGACAAACTTCTTCTCGTTCTCCCCTACCCTCTCCTGCCTGAAAAAAACAGGTCCCCTGGAATTAAGTTTAATAACGATAGCTATCACCAGTAACACAGGGGACAGGACCAGCAGTCCGAATAGGGACATGATAATGTCAAACGCTCGCTTCACGGAATAGTAAAATGCTGACCCCCTGAATCCGTCTGAAAAAATAAACCAGCTCGGTTTTGTATCCTCTATCAGGAGCTTTCCGGTTAGCTGCTCATAAAATGTCGGGGCATCCACAACCTCAACCCCATTGAGTTTGCAGTCCAGCAATGTCTGAAATGGGAAAACTCCCCTTTTTTCAGCCAGTGATACGACGATTTTCTTGATATCTTCTTTCTCTACGATCCTGCTCAGGTTATCAACCCTTCCAAGCACCTGTGCAATAGGAACAGTAAGCGGCTCATTTGTGCAATATACAAATCCGGAGAGATTATAAACCCTCAGGGTCCCGTTCGTAACAAGGTCCCCGAGACTCTTTGCCCTTGGTCCAGTCCCGATAATAAGAACCTTCTTGACGGCAATCGGGAAATCCGACAGGTATTCCATGAAAAATCTCCAGATGGAAAGACCGATGCCGGAGGCAATAAAAGAGAGAGCGAAAACGCCCCGTCCAAACATGATTGACGGGAAAAGATAGTACATGGTGGCGAGCATTGGCAAAGCAAATAAAATCGAAAGGAGAATCCTTGTAAACAGCTCTTTTCTGGTTGTCTTTCCATTATGATGATTGTTCTCGGAATTATACAGGTCCATCAGAAAAAGCGACAGGATAAAAGGAAATACGAAAATCAGAATTTTCGCCAGAAACATCTCCCCGCTGATAATGGGATTAAGGTCCTCGTCGATAAAGCGCAGTCTGAGCGCGAACAAAATCGAAAGTATGGTTATCATAATATCGCCAAGGAACAGCGCAAGTAACCTTAGAGAGATATAATGACGGAAAAGTCTGAACATCCGGTCTTTTCTCCCCTTCCTTTTAATTCAGAGTCTGCAATGTTCTTCTGGCTTCCCCTGCGTCAGGAAAATCTGATGATAAACTGAGCGCGTATCCAATCTCTTTCCTGGCTTCTTCTTTCATTCCTGCCTTGATATATGACAGTCCGAGATGATATCTGACAACCGGTTCCTTTGGCGACAGGGAAGCGGCTTCCTTGAAAATGCCCATGGCCTTGCTGTTGTCACCCTTTTTATAGAATATCCAGCCCAGGGTATCTGTTATTATCCCGTCTTTGGGAGCAAGTTTTTTTGCTTTTTCAGCAAGCTGCTGAGCATTTCCGAGTTTTTCCTGCTTTTCAGAATACAAATAAGCGAGGTTGTTCAGCACAGGGATATAATCTGGGGCAAGAGCAAGAACCTTGTTATACCTTTCAATGGCCCGGGGCTTGTCCCCTGCACGTTCATATGCCATAGCCTGATAGAAATATGTGGATGGATAATTGGGATTTATTTTTTCCGATCTCCTGTAAGCCTCAAGTGCCTTTGCAGTATTCCCTTTAAGCATATAAAGGTTCCCTGCGGACAATGGAGAAAGGAAATTGTTCCGGCTGACTTTTTCAGCTTTCTCGTAATGCTGTATCGCACTGTCGTACTTTTTCTGTTCACCCAGTATGTCCGCCATAAGATGGTAACCATAACTCTTATCGGGATATTTGGCTATTGTCTTAAGTGCGAGGTCTTCAGCTGATTTATAGTCCTTCTTTCTGGTATATACCATGGCAAGGGCGGTAATCATTTCAGACTGATCAGGTTTTATCTTCAGCGAAGCATTCAGCTCAGCTATAGCTTTTGTGTCTTCTCCTGACTTGACATAAACATTTGCCAGTCTGTTATGGCCAAACGGTGATTCTGGCATCAGCTTTAAAATTTCCTGGTATTCAGCCTCAGCTTCCTTCAGGCTGTTTTTCTTCAGATATATCGCTGCAAGTTCATCTCTGGCTTCCACAAGCTTCGGCTTTTTTGACAGTAATTCCCTAAGGGTTTCAATTCCGTGCTTGAAATCATTTTTCCTGACATAATACGCTGCAAGGGCCATGTATCCCGGAGGTTCATTGGCATACTTTGCCTGCGCATACCTGTTAAAAGCTTCATTCTCATTTCCCTTTTTTTCAAGCAATGCAGCAGACGCCAGTAGTGCGTCAAGATGTTTTGGTTCAAGCTTCAGCAAGGCGTTATATTGTTCAAGCGCCTTGTCGGTGTTTCCCTCAGCAGCATATATTTTTGCCAGATTAATATAGGGAGCGGTAAACTTGGGGCTTATTGCTATTGCGCGCTCGTAACTGCTTCTGGCTGAAGATGTATCCTTTTTGCCCTGATAGGCAATAGCGATCATGTTATAGAGAAAAGCATCATCAGAATTATTCCTGAGCCCTTCCCTTCCAATCTTGATGGCGTTGTCAAACTTCTTCTCATTTAACAGGAAAAGAATATACGTGGCACGTATCTCAGACTGTTCAGGTCTTACTGCGAGGGCTGTTTTAAATTCATTCTCAGCCGCGCTTTTTTCTCCCTTCATCATATAATACTTGCCGCGTTTCAGATAAGTGTCCACGAGTTTCGGATCAAGCTCCTGTGCCTTTTTCATCTCTTTAAGTGCAAGGTCATACTGCTTCTTTGCCATATATGCAGTTCCGAGAATATTATGTGCCATGGCGTTGTCAGGTTCTTTTTCCAGGGTTATGCCGATCTCTTTAATTGCCTCATCTACCCAGCCCTTTTTCATGTTTATCAAACCGATTGTAAGATGAACGTCAGGCAGGTCCTGCCGGGCAGAAGCAACCTGCTGCAATTCAGTCCTTGCTTTTTCAAGTTCTCCCTGAGAGTAATACGCAAGGCCGGTATAGTATCTGGCGCCAATTATTCCCGGATTGTACTTAAGCGCGAGCTGAAAGTTATCAAGTGCTTCCTTGATAGTATTTTTCTTGAATAAGGAGAGCCCTTTTATATAGTATCCTTCTGCGCGTTTCGGATTCTTTGCTATAATAAACTCGGCAGTTTTGGCTGCCTCGTCATATTTCTGCAACCGGATCTGGAGAAGACCAATCTCTGAATATGCAGACAATTCCTCATCCTTATCTGTCTCTGCAATCTGCCTGTAGCATTTTGCTGCTTCTTCGAGTTTTTCCTGACGCTTATCGAGATCACAAAGGGCATATCTCGCTTTTACAGATTTCGGGTCTTTCGTAAGGGCTATATTTACCTGCTCTCTTGCTTTGTCAAGCTTCTTTTCCGAGATAAAAAGGCCAGAGAGTCCCAAATAAGCAGTTACCCTGTTTGGGTCACTTTTTACAGACTGATTAAGGAATGAGAGAGACTTTTCCATATCGTTCTTAACAAGATAAACGATTCCGAGCACTTCCAGCGCTTCGGCATCATTCTGCTTTTTTGAAAGAAAGGTCTCTATCTGACTAATCGCTTCATCCAGTTTCTTTGGCTCACGTGCTCCCTTGGCAAGAAATATCTTTCCAAGGTAAAGGTGTGCATCATTGAGTGAAGGCTGGAGCTTTAGTGCTTTTTGAAATTCCTTTTCAGCCGGGTCAATTTGTCCTGTTTCGTAGTAAGATACACCAAGATTATACCGTGCTTCAAAGAGATTGGGGTCTTTTTCAAGTGCGTTTCTGAATTCAATAATTGCACCCCTGTAGTTTTTCTCTTTTATAAATGCATTCCCTTTTTCGTAGTGCTTTTTTGTTGTCGAAGAAGTATCACCACAACCAGACACCAAAACAAAACCAGACAGAATAAGCAAAGTCAACAAAACGGTTTTAAATTTTTTTGGATACAAAGACAAGCCCTCCTTTGTTGTTTTTTTGACAATCCACCACCTGAATACCACCACATATAGCGTAGACAGGTTAATCCTTAATAACAATGACACAATTCCATGTTCCAATAAGACAGCCTGCTCTTTTTATGCATTATTCATGCCATACGGCTCTGATTTATATAATTATTCTTTATTTCGATTTTATTTAAGAGAGGGATGACAGTTCCCGGGTAATATTTCAAGACTTTAAGTCTGTAACCAGTTGTTTTTCCTCCAGATTGAATCGTTGCGATTTTCCTGTTGCACTCCGGTAATCTGCTTTAGAATAATTATTATGCTAGGCGATATTGGTCGCAGAGGAAGGTTAGTTGCATCTTTCACTAAAGTGTATCAAGCAATGTGTAACGAATGGATACACTAAATATAAAACAGTCTATACAATGAGAGATTTAGACATAATAAAGCTAATCGGATAAACTGTATCCAAAAGGTACATATGGATATTTATTGTACCTTTTTGGATTAGTACTTGATATTGTACTTTTTCAGCTTACTATAGAGATATTTTCTTGTAACTCCAAGCGTTTTTGCTGCTTTTGATTTGTTACCGTTTACTTTTTTAAGTGTATTGACAATCAATTCCCTTTCAATTTCTTTTATAGTTGTTTTGGAATTGGAAATGGCGGAAGTAACAGGTTCTTCTTTTTTGCTTATTGATCTGATATCTGGAGGCAGATCCTCAAGCTTTACAACGTCATTTTTTGCTATGAGCACACTTCTTGATATTACATTAGCAAGTTCACGAACATTTCCAGGCCATGCATATTCCATGATTGCAGACATTGCTTCTGGAGAAACTGAAGATATCTTCTTCTTTTCTTTCATTGATGCCGTTTCGATAAAATGGGCTATAAGCAGTGGAATATCCTCAATTCTTTTGCGGAGAGGAGGAAGATTTATATAAATAACATTGAGCCTGAAGTAAAGATCCTCCCTGAAATTGCCTTTTTTCACCTCTTCATGAAGGTCTCTGTTAGTTGCCGCAAGAAGCCTGAAATCAAGCTGAATACGCTTTGTGCTTCCGATTCTCTCAATTTCCTTTTCTTCAATGATTCTCAATAACTTCGATTGCAGATCAAGACTAAGGTCGCCTATTTCATCAAGGAATATAGTTCCACCGGTTGCGCGCTCAAATTTACCAATATGCCTTGCATAAGCATTGGTGAAGGCACCGCGCTCGAACCCGAAAAGTTCTGATTCAAGGAGATTCGAAGGGATGGCCGTGCAATTGACGGTTACAATAGGCCCTTCTCTTCTGTGACTGTTGTAATGGATGGCTTTTGCAACAAGCTCCTTGCCAGTGCCTGTTTCACCGGTAATTAATGCATTCAGGTCAGAATCTCTTATAGTTTCAATGAGGTGAAAAATACGCTGCATCTCTTCAGATTTCCCGATTATATTCGAAAAACTATACGTTTCGCTGATTTCATGCTTAAGGAAATTCAGTTCTGTTCTGAGGCGTTTCTGCTCGATTGCTTTTTCAAGAATTACTCTTAGCTGGGAAAAATCCGGAGGTTTTACAAGATAGTAAAACGCTCCGTCCTTGATCGCGTTAACAGCGGAATCAACGCTGCCATAGGCAGTAAGAAGAATAACAGGAGTATCAGGATAATTGGTTTTCACATAATAAAAAAGGTCAAACCCGCCTCCCTGTGGAATAACCACATCCGTTACGATTACATCAATTACTTCACCACGCTCAAGAATTGCGACAGCCTCACTATAACTCTTTGCAGTAATAACTTTATAAAAAAAGCTGTCTTCAATTACCGCAGACATCACCTTTAACGCATTAGTCTCATTATCAATTAAAAAAACAGTTGGGCGTCTATCCATTTAATTCCTTTACAATGCTCATCTGAACCTTTAACATCCTCCGGAAATGAGTATTTTTGTTAATAAATTAAGCTATTAGCACATGGCATGTCAAGGAATGAACAGGTTCAAATTCTTTATGACTGTAAATTCTTTCGACAGCAAATTGCCATAAACTGTCGACATATTTAACAATTGTGCCTTATTTTACCCGTGAGACAATAAATATATTTCAAGCAATATCAATATAATCAAGCTTCTTACCTTATCTGGCCCGCTTTTTGCTTATTAAATAGCGATGATAGAATTTAACTGCCCGAAATGCAACAAGGATTCATACAGTTCATCTGCGAAAGCCTTCACTGCCTGTCCTTTCTGCGGAGTGCCTTTCAGTGGTGAACATGGCTCGGAAAGAAGGGTTGAAAAGCGCGTACAAAGTGAAATCCCCTTTGAATTTGCCCATGGCGGAACCAATCACGAGGCACTTATTTCAGACCTTTCTGAATACGGCATGGGTATTAATATTTACGGTTCGCCTACCTTGAACAGCGGGGACGTTATTGATCTTTCAATCAGGGGCTTCCAGGTCCGCGTAAAGGTAATGTGGGTAAAAAGCATGTCAACCGAGTCTCTGGCAGGCCTTCGCAGGCTTAATTAAGTCCTCATCTCAATTGCACATTAATTCAACTTGCATGTATCGTCTTCCCATTTTATCCTTGCATACAGAATCCCAGTATTTTTTGTATTCCATTATTGCGCTATCAAGTTCTGTTTTATGTATTATTCCCATCTTTAGCAGTATATCCTTTATTTCTTCATCAGTGAGAAGCTGAGTCTCTTCCATTTCCCGTATCTCCTGATTACTATTAAGCATTTTTTATGCCAGTTGCATATATACTTAAAAGCAGGGATTCATTGCATTATTTATATCAATTCCATTATATTTAATGAAATATGGTTGGCTCACTTTTGAAAATGGTCTTCGGGACCAGGAATGACCGTGAACTGAAACGTCTCTTGCCTGTTGTTGAGAAAATCAATTCACTTGAACGCAATGTTACAGGCATTTCCGACTCAGCCCTCAGGGTAAAATCCGATGCATTAAGAACAAGAATCCAAGCAGGTGAACCTCTGGATGCCCTGCTCCCCGAGGCGTTTGCCCTTATCAGAGAGGCATCCATTCGAACTCTCATGATGAGACACTTCGATGTCCAGCTCCTCGGCGGCGTTGTTTTGCATGAAGGGAGAATTGCCGAGATGAAGACCGGAGAGGGAAAAACTCTTGTAGCTACCCTTCCTGTTTATCTGAATGCACTTGAAGGTAAAGGCGTCCATATAGTAACCGTTAATGACTACCTGGCAAAGAGGGATGCCCAGTGGATGGGGCCGCTTTACAGTTTCTTTGGCCTAAAGATCGGAGTGATCCAGCATGACAGTTCTTTTGTTTTTGACCCGACCTTTCATTCACCTGACAAAAGACTTGAATTCCTCAGGGCCTGTTCCAGAAAAGAGGCTTATAATGCGGATATTACTTATGGAACAAACAATGAATTCGGCTTTGATTACCTTCGTGACAACATGAAATATGATATTCAGGAATATTGCCAGAGAGAATTAAATTACGCAATTGTTGATGAGGTGGACAGCATACTTATTGACGAAGCTCGCACACCACTTATCATCTCCGGACCTTCTGAAGAATCAACCGGCAAATACTACCGCATCGACAAGATTATCCCGAATCTCCGCAAAGAAACTGACTATACTATCGACGAAAAAGCACGATCTGCCATTCTTACCGATGAAGGAAATATCAAGGTTGAACACCTGCTTGGAGTCGGCAATCTCTATGATCCTGCAAATATTGACATTGTACACCATGTCCTTCAGGCGCTTAAGGCCCACACTCTATTCAAGCGGGACGTAGACTATGTTATCAAGGACGGGGAAGTCATCATTGTTGATGAATTCACCGGAAGGCTTATGCCGGGAAGGCGTTGGTCCGACGGACTTCATCAGGCAGTTGAGGCCAAGGAAGGCGTAAAGATTGAAAGTGAGAATCAGACACTCGCAACCATAACTTTTCAGAATTATTTCAGGATGTACAACAAACTTGCCGGCATGACCGGAACGGCAGATACAGAGGCCGAGGAATTTGCAAAGATTTATAATCTTGAAGTAGTCGTTGTACCCACAAACAAAAAGATGGTAAGGATTGACCATCCTGATTCCATTTACAAGAGCAGAAAAGGCAAGTTTAACGCTGTTGTCAATGAAATAGAAGAACTCCATTCCAAAGGTCAGCCTGTGCTGGTAGGCACTATTTCCATTGAAAATTCAGAGGTTTTAAGCAGTCTTCTTAAAAAGAAAAAAATCCCCCATGCCGTGCTTAATGCCAAATACCATGAAAATGAGGCCGAAATCGTAGCGCAGGCCGGACGCAGCCATGCTGTTACTATTGCCACAAACATGGCTGGAAGGGGAACAGATATTATTCTCGGCGGCAATCCTGAAAAGCTTGCCAGAGAATTACTAAAGGACAGAAAGGAATATTCCGAAGAGGAATGGATGCGGACGCTTGCTCAGACTGAAGTTCAATCTAGAAACGACAGAGAAAAGGTAGTCAGCCTTGGAGGTCTCCATATCCTCGGGACTGAAAGACATGAAGCAAGGAGAATAGACAATCAGTTGCGCGGACGTTCCGGAAGGCAGGGAGACCCGGGCTCCTCAAGATTTTATCTCTCTCTCGAGGATGACCTTATGAGAATTTTCGGCTCTGACCGGATATCGGGCTTTATGGATAAACTGGGAATGGAAGAGGACATGCCCATCGAAAATAAAATGGTCTCAAAAGCCATCGAAAACTCTCAGAAGCGGGTTGAGGCACATAATTTCGACATCAGGAAACACCTGATAGAATATGATGATGTCATGAACAAGCAGCGAACTGAAATCTACGCATTCCGGAAAGAAATACTCCAGGGAGATAATCTCAAGGAGAGGCTTTTTAGCATGGCTGATGAAACCATTGACGAACTCCTTGACGTATATTGCCATGAAGAACAGTTCAGCGAAAACTGGGACATTAAAGGATTGCGGGATGCCTTTTATGCCATTTTTTCTGTCATTCCGGATGTTCAGTCTTCTGATCAGTACGCTCTCAGGGAATCGCTCTCTACGCATATAAGAAGTATTTACACACAAAAAGAAGCAGAAGCAGGAAGCGAGATAATGAGATATCTCGAACGTATGATCATGCTGCAGGTCATAGATACCCAGTGGAAAGACCATCTCCTTGGCATGGATCATCTCAAAGAAGGTATCGGGCTCAGGGGATACGGCCAAAAGGACCCCCTTGTTGAGTACAAGAAAGAAGCTTTTGATGTTTTCGCTGATATGACCGGAAGGATATCAACTGAAACAGTAAGCAGACTTTTTAAAATACAGATACAGAAAGAAGAGCCCATAAAAGTAAGGAAAGAGCCTGTTCCTCAATCAAAACTGAGTTACAACAAGAGCGGGGACACTCCTCCCTCACAAACCGTTCGGTCCGGAAGCAAAGTCGGCAGAAATGACCCTTGCCCATGCGGGAGCGGTAAAAAATTCAAAAAATGCTGCGGTATAAATGTCTGATATAACTATCATAGGGAACACAAAATTCTCAAAAGGATTTCAGGATGTCCTCAAGACAACCGGATATACCTTTTCCCTTTTCAGCTCCCTGAAGGATTCCCTTGCCATTACTGATCTGTTAACCGATTTATTTATTATCGACGTTCAGCAATACCGGGATACGGTATTCAAGGATTTTATCAAAAAGACAGCAGATATCCCAAAAATAATAATCTCGGAAACAATTCCGGCCAGGGGCATGCAATTCTGGATGCATAAACCACACTCCTATCCGGTCACTTCACCCGGGAAAAAGGAGTTAAGGCTCTTTGTCAGGAATATCCTCATAGGAAAAACCGCAGAAAGTGAAAACAAAGCATTGAAACAGGAGCTTTCTACTGTCACTCAGGAACTTGATTTCTACAAAGAAATAAACCAGACCCTTACGTATTCGCTTGAATTAAACGATGTCCTTACCACAATCATGAAAAAGGCACAGGAGGTAACCCATGCTGAAGCGTGGTCCGTTATTCTTATTGAGCAGAACACAGGTGACTTGCAGTTCAAAATAACCGAAGAAAAAAGAAAAACCAAGGAGATTCAGCGTTACCGTCTGAAGGCTGGTGAAGGTATCTGCGGATGGGTTGCGCAGAAAGGCGTCCCGGTTCTTATCCCTGATGTAACAAAAGACAAACGTTATTTTGACAGAATTGACAAGCTGATCCGTTTCAAGACCAAATCCATCATGTGTGTTCCCATCCGCTGCAGGGGACAGGTAATCGGTGTTTTTGAGGTCATTAATAAGACTTCCCGAAAATCTTTCTCTGAAGACGACCTTGGCATCCTCGTTAAACTCGTTGACCAGGCAAGGATAGCTATTGAGATTGCTTCTCTCTACCAGAAAATGGCCGACCTTGTCATTACAGATGACCTTACAAAACTTTTTAATACAAGATATCTGAACAGGACAATAGATATGGAAATCCAGCGTTCCATAAGGTATCGCTCTTCAGTTTCATTGATATTTCTCGATATTGACTATTTCAAAAAGATAAATGACCAGTATGGGCATCTGGTTGGCAGCAAAGTCCTTGTGGAAATGGGACAACTCCTGCTGAACAACCTCAGGGCGGTAGATATTGTCACCCGATACGGCGGAGATGAATTCGTTATAGTTCTCCCCCAGACGCCTCCTGCTGCTGCAGCCCAGATAGCTGACAGAATTCGCACTTCAATTGAGCAGAACCTTTTTCTCAGCAAAGAGGGTTATTCTCTCAAGATTACCGCAAGCTTCGGAGTTGCTTCTTATCCTGAAGCAGCCAAGTCAAAGGAGGAACTCCTGAAGATTGCTGATGAGGCAATGTACAGGATAAAATATCAGCGTGGCAACGGAGTCTTTTCCATAGCGAGGGAGGGTCATGGCACTATTTAACTATTCAACAAAAGAGATAACAATCAAAGTTGTATATTACGGTCCCGGATTAAGCGGAAAGACAACAAACCTGCAATACCTCCATTCCGTTCTTGAGCATGACATGAAAGGCAAGCTTTTATCGCTTGCTACTGAAGCAGACCGTACGCTCTTTTTTGATTTTCTTCCTGTCAACTTTGGAAAAATAAAAGACTTCTCCATTCGCTTTCAGCTTTATACCGTACCAGGTCAGGTCAGATACAATGCAACCAGGAAACTTGTCCTTAAGGGCGCGGACGCAATTGTCTTTGTAGCGGATTCACAGCATGAGATGCGTGATCAGAACATTGAAAGCATTAGAAACATGAAGGAAAATCTTACAGCAAACAATATTAATCCTGATGAAATTCCCATTATCCTCCAGTACAACAAGAGAGACCTGCCGAATACCATGACGATTGAAAGCCTTAACAATGACCTCAATGAAAATAACAGATACCCTTATCTCGAAGCAGTTGCCACAAAAGGAACAGGGGTAAATGATACCTTCCAGGAAATAACAAAACTCCTCATTGATAACATAGCAAAGAAATATGGGATAAAAGTAGCTGCTGCTTCAGAAGAGCCTGCAAAGCCTGTCCAGGAAGCTATCGTATCAGCATCCCAGGTTCAATCCAAACCGGAGGCAACGCCTGTCGCATGGCCTGCTGAAGACAAACAGCAGCAGCCCAAAGAGGTTGTTATCAGGGAAATTCGTGAAGTTCCTGCAATGCCGGTTGAAAGTCTCGAAAGGATAATGAATGAAATCAGGGGACTATCGAAATCCCTTCAGGAAATAAATCAGAATATGTCAAGGGCTTTAAGCGAAATCAGGGAAGAACTCAGGGAGATGAAAGGTACAGAAAAATCATCAGAAGAAATAACGCAGCTTCTGCATGAAATAAGAGAGCAGTTCTCGAACATCAAGACAAAAAAAAGCTGGTTCAAATTCTTCTGAATCATATATCTTCCAGCGTGCGTATCAGCGCCTCGGCCTTTTTAAGGGCTTCATAGTATTCTCTTTCAGGGTCTGAGTCGGCAACAATTCCAGCGCCTGCCTGGACATATGCCATGCCCTTTTTTATAACAAACGACCTTATCACAATGTTCAGATCCATATCTCCGGAGAAGCTGATATATCCTATTGCTCCCGTATACGGACCACGGCATACAGGTTCAAGCTCATCTATAATCTCCATGCAACGCACCTTTGGGACGCCAGTAATAGTTCCTCCGGGAAAAGCAGCCTGTATCGCATCAAAACAGTCCTTCCCATCAGAAAGTCTCCCGGTCACATTTGAAACTATGTGTATGACGTGAGAGTAGTCTTCAGTTGTCATAAACTCATCAACAACCACGGACCCATACCTTGAAACCCGTCCGAGGTCGTTTCTTTCAAGGTCTATCAGCATGATATGCTCCGCCCTCTCCTTTTCATTGAGAAGCAGCTCGGAGCGCATAAGGGCATCCTCAGCCTGATCCCTGCCCCTTGGCCTCGTGCCGGCAATCGGCCTTGTATCAATAACGCCCTGACTGACCCGTATAAGACGCTCCGGAGATGAGCTTGCTATCTGGTATTCACCAAAATCAAGAAAAGCAGCAAATGGGGCAGGATTTACAGAAGACAATTTACGATATATCGCCCACGGTCTTTTTTCCCCGATATAAGCGGAAACCCGATGTGAAAGATTTGACTGAAAGATATCTCCGGTTGCAATGTATTCTTTGGCCCTTTTGACAATATCCATGTAATCTTCCATTTTCATTTCATAAACAATTTCAGTTCTTTCATTATTTCCCAATTCCCGGAAATCTTTACTTGTGATAGAGCCTGAAACAGTTTCTGCTATTTTGTGCAGGTCTTGTTCTGATTTATCATACTCTTCCTGCCAGTCAATACCGCTCCTGATGTTATTCCGCAATCCCGGGCAAACCATGATCCATGCCTGCTTCTTCATATGGTCAAAGGCAATGAGCTTGTCTATAATCAGGAAATGGGCATCGGGCAGGTTCAGATCATCAACAGCGCTTCTGGGTACTCTTTCAAGATACTGAACAAAATCATAACTCAGGATACCGGCTGCGCCGCCCTGAAACGGAGGCAGATCTTCGATAGGCAATTGAGAGTAGGCATTAACAAGCGATTTCAGCACTTCAAGCGGAGATAAAATACCCGAATTATCATTGGAATGACTGAAGCCGGAAATTTCTTTTCCGGGTAATTGCATAGAGATGAGACTATTTTTTACTTTTATGATTTGATATGGATCAAATCCGACAAAAGAGTATCTGGCGAGATTCCATGGTCCTTTAATGCTTTCAAGAAGAATTGAATTTTCAGAGGCCAGTTTTTCATAGAGCAAACATGGATAAACATATGGAATCTCCATGTAAAGTGGAGGAATTTTTCCATCTTTAACAATATTAACAAATTTCTCTTTTGAAGGTGAGATCATAAGATAACAGCAAGTATATCCTGTTCAGCAGGGTATTGGCAAAGGGACGACTTTATGTTAAATATAAAATATTTCCCTTGACAACATCAGGTGCATCTTGTATAAAGTTTGTTATTCTGCCTTTAAGGAGGAAACCGATGAACCCCTTATGCAATCTTCCTTTAAGAATCATATCAACCGCAGTGCTCATATTCTTCACCTGGACATTCGGGGGAGTGTTTGACATAGCCTACGCCTTAAAGAGTGACCAGCAGAAAGAAGGCAACAGGCAGCAGGCATCAGAAAACAGTAATCAGGCAATAGCCAACAGGCAACAGGCACAAGACAACAGCCAACAAACGAACAAAGATAAGGCAAAAGAACAAAGGCCGTCAGAGAAGTTACAGAAGGCCATAGAAGACATAGAGCAAATCATAACAGAGATAAAAGACAAGGATGAAGATAAGGTTAAGGCTGATAAGGAAAAACTAAGGAATAA
>Ga0233425_10003002_pt1 | contig 31769 bp, 25 predicted proteins | sample Watercolumn_Towu_2_FD_181712 | JGI IMG/M metagenome (GOLD analysis project Ga0233425, IMG submission 181712) | Freshwater microbial communities from Lake Towuti, South Sulawesi, Indonesia - Watercolumn_Towuti2014_140_MG | ecosystem: Environmental > Aquatic > Freshwater > Lake | place... | reverse complement strand
CCCGCGATGCACAGAAGTTCCGGGAAGTCTTTCGAAATGAAGTGATCGGCTCCTTTGATGACACTCTCCTGCCTCCCAATGCGCGGGCACGCCGGGTCTATGACGAAGCGAAGTGGATTGGTTACGAGGTGGTGCTGGACGTTTGGCCCGAGGTTCACGCCTGGGGCGTCTTGTGCGTGCCCAAGGATATCCGGCCTGGTGAGAAGCGCCCCGTGGTTGTCTGCCAGCACGGACTGGAGGGCGTGCCGCGCGATACTATTGAGCGAACCGGCGCGGGATTCACGCACTATCGCGCGTTCGCCGCGGAATTGGCTGACCGCGGTTTCATCACCATGGCGCCGTTCAACCTGTATCGCGGCGAGGAACGCTTCCGCATGCTGCGGCGCAAGGCCGCCCCCTTGCGAACGTCGCTCTTTTCGATCATCGCGCGCCAACACGAGCAGATCCTCCATTGGCTGGGAAGCCTCCCCTTCGTGGACAAATCCCGCATCGGCTTTTATGGTCTCAGCTACGGCGGCGTATCGGCCATGCGTTTGCCGGCCCTGCTCGACGGCTATTGCCTGTCCATCTGCTCGGCCAATTTCAACGACTGGGTCCGCAAGAACGTGAGCATCGACTTCCCGGCCAGCTACCTGTTCACGCAGGAATGGGAGATGTTTGACTTCAATCTGGGCCACACGTTCAACTACGCCGAAATGGCCTACTTGATCTTCCCGCGTCCATTCATGGTGGAACGCGGACATCGCGACGGAGTCGCTCCCGGTTCCTGGGTGGAATACGAGTACGCGAAGATCCGCCACCTGTACGACACACTGGGGCTTGGCGATCGCACGGAGATCGAGTTCTTCAACGGCGGCCACGAGATCCATGGAGTGGGCACCTTCCAGTTTCTGGAAGAGCATTTACAGTGACACTCCGTGCGACAGATCGTTCCCGCAGGCTGGGTGAAACCAGCATCCCGAGACTGCTGCTGCAGTTCTCCCTGCCGGCCATCGTCGGGATGATCTCCCAGGCTCTTTACAATCTCATTGACCGGGTGTTCGTCGGACAGGCACTCGGCCCGAACGGTATCGCGGGAATCACCGTGGCTCTTCCGTTCATGCTGGTCATCCTGGCTTGCGCCATGCTGATTGGCCTGGGCACCACGGCCCTGGTTTCCATCCGGTTGGGAGAACAGCGGCCGCAGGACGCGCAACTGGTCTTGGGGCACGCGGTGCTGTTGATGATGGCCGTGTCGGTGATCCTCACCGTGACGGGCCTGGTCTTTCTCGATCCTCTGCTGCGGATCTTCGGGGCCAGCGAGCAGGTACTGCCTTTCGGGCGCGACTATCTGCGCGTGATCGTGCTCGGTTCCACGTTTCAAGTCTTCAGTTTCGGGTTGAATGCGGTGATCCGCGGCGAGGGCAACCCGCGCGTGGCAATGCTCACGCTTCTGTTCGGCGTGGCGCTCAACGCTCTCCTGGCGCCGTTGTTCGTGTTCGGTTTCCAATGGGGCATGCAGGGGGCGGGGCTGGCGACCGTCTGTGCCCAAGCCGCATCGACCACCTGGGTCCTGTACCATTTTCTGAGTGGTCGAAGTGTCTTGAGACTTCATCTGACAGACATGCAGCCATCCTGGCCGATCTTCGCCAGGATATTGGCGGTGGGCTCGCCCCATTTCGTCATGCAACTCGCAGCCAGCGTCATGAACAGTATCTTGAACAATCAACTCCAACGGCACGGCGGAGACCTGGCGATTTCCGTGATGGGTGTCCTGTACGCCGTGGCCATGATGATCTTCATGCCCATCTTCGGCATCAACCAGGGAGCGCAGCCCATCATCGGCTACAATTACGGTGCCCGGCGTTTCGATCGCGTGAAGACAACCTGGCAGTTAACCGTCGCCGTGGCGACCACCGTTGCGCTTGCAGGTTTCGTGTTGATGATGTTCTTCCCCGCCTACGTGATTCGTCTGTTCAATCCGCACGACGAACAACTGCTGACGCTCGGCTGCCATGCGATGCGAATGGCAGTGGTGAGTCTCCCGCTGGTGGGATTTCAAATTGTCAGCGCCTGTTACTTTCAGGCGGTGGGCAAGCCTAGACAGGCGGTGTTTCTCATGGCCTCCCGGCAACTGTTGTTGTTGATCCCGGCCGTGCTGCTGTTGCCAAGATTCCTGGGACTGGATGGCGTGTGGCTGGCCTTGCCCGCGGCGGACCTGGGCGCGACCATCTTGACGGCGATTTGCATCTACCCGGAACTGAAACAACTATCGCGCCGGAGTTGATGCGTGTGTGAGCGCAGCAAGGGGAGGAGGAAAGATCGCTTCCCGATTGACCCCTCTCCCGCTGGCGGGAGAGGGATAGGGTGAGGGTGGAAGACTTGTTTTCGGTTCACCCCTCACCCTTCCCCTCTCCCCGGATTACCGGGGCGAGGGGACCAAGACCGCAAGCTCCTTCCGAATATGGCAACGATAACTTCACGCGAATCAAACCGAAGAACCTCGTGTGAGGAATTGGGGAAGTTGTTTTTCCTCTTCTCCCAACCCCACCGCCTTCGAAATCTCTCGTGTTCGCCCCAAGCCGTCGGCCACTCCTGACTACCGAGGAATCAATGCACTACCGCCACCTGCTGCTCAGCATCGTCACTGGTTGCTTTTCCCTCGCCATTGCGCTGTCGGCGGAACCACCAGAGGTCGCGACACCCGTGACGAAATCGAAGGCCCTGGACTACGTGGGGGAAATCGCGGCGAAACTGGAACCCACGCGGGTCGTCGTCTACAAGATGATTGGCGATCGCGAACTGCACTTGAACGTCTTCGAGCCGCAGGACCTTCGTCTCACCGATCGCCGTGCCTGTTTCCTGACCATTCACGGAGGCGGTTGGACGGGCCTGGAACCGCGCCGCCAGTATCCTTTCGCGGCGCACTTCGCCTCGCTCGGAATGGTCGGCATCAGCGTGGAGTACCGACTCGCCGCGCCGCGCTCCGGCCCGACCGTGTTCGACTGCGTGAAGGACAGCCGGTCCGCGTTGCGGTATGTGCGCGCGCACGCCGCGGAGTTCGGCATCGATCCGCAGAAGATCGTGGCCAACGGTGGTTCCGCGGGCGGGCATCTCGCGGCAGGCACAGCGTTGTTCGACGGCGTCGATGAAGCCGGCGAAGACACGGCAGTATCGTGCCTGCCCAATGCGCTGGTGCTGTACTTCCCGGTAATTGACACCTCGCGCGAAGGCTACGGCACCGGCAAGATCGGGGCGCGCTGGCAAGAGATCTCACCACTGCACCGCGTGCGGCCTGGCGTGCCTCCCACGCTTATCGTGCACGGCACGGCCGATACCGTGACACCGTACTCGGGTGCGCTGGCGTTCCGCGACGCGATGGTCAAGGCCGGCAATCGCTGCGAACTCGTGGCCCATGAGGGCGGTACACACGGTTACCTGATGCGCGAACAAGTCTTCTACGAGGAAACGTTGCGCCAGACGGAGAAGTTCCTGGCATCGCTGGGATTTCTGGAGCTGCGGTGAGTCCCGCGCGCCAGGTAGTCATGCGCGCAGCGGTGCGAAATTGACCTGGATCATTCGTCGCAGGGTGGGACTAAATGGCCTTGCGTGATCTTGGGAACGCTCACCGAGTTGTGGACCGTCTCCCGACCGGTCCACTTCATGAAACCTCTCACGAGTGGTGCGGTCGTGAGACCGCACCACAACGCAAGCCTGGATCATTCGTCGCAGGGTGGGGCTAGATCGCGCAAGTGATTGGTGGGCCGTCGCAAGCCGACTTACTCCGAGATAACCCGGCCCGCTGCCTCCAACTCCAGCTGAGCGACCGACGGCCCACCGCTACTTCGGCTTGCTCGTCCCACCCTACCATGCCGTGAATAATCCGGCCTTGTGGTCGCCGGTTCGTCAGCGTTCCGCCGACGGGGCTATCTCCAGCGCCACAGCCGATCGCGGCGCGATCTTGAACTTTCGCGAGAACTCCCGCGATTCAGTCCCGGAACGACCGGCGCCGGCCTGCGTCACTTCGGTGACCTGCACGCGCGGCGTGGAAATGCCTGTGGTGGCTGCGTCGAACGACCAGTCGGCCTCCACTTCCTCATCGCTCACGTTGACGAACAGGGCGACCACGCGTTGGTCCTGGGGCAAGTGCCAGGCACCCGTGAGCACGGCATCGGTGGTCACCCACCAATTGTCCTGCCATTGCCAATCGGCCCGCACCGTCGGGAGTTTGCCGCGCAGTCGCGGCGGGCGCAGCATTTCGCCGGCGGAGAAATAGCGCCGCAACTGCCAGCGCAGACGAATCACGTCGCGCAGAAAAGCTGCATTCTCCGTTTCCTGTGTCACGCGGGGATCGAGCCAGCCGATCTGTTCGCCGAACACCAGCTGCTGGCCGGCCTTCATGCGCAGCGCCAGGTCCTTTGTGGCACCGCCGCGGTAGGCGCGGCCGAACATCTGGATCGCGCCGCCGTAAATGGCAGGGAAAGCCGGCACCTGCCCGTCATATTGCCAATGCCAGGTCAGGTAGCCATCGAACCAGCGCAGAAAAGGCTCGGCATTGCATTCGCTCGTCAACATGCTCTGTGGCGGTTTTCCCTGCCGAATGCGCTCGAGCATCTGCCAGTACGCGGAGTTCCACCACGAGCCGCCCCCCAACGGATGGCCGTGTTGCGGATCGAAGCAGAGGACCGGTGAGGCCGCCGCGATCTGATCGATGTACACGCCGGCGACCTGATATTCTCCGAGCAACCGCGACACGATCGCGTTGACCTGTTGTTGCCAGACCTCCGTGGCGGGACACATCACCGCCAAGCGCACACTGCTCCCGTCGCTCTCCTTGCTCCCGTACACTTCGGTCACGGGTTCGCCTTGTTCGTTCTTCGTTGCGGCCGCCCGCGCCCGTTGGGTGAATTCGAAGTCCTCGATTCCGCGGTCGCGTGTGTCCCACAACCGGCCGTTGATATAGGGCATGACGTAGACCTGCGACTGCTGCAGCCGCGCCACGCCTTCCGCGAATCCGGCCGTTGTCGGAAAATAGTGCGGATAGTCGTTGTCGAATGGAATCGCGTGCCAGCTGTACCAATGGAACCCTGTGGGGACTCCCAGGAACTCCTGGAACTTAAGAACCGGTTCGACGCACCCGCTAGCCGGTCCACCGGTCTGCGCCCAGGCACACAGGTCGCGCAGCCAGGAAGGCGTGTCTTCGCGTCCCTGCGGTAACAGCGCGGGAAACCAGCGTGCCTCGCGCCGCACCCACTCCCGGTAGATCCGAGCCGCATCAAACCAATCACCGGTGAAGGCTTGCCAGACCGCGGTACCGCTCAGCTCAAATCGATTTCCTGCTTGCCGCATGTTCGGGACGGGATGGTCCGCAGACCACATTAACGTTGTCCGTGCCGGATCGGACGCGCACGAGAGGTTCTTCGTGCTCCCCAACGGATCGTGCAGCGCCCAGTAGAGACCGCGGCTCGTCGTCCGGTCATAGGCTGCCAGAAACTGCATCGCCGTCCAGCCGCTGGGATAGAGGCCACCGTAGGAGAACGTGCGCTGCCAGACGCCCGGCTGCACTTCGCCCGGCCCGCGCGGAAAGAGCACGACCGGGTCAGACCCCGGCGCAGCCAATTCGAGTTGCGGGAAGACGACGTGTGTCACCGACCAGGGCGCGGGCTGTCCCGCGGTTGCCAACGTCCAATGGATCGCGTGTTGCGCCGGCGAAGCCACCGCCCGCGCGACCACCGAAAAATCACCCAGGTCGCCAGCTGCCGGCTGCTTCCACTGGATTTCGAGCTGCGACGCATCCGGACTTGTCAGAGATACCTGGCGCCAGCCCTCGTCCGCCAGCAATGTCGCGAGTTTCCCGGAGTCCATGTGCTGCAGCGTGATGCGAAAGAGCGGTGCCGGGGACGCGGGCAAGTGTTCATGATTTGCTGCCGTGTCGAAGAGACTCCGGAGTACGGCGCCTCCCGACACTTGCTGCAAGGTGAGCTGCAACTCGCCTGCCGCCAGCGTCCGCCAATCAGCCGGCAGCGTCCCCGCCAGCGCGGCCAGGGCTTCCGAAAAACGACCGCCAGCTTCCAGCCGCGCGGCCCAGGCCACTTGCCGCAGTTGTTGCGCGCGCGCGTCGCCTCGCGCCGACTCGGCTGCCTGTCGCGCAGCGGTGATCGCCCGGTGAATCCGCTCCGGACTCACCACTGCCTCAACTTGGCGCGGCAACTGCCTTTGCAAGGAACGCATGGTGGCGGCCGGCGACTTGTCGGTGCCCACCCACAACCAGGCGGCGTGGGACCGCTGTCTGTCCTCCCAGGGTTGCCAGGCACGATCGCCGTCGGCATGCAAGTAGGTGCCATAGCTGCCGCGCCCATCGTGAACCAATACGGCGCCGCAGCCGAACATTCCGATGCCGTTCTCCCCGTCCAGGACTCCCGCCCAATCCGCCGATCGGTGCGACTGCGAGTCGCCCTTTAATTCGGCTTGCTGCTCCGGCTCACCGCCGGCCCAGCGGGCAAAATCAGCTTTCGGGAAATTCAATTCCAGAAAATGAACTTCACGCCAGCGAAAGGGTTCATCCTGGGCAATATTCGCCGTGACAAACACGAGCGGCACATCGTGGAAGTAGTACCAGTCGTACACAGCGCGGGGTCGCGAGTCGGGTTGTGTGCCATCGGACCGCTTGTAGGCCGCCCGCGCGCGTACCACGCTGCAGATCGGCCCTTCGCTGATCAGCTGCACTTCCGCCTGCGGATCATTGCGCAACCAGTACCCACCCGCCTGTTCGTCGTGGACACGATCGTTCCAGGTGAACTCCGTGAACTCCTTTCCGCTCAGCGGAAATCGAAAACGGCGCGGGAGCCCGCCCGCAGTCGCCGCGCGATGCTCCGTCACGTACCCCTTGCGGACCACCATTCCATCGAAGTCCGCAGTGCTCGGCGACGGGCGGCCGTCAAAACTCAGACGATACGAACCAGTCGAATCGGGCGGGACACTCAGTAGCATCAGACCGCGCGGCGACAGAGCAGACGAGCTGCTATCGGCAGCCGGTGTTGGATCCGGAATAAACTGGATTTCCACCGGCTGACCCTGGGGCAAGGTCACTGCCTGCAGTTGTCGCAGTGATTGATTGGCGTCTTTCGCATCGTCGAGGCAGTTCGAGAAATCCACGCGCGCGATGGCTACGCCTTCGCCCGCGGGTTCCATGGTTCGCAGTATGAGCGATTCCTCGGACCACGCGGTTGTGGCGATCCCGAAGCAGAGGAAGAGACCGACTATCAACCGGTCAGCAATTCGTGGTCGCATCATTTGAGCAGCAACATCAAGGAACCTGCGCCGATGAGCAGCATGGTGGCAACGGCCGCGCCGATAACCACCAATCGCCGGTGAGGAGCCTGCTGCTCCGCACGGCGATTCGTGAAGACACAGATCTGAAACAGGTGCTCCAGCGCTCGTTGGTATTCAATGTCGTTGTGCAACAGAAGCAGCTTGTCGAAATCACGCTTGCTCATGAATCCGTCAAACTGCAATTGCCGCTTCGCTGTGTCGTAGTGGACGCGCTCGCGCAGATCATCGGGGAAGCGCAGGTTGGGAGGCAACGCGGCAAGAGGAACGCTACGGATCATCACAGCTATCCCCATGTGGAGTGCATGGATCCGGATCACAACGGACGGCGGCGATGATTGCAGCATTATCGCTCGCCTCCATTGTGATTTCAACGTCTGGTGGCCGGCTAAGATGAGCGTCCAAGCCTTGCGGATACTGACCACGCCGCGGCCGAACGTCCACCGGAAACTCACTGCGCTTTGGCACCGCACCGCAGCCGCTGTGGTACAATCGTTGGCCGGTGACCCCTTCCTTTCCCGTAAGGTTGACGATGAACCCACAGCTACTGCAGTTGTTCCAGCGGCGCAGCATCCGCGCGTACCGCTCGGATGACGTCGACGAGGCGTTGGTACACGATCTGCTGGAGGCAGCCATGGCGGCTCCGTCCGCAGTCGCCAAGGACCCCTGGGACTTTGTGGTCATTCGTGACCGGCAGATGTTGTCGCGAATCGCGGCTGGACTTCCCAACGGCGGCATGCTGGCCACAGCACCTGTCGGCATTGTGATCTGCGGAGACCTGCGGCGCGCTCACGACGGACAGTTGTCGTACCTGCTGCAAGACTGCTCCGCCGCCATCGAGAACTTGTTGCTGGCCGCCAGCACGCTGCAGCTCGGCGCTTGCTGGTTGGGCGTGCATCCCCGGGAAGATCGCATCGCGCACATTCGATCTCTCTTGGCCATTCCCGCCGAGATCCTGCCCGTTGCCGCGATTGCCATCGGCTGGCCAGCGGAGACCAAGGAACCGCGCACTCGATACCGCGCACAAGCGGTACACCGGGAGAAATGGTGAGCACCCGCACCGACACCCTGGCGCGGGCGGCGCCTTGCCGAAGAGCCATCTTCAGCCCGTTGTTCGACCGCGCAGACCAGGCAACGCCAGTTGATATAGTTTGCTGGGGACGGGTGATAGCCCGTTGAATCTTACACCGCGTGATGATACACACGTTGATAGTGGTTCACCGAAAACGCGCCGCCGGTGTGACAACGGTGGCCAACAGCACAGCAGCTCCGCACCGAAAACATCACGCGCGATGCGCTGAGGAGAAGAGGAGAAACAAGTTCCCGAACACCTCGCACGAGGTTTCTCGGTTTGTTTCGCGTGAATAAATCGTTGCCATATTCCGCGGAAACGTGCGGCCTTGGTCCCCCCGCCCCGATATTCCGCGGCGAGGGGACAATCGGGAAGTTGTTTTTCCACCTCCCCTGCGACACTCCGTACTTCACACTCCCTCGACATGAATAAATAGGAGGCCAGGCAATGAGTGGAGCGCACAGTTTCTCTCGTCGTGAGTTTGTTGCGGGAGCCTCCGGTCTGCTGCTGGCCGGCGCCGCCTCGGGAGCCGAGGGACCGCCCGCAGCCCAACCGAAGTCTCCGTTGGCCGTGCATGGGGGTGAGAAGGCGGTGACTGCGACGGCGAAGGCGGAACTTCGTTGGGGTGACGTGGAACGCCAGCAGTTGGACGCGCTGTTGCAGCAGAGTTCCCTCTTCTATTGGCAGGGCCCGCAGACCAAGCTGCTCACCGAGCGATTTCAGCAGATATGTCCCGTGAAGCACGTGCAAACGTGTTCGTCCGGTACGGCGGCGCTGCATATTGCGGTAGCGTCCGCCGGCATCGGGTTGGGTGATGAAGTGATCACGTCGCCTGTCACGGACATCGGCACCGTGATCGGGGTCTTGTACCAGCAGGCCGTCCCGGTCTTCGCGGATTTGGGCGCGGGCACGTACAATCTCGACGTCGCGGACGTGGAGCGGCGGATTACGCCCAAGACGAAGGCGATCATCGCCGTCCATTTGACCGGGAATCCCTGCGATCTGCACGCGCTCAAGGCCCTGGCGGACCGCCACAAGCTGGTCCTGATCGAGGACTGCGCCCAGGCCTGGGGGGCGCGCTACCACGGCCAGCCCATCGGCACGATCGGTCACATGGCCTGCTTCTCGCTCCAGGACTCCAAGCACGTCACCTGCGGCGACGGCGGTGTGGTCGGCTCCAACGACGAACGATTCGGACCGCTGCTGCAGAAGTTCGGCGACAAAGGTGGTGACCGGCGGAAATGGGGCGGGCACACCGTGTTTGCCACGAACTATCGCATGAGCGAGCCGCAGGCGGCCGTCGCCGCGGCTCAACTCTCGCGACTGGAGGCCATCGCGGCCAAACGGGCCCTGCTGGGGAATTTGTTGACGGAGAAGATCGCGGGAATCCCGGGCCTCATTCCGCACCAGGTGCACGCGGAGGATCGCGCCGTCTATTGGTTCTACATGTTCCGCCTGCGCCCCGGCGCGTTTCGCGGTGGCCGGTCCGAGTTCGTAAAAGCCCTGCAGGCCGAAGGCGCGCCGGTCACCGGCGGCTACATCAAGGTCCCCTTGTACGGCGAAGCCGTTTTCCAGCAACACGGGTTCTTTGCCGGCCGGTGGCCCGTCAAAGAAATGGGACTGACCACCATGGACTTCACGCAGCACAAGTGCCCGGAGGCCGAGGCGATTCTGGAATCCGGGATCCGCGTGACGATCCGGGAATACATGACGGAAGAGTACATCCTGCAAGTGGCCGCCGCGATCAACAAGGTGGCGCGCTATTACGCAGCTTGAGCTGCTGCCTTCCATCGACACAATGCGCTCGACAGACTACTTACTCACCCTGCAAAGGAAAGTTCCATGAGCAAGCCAGTGACGAATCGTCGCGAGTTCTTCGGGACAGTAGGCGCGATGGGTGCCGCTTCGGTCTTGGCGGGTGCACTGGAGCCCCCGACCGGTCTGGCCGCCGAGGGGCAGGAGAAACTTGCGGTCGACGGAGGAAAACCGGTGCGTGAGCACGCGCTGGGGTCGAGTCCGTACGGGCCGCAGTTCTACGACGACGTCGAGAAGCGCGAATTACTCGAAGTGCTGGAGTCCAAACATCCGTTCCGCTGGTGGCACGGAGGCTCCAAGGTACTGCAGTTTGAAGAAGCGTATGCCAAGCACATCGGTGTCAAGCACGCGGTCGGCGTGACCTCGGGCACGACGGCGCTCTACACGGCCATGGCAGCGCTCGAGATCGGGCCGGGCGACGAAGTCATCCTGCCGGCCTGGACCTGGTACGCGGACTACGACGCGGTCGTCCTTTCGGGCGCACTGCCGGTCTTCGCCGAGATCGACGACTCGCTCGCGATGGACCCCACGGATATCGAGCACCGCATCACGCCGCGCACCAAGGTCATTGCGCCTTCTCATCTCCAGGGGACACCCGCCGACTTGGACCCCATCCTCGAGATTGCGCGCAAACACAAACTGCGCGTGCTGGAAGACTGCGCCCAATGCTGCGGCGGCATGTACAAGGGAAAGTTCGTGGGCACGATCGGCGACATCGGCATCAACAGCTTCCAGCTCAGCAAGACGATCACGTCGGGTGAGGGCGGTGCCGTAACGACCAATGACCCGAAGCTCTTCGAACGCGCTCTGCGCTTCCACGACGTGAGTTCGCTGCGATCGCCCTACCAGGAGCGACTCGGCGGCGGTTTGCTGTCAGGTTTCGCCGCCTGCAACTTCCGCATGAACGAATTCACGGGAGCGGTGCTCAAGGGGCAAGTGACGAAACTGGGCACGATCTGCGAACGGCTGCGCCGCAACGCGCGCAAGGTGCGCGAGGGAATCGCCGATTTGCCAGGACTCAAGTTGCGGAAGATGGCGGACCCGGAGGGTGATCTGGGTGTGACGGTGTTTCTCGACATGGGCACCCGCGAACGGCGCGACTGGTTCCTGCGGGCCCTGCGCGCCGAGGGTATTTCCGCTTCCGGACCGGGCGGGTCCGTGATCCTGCCAACCGACGACCGGATCGAAGGCAAGGCCACGATTCACCCCGACTGGCCCTCCTTCAACAGCCCCGCAGGCAAAGCGATCCGCTACGGAGCCGAATCCTGCCCGCGCACGATCGACATCCTGGGCCGCCACGGCGGCGTCATCATGGATCCGAATTTCAGCGACGAGGATCTGCAGGATATCATCAAGGCGATTCGGAAAGTCTACAGCGCCAAGCCCGCCTGAGAGGCCGGAGCCCAGAGACCATTACCGGGCGGTAGGACCGCCAGCCAAATCGGTGCTGTCGCACCGGAACGAAGACCCGCACCCGTTGGTCGCTGGATTTTTGCGAAAAAGAAAGATCCTGACGGTTAGTGCCATAGAGGTATTTCTCATGACCAATCATCGCCGCTTTTCGCGGCGCCGCCTGCTGCAGCACGCCTTGGGCGCAACTGCGGCAGGAATCGCGCTGCCGACCATGATCTCGTGCAAGAGACCCGTGCCATCGTCGTCGGGACAGCCGCCCCGCATATCCGCCAACGAGGAAATTGGCGTCGGCATCATCGGTTGCGGAAGGCGCAACGGGCAACTGGCCATCGGCAAAGGTGGCCAGGGAGAGCGTCCCAGCCACGCCCGGATTGTCGCCGTCGCTGATCTCAATCAACGACGGGCTGACGCCTGGGCGAAACATTACAAATGCCGGGCGTACTACGACTATCGCAAGCTGCTGGATCGCAAGGAAGTGGATGTGGTCGTTTATGCCACGCCGGAACATTGGCACTATCTGCCGTGCATTCACGCCTGCCAGGCCGGCAAGGACATGTACGGTGAGCAGCCGCTTTCGCATACGATCCGCGAAGGTCGCGTCATGGCGCAAGCGGTTCGCAAGTACCAGCGCGTCTTTCAAACCGGCGAGCAGCAGCGTTCGAATCCCAAGACGCGTAAAGCGGTGGAGCTGATCATTAACGGCCGCATCGGCAAGATCCAATCCATCATCGCCTACAACTATCCCAGTCCCTTCGAATCCGACTTTCCGGCGCAGCCGGTTCCGGAAACGTTGGACTGGGATCGCTGGTGCGGTCCGAACAAAGTGGTGCCCTATCACACGGACATCTATCTGTCACGCATCCCGTACGAGCCGGAGCCGACATTCCCGCCCCAACCGGCAGAACAGTGCGCGCTGGGCCCCGGCTGGATGTCGTTCCGCCCGTACTCCGGCGGCGAACTGCTCAACTGGGGCTGCCACGGACTGAGCATGGTGCAATGGGCGCTGCAGATGGACAACAGCGGTCCGGTTGAGGCCTGGGTTGATCCGGCCGAAAAGATGGAGACGGTCGTCTACGACAAGCCGGAAACGCGCGACCGCGGCGATGCGGCCTGCAGCAGGTCCGTGATCAATTACCGATACGCCAACGGCGTTGTGTTGACGCTCAGTTCCCTCAATCCGCGCGTCGGAGGCGGCGCGACGTTCATTGGAGACAAGGGGCGGATCACCATCATTCGCGGGGGGTACGAGTGCGATCCGCCGGAGCTGGACAAAGACCCTCTGCCGCCCAACGCCACGCGGGTCTATGAAAGCGACGACCACATGAAGAACTTCTACGATTGTGTTGTCTCGCGCCAGGACCCGATCATGAACATCGAGAATGGTCATCGCGTGGCTACCTTGTGCCATCTGGGCAATATCGCCCGCTGGCTCGGCCGACCGCTCAAATGGGACCCCGACAAGGAAACGTTCCCTGGCGACGACGAGGCCAATCAGTACCTCGATATCCCGAGACGCAAAGGCTACGAATTGCCGGAACAGGTCTAGACCGCAGGGCCACACTATTGACAGCGAGGAACACATTCATGATCAGCCGATCTGTCACGGGAGCCGTCTTGGCGATGTGCCTGGCGGGATTCGCCAAGATTCCGGCCGCCGAGGAGGCCACCGGCCAGCAAGCCCCGCAATCGGCGGCAGGTTCGGCCGTCCAGTACCTACCGCTCGGCGCCCCCGAAGGCATGTCGCAGGCAGTCATCGTTCCCAGTCAACCGCTACTGCACACTCGCCAGCTGCTGGCACTGGATCGAGAAGGCAAACTGATGGGTGCCGGGTCGGTAGACCAACAGATCGAGCAGGTGCTGGACAATCTGCACGCCGTGCTGACCAGCGCGGGATCAGGCTTGAATCAACTCGTGCGGTTGAACGTCTACTCACTCGCGCCGGCGACGGTCGGTCGTGTGCGCGAATTGTTGAGCAAGCGGCTGGCGCCCGGAGTACGCCCGACCATTACGGCCGTCCTGACTCCCCTGCCCCATCGCCAGGCACTGGTCGCGGTGGACGCGGTGGCCGTGCTGGCTGCACCTGCGTCCGACGCTGCCTCCGGACCAGCCGTGGCCTTGCAGCGGTGCGATGCGATGGCGGGTGACAAGGACTGCGCCGATGTGGGGATTCTGCCGCGCGGCGGCATCGCCTATCTCTCCGGCGCACCCGCCGAAGGCGGCCTCACCACTTCGGCGGTGGGCAAATCGATGGCCATTCTGTCCAAGACGCTCGCGCAATTGCAGCTTTCCGCCGCGCACGTCGTGCACTTGAAAGTATTCCTGAGGCCCGCCTTGTCGGCGGACGAAGTCCGGCAGGAACTGAAACGGTTCTTCCCGGGACAGATCACGCCGCCACTGGTCTTCGTGGAATGGCTGGCCCCGCCGCCGGTCGAAATCGAACTGATTGCGCAACTGCCGGGAGCGGACACCGCCACCCCGAGTGTGCAGTACTATAACCCGCCGGACGTGAGTCCCTTGCAGATCTTCAGCCGCGTGGCTTTGGTGCGCAGTGATCGTCAGATCTACACCTCGGGACTGTTCGCACGTGCCGCGGGCCGCGGTGATGATCAAGCGCGCGACGTCTTCGCGCAACTGCAGAGTATTCTCGCAGAGACCGGCAGCGACCTGCGTCATCTGGTCAAAGCGACGTACTATGCCAGCGATGACGAAGCAGCTCGGGGATTCGACCGAGTCCGCCTCGCCCTCTTCGCACCCGATTGTCCCCCCGCGGCATCGAAACTCATGGTACACGGCGTCGGGCAGGCCAGTCGTGGCTTGACGATGGATCTGATCGCCGTGGGCCGTAGCCAGCCCTGATCGGCGGTCGGGCGGCGCTCGCTTTTCTCACGGAGGCTCGGAGGCGAAGAAGCACCACTCGCCCGGGTCATTGACCGCTGAGCCGCAGAGGGCGGGCGGTCGGAAATGCGACTTCTTGTCGTCCTGCACAGAAGGTGAAGAACGGACCAGCAACGTCCGGCGGTTGCACAACGATCCTGGCTGGCCAGGGAATCCGCCCCGCTGCGAATTCCGCCTCTTCTGCGCTCCTCTTGAGCGGTCACGACACCGGATCGTCGCTGGGTTTGTGCGACTTGTGTTCCGCATCCTCGCGCTGCCGCTTGTGCAGATAAAGTTTGATGGGGACCTCGGGAAAGCTGAGTTGGTCGCGGAACACGCCCAGCAGGTAGCGGCGGTAGTTCGGTGAGAAAGCCGCGGGATTGTTGCAGATCAGAATCAAGGTGGGGGGCTGGACGCTCACCTGCGTGGCATAGAGGACTTTGGGCTGCTGCCCGTGGAAGAGCGGCGGCGGGAAGTTCTCGAGCGCTTTCTGCACGAGCCGATTGAGTTCTCCGGTTCCTACTCGCTGGCGCGATTGCTTGAACAGCATCTGCGCGTGGTTGATGAGCGCTTTGACGTTCTTGCCCGTCATACCCGTGATGAACGCAATGGGCACGTGCCACATCGTGCGAAACGTGTCGTGCAGGTAGCTCACCCATTTCTCCGTCGGCATCTTGCCGTGCATGACATCCCACTTGTTCACCACGAAGATGCACGGCTTGTAGTTCTCGGCGATGTACGCGACGAGCTGCTTGTCAACCTTGCTGATCGGTTCGCTGCAATCGAACAGCATCGCCACGACATCCGAGCGCCGCACGCTGCGCTGCGCGCGGTGCGTGCTGTAGAAATCGATGTCCGTGCGGACGCTCTTCGTGCGGCGGAGCCCCGGAGTGTCGATGGCGACAAACGCCTTGCCGTCCATTTCGAACCGCACATCCACGCTGTCCCGCGTGGTCCCCGGCACTTCGCTGACGATCATGCGTTCGGCCTGAGCCAGCGTATTGACGAACGTGCTCTTGCCCACGTTGCGCCGGCCGACGATTGCCAGCTTCATGACCGGCTCGTCCGCCGGAACCTGGTCGTTCTCGCAGGCGGGAGGCAGCTTCTCCAGAATCAACTCCAGCAGTTCGTCGCGGTGGCGGTTCTGCATGGCGCTGACGAGCACCAGCTTGCCGCGCCCCAACCGGTAGAACTCGTGCGCCTGGTGATCCAGAGCGGGGTCATCCGTTTTGTTGGCGACACAGAGGATCGGCTTGTCGATGTAGCGCAGCCGGCGAGCCACCTCTTCGTCCAACGGCAGCAACCCCGCCCGTGTGTCCACGATGAAGAGCACGACGTCGGCGGACTCGAGGGCCAGTTCAATCTGGTCCTCGATTTCCCGCGTCAAGTCATCTACGTCGTTGATGCCCACCCCTCCGGTGTCCACCAGTTCAAAGAAACGGTCGCCGGCCTGCATCAGATACGTAACGCGATCGCGCGTCACGCCCGCGACGTCATCGACGATCGAGAGCCGGCGGCCGGCCAGCCAGTTGAATACGCTCGATTTGCCGACGTTGGGTCGGCCCACGATCACGACTTGCGGTACGCCCATGGGGTCCCAGAACTCTCGTTTGCGTGTGAGGGAACGACGTTGCCCGACCTCCATGATACTTGCCGCAGCCAACATCATGGGAGGTCCCCTACCCGGACAGAGGAGATTCTCCGCGCAGCGCCCATGAAACATCGGGACGGGCCGCCCCGTCGTCAGCACGGGCGGCGAAGCGTATATTCTTGGTCCGGGAGTACCTCTTATGGACCGCGACACCGCGTGGCGAATCGAAAAGCTCTTGCTGCAGGAGCTCACCAGTCTGGCTCGCGCCGGCGTGGGCCAACTGCGCAAACCGCCGACAACCGGGCCCGCGTTGAGCGCGCCGGCTATCGCGTCAACTACCCCAACTGTGGAGGAACCGGCCGTCGCCAAGAAGACCGCACCCTCGCGAGGGAACGACCCCGCCGCGCAACTCGCGGCGATCCAGAACGAAGTGGCCGCGTGCCGCCGATGCCGGGAACTGGCCGCCACGCGCACCCAGACCGTGTTCGGCGTGGGGAACCAGCGCACACGTCTGTGCTTCCTGGGCGAAGCCCCCGGCGCCGACGAAGACCGGCAAGGGATCCCCTTTGTCGGCCGGGCGGGCAAGCTGCTGACCGACATGATTGAAAAGGGCATGGGCCTGCCGCGCGCGGAAGTTTACATCCTGAACGTGCTCAAGTGCCGCCCCCCGAGAACCGCACTCCCAACACCCAGGAGGTGGCGAACTGCCGGGAATATTTCGAACGACAGCTGGCGGTGCTGCAACCCGAATTCATCTGTTGCCTTGGAACCGTGGCCGCGCAAGCCTTGCTCAGGACCACAACTCCCGTGGGGCGAATGCGCGGACGGATTTATGAATACGAACAAGCCAAGGTGATCGTGACGTATCACCCCTCGTATCTGCTGCGCGCACCAGAAATGAAGAAAGAAGCCTGGCTCGACCTGCAACTCTTGATGCGCGAAATGGGACTGCCCGCACCAAAGAACTCCTGAGGACCACCACCATGCCACGCCGCTCGACTGCCACGCGCCGCGCTATCGGGTTTGCCCTCTGCCTTCTCACGCTGGTTCTCAACTTGCCGCTGCAAGTCGAGGCCGCACAGTCAACCTCCGTAGCCGCAAGCGGCGCCGTGAGCGATCTGTTCGTGTACGTGGGCACCTATACCCGCAACAGTGAGAGCCGCGGCATCTATATCTTCCGAATGAACCTGGCATCAGGTGTGCTTACTCCGGCCGGTATTCGTGACGGCTGTGAGAACCCGACGTTCCTGGCGGTTCACCCCAGCCAGAAGTTTCTCTATGCCATCGACGAAGTCGGCGGGTTCCAGGGAAAATCCGGGGGAGGCGTGAGCGCCTTCGCGGTCGATCGTTCCACCGGGCAGCTCACGCTGCTGAATCACGAGAGTTCCGTGGGCAACGGTCCGTGTCACCTCGTGGTGGACAAACTGGGCCAGCATCTGCTCGCGGCCAATTACGGGGGCGGAAGCGTAGTGGTTCTGCCGATCCAGGAGGACGGGCGACTGGCGCCGCATTCCTGCTTCATTCAGCATCAGGGCTCCAGCGTCAACCCGCGCCGGCAGGAGGGACCGCACGCCCATTCCGTCAATCTCGATGCCGCCAATCGATTCGCGATCGTAGCCGACCTGGGGCTCGACAAACTGCTCGTCTACCGTTTCGACAGCGCGGCCGGAAGGCTCGAGCCCAACGATCCGCCGGCGGCCGTGTTGCCGCCGGAATCCGGTCCCCGGCACTTCGCCTTCCACCCCGACGGGCGTCACGCGTACGTCATCAACGAACTGGCGTCTTCCGTGACCGCATTCGACTACGACGCCGAACGCGGGACGTTTCGCAAACTGCAGCATATCTCCACTCTGCCGGCGGATTTCACCGGCCAAAACACAACTGCAGAAGTCCAGATTCACCCGTCGGGCCGGTTCCTCTACGGATCGAACCGCGGACACGACAGCATCGCGGTCTTCGGCATCGATGCACAGACCGGCCGGCTGACAGCCCGGGAGACCGTCTCCACGCGCGGTAAGACACCGCGCAATTTCGCGCTGGATCCGACCGGCGCTTATCTGCTCGCGGAAAACCAGGGGACGAATACCGTCGCGGTGTTCCGGATCAACGCAGATACGGGCCAATTGACGTTCACCGGCCAGATGCTCGACGTCCCCCAACCGGTGTGCATCAAGATGATCCCCGTGCCGGCGGCGAACCGTCAGTCCGCCAGCCCGTAGCGCACGATGCAATAGAGGGCGTTGAACGCGTCGCGCACGCCGATCTTCTTGCCCTGGTCGTAGCCGCGCGCCCGGTAATGGATGGGTGTCTCACAGACCCGGTAGCCGCGGCGGGCAATCTTGGCCGTGACCTCCGGTTCGAAACCGAACCGGTTCTGGCGCAACGGCAGATCGCGCAGGACTTCGCGCCGGAACGCCTTGTAGCACGTCTCCATGTCGGTCAGGCACAAACCGGTGAACAGATTCGAGGAACCCGTCAGGGTACGGTTGATCAGTCGATGGACCCAAGAACGATCCTGCGGCTCATCGCCCAGGAACCGCGAACCGAAGACCACGTCGGCTGCGCCTTCCACGATCGGCCGCACCACCTGCCGCAGGTCCTGGGGGTCGTACTCGAGATCCGCGTCCTGGACAACGACGACGTCACCCGTGGCGGCCGCGAAGCCCGTGCGGAGCGCCGCTCCCTTTCCCTCGTTACGTGGCTTGAGAATCAGCTGCATCCCCGGCGGATTGCCCCAGGATTGCAGGACGTCCCGCGTACCGTCGGTGCTGCAGTCGTCGACAATGATGACCTCCGTGTTGAAAGGAATGGCGCGGACGCGAGCCACTACTTCGCGAACCGTCGCGACTTCGTTGTACACGGGGATGACGACGGACAATCGGAATCCGGCGGGCAGCTCATAGTCCAACGGCGGATTGGCGTCGTTGGCCGCCGAGATCATCTCCTCCAGGCGATCAAGTTCGCTGATCGCTGCCTCGGCTCGCGCTATCACGGCATCGTCGCGCCGTGACGGCGGCAGGATAACGTCGGCTGTGCCGGTGAAGAACTGCGGATCCGATACGTCAACGGGCATGGGGATTACCTTTCGGAGTCAGGCGGTTTCTGTTGTATTCGCGGAACGTCATGAGACGCTGTTGGTCCTGTTCGTGATCCGGTCAAGTCTCAACGGTCGAAGTCCCGGCCTGCCGCGGCACGGGAAATGCCGGCCAGGCCACATAGCCGGACTGCGGGCGGCCGCTGAGTTCCCTCTCGTCCGGCGGCAGATAGTCGGGACCGGCGGGATTGTCGTAACGGAGCGCTCGACCCCAGAGCTCCGCGATTTCGTCCTGGTACAGCAGCACCCACTCCGGTTGCAGCGACCGCAGCAGGGCTACCGGATGAAGCTGATTGCGGCCGATCAACACCAGATCGGGTTGACCGCGCTCCAGAATGCGCGCCCCGTCAAACGGCGGCGATTGAGGACCGCGATAGCGCGGTTCCTCCGGATGGTTGCCCAAGTGAAAGTCGAAGTACATATCCACGATGTCTCGTGGGTAGCTGGTGGTGAAACGACCATCAAAGGCGATGGGCATCCGGTTGTTGCGGGGATCGGGATCACCGAACGCGGCCAGACCGTATTGCGCCCACATGAAGCGAATGACCAGTCTGCCGTGCAACCCCTTGTCGGCCAGGAACTGGAAGGCAGACACCGGATAAGCGCTTCGCATCACCGGCATGCGCCCGATCTGTTGGCCCAACAGGCATGCCACGACGGACCCGGCAATGAGCAATGCCACCATCCATCCCCGTCGTGCTGCACGGGAAATCTCGCGGCCTTGGTGTGCGCCGTCGCCTGTGGCACGTCCGCGCTGCAACAACGGCTCGAGGTAAGGTGGCATCCAGAAGGCGAACGCCAGGACAAAGAACGGGATATTGCGGTGGTGTTCGAGAGACTGCCAGAGGGTGCCAAGCAGAACGGCCAACTCCGCGAAGCCCAAGCGGCGCCGGCCGACCCAGACGGCGGCCACCGATACGCCGACGAGACTCCACCAGGGAATCCAAGCCCAATTCCACAATTCGGGTGGACGCCACTCCAGGATTTCCGGTCGCGGCCGAATCAGGTCTTCCCACAAGAACCTGTGCAAGTGGTAGCCGTAGGGATTCAGCAGCGTAGCCAGACCACCGGTGACCACCACTGCACAGAAGACACCGATCATTGGCCAGGCAGTACGTCCCCATCGCCAATACGCTTCCAGCGCACGAACGCCGAGAAAGACCGCCAGCACAGCGAACCCGGCCACGAAGCCTCCGTGGCAGTTCGCCCAGAAGGCCATCAGGGGCAACGTCCACCACAACCAGTGAGTCCGCCGGACAATGTCGCGGGGCAATTGTGCGAGTGACGATCTTTCCGGCGAACGAACGGCGGGGCGAGGCGGCCAGTCACTCAACGCGCGGTCAAGAATCCACAGCAGAATGGCGAAACAAAGAAACGACAGGAGTTGTGGGCGCAGGTGCCAGAAGTACATCAGATTGATGGCTGTCAACAGCAACAGTACCCCCAACGTCATGAACGGGGCACCCCGGCGTGCCGCGCGCAGCACCAGCGCTCCGACGAGCGCTACCCCCAGCCAACACTTGACACCCAACAAGCCGGTTGGCCCGATCGTCGCGATGCCGGCTGCCAGGAGCAGCTCACTAATGATCTCGTGATTGACCCAGGGATAGTCGTTACCGACCAGGTACGAATAAGTGGTTGTCCTGGGAAGTCCGCCGGCCAGCATGTCCTGCCCGTACCGCACGTGCCCCCAGAAGTCCGGATCCGGTTGGTTGCGCGACAGCGCCACCCCGGCCACCAGCAACAGCACGACGAACACCGCCGTCTCTTGCCAATTGCCTCTGCTGGCTGCCAACGAATCTGCCGATGCGTGCGATTTCTGCGCGGTTTCCGCCTGGCCAAGTCGGTTCCGATTCACCTGTTCCCTCCCGTATCCCAACTATAGGTCACGGTGGCGCCGTCTCGGCTCGCCCGACCACTACATCCGTCATAACGCGAACTAACATTGAGCGCGCCAGCGAGCGGTTCTATACTGACTCGCGCCCTGCCGAACTGCCCAGCGAACTAGAAGGAGCGCCCTGACATGAACCGGCTCGAACAATTGACGAATCTATTGGTGATGGCAGTGGCTGACGGCAGCTTCGCGGAACGCGAGTTCAAGTTCCTGATCAGCCGGTCGGTGCGCTGGGGCATCACGGAAGCGGAGTTCTCCCGGGCGCTCGATTACGCGTGCTCCAAGACCGCGGCGCTCAAGATCCCGCCCGGGAAGGAAGATCGCGTGGTGCTCCTGCGGGATCTGATCCGCACCATGGGCGCTGACGGGAATCTCTCCGATGTGGAGAAGCAGCTCTTTTCCGTGGCAGCCGCGCGCATGGATCTCTCGCACGACGAACTGACCGAGATCATCGACTCGGTGGTTAAACCGGGTTAGAGCGGATTATTCATCGTAGGGTGGGACTAGGTCGCGCAAGTGATTGGTGGGCCGTCGCAAGCCGACCTGCTCCGAAACAAACCGGCCCGCTGCCTCTAACTCCGGCTGAGCGACCGACGGCCCACCGCCACTTCGGCTTGCTCGTCCCACCCTACCATGCCACGAATCCGGGTTAGAGCGCGCCCTTAGAACAGGTCCCGCTCTGTCCAGATGCAGCGTTCGTCGTCGTGGCGGACCTGGTTCACGTAGGTACTGACGGCTTCCGCCGTCAGGTCAGTGGAGTCGAACGGACGCAACAGGGGCTCCAGCGTTGCGCGGTCCTGCACCGAGTTGTTCAGCCATACGTCCCAGTCTTCGTCTCGCAAGATGACGGGCATGCGGTCATGAAAGGGCTGGCACAATTCGTTGGCGGCCGTCGTGATGATCGCGCACGACTCGAGTGGCGGCTCGTCACTCGCCGCCGGGTGCCAGGTATCCCAGAGGCCGGCAAAAGCAAACGGTTGATGGTTCCGCAGGTGGAAGTAGTAGGGTTGCTTGCGGGTTCCGATTCGCTGCCATTCGTAGTAACCGTCGGCGGGAATCAGGCAGCGACGATGACGGAAGCTCCCCCGAAACGTCGGCTTCTCGGCGACGGTCTCGCCGCGCGCATTGATCAAGCGTGCCCCTCCCTGCGCGTCACGCGCCCACGAAGGAACCAGCCCCCATTTCAGCAACGCCATGTGTCGCGCGCCGTCCGCAGCCGAACGCCGGACGGCGGCCACGAGCTGCGTGGGTGCAATGTTGTATCGCGGCTGGAGCGGCGGCGCAGCGGACAGTTGAAACCGCTCGATCAGCACGTTCAGCGGCGTATGCAATGTGAATCGTCCACACATCGATCGACCTGCGACGCGCGGCCCATCCGGACTATTCACCACAGAAGGGAGAAGAAGTCAAGTAAGAGCGTGCTCAACAATAGGCTGCCGAATTGCCGTCCGTCGCTCGACTCTCCGAGTCGAGAAATCACGGCTCGGAGAGCCGTGCGACGATGTTCGATGCGGCAACCTATTCCTAAGCGCGCCCCAAGGCAAATAGTCGCGTGACGATTTCGATTTTCCCGAATCCGGCGCACTGTGAATTCCGCCTCTCGTGCCTTCCTCTGCGTTCTCCGTGACTCTGTGGTGGCTCTTTTGCCGCATGCATGCTCCGCGCCAAGCGGATCACCCGCACGACTCCCACCGGCTCATCATCGTGTCGATGCAAGCGGCGTGCAAGCATTGCTGCCGTCACAACCGGCATTTGCGGAAAGACCCTCATGTCCGTCACAGGTTTCGCCGATAGGGGGACAATGGAGGATCGTTTTCCCAGATTGTCTCCGCGCGCAGAGAAAAAAGGCGTTTGCCATGCTGGTGATCATCAGTGATCTGCACTTGAACGACGGGACGGCCGGAGGAGTACTGAATGCTGGTGCGGTAGACATGTTCGCCGAGCGGCTTTGCGATCTGGCGGCACGAGCATCCTGGCGGACCGATGGGCGCTACCGTCCCGTGGACCGCATCGACTTGCTGCTGCTGGGCGACGTCCTGGACCTCCTTCAGTCGCGGCGCTGGCTCGACTCCGGCACCCGGCCCTGGGAAGATCCCCAATCGCCGAAGGTTGCGGAGACGGTGACCGCGATCGTGGACGGCATTCTGCAGCAGAACAGGAATGCGATCAGCGTGTTGCGTTCGCTGTACGGCGAGGGAGCGATTCACATTCCCGCGGCAAACCAGGCTGGGGAACCCGTCTACGGCGGAGAAGGCCATTCGGTGGCCGTGCGCACTTTCTACATGGTTGGCAATCGCGATTGGCTGCTGCATCTTTCCGGTACGCGATACGATCTGGTGCGGCAGAAAGTCGCCAATCAGATGGGCCTGGCGAACGCGGTGAGCGCACCGTTTCCGCATGATCCGCTGGAGTCCGAGGAACTGTTGCAGGTGCTCCGCCGGCATCGCGTGATCGCGCGGCACGGCGACATCTACGATCCGCTCAGTTATTGTGAAGACCGCGACGCGAGTGCCCTGGGTGACGCGCTGGTCATCGAACTGGTCGGGCGTTTCCTGTGTGAGCTGCAGCGCGGATTGGCGGAGGGGCTTCCGGCGGCAGCGCTGGATGGTCTGCGCGAAATCGACCGCATTCGCCCCCTGCTGGCCATTCCCGCCTGGATCGACGGCCTGCTGCAGCGTACGGGCGTCGATCCGGCGACTCGCAAACATCTGAAACGCACCTGGGACCAGTTGGCGGATGAATTCCTGCAGTTGCCGGTGGTACGTGCCCAGGACGCGTGGAGCCCCTTCGAGCTGGTGGACGGTCTCGAGCGCGCGCTGAAATTCAGCAAACGGCTCTCCCGCGGCTGGATGGGCGACGTCACGCGCTGGCTGCAGCGACTGCGCGGAGTCGAAACGGATTCGTACGCTCCCCAGGCGGCCACCGAAGAGGATTTTCGAAACCGTCGCGCGCGGCACATCGTCTACGGTCACACACATCAGTTCGAGACCGTTCCGCTGGATGCCAGTTACGCTGACGGTTACGTGTTGAACCAGGTGTACTTCAACGCGGGTACGTGGCGACGCGTATACCACCTGACACAAGGGATGCCGGCCAGTCGCGAGTTTGTTCCCGTGGATTGTCTGTCCTACCTGGCGTTCTTCGCGGGAGACGAGCGCGGTGGCCGTGCCTTCGAGACCTGGTCAGGATCGTTGGCCACGGATGTGGCCGAAAGCACGGTGCATCGAGTCGACACCGCGCGCACCCTGCCGGAACCGCCGCCGGCGCCGGCCGCAGCGCACCTCCCGCTCCGGTCTCCGCACTTCCAGCGGCCGACGACCAGCGCGCGCCACGTGCCCGGGCAGTCCTCGTGACCCTTCCCGGGTAAAGCACGCAACCAAAGAACCTCCACCGAGCCGCACAACTCACCGTCCGCCGGGTCCAGGCCAATCGGAATCGTTGCGCAACTGCTGCCCAACATTGTCCTGTTCATCCTCTGTGCCTCTGTGGTGAATCCGGGTCATTCCTGCTCACCGGCACGAAACACGGTCCACGGCTGAGCGGGCCGGTCCTTGAGGATTCCCTCCATCCAATCGAACTGCGGGTGAGCTTCGAGGAACTCCCGCGCGCGGAAGGCCGTACCGCACGCCGAACCCCAGCGCGCGGCGAAGGACATCTCCCGAGCCATCGCGGCATCCACGACCTTCGCGTCCACGGTTCCGCTGGGCTCGAACGGCACGCGCCGGCCAGCCGGTTCACGCTCCAGGTCCCCGTGACTGCACAGCGACCGCTCCCCGGGGTACTCGGCCTGCCGGAAGACATCGTAATGGTCCGCTTCGAGCTGTTTGGCCAACTCCAGGTCGATCTGGCCGGCATGACGGCGCATCAGCTGTTTCCAGCGTACGCGCCGCGCGACGCTGGACAAGCGGATGTCGGTTTCATCCACGGACGTCTCCAGGCGCAGGATCTTCACGTCTTCCGCCACGTTCGAACCTACGAAGACGCCGTCTTTCTTCTTCTCGAAGGCGACATGCTGGAGGCCCAGTTCCAGGCGGGCGATCTCGCGCGTGCGAATGTCGCCCAGCAACCAGGCGTTTGCGTAACCACCGTTATTGCCGCGCCGCATGATCTGGCACCAGTCGTCGATCGACGCCGCATCCTGTGTTGCGCGACGCATGCGGGCAAATTCGGGAACCCCGTTCTCGTCGAACCCCTTGAAACCGCCGATCGTCGTCTCCGTGCCCATCAGTCCCGCATCGGTGATGAAGAAGTCCGTGCCACTGTGGATCCATCCCGGATAGCCCTGCATCAGAATCCGGTGCCCGCTGGCGGGAACGATATCCAGGATGATGTTGCAGTCGTTATCGGCATAGCCACCCATCGTGTTGTGCCCCATCACGATCCCGCCACCCACGGTTGCGCTGCCCGTGGCGACAAAGGCGCTGCACGATTCGCGCACACGGTTGACGCCGCTCTGCGCGGACTTCTCCTTCTCCTTGGGCCACCAGTACGCGGCCAATTCGATGATCCCGTTGTAGGCGATCAGTTCGTCCCGCGACGAGGCCACGCCGGCCGCCTGCAGCCCCGCCGCCACACCATCCAGTTCCGCAAGGTTCTCCGCGTCGATCTTGCCCTGCCACATGCTGCGGGCTTTGTCCACTAGCCAAGGCCACTCCATACCGCTCTCGTAGCGCCAGACGTGGCGCGTGGCCGACAGGGAATCCTGAATCTCCGGCGCCAACAGGTAACCATGCTGGAATCCCCGATCGGCGGGCGCTCCTTCCACATGCAAATAGATCCAACCGTGCTTCTCGTGCCGATGCGCGCGCAACAGAATGTCACGCTGCGGGGGCGTCAAGGCGGAACCAACCGCCGCCTGGACCGCCGCAGGAGGCGAGTTGTCGGCGCCGGAAGCCGCGGGCCAAGGGAGAGACAATAACGCCACCGACCAGAAGACGAGCATGCGCGCCATGAGTTCCAGGTACCTCGCGGAATCAGAGCATGAAGGGGCATCACTGCACGACCGCCCCAGATTAGACGCGGGTCCGCCAAAAGAAAAGCACAAGCGCTCACGGGCCGGTGGGGGATTAGCGCATTTTTCGGCGTCGACGGTTTGCCTCCAGCACCGGACGTTGGCCGAAAACATGGGCCGATCCCCGTCTCTTCACCGACCGGTGAACGCATACAGAAAAGCGTCTCTCCACCCGGACACTGGCAACCGGCCCGTAAATGCGACAAACTAATGTGCGTCCACGACAGCTTCGCGCGGGTCCTCCTCATGCCGTGACACCACGTTCACAGCGGTTTGTCAGACGGAGACCAGAATCATGTTGGATGCCATTCTTATCACCACCACCACGGCCGATCGCGCTGACGCGGAACGCATCGCCGCGTCGCTGGTCGCCAAACATCTGGCGGCTTGTGTCCAGGTCAGCGGACCGATCGAGAGCACTTATCGTTGGAAGGGCCAGATCGAAGTGACCCAGGAGTGGCTGTGCACCATCAAGACCATCCGCAATCTCTTTCCCGAAGTCGAGGATGTGATCCGCGACTTGCATTCCTACGAGCAGCCGGAGATCGTGGCCATTCCGATCGTCGCCGGCAGCGAAGCCTATCTGCAATGGATCGTCGACTCCGTGGAATTGCCGCCCGAAGCGAGTTGAGATCCTCCGGCACCACGTGCCGCCGACCTGCATCCGATTCACCTTGCCGTTCGTGCTGGCACACGGCACCCTGCCTCGTACCCGCACACACGGGAGAATTGCCAGCCGGCAACTGAGCGATAATTTCTGGCTGGCGGTTTCCCGACAAGCGCGATGCGTGGATGGCGATTCTTGAACTATTGTTAAGTAGCGGATTTGGCCTCTCAACGTCGGCCGCGACGTCGCGCCAGAAGACCAGGAGAACCTGTCCATGTTGTTTGGCATTCATCTTGTGCGCAAGGGGTTGATTTCCTCGGGTCAGCTGGTGGATGCCATCGACCGGCAACTGCGCAGTCGTCCGCCGATCGGCAGAGTTGCGCTGGAGGCCGGCATGTTGTCGGTGGCGCAGATTTTCGCCATACTTGCGGCGCAGGCAGACAGCCCGGACGGTTTCGGAAAGATCGCGATTGCCAAGGGCTTCATGACCGAAGCGCAATTGGCGCAGCTGCTCATGTGGCAGCAGGATCAACAGCCGCGCATTGCCGACGTCCTGGTGGAAATGGGCTGTTTGTCGCCGGAGACACGGGACTACGAGTTCGGCGAGTACCGGCGCAGCCTGAGCAGCACTCCGGCAGTGGCGACGGCGTAGGCCGCGGATCGGATGGCCCGAGATCTCCCAAACCGAAGGAGCTCCGCATGGGAGACGAGAAACCGGCTGAGAAGTTCGTGCTGACGCTCACCTTACCGGAAAGCCTAGCGAAACGATTGAGCCTGGCAGCCAGCCGCGCGAATCACTCGCTGGCCGACACGGTCCTCGAGATTCTGGACCGCAATCTGCCGCGCACGGACAAGCCGCCCAAACGCGTACCTTACGGGTAATGGTCACGTAATAGGCAACGAAAAAAGGGGGCCCTCACGCCCCCCCGATTCGCTCTGGTTCTGATGGCTCCGACTTCGCGGTTATTTCTTGGCGGCTTTGAACTCGTCGGCTGTCATCTGCTTGATGGTGCCGTCCTGCAACAGGACCCAACCGCCTTTCGTGGCAGCTTCCGCCTCGTGGGCGATGACGGTTGTCTCAGCACCGGCCTCAGTGCTGAGCTGACTGCCCCACTTGTACACGATCGAACCACCCTGAAGAAAGGCCGCGGCAGCGGGGTACTCGGCCTCAAACGCAACGAGATCCTGGACCTTGGCCGGCAGTTTCTTGTTGGTCGCAGCCGCATCCTTCAGGAGCCTGACCAGGTCGTTCAGCCCGTCATTAGGCGCCGGTCCCGTGAGTGAGCTGGTATCGGACGCGGCACCGCCGCAACCAATGCTGAAGCTCATCGCAACGGCCGCAATCAAGGGAAACAGCACTGCGCGAACACCAACCGTCATGGTCCACACTCCTCGCATTTCCATGTAACAACATCTCAAAAAACAACCCCGACCCAGGGGCGGTCGGGATTGCGTCGGTTACCCAAACCAATGGCCTGCCAACGGCAAGCACACTCGTCAATCCAGTTGTACTGTCTCGGCAGCACCGCGGCTACCCACCGCGCGCCACGTGTTGAAGTCCGTGGTCTCCGACACGAAACGGACAGAGCCGTCCACCAGACACACGTTGGCGCCGCCGGCGTGATAGCTGGAGGCCGCGTGGTGCGCGACGTTGTAGGCCGTCGTCCCGCAATTGAAGGTCTGGGCTGCGGGGTTGGGGTTCTTCTTGATCCAGTTGATGGGCAGCGTGTGGGAGTAGACGAAATTCTGCGGCAGATTGCGGTAATACTGATGCCCCGTGTAGCGAATCCACGAGCTGGTGGTGGAATTTCCGTTTGGCATGCACTGCGGGACATTCCGCCCGTCCAGTGTTTGTGCAGTGGTGTACACGGGGGGTGAATTGGCGGGCTGAACCATCATGAACGCGGTCGTGTTATTAAAGTTTCCTGTGGCATCGAATTGAAGTGTGCCGCGCATGACCTCGGCAAACATGGCGGTGTTGCTGGTTCCGTCCGTGACCATGGCCAACGTGTTTCCTTCCATTTTCTGGCCCGCGGGGGGATACGGGATCGCGAACACACCGTCGATGGCCGTGCCTCCACGCATGTTCGAACCTCCGATGCAGCCGAAATAGCTCTGTCGACCGGCATTGTAGTAGTTGTTCGACGACGGATCCGACGGGCAGAGGAAAATGGGAACATCGCCCAGGCGAGCGGCGGAATTCGCGCCCGTCTTGGCTGGAATGCCCGAGTGCAGCGGCGCGTCGCTGTTGACGTTGTAGTTCAGGTCAAACAGATCGTACTTGTTCGCCTGCTCGAAAAACGGCAGCAACAAAGCCTGTAAAGTTGCGCCGGATGTGTAGGTAGTGGGAGCACCCGTGCCGTTCTGCGGCATCACGACGGTGTGCTGCGTGGGCGGCAACCGCTTGTAAGCGCTCTCGAAGTTGTGGGCGGCGAGCCCGAATTGTTTCAGGTTGTTCTGGCAGCTCATTCTTCGCGCGGCTTCGCGGGCTGCCTGCACGGCCGGCAGCAACAACGCCACGAGAATGCCAATGATGGCAATGACGACCAACAACTCCACCAGCGTAAAACCATGACGGCGTTTGAGCATCGATACCTCCCTTGTCCCAGAAGATCGAAATAAAGACGAATACGTGGCACAACAACGCCACGCAAGACCGGTCATTGCCGGGGAAGTCCCTGTCACTGCTGGACCTCGCACATATTCCTCACCGCGAAGTCAACAACTCGGCCTGGGGCCCGCGCCGACCATGCCTCGCTTTGGGTCCAGCGCGGTGCCGCTCTGGGTGAACCTCCAGACACTCCCCCCAAACGGTGACGGCTATTATCCTAACCTCCCGCTGCAAATACAACAACTATTAATTACTGCCACGGTGCTCCCCCTGGTTTTCTCGCCGCGGAATTGATGTTCCAATTGACCCGCGAACGAGCCCCGGCTTGCCGGTGGCTGGGCTGAACATGAGCGTTCGCGGGTCGGTGAAGAGATGGGGATCGGCCCATGTTTTCGGGCAACGTCTGGTACTGGCGGCAAACGGTCAACGCCGAAAAATGCGCCAATCCCCCACCGACCCGTGATCGCGTGCGGCTGAAGTGACCGGAACCGGGTCCAATGCCCTGAGCGGCGAAACTTCCGTGCCGGGCCGGTGTTTTTCTAGTGCGTCTTGCCGTGTCGTGTCGTTCCCAGGGATTCAGGAGCACGCGCCCCATGAAACATCTCGTGCTACTACTCGTGATTCTCATCGCTGCCGCCGTGACCCCGCAGTTCTGCCAGGCCCAGCCTCCCGGTCCGGGTGGTCCGCCGCGCGGCGGCGAAGGCCGCGGCGATATGGGGAGCCCCCTAGTCAGACTGTTGGACGCGGACCGCGACGGGGTGATCAGCGGCGACGAGTTGGGGAATGCCGCCGCGAAACTCAAGGAATTGGATACCAATCAAGACGGCAAACTGTCGGCGGACGAACTGCGGGGGCAGATGCGGTTTGGACCGGGCGGACCGCGTGGCGGCCCCGGCGCAGGCTTTGGCGGTGGCGGGTTTGGCGGACCGCCGGCCAGCGAGTCAACTCCCTCGGCGCCCCCCGTCCCCAAGGATGACGAAGAGAAGAAGATCCTCGACGCGCTCGATGTGGCGCGCGGCGGACCGCGATACGCCAACGTCTCCACCGCGGACGGCCGTCTGTTACGCCAATTGACCGAGTCGATTGGTGCCAAACTGGTCGTCGAAATCGGCACATCCACTGGGGAATCGGGAATCTGGTTCGCGCTGGCCTTGCGCAAGACGGGAGGCAAGCTGGTAACGCACGATATCGATCCCGAGCGGATCAAGGTCGCTCGCCAGAACTTCGAGAAGGCGGGCGTGGATCAATTGATCACGATCATCGAGGGGGATGCACACGAGACGGTCAAGCAGCACAAGGACCCCATCGATGTGCTGTTTCTCGACGCCGACAAGGATGGCTACCTCGACTACCTCGACAAGTTACTGCCGCTCGTACGACCCGGCGGGTTGATCATCGCACATAACATGCGGCGTCCCACCCCGGATCCGCGCTACATCGAGGCCATCACGAAGAACCCCGATCTGGAGACCTCGTTCCTGTTGATGGACGGATCGGGCGTGGGTGTGACCATGAAGAAACGATAAGGCCGCGCTCAGGAACAAGCTGCCGCATCGAACACCGTCGCATGGCTCTCCGAGCCGTGGTTGCTCGACTCGGAGAGTCGAGCGACGGACGGCAATTCGGTAACTTGTTGTTGAGCGCAACTTGGCGTGTTGAGTGCACGCGGTGCGGCACGTTCGCAAAACACAACTTTCCTTCGGCAGGTTTTTCCCCGTTTCCAGAGAAAGGAATGGCAGATGAAGACTCGCAGTACTCTCACTTGGTTCGCAGCGGCCGTCCTGGTCGCAGGATTGGCTGCGTCCGCAACCTATGCCCAACCGGGAGGCGGCCAGCGCGGTCCCGGTGGTCGCGGCGGATTTGGTTTCGGTGGCGGGTTTGGTTTCGGCGGCGGAGGCGGCAGCCTCTTGATGCTGCTCGGCTCGGACGCTGTCAAGAAGGAGATCGAGCTGGACGACGAGCAGGCCGGCAAGGTCACCAAGCTGGGCGAGGAACTGCGCAACCAGCCGCGGCCCGACATGCCCAATTTCCGCGACATGTCGGAGGCGGACCGAGAAAAGGCCATGGAAGACTTGCGCAAGCGTGGCCAAGAACAGGCCAAACAGACCAAAGCGAAGGTTGCCGAGATCCTGCTCCCCCACCAGTTGGAACGCCTGGAGCAGATCAGCCTGCAGGCCAGCCTGCGGATGGGGCTTGCCACTGCCCTGAGCAACGAAGAAACGGCTACCAAGCTGAAGATTACGCCCGAGCAGAAGACGAAGCTCGAAGCCATTCAGGGTGAAGTCATGGCTGCCATGCGTGAGATGTTCCAGGGCGGTGGCCAAGGGGGCGATCGCGAAGGCATGCGAGAGAAGATGGACGCCGCGCGGAAAGGCGCTGATACGAAAGCCGAGGGTGTGCTCACTGCCGAACAGAAAGCAGAGCTCGAGAAGCTGAAGGGAAAGGCTTTCGAATTCCCCGAAGGCGGTTTCTTCGGTGG
>Ga0233425_10003001_pt1 | contig 31781 bp, 29 predicted proteins | sample Watercolumn_Towu_2_FD_181712 | JGI IMG/M metagenome (GOLD analysis project Ga0233425, IMG submission 181712) | Freshwater microbial communities from Lake Towuti, South Sulawesi, Indonesia - Watercolumn_Towuti2014_140_MG | ecosystem: Environmental > Aquatic > Freshwater > Lake | place... | reverse complement strand
CCTGGGAAGATTCGCCGCAAGGACAGATCAAACATGTTGTCAACGCGAAAATGAACACGCGCGAGTGCGCGCTCGATCTGTATCAACAACAATTGCCGCCGGGCGGATGCTCCGGCAAACATCGCCATTTGGCGGAAGAAGTTTTTTTCGTGCTCGAAGGCAAGGGGTACGATTTGCATTGGGACGTCAACTTTACGCTCGACGAAAAATACAATTGGGAATGGGCGACTGAACCCAAACGGTTCGAGTGGGAAGAAGGCGATTTCGTTTACATCCCGCCGTACTCGACGCACCAACATTTCAATTCCGATCCCGATCATCCCGCGCGGATCATCACCGCGACGAATCGAATGATCAAAGAAATGGGCTTTGATTGGATCGAGCAAGTTGAGCCAGCCCCAGGTTTCAAAACGAAAGGAGCGAAAAAAATCGTCAAGCAAAAATCTATGCGTCGCAAATAAATTTAGGGCTTTAGCTTGATGTCATTTCGAGCGGGTTTTGCGAGAAATCTCGCAACGAAAATCGAGACGCTTTGCGTCACTTTGTTCGGAATGACAAGCCCAAGCCCTGAAATTGATCGTGTTTGTTCAAAAGGAGGAGGAACAATGAAACGCGTTTTGTTTGTCCTGTTGATCGGGACACTGTTAGGCATCGTTGCCTGCGCGACTGCACCCACTCCCGCACCCACCCCTGCGCCGCCTACCGCCGCGCCCACAACCGCGCCAGCCGCACCCACATCCGCACCTGCTCCGGCAACGAAACCGCCGGAAGCGACCAAGCCGCCCGCGCCCACATCTGCGCCGGTCTCCGTTCTCGACGCCGCGAAAAAAGAAGGCAAGTTGATGATCTACACCTCGCTGAACGCGGACGAGTTCGAAATCGTGCTCAAAGATTTTTACGCGAAATATCCCGACATCAAAGTTGAATTTTATCGCGGCGATAGCGAATCGGTTACGCAAAAAGGCCTCACCGAATTTCGCGCCAAGTCCTACATCGCGGATATTTTGGAAACGAACGATGTGAACATCACGCAACTTGAAAGCGAAGGCGTGCTGGGCACGTACGTTTCCCCCGAAGCCGCCGCGTATCCAGCCGGCGCAAAAGACGCGACTGGATTGTACACGGCGGGGCGCTTGAATTTGCTCGTGCTGACGTACAACACCCAGTTGGTCAAAAAAGAAGACGCACCCAAGTCGCTCGAAGATTTGCTCGATCCAAAATGGGCGGGGAAAATCGCGGTCGAGCCGGATGATTGGCCGATGATGGCGTACACGTACAAGACGATGGGCGAAGCCAAAGCCATCGAATTCTGGACGAAACTCGCCGCGCAAAAACCACGCGTCGTCAAAGGGCACACCGAGCTTGCCAACTTTTTGGTCGCCGGTGAATTTTCCGTTTCGCCGCATGTGTACGCGCACCGTGTCTTGTCGCTCCAGGAGAAAAAAGCGCCGATTGAAATGGTCAAGAGCAGTACCGCGTACGCGCTGCCGCACGTCATTTCGATCGCGAAAAACGCGCCGCATCCCAACGCCGCCAAAGTGTTCATTGATTGGTACTTGTCAGTAGATGGGCAGAACGCGCTCGTCAAAGCCGGTCGTATCCCCGTCCGCCCTGGGATCAAGACAAAACCGGAAGGCATTCTGGATGGCTTCGCCAACATTTTCTACGGCGATCCCAAAACGTTGTTGAAAGCGTCCGACATCCAGAAACAGTACTATACGTTGTTCGGTATCAAATAATGGAATGTAGGGGCGGGGTCATCCCGCCCCTACCGAAACAAACAAAATGCAATTCGCGATTTCACCTGCACGTCTTCGCAAAATTCGTTTCGACGCGCGTTGGCTAATTCTCGGCATTCCGATTTTGATCGTCGCGTACTTGACGGTGATTCCGGTGGGAATGTTGATTATTGGCGCGTTCAAAACCGGTGATCCCGGTACGCTCGGCGAATTTACGTTGCAACACCTCGTTGACGCGTTCGGCGACCCGACGATTTATCCTTTGCTTTTCAACTCGACCGCGTACGCGTTTGGCGTCGCGCTCGTTTCGCTCGTGATGGGCACGACGCTGGCGTGGATTGTCGAGCGCACCGACACGCCGTTCAAATCATTTTTCTACGCGTTGACGATTGTGCCGTTCATCATTCCCGGCGTTTTGCACACGATTGCGTGGATTTATCTTTTGTCGCCGCGCATCGGATTCATCAATCGCGTCCTGGTCGCGACGTTCGGTTTGCCATCGCCGCCGTTCGATATTTTTTCGCTCGGCGGAATGGTCTGGGTCGAGGCGATGCACCTGTCGCCGGTCGTGTTCGTGCTGATGACCGCGGCGTTTCGTTCGATGGACCCCGCGCTCGAAGAAGCCGCCGCGACTTCGGGTGCGAATGTGTGGACGACTTTGCGCCGCGTGACGTTGCCGTTGATGTTGCCGGCGGTCGCGTCGGTTGTTCTCATCATGTTCATTCGCGGGCTCGAATCGTTTGAGGTGCCGGCGCTCATCGGCTTGCCGGCGCAGATTCGTGTGTTCACTTCGCGGATTTACCTTGCGCTCAAAAATTTTCCGCCCGATTTCGGACTCGCCGGCGCGTACTCGCTCATCCTCGTGGCGATCTGCGCGATTGGAATTTATTTCTACAATCGCGCCGTCGCGCGGTCGGAAAAATTCGCAACGGTGAGCGGCAAGGCATTTCGCGCGCGCCCGGTGCAACTCGGCAAATGGCGCTGGGTTACCGTGATGATTTTTGCGGTGTATTTTTTGCTCATCGTCGGCTTGCCGTTTTTCATTTTGCTCTGGGGATCGCTTCTCCCGTATTTCACTCCGCCTTCGTTCGATATGCTCGACCGGCTCACCCTCGAAAATTATCGCGCGCTGAATGTGCTGACCTGCGAGTCCACCCAATCGTTCTGCATTCGCGTTCGCGCCGCGTTCACCAATTCCTTGTTACTCGGCATCGGCGCGGCGACGCTGGTGATGATGTTGACCGCGTTGATTTCGTGGATCACGATTCGCACGAATTGGCGCGGGCGCGCCTGGCTCGATTTGATGGCAACTCTGCCGATCACGATCCCAGGGCTGGTGATGGCGGTCAGTTTGATGTGGGTTTATCTCACATTTAAAGTCGGCATTTACGGAACCATTTGGATTTTGCTGATTGCGTACATCACGCGCTTTATGCCGTACGGAATGCGGACAACCTCGGCGGCGATGGTGCAAATTAATCGCGAGCTCGAAGAAGCCGCGCACGCATCCGGCGCGACGTGGTGGCAAACGTTTCGCCGCATTACTTTGCCTTTGCTCAAACCCGGTTTGCTCGCCGGCTGGGTCTATGTATTGACCGTTTCAATGCGCGAACTTTCTACTTCGATTTTGCTCGCGAGCAGTCAAAATCAAGTCATCGCGACACTCGTCTTTGACATGATTGACGGCGGCAATATCCCGCGGCTCGCCGCGCTCAGTGTGTTGTTCATGCTCGCGCTCTTGACGATGGTTTTCATCGCGCACAAATTAGGCGGACGATTCGGAATTCGAGAGTAAGATTATGGTCAAAATTACCCATCTCATCAAAAAATTTTCCGGCGACGCGCACGCGGCGGTCGCGGCAGTCAACGACATTACCTTCGATGTGCCAGAGGGACGCTTCTTCACCTTGCTGGGTCCATCGGGCTGTGGCAAGACGACGACGCTACGTTGTATCGCCGGTTTGGAGCGTCCCGATGACGGCGTGATTTACATCGGCGATGATTTGGTCTCGTCCGCGCGCGACCGAATTTTTCTGCCGCCGAATCAACGCGATATCGGAATGGTCTTTCAATCGTACGCGATTTGGCCCCATATGACCGTGTTTGAAAATGTCGCGTTTCCTTTGCGGGTCGGTCGCCAGAAAATGCGCGCAGGCGAAATCAAAGACAAGGTGATGCGTGCGCTCGCGACCGTGCAACTCGACGGACTCGAAAATCGTCCCGCACCCAAATTGAGCGGCGGGCAACAACAGCGGCTTGCGCTCGCGCGCGCGCTCGTCGGCGAACCCAAAGTGTTACTGCTCGACGAGCCGCTCTCGAACCTCGACGCGAAACTGCGTGAGCAAATGCGCGTCGAACTGCGCGAACTGCAACGCCGGCTCACGATTACGACGATTTACGTGACGCACGATCAAGCCGAAGCACTAGCAATGTCGAATATGATCGCGGTGATGAAGGACGGGCGAATCGTCCAGACCGGTCATCCGCGCGATATTTATCAAACGCCGGCGAATCAATTCGTCGCGGATTTTATCGGCTCAACGAATTTCGTGCGCGGTACGGTGCGCGTCGCGTCCAGCGAATCCGCGCCGGGCGAAATTGTGACGCCACACGGCACGCTCCATTGTAGCGCGACCGGCGAATTGCGCTCCGGCGATAGCGCGCTCGTCTCTCTGCGCCCGGAAAATATCAACATCCACGCGCACAAGCCACTGAACACGAACAATGTATTCGAAGGCAAAGTCCACGTCGCAATATTTCTTGGCGAGATGTACGATTGTCAGGTCGGCGTCGGCGAGCAAATGATGCGCGTGCGTTTGCATCCTTCGCACCGCGTTCATCGCGGCGACACGGTCTTTTTGCAAATGCCGGCGGAAACGATTACGGTTTTGCCGGCGGGTTCGTAGGACAAATTTTCAATTTGTCCAATATTATTGAGGAGTTCATTTTGCCAGAAGCAACCGGCGCGGACATCATTGTCGAGTATTTACAACGCGAAGGCGTTACGCACATTTTCGGCGTGCTGGGTTCGGCGGTGCTGGATTTGATGGATTCACTCGCGCGGCAAGATACGATTCGGTACATCCCGGTTCAACACGAGCAAGCCGCCGCGTTCGCCGCCGATGGAATCGCGCGCCTGACCAGCAAGCCCGCGGTGTTTCTCGCGACGGTCGGTCCCGGCGCGACGAACGCGACGAGCGGCATCGCGCAAGCGTGGGCGGAATCGTCGCCGGTGATCGCGCTGTTCGGCGACGTTTCGACGCAACACAAAGGCAAGGGCGCGTCCACGTTTCATGAGATAGACCAGGCAGGTGTTTTTCGTCCGATCACGAAAGCATCCATTCGTCTCGAACGCGGCGACCGCATCATCGAAACTTTGCAACAAGCATTTCGCATCGCGGTCGCGCCGCGCATGGGACCAGTCGCGCTGAACATTCCGCGCGATTTGCAACGCGCGCGCTGGGAATACAAAATGCCGGACGATGTGCACGCGTATCGTTCCGCCGGACGCGCGCGCGGCGACGCGCGACAAATCGAACGCGCGGCGCGATTACTGTGCGACGCGCAAGCGCCGGTGATTCTCGCGGGGAGTGGCATCCGCTGGGCGCAGTGCCAACGCGATGTGATCGCGCTCGCGGCATTGCTTGACGCGCCCATCGTCCTCAGCAAAAAAGGCACCCTCTCCGATTTTGAACCGTACTGCGCGGGCATCATCGGCACAACGAACAATCCGATCGCGACTGAAATTATTCGCGCGGCAGATGTGATTCTCGCGCTCGGTTGCACGTTCTCGCAAGTGATGACGGCAAGCTACGGACACCAGGTCATTCCCGCCGACGCGAAAATTATTCACGTTGACATTGACCCGACCGAGATCGGCAAGTCGTATCCGGTCGCGGTGGGGTTTGTGGCGGATGTGAAATCGGCGTTGGAAGATTTGATGTTGGAAATTGAAAGTTGGAGGTTGGAAGTTGGAAACCGTCCGCGTCTCAACGCGCTCACGCAACGCAAACGCGATCTCGAAGCGATCATCGCGCCGCGCGCGCAGTCGTCCGCGATGCCGATTACGCGGTTGCGAATGTTGCGCGATCTGCATGCGGTCTTGCCGGACGATGCGATTCTCGCCGCCGAAGCCGGCGCGACGCACGCCTGGTTCATCTACGGTTATCCAACGCGCGCGCCGATTCTCGAACCGGGCGATTACAGCAATATGGGGAGCGCGTACTGTATGGCAATGGGCGCGGCGGCGTTGTATCCTGGTCGCGCGGTGGCATCGGTCACCGGCGATGGCGCGTTTATGATGGTGCTGAACGAACTCGCGACGTGCGTCGCGAACAAGTTGAACGTGATCGCGGTGATTCCGCACAATAACATTTACGGCAATATGTTCAACAAACAAATTAAAAATTTCGCGCGGCGGCATCTTGGCACGCAGTTGAATGTGCCGAATCTCGCGGAGGTTGCGCGCGCGTTCGGCGCGCACGGCGAACGCGTCGAGCGACCGGTGGATTTGATCCCGGCATATCGCCGCGCGCTCGAATCCGGTAAACCGGCAGTCGTGGATGTCATCGTCAGCAACGCGGAAGACGAACTCGAACCACCGACGAAACTGCGCGTGCCGGATCGGTATTAAAACTCTGTCATTGCGAGCGCAGTTTGCGAAGCAATCCCCAACTTGCATCAGAGATTGCTTCGCTTCGCTCGCAATGACAATCGTAAAGGACTTACCGTTATGAATTTCAATCCAGCGTACACCGATCTCCGCGCCTGGCTCGATTGCGCGGAAGAAATCAGCGAATTAAAAACCGTGCGCGGCGCGCCGCTTGACCCGGACGCCGGGCAGATCGCGGAAATGTTGCATCACACCGACGACTCGCCCGCGGTGTTGATGGACGAATTTCCCGGCTACCCCAAGGGCTATCGCATTTTGATCAACGCGAACGGCAATCGCAAACGGCTCGCGCTGACCCTGGGTTTGCCGCTCACGGTTGGCAAGATGGAATTGATGAACGTGTGGGAACGCCAGATCGCGGATTTGAAACCACTGCCGGTGAATTACGTCGAGACCGGCCCCGTGCTCGAAAATGTGATCGAGGGCGACGCGGTGGATGTTACAAAATTCCCGGTGCCGTTGTGGCACGAGCAGGATGGCGGACGCTACATCGGCACTGGCGTTCCGAACATCACACGCGATCCCGATACCGGGTTTGTGAACCTGGGCGTGTATCGCTCGATGATTCACGACGCGAAACGCGTCGGCTGTTATATTTCGCCGGGCAAACACGGGCGCGTGCATCGCGACAAGTATTTTGAGCGCGGCGAGCCGTGCCCAATCGCGCTTGTTGTCGGCGGCGATTTGTTGTTGTTCATCGCGGGATCGGTCGAACTGCCGGACGATATGTGCGAGTACGAATGGGCAGGCGGAATGCGCGGGCGCGCGTACGATGTGATCAAAGAAAAGTACACCGGCTTGCCGATCCCGGCGGAAGCGGAAATCGTGCTCGCCGGATTTGTGCATCCGACTGAACGCTTGAAAGAAGGACCGTTCGGCGAGTGGACTGGATATTACGCGAGTTCGCATCGCCCCGAACCGTTCGTCGAGGTGAAAGCGATCTATCATCGCAACAATCCGATTTTGTTGGGCGTGCCGCCGAACAAACCGCCGTACGAGCCGCATCGTTTTCGCGCATACTTGCGCTCCGCGTTGCTCAAGCGCACGCTCGAACAAGCCGGTGTGCCGGATGTAACCGGCGTGTGGTGTCACGAAGTCGGCGGTTGTCGTTTGCTCACCGTCGTCGGGATCAAGCAACGCTATCCTGGTCACGCGAAACAAGCATTGCTCATCGCGACCGGCGCGCGCGCGACCGGGTATCTCGGACGCGTCACGATTGTCGTGGACGAGGACATTGATGTAACCGATCTCAACGATGTGATGTGGGCGGTCGTTACGCGCTGTGATCCGGCGACGCAGTTGGATGTGATTCATCGCGCGTGGAGCGGTCCGCTCGATCCCGCGATCAAACCAGGGCAAAAAGGTTTCAATTCGCGAATGTTGATTGATGCGTGTCGCCCGTACGAATGGAAGGATGAATTTCCGCCGGCGATCGGTCCGAGCGTGGAAGTGAAACGCGCGACGCGCGAAAAATGGGGACACTTGTTGCGGTGAAATTTTTGGGCATCGTGCGCGATGGCGCGCGCCAAGCCGGTGGTTTCACGCAACTGAATTGGGTGCGCGATCAGATTCGCGCCAAGTTCAATTTCGATCCGTACCCTGGCACGTTGAATTTGCAAATCGAAAATCCCGGCGCGCTTGACGCGTGGCACACGCGCGCCGGCATCGCGATTGATCCCGCGCCGGGTTATTGCCCGGCGCGGTGTTTTCGTGTACAATTGAACGGAAAAATTTTCGCCGTGTGGCTCATTCCCGATGTGCCGAATTATCCGCGCGATGTGATCGAGGTGATCGCGCCGATCAATTTGCGCGACGCGCTGGGTGTGCAAACCGGCGACGCGGTTGAAATAGAGATTAGAGATTGAGAGATTAAGAATGAGAATCGTTGTGGGAATTTCCGGTTCGACCGGTGTGATCTATGGAATCCGTTTACTCCAAGTTCTGCGTCAATTGCCGGATGTGGAAACGCATCTGGTGATGTCGAACCCGGCGAAACAAACCGTCGTGCTGGAAACCGATCACACGGTTGACCAGGTGATGCAACTCGCGCACCAGGTTCATCCGATCAACGACATCGCCGCCGCGATTTCGAGCGGCTCGTTCAAAACGAATGGAATGGCGGTCGTGCCTTGCTCGATGAAAACTTTATCCGGTATTGCAAACTCGTTCAACGATAATTTGCTCGTGCGCGCGGCGGACGTTACGCTAAAAGAGAGGCGGCGTCTTGTGATCGTCCCGCGTGAAACGCCGTTGCATTTAGGACATTTGCGTTTGATGACCCAGGTTGCCGAGTTAGGCGCGATCCTGGTTCCGCCGATGCCCGCGTTTTATCATCGCCCCAAAACGATTGATGACATTGTGAATCAAACCGTCGGGCGCGTGCTCGATCTGTTGGAGATCGAGCATCCTGATTTGTTCACGCGCTGGGCTGGCGCGACGACACATCGGCGCGCCGCCGGCGAATCATAACGCGCGCGCGCCAATTCCATTTGCCAAAAAATTTTTTCGTGGTATAATGCGCGCAACTTGGGCGGTTAGCTCAGTTTGGTTAGAGCGCAGCGTTGACATCGCTGAGGTCATAGGTTCGAGCCCTATACCGCCCACTGGATCAGTGAACCGTAAACAGCAAACAGGGTGTTGAAAAATTAAAGACGACGACCAAGACGAGTAATCGAAAGCGCGGTCACAGGGAGATTGGATCAACGATTGCGAATCCAATCGGCAAGCGTTCGGTGAAAACCACTTGCGAGTCGAGCGAAGAACGTAGGGGCAACCCTTGTGGTTGCCCGATTGGCAACGTGTGGTTGCCTAACTAGTAAACCGCTCCGGCGCGACCGTTATCCGCGAATCAAGAGCGCGTGCGCGCGAATCTGGGTGGAACCGCGGGAAACTCTCTCGTCCCAATGTGGACGGAGAGTTTTTTTTGTTTCGCAAATTTGAAATTTGCGCTACGAGGAAGATATGCGTCTTGTGATGAAATTCGGCGGCACGTCCGTCGGCGATGGCAAGCGAATTAAAAATGTCGCGAACCTGGTGCGCGGGTCCGCCGCGCAAGGGCACGTGATTGTGGTCGCGACGAGCGCGATGAGCAAAGTAACCGACGCGCTGATCAACGCGGCGCGCCGCGCGGCGGAGGGCGACGCGCAAGCGTACATCGCCGTGACGCGCGCGTTGCTTGATCAACATCTCGTCGCGCTCGACGACGCGATTGAAAATTCCGCCGCGCGCGTCGCGTTGCGCGATCAAATCGAACACAAACTCAACGGCTTGCTCGAATTGTGCAACAGCATCGCGGTGCTAGGCGAACTGACGCCGCGCGCGCTCGACACGATCGCGTCGCTCGGCGAACGCTTGATCGCGCCGGTGCTCGCGCAGGCATTGCGCGAAGCCGGCGCGCGCGCGGAACCCATCGAAGCGACTGAACTGATCGTTACCGACGACAATTTCACTTCCGCCGAGCCACTGCTCGACGCGACGCGCGAAAAATCGCGCGCGCGGTTGATTCCGTTGATCGACGCGGATGTGATCCCGGTCGTTACCGGATTTATCGGCGCGACGCGCGCCGGAATTTTGACGACGCTGGGTCGCGGCGGAAGCGATTTCACCGGCACGATTCTCGGCGCGGCGATAGACGCGGACGAGGTGTGGATTTGGACGGACGTGAACGGCGTGATGACCGCGGATCCGCGCGTGGTGCCGGACGCGCAAACGATTGACGAGATCGCGTACGCCGAAGCCGCAGAGTTGTCGTACTTTGGCGCAAAGGTGATTCATCCGAAAACAATTGTGCCGGTCGCCGAGCGCGATATTCCGGTGTTGATCCTCAACACGTTCAACCCGACGCATCCTGGGACGCGCATCGTGCGCGCGCCGCGCGCGGACGCGCGCACGGTCAAAGCGATCACGACGATTCGTAAGTTGTCGCTCATCACAGTTGAAGGACGCGGGATGCAAGGCGTGCCCGGCGTCGCGGCAAAAGTTTTTTCGGCAGTCGCGCGCGAATCAATCAGCGTGTTGATGATCTCGCAATCGTCGTCGGAACAAAACATTTGCTTTGTGATCGAAGCGGACGCGACCCAACGCGCGATCCGCGCGCTCGAAAAAGAATTTGAACTCGAACGCTTGCGTCACAACATTGATCGCATTTGGGCGCAAGAAAAAATCGCGATCCTCGCCGTCGTCGGCGCGGGAATGAAAAACACGCCGGGGATCGCCGCCAAAGTGTTCGGTGCGCTCGGCGACAATCATTTCAACATCATTTCGATCGCGCAAGGTTCGTCGGAATACAACTTGTCGCTCGTCGTGGACGAACGCGATGCGGACGCGGCGATGCGCGCAATTCATACTAGTTTTCTAGTGCAATAGTTCGATAGTGCGTTAGTTTTTCAACTATCGCACTATTGAACTAGCACACTATTGCACTTGGAGGTAACGATGAAAAAATTTCCAATCGCAATTTTAGGCGCAACCGGCTTGGTCGGTCAGCGACTCATTCAATTGCTTGCGAATCATCCCTGGTTCGAAATTAGCGCGCTTGCCGCAAGCGATAATTCGGTCGGCAAAAAATATGCGGACGCGGTGAATTGGCATTTGCCCATCGCGATCCCGGACGCGGCGCGCGCGCTCGTCGTGAAACCGTGCGAGCCGCCGATGGACGCGGCGATCATTTTCTCCGCGTTGCCGAGCGATGTCGCCGGACCGATCGAAGATAATTTTGCGAACGCGGGTTATCTCGTTTCGAGCAACGCGTCGAATCATCGGATGGACGCGGATGTGCCGCTCGTGATCCCGGAAGTGAACCCAGGTCATCTCGATCTGATTCACGCGCAACGCGCGCGGCGCAAGGGCGCGATCATCTGCAATCCGAATTGCTCGACGATTCACATCACGCTCGCGTTCAAGCCGTTGGATGACGCGTTTGGTTTGAAACGCGTAATCGTTACGACGATGCAGGCGTTGAGCGGCGCGGGGTATCCCGGCGTCGCGTCGCTCGATGTGCTGGACAATGTGATTCCGTTCATCGGCGGCGAAGAAAAGAAACTCGAAAGCGAGCCGCTCAAAATTTTGGGCAAGCTCGAAAACGCGCGCGTCGCAAATGCGAACATTCGGATCAGCGCGGCGTGCAATCGCGTCGCGACACAGGACGGTCACCTCGAAGCCGCATCGGTCGAATTTTTGACCAAACCAACACTTGACCAAGTGCGTAGCGCAATGATACAATTCACAAGCGAGCCGCAAGCGTTGAACCTGCCGACCGCGCCCGCGCGACCAATCGTTGTGCGCGATGAGCCAGATCGTCCGCAACCGCGCTTGGATCGCGATGAAGGACGCGGGATGTCATCGGTTGTCGGACGCATTCGCGAGTGCAACGTGTTGGATTACAAATTTCTCGTCCTGGGTCACAACACAATTCGCGGCGCGGCAGGTGGCACGTTGTTGAATGCGGAATTGCTGATCGCGAAAGGATTGGTCAAATAGTGATCCGAAAGCAAATCGCCATTCTCATTTTTTCGGTTGGCTTTTTGTTGATGGCTGGCATCATCGGCGTTTTGCCAATGCAAACATCTACCCGGGTTTTTGCCGCTGGCGAAACGCCGACGCCGATTGCTACTCAACCAATCACATCGACGCAGTTTGGTCCGTTTGTTTTATCGCGCAAATTGAGCGGTCCGTGTTTCAAACCGCCGGAAATAAAAATACCGAGTTGGATTTCATTCGGTGAAAAATCACATGAAGTTTATTATCAACGAGAGGCATTGACCAAAGTTTACGACGCTTACGAGACACTGGTCAACTATTACGAAACAGGCGATCCTTTCGAGACTCCGCCGGGTTATTTGAACGTAATCAACGCCGTGGACGAGTACTTGGGCAAATATACCGATGGCGATGTGTTGATTCCCGTTTTAATGATGCTTGGTAACGCACATAGTTCGCAATATGACCGTTCTCCCAAAATACTTGGACATGAGTATGAACTTGCCATCAACTTGATGCTAAGGCGACACCCTGAACGCCTTCCTGAAATTCTAAACGATTTGATTGATATGGGGTTGCCCATAGCTGATGTAAAATATATTCCTTTGGATCATTCTGGGACCCGTGCGCTCCTGTTTACATTGCATTTTCTGTGCTTCAACGGAATTACTTCAACCAGAATTTATTCTTTAGTCGGCACGTCAGATGGTTCTTGGAAATTCGCGGCTTTGCCAACCCAGTACCCGAATAAGGAATTTCATTATATGCTTGAGTTGGTTACTACCGATGATATCAATAGTGACGGGCTTGCAGATATTACGACAGAATCGGTTTATTTGTATACGGACGGAATTGGTTTTGGATTGCAAGCATTTAACTGGGAAGATGGGAAATGGCATGATCGTATGGACTGGATTGCAGTCGGTTGGCGTGAAGCATGGAACGGTAATTTCTGGTTCGAAGATTTGAATGACGATAATATTCAAGAGATTGTCGTATCCTACATGGATGCCCCCGGAACTTTTTTCCCTATCATTGAGGTTTATCAATGGGATGTAAAAAATCGAATCTATAGCAATGCTTTGCCGATCAATACCCAAGTCTGTGGTTATCACGCATTCGCCGAGGCAGAACGCCGTAGGCATGCCATTGACCTTGTTGGGGCAATCGCGTTTTACGAAAAGGCACATGCGCTATGGCAAAGCGAAATGGCAAAATCTTCAATACCGTGTCAAAACTTCGAGCCATCGGAGCACGATCTTTCATACATTGCAGAGATTCAAAATGAATTAGAAGATGCTGTCACGGACAAGAATGCTTTGAATGCAACGTTCAAATTCCATGATTACACACCGCTCTACAAATACATCTACGACGAGGCGACGACCAAAACGGGAACCATTATTCAACAAATAGAGAGAGAAAATATCTTCCAATGCGGTATATTGCCCTGTCGTGTAGTTGGCAAAGTATATCAGTCAATTTCGTATTCGGTAAGGACACCGGGAGTGGAATATTTTGATTGTCGCACCTCACGCTATAACAATGATACCTTGCCCGCCCAAGTGCAATACAAAAGTCAGTGGAAACTCAAGCAGATAATCCATTGGGAATGTGAGGTTAGCGACAAGAATATCTACACGGTATTCCGACAAGATGGCCCCGACATTCAAACAATTTGCACATGGAATGGTAGTCGTTTTGTTCTCTCTTCTAGTCAAATCGTTAAACCCGCGGAAATAACGCGTGGTGATCTGAAAGACTATCCAACTTTGTTGCAAGTATTCCAGATTTCAACACAGTTGGCAGATTGCTCAGGGGAAGAATTACCGAATCGCAACGCAGACTCTCCTGAAGACAAAAATAAAGAACCATAGAGACATGAATTGATGACAATACTGAAAGGAGCAAATCATGGCACTTATTGACATTTTTCACTATGCCCGCGCCGAAGACCTGGACGCGATTTCGGATGAAGGATTGAAACCGGGCGCGCGCGCGCTCATCATCAACTCGGCTCTGCGCGAGAAATCGGTGTACGGTTGGTTCTCGCCGGATTTTGATGTGATGGGCTACAATGAAAATCCCAAGTACGTTTGTTTGCGCGCAAAGGTTGAAGTCGCGCGGTGTCGCGTCGCACCGATGGAATTTGCGATGGCGGCGTACGTCAATCACATCGGACGCGGGCAACCCAAAAACGCGGAAATCGCGGAACGCTTGATCGCGGCGTACGAAAAACTCGCGGTGCCGTACGATCAACACACATTCGGAATGTTTCGCGCGCCGGAAATTTTGATCGAAGGCGAAATCAGCGCGGACGATATCGCGGTCGTGAAATCGCCGGAGATTGGAACGCGCGGCGAAGAAAATCGGCGCGTGTACGCGGGCCGCTGGGCGGAGCATCTCATTCGCCAACTTTCGATTCAGCGAACGTTGATGCAACTCGGCGAGTTGACCGAAGCCGCGTTGAATCGCGGTCTCGCGGTGCGCGTCGCGAAACACGATGACGCGACTGCGTATCTCGAAACGTATATCCTGGTCGAGACGAACGATTTCTTTACGGTTGAGAAGGAAGATTGACGCGGCGCCTATCATACGAAAGAAGGTGGTTGATATGACCGAAGATGCGACTGTTACTCAAAGCGAACAAAAATTTTTCAACCACCTCGCGGTGGTGAACGGAGATTAAGATGGACGACAAACTTTACGCGCTTCGCCACTCGACGGCGCATGTCCTCGCGTCCGCCGTGATGGAAATTTTGCCGGGAACGAAATTCGGTTTTGGTCCGGCAATCGAAGACGGTTTCTATTACGATTTTGATTTACCGCGCCCGCTCACGCCGGACGATTTGCCGGTGATCGAAGCGCGGATGAAGGAGATCATCGCGGGCAAGCACGCGTTCGCGCGTGATGATCTCGCGATTGACGCGGCGCGAAAACAATTCGCGGATCAACCGTTCAAGGTGGATCAGATCAACGCGCTCGCGTCCGGCGAAATTGACGAACACGGCAACGCGGGTGCCAATGCCGCGACAAGCGTCTCGACGTACACGCACGCCAAATTCGTTGACCTGTGTCGCGGTCCACACATCGAAAACACCGGCGCGATTCCGCTCGACGCGTTCAAACTGCTTTCGATTGCGGGCGCGTACTGGCGCGGCAGTGAAAAAAATCCGATGCTCACGCGCGTTTACGGTACGGTGTTTGCGACGAAAGCCGAACTCGATGAGCATTTGTGGCGACTCGAAGAAGCGAAAAAGCGCGATCACCGCAAACTCGGTCGTGAGCTCAACCTGTTTCATTTTTCGGATGACATCGGACCGGGTTTGCCCTTGTTCGCGCCCAAAGGCGAGATTGTGCGCTACTTGATGGAAACGTACGTGCGCGATGTGCAGACGCGTTACGGTTATCAACACGTCTGGACGGGGCATATGGTCAAGGAAGATTTGTATCGCAAGTCGGGACACTATGACAATTACCAGGACGCGATGTTTCCGCCGATGCAAGACGACGACCTGGTCTTACGACTCAAGCCGATGAACTGTCCCAGTCATATGACGCTCTACAACGAAATCGGACGCCACTCGTACCGCGAATTTCCCCTGCGCTTTGCGGAATTTGCGACGTTGTATCGTTACGAAAAACGCGGCGAGTTGTCCGGCTTGACGCGCGTGCGCGCGCTGACGCAAGACGATTGCCACGTTTTTTGCACGGAAGATCAAATCGAAAGCGAGTTTACACGCGCGCTCAATTTGATTCGCGAAATTCTCAACACGTACGATTTTCGCGATTACAAAGTGCGCCTGTCTTTGCGCGGTTCGACCGGCAAGTACGTGCAGGACGATGAAAAGTGGGACAAGGCGACGAACGCGTTGCGCGCGTCGCTCGACGCGAATAATGTCGAGTACTTTGTCGCGGCGGGCGAAGCCGCGTTCTACGGGCCCAAAGCCGATTTCATCGCGCGCGATGTGCTGGGACGCGAGTGGCAACTGTCCACGATTCAAGTAGATTTCATTCAACCCGCGCGGTTGGGATGCGAGTACATCGCGGAGGATGGTTCGACGAAAACGCCGGTGCTGATTCATCGCGCGGTAACGGGTTCGACGGAACGATTCCTCGGCGTGCTGATCGAACATTTCGCGGGCGCGTTCCCGGCGTGGCTCGCGCCAGTGCAAACGCTGATCGTCCCGATTGCGGATCGCCACGTCGAGTACGCGCGCCAGGTTGCCGCGCAATTACGCGCGTGCGGCTTGCGCGTCGAGATTGACGAACGCGCGGATCGAATGAATGCAAAAATTCGCGATGCGACTCTGCAAAAAATTCCATACATCCTGGTCGCGGGCGATAAAGAGGCGCAAGCGAACGCGGTCGCGGTGCGTCTACGCACGGGCGAAGATTTGAAAGCGATGCCGCTCGATCAATTCATCGCGATGATCAAGCGCGTGGTGGATGCGAAGAGTTTAGAGTTGAAGTAATCTATGGATATTCTTCAGATCCAAGCGGCGGTTCGTCAAGGACAATTGTTTTTCACCGAGCATGCGATCCGACAAATGGCAAAACGCAATATAATGGATGACGAAACGCGCGAAGCGATTCTCGACGGCGAGATGATCGAAGCGTATCCTAACGACAAGTACAGTCCCAGTTGTTTGATTTTCGGAAAGACCAATCAGGCGCGTCCATTGCATGTTCAATGTTCTCTGCCGCCGCGCGTACGTGTTATTACCGTTTATCAACCCGATCCTGATGAATGGATTGATAACCGGCAGAGGAAAAAGAAATGAACCATTGCCATTTTTGCGGTGGAAAACTAGTCGAACGCACAACTACTTTTCTGTACGAAGATGATGGTCAAGTGTGGATTGTCCGCAATGTTCCGGCGTTTGTGTGTGAACAGTGCGGGGAAAAAGAATACACACAAGAAACGACGCGCCGCGTTCTAATGTTCATCAAACATCCGTCGCGTCCAGCGGATATTCTGCACGTTCCAATGTACGATTTGGCAACTGCCGCATGACCCACGCCGAACGCCTCACGATTTTCACGCGCGCGCGCGCCGCGCGGGTGATTTTCAAGTTCGCATGCGCGGTTAAAAATAATTTGCCGCGTCAGCAAAAAACTCCCGATCACGCATCGGGAGTTTTTCATTTCTATTTCCAACATTTGACGATTGAATTGGACACTGATAAATACAGATGCTCGCTGATTTTTCTCGATCTGTGTTCATCAGTGACAATCAGTGTCCAATGAAAATTGTCAGGGCTTGGTTTCTATTTGTAAATGATCGGCAAGTTGAGCAGTTCGAGCCAGCCCTCGAACGCGCCAATGTCGCACTTGCCGTGATGCGGACGCGTTCTGCCGCGCTGATCCGTTGTGATGGTTGTGCCGCACGTATTCGTTCCGTTCGGAATTTGATCAATCGCCGGGCTCGTCCAATTGAGCGCGTGCGTTAGTGTCGCGCCGCCATAATTCCCCAAGCCGCGCATATCTGGATCGATTGGACTCGCGTTCGTACCGACTTTATCGCTCGCCAACGACGCAAAAGTGCAATTGTTGTTGTTGCCGATCAAGTTATAACCCAGCGATGTGATCGAGCCGGTACAATCCGGCATTTGGTTCGCGTCCTGGTTCAATGCCAGGATCGTATTTCGCAGATTGGTAATCGGACTCCCAGCAAGATACATTCCGCCGCCCAGATTCGCTTGATTGTACGCGATGGTCGCAAACGTGATCGTGAGATTGGGCGCGCTGAAAGCATCGGCATAGATGCCGCCGCCGGTGTATGCCTGGTTCGATGAGATTGTCGTGTTCGTGATCGTCGTCGTGAAAACGGTGAAGAGCCCGCCGCCCAACCCGTTGACCGGTCCCGCGCCGGGATTGGCTACATTGTTTGCCAACGCGCTGTTCGTAATCGTCAACAAACTCGAATTGTAAATTCCGCCGCCACTGCCGCCCGCCGCAATGTTGTTGCTGATCGAACTCGTGTCAATTGCCATCCGTGTTCCCGATGCGCCGTTACTAATTCCCGCGCCCCAGCCCGCATAATTGTTGATCACATTGGCATTTGTGATCGCGACGGTACCACTGATGCTCATATTGCTGATGCCGCCGCCATAATTCTGCGCGACATTTTTTGTCAGCACGGTTCCGCTAATCGCAATCGTCGAACGACTATAATTGAACACGCCGCCGCCGCTCCCGGTTTGTGCGGTGTTGCTGATAATGTTACCACCAGTGACATTGAGCACACTATCACTGTGGTTGTAAAGTCCGCCGCCCCAGGGACTCGTGTTCGTCAACACGTCCGTATTGATCAAGGTTGTGCGCGCGCCGAACGCCGCGTACAATCCGCCACCGTCATTGGGCGACGTGTTGAGTTGGATCGAGCTGTTCGTGATCGTGACGACACCGCCATAATTGAAAATGCCGCCGCCTTGAAACCCGGCATTGCTGATCACGATGCTGTTGTTGATCGCGAGTGTGCCGCCGCCGCTTGCAAAAATTCCTCCGCCGTAACTTGGGTTGTTTCCGCCGCGAATGGTTACGCCATTGATCTGTGCGTTCGTACTGGAGTATGTCTCGATGATGTCACTGCTCCAACCTATGCCGCCTTGAATGATCGTTGTCGCCGCACCCGCGCCGTTGAGAATTGTGTTTTGAGTAAGGACGATGTGTCCCGATGCCGTGTCGGTCAAAGTGTACGTCGCCGCGGGCAATGTGATCGTGTCGTTGCCGGTTCCGGCGGGACATTCACCGGCGGCGGGACCGGACGCGGCGTGAAACCAAATTGCGTCCACCGCTTCGCGCAGAGTGCACAATCCGTCGTTCGGATTTTTCACATCGAGCGGCGAGGTAATCAAGATTGCCGCGCCAGGTTTTGCCGCGATCGGTTGCGCCAAAATTAAATTCGCGGCAACGAACAATCCGCACGCGATCAAAACAAAACGAGTTGCATAGGAAAAACTTTTCAACATACTTGACCTCCTTTCGAATTTTCTAGCGTAACATTTTTTGCATTACGTTCGTCATTGTCGCGCGCAGTGCGTCTTGCGCGCGTTGTTCGCTCACGAGCGCGGCAATCACGAACAGCGTGTCACCGCGTTGCGCGACGAGCGCGGCGTAACGCCCGCCTTCAAATTCGCGCCAGACCCAGATCGCGCGCTCGCCTAGATTTTCGACGCGCGCAACGGTGACGCCGGTCGCGCCGCGCGCCGCGTCGGGAAAATCGTTGAGCAGATCGCGTTGCCACACACCGGCGGCGTATAGCGTCAGCAGTTTCGGCGCGAGGACGCCACTGCCGCGCGGATTCGCGGATTCAATCGCGTTCGCGATGCTGATGAGCTGTTCGAGTCGTTTGTTGTCCGTAAGTTTTCCGGCGATGACCGCGTAATCCGATTGCGCGCTCGCGGGAGACACTCGCGGCGTATCGAGCGACCTGGTTTTGTTCGGCGTGAACGCGACACTGCCGTAACCGCACAAGCCGCGCATCGCAATCATACTACTCACCGGTTGAAATAAAACCAGGTCGGCGGTTGTGTCTTTGATTGGCTCGTCCAAAATTTCGGATGCATCGCCACGCGTCAGATCGGGACAGTCGGCGCGTGCGCGCGGTGTCGGCGTCACCGGCGCGGCGACCGGATCGATTACGAGAAAAGTGGCTTCGTACTCGCTCGGTGCGATCTCTTTGCTCGCAAATTCTTGTTGGGGATGCGGCGTCAACGCGCTCGCGCGGATATATCCCGCGACCTTGCGAACGATTGGATACGCAGTCATCACTTGGTCGCCGCCGACTTGCAATGTAATCGGTTGTTCGTTGATGCCGGAAAAAATCAAACGCACGGTGAGAGTTGCCGATCCGCTTGTCGCGCACAGCGCACGTGTGGGACAACGCGAATCTTGTTTCACGTTTTCAAACAGCAAGCGCATATCGCCTTCTTCAAAGTCAATCGCTTGTCCTGGTTTCAGCGTGAACGGTTCGTTGAACCGCGCGCGTGTTACCGCGAACGAGCCGCGCGTCACGATTAATTTCAAACGATAGTCAATCGGTTGAATCGGCACCGCCGCGTGTTCGCGCGCGGGCGCGATGTCAACGAACTGCACAAGATAACCGTTGAACGCGCCGACGCGCCGATAATCGGTCGCGCGCTGACTCAAATCGAATCGCGCTAATTTGCCGCCGCTCTCGACTGCAACCGCGACGCGCACGTTCCCGGCTTGAAAACAATTGATGTCGAGCGCGCAACGCGTGTCTTCGAGCAAGGTCGTGAAAAAGACGCGCGTGTTGTTCGCCTCCGGCAAAGTTGCCCACTGACTCCAGCCCAGCGTGAATGGTTCGTTCAAACGCGCGGTGATGCCGTTGACCGGCAGTGCCGCGCTTGTTGGGGTAACGACAGGATTCGTGGGCATTGGAATACTCGTTGCAGTCGCGCGTTGCGCGACACTGGCGAGCGTTGCCGCAACGGTCGGCGGCGCCGGCTCCCAGGGTGATTCGCGCGTTGGCGCGCTACACCCCATCGCGAACACAGCAAGCGCGCCAAGCGCGACGCACAACCAGCGGACAAATCGAAATGTTTTCATTTTACTTTCTCCTCAACGCGAAATCACAAATCGAAAACAAGGACGCATGTTGAGGTGCGAAGGTTCCGCGCTATTTGATTTTCAAAATCATCATGGTAAATTGAAAGAGCATCCACGCGACGCCAAGACAAATGATTCCGCCAAAGAACGGTCCGAAAAGCGCGCCGATTTTGCCGGGTTCCAGCACGGCTTGGCGCGGATTCGCCGGATTGTAATACACGCGCGCGGTTTGTCCTTGCGGATATTTTTCGAGGATCGCGCGCGCGCGTTCGCGCGAATCATAACGTGGCTTGTCTCCGAATACGCGTTGCGAAGAAGTGTAACCGTGATCGCCAACCTGGTATCTATAATTGACCTCGGGTTGATAATACCAGGTGCGCCGATTCGTTTCGGTATTTTCATCAACCTGTTCTTGAATTTGGGTGAACTCGATTTCACCGGCTACGGTGGGCCACCGCGTGCAGGCAAATGCCAAGCGCATGTGGCGCACTGCCGACCAGGTCAACTTGGCGCCGATTCCACAGAGCGCTAGCACAAAAATTCCGAGCATCAACGCGGCAAGGAGCACTCCGATTTCCATACTCACCTCGCGAATTACATATTGTCGCGCGCCCATTCGACAAAGCGCCCGATTCCGTACAACGCACCAACGACAAAAGCAAACAGCGCGATGAACACGGCGTTGCCGCGCGCACCGGAACTCCAGCCGGCGCTTTTCAACGCAAACCACAACGCGCCCGCGCTGATCAAAAAACTCGTGCCGCAAAAATTGATCACGTCAGCGATCAACGCGCCAAATTTTTGTGTGAGTCGGGGCAGGATGAACAAGTAGTGAACAAATGTTACGCCGAAAACAATCCCAACGACCAACGCGGTGTCGAATGTCGGCGCAGGAATTGGTGCGGTCGTTGTTTGCAAAGCGATCCCAATCGCGATGATCGCGATCGTCGCACTCACCGCGCCACCTAGCACGCGCCAATCACCGCTCGGTGCGCGCTCAATTCCGGTCGCCCACAACAACGCAATTAGAAATGCGACGACGCTCCCAACAAGCGCGAGCGGAAATTGAATTTCGTTTAGCATACATTGCGCTCCATCGTTTTCACCCGTTTAGCCGCGATTCAACGCGAGCGGATGGGCGCGCACAATCTGGACCGCTAACTCGGCACAACCGCACGCGCCTGGATTTCTTGATCGTTTCTGCGCCGAGTATAACGCGCGCGCGTGACAAAACCGTGACAAGAAAATTGATCAGCCGCGCGTCGTGGGCGAATAGGCGCGCCACGCGAACGTATACGCGAGATTCAACGGCAATGTCCACCACAATCCAACCGGCGAACGCGCGAGTCGCCGCGCGATGGACGACCAGGAATAGAAACGCTGATTGGCGTAGCGATACCCGGCGAGCAACGTTGCGGGACTCATCCGGCGCGGTTGAAACACGACATCGGCGCGCCCGTTGTACTTGCGCCAATCGCGCGACAAGATGCGCCCTTCCGCGTCGAGGCGGTGATACAAGCGCGTCCCAGGGTACGGCGTGAGAATATTGAACGTCGCGTTCTGCACGCCGACCGCTTCCAAAAAATCCAACGTCGCGCCAAAAATTTTTTCCGTGTCGTGATCAAAACCGAACACGATTCCGGCTTGCACCGCGATCCCGTGTGAATGAATTTGCTCGATCACGCGCGCGTAATTTTCGACGCGGTTGAACGGTTTGTGAATTTCATTCATACTGTCCTGGGAAATGGATTCGAGTCCGATGAACAACTGCTTGCATCCGCTCCGCGCGGCGAGTTCTAAAAATTCTTCGTCCTGTCCGGCTTGAATACTGACCTGACTGCTCCACCATTTTTTGTGCGGCGCAATCGCGCGAAATAATGCTTTGGCATAGTCGCGATCACTCGCGAGATTGTCGTCCCAAAAAATAATCACCTTGCCGCGAAACGACGCGTACTCGGCGGCAACCTCCGCGACCGGGCGTTGGCGCACCTGGCGTTGATACATCACCGTGAGCGCGCAAAAATCGCAGTCGAACGCGCACCCGCGCGTCGCGAATAATCTGCCGCCGGTCAAATCGCGCCGGTGATACAAATCTTGGCGCGCGATCGGCGTGTGATCGAGCATCGGCGGGATCGTTGATTCGTACCGGCGCGCGAATTGCCCGCGCTCAAAATCGCGCAAAAAATCTGCCCAGTGTGTTTCCGCCTCGCCAACGAAAATCACATCCGCAAATTGTTGCGCTTCGTCCGGCATCAACGTAACGTGCGGTCCGCCCAGCACGACCGGAATCCCGCGCGCGCGAAACTCGGTCGCGAGCGCGTAGACGTGCGGCGCGCTCGGCGTGTGAAAAGTGATCCCGACCAGGTCTACCGACGCGGTAATATCCACCGGCGTTACGGCTTCGTCAATGTGAATGACGCGCCAGGTCGGTGGTGCGAACGCGGCGAGATACGGCATTGTGATTTGTTGAAAGTTCAACACGCGCGCGCGCCGCACATTCCGAATGTCCGGCGACGACGCGGTGATCAACAACAACGTGCGTTGCATACGCGATGGGTGAGAATCCAGGTTTCTCAAAACAATACCTTCGCCAAAATCCAACCCCCTCTTTCCACTGACGGAATGGAACACGGACGTTTTCTTGCATTTTTTTCAATTGTCCGTGTTCTTTTCCGTCAGTGGAAAGAGGGGGTTGGATTTTGGCGAAGGTATTGTTTACGCCATTTATTTTGATCCGACGAACTCGACCGAGAGAATCGGGTCTTTGCTTTCGGGAATGTTGATGTCGGCGTAGTACACGTCGTACACATCTGCTTGCATCATCACGTCCGCGATTTCCGCTTCAACCTCGAACGTGCGCCCGCCGACGCGCAATTCATAGACGGTATATTCCGAAGTTGTGTTGCTGTCCGAGTCGTGCGATTCGCGGATTGCTTTGATGATGTTGATCGGACCTTGAACGTGTTTCACTTGCACGCTCATTTTGGCAAACGCGCGGCGCATACTCATCAAACCGATCCCACCCCAGATGAGGGGCCAAATGCCGCCCCAGGTTGCGCCCCAGATCACCGCCGGCACAAGACCGATTTGACTAAACCCGATCGCGCCAGCAATCGCAACGATCACACCAATCAATGCGACGCCCAAAAGCATGCCGCCGAGAAAAACGCTACATCCTTTGGCGCCGCGCTCTTGTTGTTCGAGTCGCGTTTTTTGTTTTTGCGACAAGCGTCCCTGCCGATTGAGTTCGCGTTCGGCTGGATCGAAATCGAAAAGTTTCATCAACGCGGTGTCGTCCATTGCCAATCTCCGATCGTTGGTAAAAAATTTTCACTGGCGGACCGGTTCGCTTCCGTCCGTGAAAAACCGGGCGATTTATTTCACGGTTAGGATGACGATCTTGCCGTCGGTGAACATCGCTTGCCCTTGCGCGTACGTTGTCGCGCCGGCTTGCGCGGCGAACGTCACGGCGGCCGGATTCGTTTTGACGTTGCTCAACTGATAATTTGCGCCGGCCGCGATTTGTGCGCTGAGATACGTACGCAGACCGGCTTTGCCAATCCCACTCGTCGCGCCGAACGTGTAGATCACATTGTCGCTCACGAGCGCGAGCGCGCCGTCGAGATTTTTCGCGTTGATCGCGTCAAAGAATTTTTTCACGGCAGTCGCATCGGGACCATCGGCGATTGCGCTCGTGGGCGGCGCGACGCGCGTCGCGGTTGCAATCGCGATGGTGGTCACGCCATTCTTCGCCGACCAGGTCATTTCGCCGTCCACCGCGCCGCAAAACGATTTGTCCGCCTTGACGCGCAAGGTTCCCGATGCTTCCGAATTGGAAATAAATTTGCCGGTGAACGTGAATTGTTTGCCATCATCATCCGTGGTCGCGACCGAAAAACTTTTATCCACGATGGGCGCGTTCACCGATTTACTAAAACCGCCGCTCAACGAGCAGGTGCCGGATTTCACGGCATAGTTGGGGTTAATGTACGTAACCTGGTTATTCTTGACCGTGAATTGCACCGGCGTATTTGCCGAGTTCACACCTTTCCACTCACCGTCGAAATTCGTTCCACCGGGCACGGCCGTACTGGATGGAAGTTTGCCCGCGCTTTCGAGCGTCGGCGTCGCGCTCGCGCTGGCGATTGGCTTGGTCGGTTCGGCTTTCATTACTTGCGTTGGGATCGCGATCGTCGTCGGCGCGGCGGAGGTCAACGACCCGGTGATCCGCACGTACGTCAACCGCGTGTTTTTCGCTTGCGGGTCGTTGCGCGCGTCAATCGTCAGATCAATCGCGCGGCCTTCTTCGTTCTTTTTCACGAATTGGCAAATCGCGCGTGGTTGCCCTTCATAATTATCTTGATAGCATCCGCTTTTCGCGTTGCCTAAACCTTGCGGCGTCCAGCCGAGCGATCCCATTCGATCATCGGTGTAGAACGCGGCGACGTCCGCCGGTGGTTTCGTCGTGCGGAACAAGAGCGTTTCCATTTTGGATTTTTGATCCGCTTGGGCTTGATTGAACACGCCCGCGCCCAATGCTTCTTTCGCGTCCTGAGTTGCGCCGGCGAACGCCGGCACGTCCGACCACATTTGTTGTTGCGCGGCGGGCAGACCCGGGATCACGCTCATCACATCGCACGCGAGAAGCGCGAACATCAACGTTCCCAATAACGCGATCCAATTCAAAGTTTTGCGATTCATATTTTTCCTCCGAGAAAATTAATTGCGATTGAATGTCGGTGTGTCGCCGCGCACAACCTGGACCGCCAACTCGGTGCGACAGCGCGCGCCGGTTTTGGCAAAGACGCGCGTCAAGGTGTTGGTGATCGTTTTGGGACTGAGCGCGAGTTGCGACGCGATTTCTTTATTGCTCGCGCCGGTCGCGACTAGTTCGGCAACCTGATTTTCGCGCGGACTCAGTTGATGGAACATGGGATATTTCTCCTTTTCGAGCCCCGTAATTTTTTCTGCGCTGATTATAAAACGCCAGCGTGACAAAAACGTGACAAGCGCGGCTGTGAATCTATTTCAAAATCAGCGGCAAGTGCACCTTGACCAAGTTGCTGATGTCGCTGATCCAAAATCCGCCGGCGAGCGAAAAATTTCCGCCGCTCGTCGTCCCGGCATCAGCTTGCCCAATCGTTCCGCCGAGCGAGTACGCACCGCCGGTACTTGCCATTGCACCCCCGCCGTCAATCGTGCTCCACGTCAATTCGTACGCGCCGCCGGATTGCGCGGCAGTGTGCGTGTGGCTCAACGCGAGCGCGAGAACCAGGACGCCCAGCGCGAGCGCGAGCAAAAATAATTTGCGTTTCATTTTTTCCCCATCGCTTTTTGAATTTTTCCCCAGGGCATTACAAAAAATATCGCCACGCCGGTCGGCGCGAGCGCGACGAAGCAAAACACGCCGACGCACAAAATCAAATCGCCGAACGCGGACATTCCGGCGGATGCTTGCGCCTGCGGGTCTTGCGTTTGCAATTCGCGAATGTAGAGCGCGACGGATGCCATCAAAATCGCCGCAGGACGACGATGCCGAGCAACGCGCCGCCGATGAGCATCGCGAAATTCGCGATGGTGTCCGCGCGATTGGTTTGCGCGAGTTGTTCGAGCGCGGCGAGCCGGGTTTCTAAATCGTCAATTTGTTTTTTCTGCGCCGCGATTTGCGCGTCCTGGTTTTGCGTCATCGCGTACAAACCTTGAATCGCGTTCAACGCAACACCGTCCAGGTCAATCGTGTTGATCGTTTTGTCGTCGTCGCCCAAACCGAACGCGGCGTAAAAATCCTGGGACATGGGTCCGAAATGTTTGACGTTGGGATCCGTCCCTTTTGCGTTCCATTGCAAAATCGGAACCTGGGATAATTTTTCGAGCGTCGCGCGCGGATCCACCGCGACGAAATTTTCTTTCGCGTTGCGGTCGCTACTGCAACTCCAACTGCCGCCGTTGAAAACGGAACAACTCCATGTGATCGCGCCCGCGCCATCAATCCCGGTCACGAAACGCACCCCGCCGGTCGCGCGCACGCGAAACGAGTTCGCGGTCGTCGAAGTGAAATCGAAATTGTTGCTATCGGCAAAAGTGAAATTGCCGTCCGCGTTGGCAATCGCGCGATGCCCTGCGGCGAAACTGTAACTGCCGCTCGCTGTGTTGAGAAAACCGCCGGGCACGGTCGCGAATTGCGCGCTCGCCGTGTTCGCGCCGCCGCCGCCAATCGTCGCGGAATTGCCGCTCGCGGTGTTGCCGCCGCCGCCCGCGACGGTCGCGTTCGTGTTGCTCGTCGTGTTGTTCACACCGCCGCCAATCGCGGATTGCGAACCATTCGCGTTGTTCGTATTTCCGCCCGCGATGGTCGCGTAGGTCGCGGTGGTGGTGATCGCGTTGAGTCCGCCGCCGCCAATCGTTGACCAATGGCTGTACGCGTTGTTGTTACTGCCGCCGCCAATCGTCGCGCGTTGCCCCGTCGTTTGATTGTAATATCCGCCGGCAATCGTCGCGTTCATTCCATTCGCCGTGTTCGATCCGCCGCCGCCGATAAAAACCCAATCGCCAGTTGCCGTATTTGAAAATCCACCGCCGATCATCGCGTACTGTCCGCTCGCGAGATGACCAGTGCCGCCGCCGATGGTTGAGCCGATGCCACTTGCTGTATTGCCCGCGCCACCGCCGACGGTCGCGATAAATTTATCGTTCGTCGTTCCGGCATTATCGCCGGCGCGATTATTGTAACCGCCGCCGACCGTTCCATAATCATCCGTAACCTGGTTGCCAAAGTTACTCAAGCCGCCGCCGCCGATCGTCGCGCCGAACACGCCGCTCGTAACCGTGTTGCTGATGTGTCCGCCGATGAGATTCGGACTCGTCGCGTTTTGTTGCGTGTACAATCCGGGGAGCGATAACGCGATGGGCGCGGGCGTCAATGCTTGGCGCGGATTGAGCAAAGTGAAATTTCCGGTTCCCGCCGGACAACGCACCTGGGTTTCGAGCCAGCGCGCTTGTCCGTTGAACGCATCCAAACCAAAATCGAGCGACGCGGTGAACAAGCCATTCGTTACGGCAATCGCGCCGGGTTGAATCGTGGCGCGCGCGATTCCGCCGGTCGCGCCATCGAACAACGCGAATTGAAAATCGCACGTTGCATTTATCGGCGCGCCGTTTTGTTTGAGTTGACCTTGATACGTGAACGCGGTCAGTGAATTGCCGCCGCCGCGCGGCGCGCGCGGTTGTGGTCCTTGCGCGTCCACAATGATGACACCCAGGATCAAGACGAGCGCAACAAGCGCAATCGCCAAAATCAGTTTGAGTTTCATTTCAACTCCTTTCGCCGCGCGGCGGAATTTATTTCGCCACGAACGGCAAGTAAATGAACGACGGCGGTTGCGCGCGCGTGATCGTAACCGTGTACGTTTTCGTCGTCGCGCCATCCGGCGCGGTGACGATAATCGTGATGAGGTTATCGCCAACGTCGAGCGTGATCGCGCTCGACGCATTGCCCGATGCGACCGCGATGCCGTTGACGGTGATCGTCGCGCCGGCATCGCTCGCCGTTGGCGTGACGGTGATGCTGGTCGTTTCATTTGCGACGCTCGTGGTGTACGTGATGGTGCCGGACGCAAAGACCGGATTGAGTGCGCCGTTGCTCAAAACCAGGTTGCTCAAATTCGCATTGCTCGACGGGGGCGCAAAACGCAGAACGCGATTGTTCCACAAATCGCCGACCCACAGCGCGCCCGCCGCATCGTCCACAAACAGTTGCGCCGGAAACGCCAATTTGGTCGCGCTCACACCGCTGGCTTGCGTGGTGAAATCGGTTTGCCCCAACACATTGTCCGCGCTCGCGCCGTTCGCCAACGTCGCCGCGTTGTTGAAAATCAGGATGCGATGATTGTTGCTGTCCGCGACGTACAAATGTCCCTGGTTATCGAACGCGACGCCGGAAGGTTGACGCATTCCATTCTGGGTCGTCGCGCCGGTGTTGCTCGTGAAATCCGGTTGACCCAGTACGGCGTCCGCGTTCGCGCCGTTCGCTTTGCTCGCCGCGTTATCGAAACGCAGAACGCGATAGTTGAAAAAATCGGCGACGAACAACGCGCCCGCGCTCGTTACGACGAGTCCCGCCGGATTGTATAAACGATTTTGCGCCAAGCCGCCGCCGGTCGTGATAAAATCCGGTTCGCCCAACACGCCGTCCGCGCTCGCGCCGTTCGCTTTTACCGCCGCGTTGTCGAAGCGCAACACGCGGCTGTTGCCGGAATCGGTTACCCACAAGCGACCGCTCGCATCCACAAACACGGCGCGCGGATAACTCATCCACACCGTGCCAAAACCTGGGTTACTGCTCACGAAATCGGTTTGCCCCAACACGCTGTTCGCGTTCGCGCCGCTCGCGATGCTTGCCGCGTTGTCGAAACGCAAGACGCGATGATTGCCGTAATCGGCGACCCAGAGTCGCCCGCTCGCGTCCACCAACACGCCGCTCGGCGTTTGCATTTTGCTTTGCGTCGTGCCCGCGCTCGTCGTCGCAAAATTCGGTTGACCCAGCACAGCTTCAGCCGCCGCGCCGTTCGCGAGCGATGCGCCGCCGGCAAAACGGAGCACGCGATTGTTGACGAAATCGGCGACGAACACTTTGCCGGTCGTCGGATCCACGGCGACCGAGTACGGAAAATACATTTTGCTCGCCGATGTGCCGCCGGTGTTCGTCGTGAAATTGGGTTGACCCAGAACCAGGTTCGCGGCTTGCCCGTTGACCCAGGGCGAAATGGCGTGAGCGATGCCGAGCGTCGAAAATGAAACGAGCATAACACTTAGCAGTGCGATTAAAAATTTATTCTTCATTTTTCATCCCAGGTTTTGGCGCACGACCCACAACGCGGCTTGCGTGCGCGATTCGACATTGAGTTTGCGGAACACGGTCGTCAGATGATTCTTGACCGTTTTCTCGCTCATCCCCAGTTGATACGCGATCATCTTGTTCGCGTGCCCCTGGGCAACGAGCGCGAGAATTTCGTTTTGGCGTGGTGACAAGCACGGGTTGGACATTCTGCACCTTTGTAGATTTATTGTTACTACTTGGGTCTGCCACAGAGGTCACGGAGAACACAGAGGAAAATAAAAAAATCTCTGTGCGCTCTGTGGCTACGCTTCGCGTGACATTGCAAGTAGTTGCGGTTTATTTGAGTATCATCGGCAGGTAGGTCAGGGTGATGTATTCGACGGGCGTCAGGTAATAGCCGATCAGCCCGATGCCGAGTTGTCCGTTTGATGAGTAGAATTTTCGATTTCTAAATAGTTCTCCGTTGATGACAGAGACCCTAAAGGTTTACCCCGACCTTGCGCGAATCGCAATTCAGTTTGCCAAGAAAACCTTTAGGGTCTCGGGCGCATTCAAAAATTTAGACTTGACCCAGTTCGATGTTCTCGACCGCGACACGCGCCGCATCGAGATTCGCTTTGGTCAGTTTGCGGTACGCTTGAATTGCTTCGAGTTTTTTCCCCTGTTGCAGTAACGCGTACACCTCTGCCAATTCCGGCGGAATGTTTTTTCCCGGTGTGTCTACGTAGGTGAGCTGAAGGTGCTGGAGAATAAAATCCGTCTTGCGTTCCAACCGCGCCACCGCTTGCGCCACTCGATTCAGTCGTTCATTGAGCGATCGTTCGTCCACCATCATAGTTGCCTCTTGATTTTTGGATTCCTAAATTTTCGTTCGTCGCCGAACAAATCCGTCGTTCCATTTTGGTCTACCTCTCGCTATTCGCTGGTGTTCTGCCGCAGTCTAAAACAATCTGGGACTCTAGTCAGTGACACCGAGTGACACTAAATTGACACAAAAAGATTGTCGGGCTTATAATCCGCGCAACGATGGACACCGCAACTTCTTTTGGCGAATGGCTCACCCGCCGCCGCAAATCGCTCGACCTCACGCGCGATGAACTCGCGCGCCGCGTCGCTTGTTCGGTCAGCACACTGCGCCGGCTCGAAGCGGACGATTTGCGCGCGTCGCCCGCGTTGGCGGAATTGCTCGCGCGCGAACTCGACGTGCCGACGGATGAGCGCGCGGCGTTCATCGCGTTTGCGCGCGGACAACGCGCCGCGTTCGACGCAAAACCTGGGTCGGCGCCGAGTCATTTGCCCGCGCCGTTGACCGAACTCGTCGGTCGGCAACGCGAACTCGTCGCGCTCGCCGATTTGCTTCGCAAGCCGAGCGTGCGTTTGCTCACGTTGAGCGGTCCGCCCGGCACCGGCAAAACGCGCTTGAGCATCGCGGTCGGACACAAACTCGCGCGCGCGTTTCGCGATGGCGCGCATTTCGTCGCGCTCGAACCGATCAGCGAGCCAGGTCTCGTCGCCGCGACGATCGCGCAAACGCTCGGCGTGAAAGAAACACGTGTCGGCATTGCGCGCGCGCTCGCCGATTTTTTGCGCGATAAAAATTTACTGCTCATCCTCGATAATTTCGAGCATCTCATTCCCGCCGCGCCGGTCGTCAACGAATTGTTGACCGCCGCGCCGCAACTCAAAGTCCTCGTAACGAGCCGCGAAATTTTGCATCTGTACGGCGAGCACGAATTTCCGGTGCCGCCGCTCGAAATGCTCAACGTGCGCCGACTACCCACGCCGCAATCGCTCGCGTTGTACGCGCGTTACTCGTCCATCGAATTTTTCGTCGAACGCGCGCGCGCGGTGAAACCGGATTTTCGCTTGACCGCGCACAACGCCGCCGACATTGCGCGCATCTGCGCGTGGCTCGACGGTTTGCCGCTCGCGCTCGAAATCGCCGCCGCGCAAATCAAGTGGCACACGCCGAGTCAACTGCTCGCGCAATTGAGCGACCGTTTGCGCGCGCTCACCGGCGGACCGCGCGACCTGACGCCGCGGCAACAATCTCTGCGCGGCGCGATTGATTGGAGCTATGATTTGCTCGACGAGGACGAGCGGCGTTTGTTCGAGTGGCTGGGAATTTTTTGGGACGGATGTGGGGAAGCGGCGATTGCAGAATTCAGAATTCAGAATTCAGAATTCAGAATCGAAAATCCGCAATCCAAAATCCAAAATCTCGTGGAGAAGAGTTTGGTGCGGCACGAACTCGATGCCGAGGGGAACGCGCGGTACACGATGCTGGAGATGATGCGCGATTACGCGCGCGACAAATTGCGCGAGCGCGGCGAATGGGAACGCGCGCGGCAGTGGCACGCCGAGTATTTTGTGAAATTCGCGCAGACCGCGTACCCGCACATTTTGCAAGGCGATGAGCAAATTCAATGGTTGAATCGTCTGGAACGCGAACACAATAATTTGCGCGCGGTGTTGGCGT